>Ga0102940_1000352_pt1 | contig 32065 bp, 28 predicted proteins | sample SalPonR2_C_D1_MG_FD_78215 | JGI IMG/M metagenome (GOLD analysis project Ga0102940, IMG submission 78215) | Salt pond soil microbial communities from South San Francisco under conditions of wetland restoration - Salt Pond MetaG R2_C_D1_MG | ecosystem: Environmental > Aquatic > Marine > Intertidal... | reverse complement strand
TTTGGGGGCGATTTCTTCGTTGCAAAAAGCCTTGGATAGCTAGGCTATCCGCGATTTTTGCGCCTCGAACTAGCCCAAAAAAGCCAGCACCTTATTACAGACTCAATATGGGCAACCTACTTAAGTGACAGGACAATATAAATTAACTACACGTTTTAAGATGGTCTCTTTGCAGGACTTTTTGTATATTTTATGAATTACGAATAGCCGATCATTCTTCCATCAATAACCATACACATGCCGAATAACCATTTCGATCACATCATCCTCGGAACGGGTCAGGCGGCCGGCACCCTGCTGGGGCGACTGATTCCCACCGGCGATAGCATCGCCATTATTGAAAAAGCGAAAGTAGGCGGGAGCTGCGTCAATTACGGTTGTACGCCTACTAAAACCATGGTCGCCAGTGCCCGTGCCATACACCTGGCCCGGCGCGGTGATGTTTTTGGTTTCCAGGCCGAATCCATTTCTCTCAATTATGCGGCCGTCCGGGAGCGTATGAACCGCATTAGAAACAATAGCCGAGAAGGATTAAAAGACTGGATGAAAGAAACCGAGAATGTAACTTTCGTTCGCGGCAAAGGGGTTTTTAAAGATGCCCACACCATTCAGGTCGGGGAGCAGCAGCTGAAAGGCAGTAAGATTTATATTAATACCGGCACCCGTCCTCGCGTACCGGACATCGAAGGTATTGAGCAAGTGCCCTGGATGGATAGTGCCCGATTATTGGAAAAAGAAAGTTTGCCGAAACACTTGATTATTCTGGGCGGCGGCTATATCGGCACGGAATTCTCACAGGTATTTCGTCGTTTTGGATCAGAGGTGACCATCGTGCAGCGTGGCGAGCAACTCATGCCTCGCGAAGACGCAGACGTAGCCGAAGCCATCCAGGAGTTCCTGGAAGAGGAAGGCGTTAAGGTGATTTGTGGCGCCGAGGCACAGTCGGTAGCCAAAGAAAATAAGGAAATCCATCTTAATATTCAGGTGGGGGGCAAGAAACGAACCCTCATCGGATCGGATCTGCTCATTGCGGCCGGCCGCTTGCCCAATAGTAAAGAGATGGGCCTGGAAAAGGCGGGGATAAAAACCAGGGATCACGGGTACATCCAGGTCGATGATTACTGCCGCACGAATGTCAAAGGTATCTTTGCGCTGGGTGATGTCAATGGAGAGGGCGCATTTACCCACACTTCCGTAAACGATGCCGAAATCGTACTGGATTACTTATTCGGCGGCGAGCGGGCACTATCCAAACGCATCCCTATTTATGCGCTCTTCACCGATCCTCCACTGGGCCGGGTAGGCATGAGCGAAAAAGAAGCCCTGGCGGCGGGAAAAAAAGTACTCAAAGCCGTGCGACCCATGTCGAAGATCAGCCGCGCCAAAGAGATGGGCGAAACCAGGGGGTTTGCCAAACTACTGGTGGACGGAGATACCGACCTAATCCTGGGGGCCTCTATTCTGGGGGTAAGTGGTGATGAAGTCATCAATATGTTCGCCGCCATTATGCACAGCGGGATTCCCTGTCGCGATTATCGTCGCGTGGTACTGGTACACCCCACCATTTCGGAGTTAATGCCTTTTGTACTCGATGATATTCAGCGGGCCGGGGAGGCGGAAGAAGAAAAAGAAGATGAATAATCCAAAGATAAAAACATGAAATACCAGACACTGGGAAAATCCAGTCTTTCCGTTAGTGAAATCGGCTTCGGCTGTATGTCACTGGGAGAAGATCAGGCCCACAACAGCCGAATTATCCAGCAGGCCTTCGATCGGGGTATCAACTTATTCGATACCGCTGATCTATATCAACGGGGGCAAAATGAAGTAATGGTAGGAAAGGCCATCCGCGATTTCCGGAAGGAGATCATCCTGGCCACCAAAGTGGGCAACCAGTGGAAGCCCGACGGATCGGGTTGGGTCTGGAACCCACGCAAAGATTATATTTTACAGGCCGTTGAGAATAGCCTGCGGCGCCTCAAGACGGACTATATCGACCTCTACCAGCTGCACGGCGGCACGATTGAGGACCCCATTGATCAAACGATTGAAGCCTTCGAAGAGCTGAAAGCCAAAGGAAAAATTCTGCAGTATGGTATTTCCTCCATCCGTCCAAATGTAATTCGCGAATACGTCAAGCGATCCAATATCGTCAGTGTGATGATGCAATACAGCCTGCTGGATCGCCGGCCGGAAGAAAGCTGTCTAGATCTGCTGGCAGAAAATAAGATTAGCGTGCTGACGCGGGGTACGCTGGCTAAGGGCATGCTCATCGATAAGCCGGTTAAGGATTACCTGGGCTATAGCGAAGCACAGGTAGCAAAGATGCAAACTGCCTTAGCGGCCAAAGCGGACGCCATCCCCGCTGCCCTGCGTTATGTACAGGAGCAAGCAGCGGTCGCCAGTGCTGTGATTGGTCTGCGCACCGAGCAACAATTAGCAGAAATCTGCACCGCTAATCAGGAGACCATTACCGGAGATCGCCTCGACTTCCTGGCCAATCTATTACCACCCAACACCTATGCCCAACACCGCTAACCTTAGGCAGATCTTCCCTTTTGCCGAAAGGCAAATGTAAATAAGAGGACTTATCCAAAAAATAGCGATCTTGAAGCGGATCGAACTCCACTTCCTTTTATTCGTATTACAATAAAGCGATTTAATAAATCAAATGCACACTATGGAATATGTCGTTATCGCCCTACAGCTTATCGTTGGCCTCAGTCTCATTAATGTCTGGTTGGTCCAGCCCAAAAAAGAAACGCCCTACCGGGGCGGAGATGCCACCACCATCTTCGAAGAGTTCCAGGTATACGGTTTACCCCTCTGGTCGGTCTACCTCATCGGTGCCATCAAGGTCTTGCTGGGTATCTTACTCATCGCCGGTATCTGGTTTCCCATGCTAAAATTTCCAGCGGCTACGGGCCTGGCGATCTTATTAGCCGGCTCCGTAAGTATGCATTTCAGAATAGGGGACCCTTTGATAAAGTCCTTCCCCGCAGCCCTCTTTTTACTGATGTGTGCTACCATCGCCTACTTTTCCTATCCGATGTAAAACCAGCTAAAAGGCTCCTGCGTAATGCATACTCAGGTATAGATTTAGCACTGCGTACAAAAAGGCCGGTGAAGAAGCCCAAAAGCTATCCCGGATTTTCAGGCGTACGCCAAAACCAAGGACCATCAGTAAGCAAAGGCCCAAAGCAGCTATAAAGGCCAGGTAAGGCGATAGCCAGTAGCCCAGGAGTAAGCCCAAAGCACCCGCCAGCTGAAGATAACCCGTGAGCACGCGCTGGCGGGGGTATCCGTAGCGGATAAATTCGTTCTTCAGACGGGGAGAGGTGAGGCAGCCCAGGCCGAAGAACAAAAAAGAAAGTACTGAAAAAAAGGTGGCTATCGTGGTTAAATCCATATGAATAGCAAACCTCTCCCGGCATAAAATGTTTGAGCATCCTGACGCTATTTTATTACACTACCCTAAATGCAAAACATGCCCCCTTTACACCATGCGAATATTGGCCGCACACAGAAATTGATCGGTTATACTTTATCCATTCTCGCCTCGGTAATGGTCTTTTCGTCCGCCCTCTTTAAATTCACGGGGGAAGCCAACATCTACGCTGTACTGGAAAGACTTGGGGTGCAGGAATACGCACTGTCCATTGGTTTGGCCGAAATGCTGATCGTGCTGATCTATTGGATACCCCGTACTAGTAACCTGGGCTTTTTCTTATTCTGTTCTTACATCGGGGCGATTACCGTCGCAGAAATGCTGATGGGCGACTTCCCGCTTCCGGGCCTGACCATTGGCGGTATGATCTACCTGGGTACCCTCTTGAGGAAGCCCACTCTGCTTTAAAAACAAACATTTCGTCGGCTCTCCCTTTTGAATAGTATATATAACAACAAAACATTCTAACTAATATGCAATACCTGACATTCAAGAACGGCGATAAAATACCAATGGTCGGACTGGGCACCTGGAAATCTAAGACCGGAGAAGTATACGACGCCGTTCTGGCCGCTATCAAAGCGGGCTATCGACACATTGATTGCGCCGCTATTTACCAAAATGAATCCGAAGTAGGCCAGGCCATAAAAAAGGCAATAGAAGATAAGATCGTCAAGCGAGAAAATCTATGGATCACTTCCAAACTCTGGAACGATTCCCACCGCGCAGCACACGTAAAACCCGCGCTGGAGAAAACCCTGAAAGACCTTCAGCTCGACTATCTGGACCTTTACCTGATGCACTGGCCCGTAGCGCTTAAGCACGGAACCAGCTTTCCAAAATCTGCTGAGGACTTTGTTTCTTTAGAGGAAGCCCCATTAAGTGATACCTGGGCAGCACTGGAAGCCTGTGCCAGGCAGGGTATGGTCCGACACCTGGGCGTCTCTAACTTTAATTCCGATAAAATCAAGGAGATTAAAGCAGGAGCGGAAATTCAGCCGGAAATGAACCAGGTAGAACTACATCCCTTTCTGCCTCAAAAGGAGTTGATTGCTTATTGCAAAGAACAGGGGATACACATGACCGCTTATTCTCCTTTAGGCTCGCGCGACCGTCCGGACGCTTCCAAAAAGGATGATGAACCCAGTTTATTTGATCATTCCACCATCCAAAAAATCGCTAAAAAGCACGACTGCTCGGTACCACAGATATTGATCAGTTGGGCGGTGCATCGCGGTACGGTGGTCATTCCTAAATCCACAACCCCGGCGCACATTCGCCAAAATATCGAATCGATTGACATCAAGCTCGACGAGGCGGATATGGAGGCTATCCGTAAGATTGAAAAAGAATATCGTTTTCTGGATGGGGGCCTCTGGGTAAAAGGAGAATCGCCCTATGCGCTGGAAGATATCTGGGAAAACTAAGATAACAGGTTAAGATTTAAAAAAGGGCATACGTCGAACGGACGTATGCCCTTTTTTCTGTGAAGTGGTTTCCTATGGATTTATTTCTGTTTTTTCAATCTATCCAGTACAATCGCTACTACTCCGCCCACAATAGCGCCGGTGACCGTCATGACCACAATATCAGCCAGAGCGGAGGTCAAATTCATAATATTAGACGAGCCGTAGTAAATTAGATTGACCGCACTACCGACAAGAAAGCCTAAAACGGCTCCTGCCTTAGCTCCCGTGGCAAAGGTAGTGATACTGGCCCAGCGACCGTAAACCACGGCAAAGAGCATCCCGTAGGCGATGTGTCCCAGCACCATGGCTGGCCAGCTGAAATCCCCTTCTTCTTTCATTACACCAGTGGCGGAACCCACATTTTCGGCAAAGAAGCTCTCCAGGGCCAGGCCATAAATTAAAAATCCGAGTAACAAAGCGACGATACCACCGACAAATCCGGCAATCAAAATTTTTGATGTTTTCATCTGTACTATAGTTTATGAGTGAAGAAATAATGATTGTCTTCGGAATCGGAGACAACCGTGTTCTTTAGGGGCAAACTTCTGTAACGGATCGAATGGTAGTTGCTGCTTAGTTAAGCGCAAAATCAAGCCCATATCTCGGAATGGATGGTAGGTACAGCCGCGTAAAGATAGGCCGGGTAGGACTTTCCAGATGAGTTTCATTTTAATTGGGTTTTAAGTAATTGGGTAATAAGTTAAGAAGAATCCCCCACTTTGCGTCCTCCATGTCCATATTTTATCTCTTCCACCCAGGACGTCTCCTTTGATCACCGCCGATTCTAGTCTGATGAATGGAACAACTTGTCTAATTCTGTTGCTATTGATGCGATAGTTCTCTATTTTTAATAATCAACTACTCTACTTCAATTATGGACGAAAAATTGCGGAACAAAGCAGAAAAGAAAGTAGACGCTAAAATGGCTTTTTATATTTGCGCCGTTGTTTTCTTTTTTATTTCTACCTTCCTGGTCATACTGAGTTTTTACCTGGGCGCAGGCAAGTTTTGGTTAAGGTTACCTATCCTCGTTTTTGCCATGGTACTAGGCATACTATATCTGCAGGCCTTTGGCTTCCCTTTCTCTAGCTATTCCACAAAAGATTGGAGGGAAGAAGAAATTCAGAGAGAAATGCAAAAACTTCGTCGACCAGAGGAGGCTTGGTTCCCTGGGGAAGAAGAACTTTCCGAAGCGGATATTTTAGAGCTCAAGGAATTGCGACGCCTGAAAGAAAAGTGGGGCGGTGATGAAGAGTTCGTCTAAACTCACTACCCTTCTAAAATAAACAGCCGGGTAAAATGTCTTCCAAAAGAACATCCTTACCCGGCAAGTTGGTATTAATTTTCACTAAATTATAAAAACCTAACTAATCTCCAGTTAATAAGTTGACAATCAGCGACCTTTATTATGGAAATTGTTAAAAAACTCCTCACTGAGCCCTTGGCAACACATTGAAAGCCCCTCCCCTGATTTTGTCGTCGAAGGCCACGGCACCCGACTGAAACTGAAGTACCCCTTTAGAGGTAAACTGCCTGGGTATTTCCAGGGGTTGCCCAGACTTACCTTCCAGTAGCCTATGTTCAAAGTAATAGGTCATGACTTTACTACCCCGCTTATCGCGCATAAAGTGACTAAAGTCTTTTCCGCTCTTTCCTCTTACACCTTGGATCCTCCAGATATTTTGGGGGAGACCCCATTTTTGTCATGATTCTGGCTACTCTAATTCCACCTTATCTATCAACAGCTGAAAAGATTCCGCCTTTTTATTGCCGATCAAGATTCCTAATTCCGCCATTTCCTCTCCGGGGTAGTTGGGTCGATCTAGCGTACGTCCCCGAAAGGTAGGATATAATTCAGCCAGCGGTATTTCAATAATCTGCCAATCTCCGCTAGTGGTAAAATACTGAATGTAAGAGGCCCGATCGTTTCGGTTAGACTTTACCCGAAACTGGTAGCGCTTACCATCCCCTTTGAGGTGCATAACAACTTTGCTATACGCCTCGATATCTTTTTGCCGAAAGGCGTAGCGGATCGAAGAAAAGCCACCATTATTTTCCAGGGAGACGGTACCACTAAAGACCGCGTGTCCCTCCTTGTTCAGATCAAAGCTCCCCTGGGACCTCCCGCCCATTACGCCGTCGTCTACTACGTACCAGTTGGATAAGTCACTCTTGGGATTAAAATCGAATAATAGCATGGAGGAGGTTTTTAATAAGCAGATCAATGAAATTAACAGTAAGCTCTTCATGTCTTTGCAACAGGGGAGTCCGGGAATGGTTCTGCCATCAACCTTTTGGGCCAGCGATTTGAAAGCAGGTCAGGTTTATTGGTTTTCGATGAATGGATGGCTTACAGTAATCTTTTTAAATGATCCACCATTTTATCTATATCCATTTCACTCGTAAACAGGTGCATCGAAAACCGCAAGGCATTATACTTCGGCAAGACTTTGATGATAATGTTCTTTTCCTTCATTTTTTGAAAAATAGCCCGGTTCGAGAACTTTTCATCCAACGATACACTAACGATGCCGGTACAAAGCTCCGGATCGGAAGGGCTGATCACTTGTATCCCTTCTAATTCCGACAATTGCGCCCGGCAATACCTGGCCAGATCGGTACAGCGTTGCTCAATTTTTTCTGGTCCGATGATTTGGTGTAATTGGATAACGGCGCCCAGTCCGATGATTGTTGCTACGTTGCGCGTACCGGAGGCGGCAGAATAAGCCTTATTGCTCCCGCGCGTAAATACCGGCTGAAGCCTTTCCTGTAGTTCCTTCCGCAAATAAAGAAACCCCGTCTCTTTAGGTCCCAATAACCATTTATGCCCACTGCTGGCATAAAGATCTACGCCTAAGGCTTCGACATTGATACTCAGCTGTCCGGGAGCCTGAGCGCCATCGGCTACCAGTAGAATACCTCGCGGCCGGGTAAGTTTAGCTATTTCCCAGAAAGGCATGCGCAGACCAGTAATGGTAGATACGTGACTGAGCATAAGCACTTTGGTGCGTGCCGTAATTCCCGCCTGGATAAGATCAACGATTTGCCGAGTACTGGTAGCAGGCAGGGGCAGGTCTACTTTTTTGACAATGGCACCTTGGGTTTCGGCCAGGTAGAACAGCCCATTCTCTCCACCACCGTGCTCGTGGTGGGTGGTCAATATTTCATCACCGGGCTTTACCTCCAGGCAGGTACCCAGTAAATTAATGCCCTCGGTCGTATTGCGGGTCAAAATAATCTCTGCCTCACTGGCTCCGATGAACTCAGCAATTTGCGATCGTACCGCCTCCATTTTTTGGCCGAGTGGGCCCCAGTTATTGATCACCGGGTTCTTTTCTAATTCGTGTAGGGCGGCGCTGACCTCATCTACTACTTGTCGGGGCGATGGTCCCAGGCTACCGGTATTGAGGTAGACCATGTCCTCGGGTAGGAGCAAGCTTTCTCTGACTAAGCGGAAAAGCGTATCGTCATTTTTAGCCCGAGCAAAATCTGCAAAGCTAATCTCCTTTTGACGGGAAGAAAATAAAGGCAGGGTATGGACGCCCAGCAGCCCCATAGAGGCTTTTTTTAAAAAAGATCGTCGTTTATTCATCTTCATTACGTGATTTCTGTTCTTGCCCCATTTTTTCAGGAAGGCCCTCGGATTTACTAAGTTGTTCTTTTTCTAAGCGGGACAATTGACCCAGCAAGTCAGGTTTATTAGTTTCCTGCAGATCCAGATAGTCTTCCTGAACCTGGACCGGTTCGGGAGGCAGATGAAAATTATTCTGCTCAAAAGCCAGATATTCCGGCTGTACCCTCAAAAAGGCCAAATCGCCCTCCGTCTTAATACGCTCTACTTCCAGTCCAAAAGCCACGGCGATGTCCAGGTGCTGGAGGGCCCTGGGGGCTTGTTCGGCCAGGGAATAGACCCGGGCCAGAAAAAAATGGGTCTCCGGATCGTCGTACTTGATTTCGATGGCTTTATTTAAAGCACGAATGGTCTTTTGATAATCATAGTCTTTATGAGCATCCTGGGCTTGCTGTAAATATTTCTCTCTTTGCTTGCTCAACAGATTTCGAGGATCGTTCGCCTTTGCCCGGGCGACTTTCCGTTGGTGCTGTTCTTGCTGAATAAATTCCTGGTTGTACTTTTCATCAAAACGTGCTCTGGAGGTGGATAAAAAGATCAGGAAATCCACTACGCCCAATAAGGCAGGAATACCAGCCAATTGATCCGCCCCCGGGAAGAAAGCCCCCACAAAAAAGAGCGTAAGGTATGCAATACCCAGATTTCGCTGCTCCAGATAGAAGCGGTGAATGCCAAATATCCCCAGGAATAAAGCTAAAAAACTAGCTACCCACTTCTTTTTTCTCTTCGTTACTTTTTTGTCTCCGACCTGACTGAGTTGGGTCTGTTTCGGGGGTACCCACTCATAATCCGGAATAGTAATGCCCGGACTGACCACCGCGTAAATATCAATCGGATCTTTTATATTTTTCAGATCAGATTGCCCAATCGCACGTGTTCTTAATTCCGGATGGTTTTTAATATCGTCCTGAGCTTTACCCGAAATAAAAATACCACCGGGTACACTTTCCGACTGGATGCGCGCTGCAATATTTACACCATCCCCAATGACCTCTTCTTCGCTAAAAGTAATATCGCCCGTATGAATACCCACCCGAATCGGTACCTGGGGCGTTTGTTTCAACTCTCGCTGTAATTCCACCGCACATTCCACCGCATCGGCCGTACTGTTAAAAACACTTAGAGTACCGTCCCCAAAGTATTGGATAATTTCCCCCCTATATTTTTTGTGGAGTCTTTGGAAGACTTCCCGATGTCGGGCCCGTAGCCTGCTAGCCAGAGCTTCGTTCTTTTGCATCATAGCGGAGTATCCTACAATATCGGTGAACATAATAGCGGCCAGTCGCCTTTGCTTTTGTTTTGGCATAATTCCATATTTTGCCTGATTAATATACCTATTTTTCAGGATGCATAAAAATGGGGGCTATTCTCAATTTATTTATGCCAATGAGTCATTATTTCAGATGAAATGCCGCTACCCTTTAATTTGTCCTTTCTACCCAAGCCTTTTTATCTTTATTCTTTACCCTTTGAGCCTTTAGCATAAAATCAATACCTTGCGTAAGCAAGTTTAAACGATATGAGTAAGCCGGAAATTAACAAATCAAACCCGCTCCTACGCGCCAGTTTATGGTTCCTCCTGGTCGGGCTGACCATTACCTTCCTTATCTATTTTAAAGGGATTCTGATCCCTTTCATTTACGCTATTTTTGCGGCCTTCCTGGTTAACGAACTGGTCATGCTACTCGGGAGAATTAAAATTGCGGGGCGGGCACTGCCCGGATGGTTCCGCAGCCTTTTAGTACTGCTTCTGGTCATTAGTGCGGGGGTCACCGTGGTGGAGATTATCGCTGCCAACGTTAATCAGATCATCCGTAAATCGCCGGAGTACATAGCTACCTTTGAGGTCTTATTATCGCAGGCCGCAGAACTCACCGGAGCGGAAGACATCAGCAAGGAAATACAGAACCAGATCAATCCAAAGAATATCAATACCATGGCCTCCGGTATTTTCAATTCTTTCTCCTCCATCCTGGCCAACCTCTTTATGATCTTGCTGTACACGATTTTCATGTTGGCCGAACGGGGTACGATTCCCATTAAGCTAAAAGCCATCTTCCCAAACACGGAGCATCAGGAAGACGTCAATGTCGTACTCGGGCAGATCGGTGATGCCGTTCAGCAGTACCTTTCGGTAAAAACCCTGGTTAGCTTTCTGACGGGTGTACTGGGCTACATCATACTCGTTCTATTCGGAGTGGACTTCCCCGTGTTGTGGGCCTTCCTTATATTTTTATTAAACTTCATCCCTTATCTGGGGGCTTTTATCGCCACCATCCTTCCCGCCCTACTAGCCGTCTTTCAGTTTGAATCGCTCCTGACCGGATTCTTTGTATTCCTGGCCATCCAGGGTACACAGACTCTGATGGGTAGTATTGTGGAGCCGCGCCTGAGCGGCAAAACCCTTAACCTGAGTCCGACCATTGTACTTTTTTCACTTGCCTTCTGGGGTACGCTCTGGGGCATTGTGGGCCTGGCCATCGCCATCCCTCTAACTTCCGTTTTGGTGATTACCCTGGCGGAGTTTCCCAGTACGCGTAATGTGGCGATTCTACTTTCTGAGAAAGGGAAGTTTGAGGAAGAATAAACGGATGCAGCTGTACTGCGTTAGTATACGACAAAGCCAAATCACGTTTTTTATGAAAACCAAAATCTGCGCTACCTGCCAGGAAGAGCATACCGTACTCTACCGCGTACAAATCCGCAAGGGGAAAACCTGGGTATTTGTCTGTAAAACTTGCTGTGAAAAGCACCAACAACTACCGGAGTATCGCTACGGTGGCACCTGGAAAGGCAGCCGGCACTAAGCTCTACTCTTCTGCCTGGCCTTCTGCTGTAAGTGTTGTAATATTTGTTTTTCGTAGCGCCGGTAAAAAACTGTAGAAATAGTCCTATTTTACCAGGACATTCCACACCTTAAAAAAGTACCTGTGAAGATTTTTTCCTTTCTCGATCGCCAACACTCGGTAGCCCCTCCCGGATACAATCGCTGGCTCATCCCGCCAGCCGCTTTGGCCATTCATTTGTGTATTGGTCAAATCTACGCCTACAGCGTATTCAATAAACCCATGACACAAGTACTCGGTTTCTCCCAACCGGCCGCTCAAGATTGGGACCTGACGACGCTGGGCTGGATCTTCTCCATTGCGCTATTCACCCTGGGGGCCTCGGCCGCTATCTTTGGTAAATGGTTGGAGCGGGTTGGCCCACGTAAAGCTATGTTTGCTTCGGCACTTTGTTTTTCGGGTGGCTTTTTCATCGCCGCCCTCGGTATACATTTTCATCAAATCACCCTGGTTTATTTGGGCCATGGAGTGGTCGGAGGCATTGGTCTGGGTTTGGGATATATCTCTCCAGTATCTACCCTCATGAAGTGGTTCCCCGATAAGCCAGGTATGGCTACGGGTATGGCCATTATGGGTTTCGGGGGTGGAGCCATGATTGCCTCTCCGCTCTCGGTAAGTTTAATGGATTACTTCAAAACGGAAAGCTCTGTAGGAGTAGCTGAGACGTTTTTGGTGATGGGTCTGATCTATTTTGTAATTATGCTATTTGGTGTGTTTACGATAAGGGTACCCCGCGAAGGCTGGTCTCCCAAAGGGTGGGACATGGCTCAACAAGTAGCCAAAAAACCCATGATTACCAATGCACAAGTCGATGCCGACACGGCCATTCGCACCCCACAGTTCTACCTCTTATTTGCTGTCTTGATGCTAAATGTGACCGCGGGAATCGGTGTATTGGGCCAGGCATCGGTCATGATCCAGGAGATGTTTTCGGCAGCGGCCGTTGGGTCCAAAATGGCGGTATCAGCGGCGGCGGCCGGCAGTTTTGTAAGCCTGTTGAGTTTATTCAACATGTTAGGCCGTTTTTTCTGGTCTTCCCTCTCCGATCGGATCGGTCGTAAAAACACCTATACCACTTTCTTTTTGCTGGGAGCCCTCCTTTATTTTTCCATTCCCACCATCGGCGCAGCCGGTAATATTGTATTCTTCGTACTATCTTTTGGCATCATTATGAGCATGTACGGCGGCGGATTCGCCACCATCCCCGCTTATCTACGGGATCTATTCGGCACTATGGAAGTGGGCGCTATTCACGGTCGCCTGCTCCTGGCCTGGTCGGCAGCCGCAATCCTCGGGCCCGTCCTAATCAATTACCTGAGGGCTTACCAGATCAAATCCCTGGGGTTCCACCCCGCCCAGGCCTATTCCATTACGATGTACATTATGGGAGGCTTATTACTCTTGGGCCTGATGTGCAACCTAATGGTAAAACCCGTTGAGGCTAAATTTCATTACCCCACCGAAGACAAAACCCGTTAAAGCAAAAGAAAAACTTCCTGCAAATGGGTCATGGTTTGTTGCCTAAAAACACTAGCCATAAACAAGCACATGAAATACCCATGCGCCTAAGGCGCACCAAAACGCGGATGAATATAGGGAAGCTGCTTGATCAGCGGAGACTTCAGCTAATCTACTCTTCTTTTTAGTGGCTCCGGTATTGAAGCCTTAGCGTGAAGAAAAGCCAAATAGCGGGTGGCCACAAGAGAAGATCACGAGTGCAGGCGCAGCCCAAACGGCTTGAGATTCGAGCGCCAGGGCCATTTGACTTTTTAGCTAAGGATTCCATGACCGGCCTCCGCCTGAGGCGGATGGCTACGAGCAAAAAAAAAGTAGCCTTGTCTTGACTTCCAAGCCGTTACCAATCATCTCACCAGGAATTCTTAAACAACTTCATTGATCGTTATACTTTTCCAAGGACCAATCCGGTAAAGTTTTCCATAGACTTACGCTTTAATTGCGCAGACCTGGCCGTAAAGCTTGAAATCCATCGCATTGATAAAGGAAATGGCAAGCAGTTTAGAGCTATTTTCAAAGTAACACTTACTAATGTCGGCCGTAGAAATTTCAACAATTGGGCTAATCTGGCCCAGGCCTATCTACGCGTCACCGGTGATCACCCTAATGCTGGGGAAGATGCCGTAATGGTTATCGCCAGCCTAAGGCCAGGGGAATCCCGGGTTACCTATCTACGTACGACCTGGTCTTCTGCCTGGAGGGTCGCTCCTAGCCTTGTGTTTAGCTTACAGTCCCATCCTGCCGATTGTAACCGGAATAATAACAAGGCAGCTATTTCTCATCAATCCATTATTAACAGATTTAGAACTATCCGTCCATCCGCATTTCCATTCGGCGGCTCTTAAAATTGGAGCCTCAGGATAATTCAGGTAGCGATTTAACCAAACGGAAGCTTTTCGGGACAAACATCCAGATTAATTTAGGAGTAAAAATAATTCCGTATTTTCAGCGTCCTAATGACTTACTGAAATTAATCATTCAAATCAACTTAAAAATGCGAATTGCCCTAATTAGTCTTTATACACTATGCCTCTGCATTTCCCAGCTTTTTGCCCAGGGAAGCGACGAAATCACTATCAAGGAACCCTATCAGGAAGAGATTCAGGACTTACTAAAACAAGAGCCCATAAATGTGGTAATGGATTACCTCAAAGAACAGGACGCCATCACCGTTGCCAATACCATTGAGCTGAACGAGATTCCTGCCCCGCCATTCAAAGAAGAGGTCAGAGCGAAATATTTTGCCAAAATGTTAAAAGAATTAGGGCTGGATTCCGTCTGGATAGATGTGGAGGGTAATGTCCTCGGCCTGCGCAAAGGTACCAAAGGCGACCGAACCGTCGCGCTGGATGCCCACCTGGATACCGTTTTTCCGGAAGGTACCCCCGTAAAAGTAAAGGTAGTGGGCGACACCCTTTTCGCACCCGGTATCGGCGATGATACCAGAGGACTGGCCATGGTATTAGCCGTGCTTCGAGCATTAAATGCGAACGACATCCAGACCGAAGCGGATATCTTATTCATCGGCACGGTAGGTGAAGAGGGCCTGGGTGACCTGCGGGGCGTAAAACATATTTTCCGCGAAGGCGGCCCTAAAATCGACAGCTGGATCTCGATCGACGGGGGTCAACTGGGCCGGGTCAATTTCAAAGGTCTGGGCTCTCACCGTTTCCGAGTGATCTATAAAGGACCCGGTGGACATTCCTGGGGTGCCTTTGGTCTGGCTAACCCTCACCACGCGATGGCCGCCGGCATTCGGCACTTTGTTACTGAAGCCGATAAGTTCACGGCCTACGGTGCCCGAACCAGCTATAATGTAGGTCGTATGGGAGGCGGAACTTCCGTAAATTCTATCCCCTTCAGCTCCTGGGCGGAAATTGATATGCGCTCCTACAGCCCGGCCCGACTGGACAGTATGGACCAAATCCTTAAGATGGCTATGCAAAAGGGGCTGGAAGAGCAAAACACTATTCGTAGAGAAGGACGTCCATTACAACTGGAAATAGAACTTATCGGCGATCGGCCCTCAGGTGAGTTATCGCCAGAATTACCCCTCATTCAGCGGGCCTCGGCAGCAGCAGCAGCTTTTGGTGTTACCCCCAGGGCTACCCGGGGCTCCACTAATGCCAATACCCCCATTTCGATGGGTATCCCCGCCGTAACCATTGGTCGGGGAGGCGAAGGTGGTTGGGGCCATTCTCTACTCGAATGGTGGGCCAATAAAGATGGGTACCGGGCCGTACAGTACGCTGCCGTGCTCCTGCTAGCTGAGGCGGGCCTGGATGAAGATTAAGCTATCTCTAAACCAAGCCCTAGCCCTGCAACACCAGGGGTAAGTTGCAGGGCTAGCAGTCTGTCGGATTAATCACTAAAAACGTAGCGCAAGTTCCCTTTCCTACCTATTCTGTGCAACCATTATCCACAATAAGACTCCTTATTAAAGTGACCACAAACACCGCTCCTCCAATGATTACCAAAAACCACCTCATCCAGCTGATTACCCTTTCCGCTTTATGGGTATTCGTAGGTTTAGTAACGGCCATGTACGAATACTTTTTCCTGGCCAATTATCCGGGGGTGCTGGATACCCAGCCAATGCTGAATTTCGACCTGCAAAGAAATGCGGTGGCCGCAGTAGGGGGACTCTTTATTGGTAGCTTGCTCTTTGGGTTTTTAGAATTATTCTATTTCCAAAAAAGGATGGTGAGGGAAAAATTCTGGGTGGCCATTCTGAAAAAAGTAGCGGTTTATGCCCTTTTGCTATTCGGCTTACTCGTTGGTATTTCCCTGGCCTACAACAGCTTTTTATCCGGAAGAAGCTTGAGGGATCCGGTCGCCTGGCAGGAGACCCGTGCTTTCGTTACCTCCATTGCCTTCTGGCACCCCGTGTTCCCCGTCCTTTGCCTGGCCTTACTATCTTCCTTTTTGATTCAATTGTCGGAGCGCTTCGGTTCCAATGAGATGTGGAAGATGTTTACGGGTAAGTACTTCAATCCCAAAGAGGAGCAGCGCATCTTTATGTTTCTGGATCTCAACCATTCGACCACCATCGCCGAAAAGCTGGGCAATGAGAAGTTTTACGGATTCCTGAACGACTTTTACCACGATATTGCCGGTGTAATTACCCAACACCAGGGGGAAGTGGTCGAATACGTAGGGGATCTGGTCGTCATCACCTGGCCCTTCCCGGTAGGTGTCGCCGAAGCCCGCTGCCTCAACTGCTACGAGGACTTCGAAAAGGCCATCCGCCTGAAGGGAGAGACTTATCTGAAGCGCTACGGCACCGTGCCGCAATTCAAGGCAGCAGTACATTGCGGGAAAGTCATCATTGGCGAAATGGGAAAGATCAAAAAGACCATTAAATTCTCCGGTGATGTACTGAATACCACGGCCCGGGTGGAAAAGGTCTGTGGAAAAATTGGGGCCAAAATAGTGATTACCGATAAGCTTAAGCACCTGCTTATCGACCCGCCTTACGCGCTGGAAAAAGTGAGTAATGTCAGCCTCAAGGGCAAAAGAGCACCCATTGATTTGTATAAGGTGGGGATGTAGTACTTTCCCTAAATCTAAGTAATTCTCCTTTTGGCTAAGGAAAGGTAAAAACCTGGTAAGTTTTAAAAACTTCCTAGGTTTAATTCAGGAGAAATAGGCCTCTCTTCGAGTAAATTGTAGTTAAGATCGTTTAAAATGAGAATTGCTGCCTAAACCTCTAAAACCTGCTTAAATACATATTTTATGTATCTTCCTTATGAAGTTGTTTAAAAACTCCTTAGCATGAAACAAAAAATACTCTTACTTTTCTTTTGCCTTCCTTTCATCGGACTTGCTCAAAAACACGTGCCTGCATTCGAAGAAGTACTATCTCTACGTAACCCAGGGACGCCAGTACTATCTCCGGACGGTCTTCACGTTGTTTATACGGTCCGAAGTACTGATTGGCAGGAGAATGGATACGATACAGAGATTTGGATTCGAAAGGCGGATCAAAAGCCATTCCAGCTGACCAATACCCCAGATGGTAGCAGCTCTAATCCGCAATGGTCACCCGATGGCCAATGGGTTTCTTTTACATCCGACCGGGGAAATAAAAGTCAGGTCTACGTCATTCGGATAGACGGGGGAGAAGCGATACCCATTACGCACGAAGAAGAGACGATCGGCGCTTATGCCTGGTCTCCGGATGGTTTGAAAATAGCCTTTACCCGCCCGGCAGTAGACGAAAAGGCAGAAAAGGAACGCAAAAAACGGTACGGAGCTTACGAAGTTGATGATCAGGAATACAAGCTCAACTGGCTCTACGTAGTGGAGGTGGATCCTTATGCTCCGAACCCAGCTGACCTACCTTGTTACAATTCGGAGGACAGCACGGCACAATCCTGGGACTGTATTGAATGGCCCAAAGCGAAGCCTTTGTTAGATAGCGTGGATTTTACGATCCGTAATTTTGCCTGGTCGCCTGACGGCAAAAAAATAGCTTTCACCCATACTCCTGATCCCCTAATCAACTCTTTTTTTAATGCTGACATTTCGATATTAGAGGTGGAGTCTGGTCAATTCGAAACGGTCGTCGCTAATAAAAGCGCGGATAGCTTTGGGTACTGGTCACCAGACGGAACGTCGATCCTCTACTCCTCGGATGTGGATAATGTGAGCTCCAATTATTATGAGAATGGGCGCTATTTTACGCTCGACCTGAATTCCGGAGCAGTTCATGAGATCGCCACTGATTTTGATGAAAATCTAGGGAACTGGCATTGGACCGAAAAGGGGATGTACGCCGTGGCTTTTGACAAAACCATCCGCCACCTTTATCACATTGAGCCTAAAAGTGGTAAAGTGACCCACCAGTTTGGAGGATTATACACCATCTTTGGTTTTGATGTAAGCGATGATGGAAGTGTATTTGCGATGGGTGGCGAAAATGGAGATGACCTCGAGGAAATATACCTTTGGGAACCCACTTCAACCGCCAGAGTCATCACCGACTTCAACCAACAAATTAAAGATTGGCAGGTAGCAAGCAGTGAGGTAATATCCTGGAAAAGTAAAGATGGTACCGAAATCGAGGGCATTTTGCATAAGCCCGATAACTACGATGCCAATAAGAAATATCCACTTTTTGTTGTGATTCACGGTGGCCCGACTGGAATTGATCGCCCCGTACCCGTTTACGGCGGAGTGTATCCCATTAACCAATGGTTATACTACGGTGATGGGGCATTAGTACTGCGCGTCAATTACCGGGGTTCGGCTGGTTACGGTGCCGATTTTCGTGCACTAAATGTGCAAAACCTGGGCGTAGGTGACGCCTGGGATGTGCTCAGCGGAGTAGACTACCTGGAGGAGCAGGGATTAATTGATACCGCGCGCATGGGTTGTATGGGCTGGAGTCAGGGTGGATATATTTCTGCTTTTCTGACCACCCATACCGACCGGTTTTCTGCCATTTCAGTAGGGGCAGGCATTTCCAACTGGATGACTTATTACGTAAATACGGATATTCATCCATTCACCCGGCAATACCTGAAAGCTAATCCCTGGGAGGATCCGGAGATATATGCCAAAACCTCTCCCATGACCAAGATCAAAAATGCAAGCACCCCCACCCTAATTCAGCACGGTGAATTTGATCGGCGGGTACCCATTGCCAATGCCTACGAATTGGTGCAGGGCTTGCGTGATCATGAAGTGCCTGCTAAATTAATCGTCTATCAAGGCTTCGGACATGGCATCTCCAAACCCAAAGAGCGATTGGCCGCTCTCTGGCATAACTGGGAATGGTTTGGCAAATACGTATGGAAGGAAGAGGTGCAAGTCCCCGGTTTAACGAAGGATAAGAAATAAGCTTAGCGATCTTTATTAGAGGAGTGCCTACATCAACGATGGAGTTTTTCATTGAAACACCCGCTATGCACCAAATTTATTAATCATTGACCCAATAGTGTTATCGGCTGATCAGCAATTCCCGCAATTTTGAATTAAGCATTTATTTATTAATCAAAATTGTTACCGATGAAAACCATTAAAATTGTATTTACCCTTTTGGCCTTCTTTGCTTTTCAGCAAATTACTCTGGCCCAATCCTCGCAGCGAGTCGCCGATCTCAAAAAAGAAAGCTTTACCGTGAATTTTAAAGTGGGCGCCAAAAATCAGGTCACGCAGGTCTCCTTTAAAACTGCTCGGGGAAAAAGAATGAAATCCACCCTTTTGGATAAAAGCGCCCTGACCGGCCTAAAATTAGACCCCGGCACCACCGTCAAAGGAACCTTCCGTTTTGGTCAGCTTTCCGGAACTGACCTGGGCTCCGGAAGGATTTATGAAGGAGTAGGCACCCTCATGTTTGATAAAGTCATGCGACCGGATGGACAAATTATTGGCTGTCCGCCCCTCTGTGACGATGCCGTACAGGTAGGGGTCAGAATAAAGGAATAATATCTCTTTGGCGAAAAGAAAGTTTTTTCATACTCTTTACGAAGCAGGGTTCATCACGGTGGTGGTGGCCCTTTTTTTTATTCCTCTCTTAAGACACTCCCCAATTAATCGTACCTTCCAACCTAATAAATCCTAAAATAATGATCCATCCACGCTTCTTCACCCAGCGGCTTTATTTTATCTATGCCCTTGCCAGCCTTAGCCTGCTCAGTTCCTGCCAGCAGACCGATTCGCCCTCGGACACTACCCGATATCAGGTGATTTTTCGCGAAAGCGACGCCGGAGAATATACCAAAACGCCCACGGCTCCAAACGAGTACAAATATTACTTTACCTACACGGACCGGGGCCGAGGACCCGAATACCAGGAAACGATTCGCCTAGATGAAAAGGGGTTCATTCAGGCCCAAAGCATCCAGGGCGTCAATTACCTGAAAGACAGCATCAACGAGCAATTTAGCATCAGCGGAGAAACGGCCCTAATCGATAATCCGCTCGGAGAAAACACAAGTAGCTTTCCGGGTCAGCAATTGTACTTCCGCTTCGACGGTTCCCCGGCGACCTACGAAGTACTCGCTAATCTGCTAGAAGGCCCTTACGGGAAAAAAATAGCGCTTTATCCGGAGGGCGAAGCAGAGCTGATCCAGTCCATCCCTATGACGATAGCCGGGACGGATGTCCGCTTGCTGATGGTAAAGGGACTGGATACCAAACCTGCTTATGTTTGGATGAAAGACCAGGAAATGATCGCAAGACTGGAAGGAAACCGGCACGTGGTACGAAATGACCTCCTCGACGCCCGCCGGGAGATGAAAACCATTCAGGACAGCCTCGAAAACGAATATCTATTCGAGCAGGCTAATGAATTGACGCGAGATTATACCCGAGCGCTGATTAAAAATGTCTCGGTATTCACGGCGGAAGGAAAGGTACTTCCCCGGCGTGACGTACTGGTGAATGGCGTGACGATCGAGTCCATTGTCCCGACCGGAGGCGAAACCCCGGATACCGAAACCCTGGTGCTGGACGGAAGCGGAAAATTCCTGATGCCCGGTATGTTTGACATGCATACCCACAACAACAAATTCAGGGGAGCTATGTACATCGCCGGCGGCCTAACCTCCGTCCGGGATCTAGCCAATAATAAGCAACTGGTCGATTTGCAGGCCCAGTTTGATAGAAATGATATCATCGGTCCAAGAATTGTGTATAAGTGCGGGATCATCGACGGATCGGGGGCCTACGCTAATAAACGCAATGTCGTCGACAATCTGGAAGAAGGCCTGCGGGAAGTGCAGGCTTATAAAGATCTGGGCTATCAGCAAATTAAGCTCTACAGCTCCATCCGTCCCGAATGGGTAAAACCCCTGGCAGATAAGAGTCACGAGCTGGGCATGAAGGTCAGTGGACATATTCCGGCCTTTATGACGGCTGCTCAGGCCATCGAGCAAGGCTACGACGAGATCCAGCACATCAATATGCTCTTCCTGAGTTTTATGTCCGACACCATCGATACCCGAACGCCCCTCCGCTTTACCATGGTGGCCCAACACGGCGGGGATTTGGATCTGCAGTCGAAGGAGTACCTGGATTTTGTAAACACTTTAAAATCTCGGGATATCATTGTCGATCCAACGGTAGCCATCTTCGAAAATATGTTCCTGGCCAAAAAAGGAGAACCTAGCCCCACCTACGAAATGATCATGGATCGTTTCCCGGTCATTGCTCAACGTGATTTCCTGAGTGGTGGTCTACCAAGGTCGGAGCAGGAGACCCCGACTTACCAGGCTGCCTTTGACAAAATGTTGGAGGTGATCCACGATCTCTACCAAAAAGAAGTGAGCCTGGTGCCCGGTACCGATGGATTACCCGGTTTTCTCTACCACCGCGAACTAGAACTGTATCAGCAAGCCGGTATTCCATCAATGGAACTACTAAAAATGGCCACCATCCACTCGGCCCGGATCGCCGGGGTAGACGATTTGCTCGGTTCGGTCGAAACCGGAAAACGAGCCGACCTGATCCTGGTGAACGGTAATCCGCTGGAGGATATCCGTGACCTCCGAAAAATTGATTGGACGATGAAAGACGGGCATTTGTTTTACGCCAGAGAAATCTACGAATCAATGGGGATTAAGCATTATAAATAGACGGGCCTGACAAGCAAAACATAGGCTAAATCAGCCTATATACCAGATTTAAACCTACCCAATATTCTTTTTTTGGGTGTCCATCACTCACCTTTAAACATCTCCTTCGCCTCAGGAAGGAGAAAACACCCTATGGTTTCAAAGATCAATTGGTAGGAGCAGATCGTCCGGCTTAGTCAATAAAGACGACCCCTCACCCTTCCTGAGGCACCTCCTCCCTGCATTTGGATGGCACCTTCCACATACAGTTTTAATAGCAAAGCATAAGCTTTTGCTTATGCTTTTTATAAAAAGAATTAATTTTTATTTATGCATTTATTCCCATTCCTTTGCACTCGGAAAAACAAAGCGAAAATGAATAAAGCACTGATTACCACACTTCCTTTAATTGCGCCGGTGATGTTACTCCTATACTCCCTTTATGCGGCGCGAAACAAGACCCAACAAAATCTTACGAAGCCGCTACAGTATCTGGGCTGGATAGGTGTTCTGGTTTCTGCCCTCAGCGGCGTCCTGGTGTACCAGTTCGGTACGCTTCAGTCCGCGCTGCTGGGCCATGCTGGCCTGGGTTTTGCCTTACGGCTCGATGCACTCAGCGTCAGCATGTTTGTCATGATTGCCATTCTCGGTCTGGTCATCCTGCGATACAGTATCAACTACCTCGACGGAGAGCCCAGAAAAAATGTGTTCTTTGCCCGCATGACGGCTACCATCGCTTCGGTGGAGTTGCTCGTGCTGTCCGGGAACCTGGTCCAACTCTTTGTGCTTTGGGTTATCACCAGTATCTGTTTGCACTATCTACTGGTTTTTTACCGCAGCAGGCCACAGGCAATAGCCGCCGCCCGCAAGAAATTCATTGTGGCGCGGCTGGGGGATGCGACCCTACTGGGCGCTTCGATTATCCTCTACGCAGAATTTGGCACTGGTGATTTCGAGGAGATGTTCACCGCGCTCCGGGGAACAGCTTCCCTGAGTACGCCCTTAAGCGGAGCCGCCATTCTGCTGGTCCTCACGGCGGTATTAAAGTCGGCACAATTCCCGACGCACGGCTGGCTGGTGAAAGTAGTCGAAACACCAACCCCGGTATCGGCACTATTGCACGCAGGACTACTCAACGCGGGTCCCTTTCTGATGGTTCGTATGAGTTTTCTGATGGCGGAGGCTACTACGGCCTCCTTATTATTGATCATCATAGCCGGGTTTACGGCCTTATTCGCTTCGGTCGTTTTCCTAACCCAGCCCTCCATTAAAGTGGCGCTCGGCTATTCCAGTATTGCCCACATGGGATTTTCCCTTCTGATTTGTGGCTTTGGTTTATACAGCGCAGCGCTGCTGCACGTCGTTGCCCACTCCTTTTACAAGGGCCATGCCTTCTTATCTTCCGGCAGTGTCATTGATGCGGTCAGGGTTCGAAAAGTAAACCTACCCAAACGAATGGGTAGCGTCGGGAGAGTAGGGCTAAGTATAGCTGCCTCCATCGGAATCTTTGCTTTCTTTTGTTATCTGTGGGGAATTCAGCCAGCCGAAGATTTTAGCTTGATGGCGACGGGTGCTATCATTGTAATGGGTCTGAGCCAGGTAATTTCCGCTACGCTTGATTCTAAAGGCACCCTTCAGGCTATACTACAGTCGGCAGGGCTGGCACTACTGGTGGCACTGGCTTTCTTTTCGCTAGAGTCGGGCGCTCGCAGCCTACTCAGCGCACAGATACCTTCGCACAAAGACCCCGCGATGGCCATCAAGATCGCGACGATTGCATTGCTGGCGGTTTACGCCGCGGTAGTCATCCTACAGCTATTTGCGACCCGCGTCAATAAAAAATGGGGGTATACGCTTGGGGTACACTTACGTAATGGTCTGTATGCGAACGTTATTTTCGACCGGATGATCGGCTCTTTGAAGAATGAAAAATTCAAGTGGGCGAATCTTACGGTGCAGGAAGAAAGCGAAGAAGTCTATGGCCCTATCGTCGATAAAAGCGAATTGAAATTAGAAGTATTGTCAAAAAAATAATCCATGCAACTGAATACATCCACTACAACAAGAACTCAGGTAGAAGATTGGTTGGGTAAATGTGCCAAAAGAATTGCGCCCCTCTGGTCTTTGGAGAATTTCGTCGCCGTAAACCCTTATCTGGGTATGGCCCATCAGCCATTCTCCGAAGCCATGGATTTCCTGCATAAAAGCAGTCAGGTCCAGGCTACCCTTCCCGTAGCCTTTTTTCTGGAAGCCCTGCAAAAAGAAAAAATGAGCCGCCAGGATATTGCCGATGCCCTGGCCCACCGCAATTACGGTTTGAACCTAAATGCGGATCAGCTAATCGAACAGCTGATTGACGAGGTAGCTACCGAAAATAAGGAGCCCGCGATTAAAACTATGTCCGACCTCGCCAGCGAAATCAACGGTAAAAAATGGGGGCGGTTTATGATCGACCGCATTTCATATTGGGCCTCCGCTTATTTTGATCAAAACCAGGCCTTGTGGAATACCGCAGACCAACAGGTAGGCTTATTTGCTGCTTGGAAACGGGAAGCCGAAATCGATTACAGTCCCAGAGCTATGGGGCTAAAAGGCTTCAGAAAATTCATCAAATCGCTACCCAACCATTACCTGGATGCGGCAGCCTATGCCTTGGAAGAATTGGATATTCCCGAGGCGGCCGTCGACCACTACCTCAGTAGCTTATCCATGAAAATGAACGGTTGGGCCGGCTTTGCAGCCCGTATCGACTGGGATGCCGGACTGGCCGGGCAGGAGAGTCATCAGGTCGAAGAGTTTTTGGCCATTCTCCTGGTTTGGGAGCTGGCACTAAAGAATCTACTCCCCTATACAGAGTTACCCCAAAGCTGGCAGGCGACCAAAGCCCATAACGATCGGCTGATCGCCGATGAAAGGCTGAGCGAAAAACTAGCCCGTCAGCTTATCCTCCAGGATGCCTTTGATCGGGCTCATCAGCGGGAGATCATCGGGAAAATCAATCAGCAGGAAGCCCGCAGCCGAGACACCAAAACGCCTAAAGCCCAAGCTATCTTCTGCATCGACGTGCGCTCTGAGCTGTTCAGAAGGAATCTGGAAGCGGCGAATGCAGAAATTGAAACCCTGGGTTTTGCCGGCTTTTTTGCCTTCCCCATCAAGTATGTTCCCATGGGACACCAGGAAGGTGCCAATCAATGTCCGGTATTACTAAATACCTCGCATACCATCAAAGAGACCCTAGGTAACGAGGCGGCTGACCAACAATTCATCGCCAAAAGAAGCCTTAGGGCTCAGGTAAGTAAGGCCTGGAAGTCTCTGAAATCGGGGGCCGTTAGCTGCTTCAGTTTTGTGAGTCCGCTGGGACTGTTTTTCCTACCCAAATTACTGAGCGATGCCTTTGGCTTTACTCGTCCCCTGCCAAATCCGGCAACCAGTGGATTTTCCCAAAAGGAAATCGACAAGCGGGGTATCCAATTGGAGCAGGGAGAAGCCATCGGAGTAAGTACCGGTATTCCACTGGAAGATCGCCTGGCTATGGCCCAATCGGCATTACAAGCCATGTCCCTCACCGAAAAATTTGGTCGCGTAATACTGATCACTGGCCACGGTGCCACCACCGTTAATAACCCACACGCGACCGGGCTCGATTGTGGCGCCTGTGGTGGTCGCAGTGGCGAATCCAACGCAAAAGTTGCCGCCGCGGTGTTGAACGATCCGGCAGTCAGAAAAGGATTAGATCAGGCAGGTATTCACATACCGGATACTACTCTTTTTGTAGCGGCCCTACACGATACGACCACCGATGAGGTAAGCCTCTTTAAAGCTGGTAAGGAATGGCCGGCCTCGCATGAGGAAGATATCCGGGAACTCCGTTACGCCCTGAAAATAGCCGGGGAGAATGCCCGCAAAGAGCGCGGGGCCCGCATGAAGATTCAATCGGGAGATGTCAGTCAGCAAGTACGGCAGCGTAGTAATGACTGGTCGCAGGTACGCCCGGAATGGGGACTGGCCGGCTGCTCCTCCTTTATCGTCGCGCCCCGTACCCGAACGGCCCAATTGAATTTTGCCGGTAAGGCCTTTATGCACAGTTACGATTGGAAAAAAGACAAAGGCTTTGGGGTACTCGAACTAATCATGACGGCTCCAATGGTGGTGACCAGCTGGATCAACCTGCAGTACTTTGCCTCCGCAGTAGATAATAAAAAATTTGGATCGGGTAATAAAACCCTGCACAATGTAGTCGGAGGACTGGGCGTACTCGAAGGTTTTGGCGGTGATCTGCGCGTCGGCCTTCCCTGGCAGTCAGTACACGATGGTGAAACCTTCCAGCACCAACCCCAGCGGCTAAACGTCATCATCGAAGCACCCATTGATGAGATGAGTAAGATCCTGGAGAAGCATCCATCGGTCCGTGATCTATGCGATCACGAATGGATCTATCTCTTTGCCATGAATGAGCAAGGGAAGGTAGCTTTCAAATACATTGGTGACCTGGAGTGGGAGGTAGTCAATTAGTACCATCCGGAAGTCTTCTAAAGGAAAAGGGCCTTCATCGAATTGATGGAGGCCTTTTTGGGTAGTCGCCTTTTTTAACCAGCAAAAGCGCAATCAGTTCATTGCCAGGACGAGTAAGATTATCGAGGCCGATGAGTTGAAAGATAAGGGCCGGGGCAATGCCCAGAAATACGTGGCTTGCAGCATTTAAGACGTACGTGGCGGTAGGGGAACCATCAAAATCGGATTAAAGAATAAAATCTCACTGTGCTTCACAACCCCGCCAATAAATAATCAAAAACATCCACCGCTTTGATTTTATCCGGGGTGTTGTGGTTGCTAATAAAAACCGGTTTATCCTGGTGGGGTAAATTTATTCTGCCGTGGGAGCCTTTGACCAAATTGGCATTCAGTGGAATCACATCCATCAAATAACGGAAGCCCAATTTCTTTCTCAATACCTTCAGCGCAATCCGCGGAATGATGAGTTTCTTGGCCGGATCCAGGAACATTTCTACCGGATCGTAACCCGGTTTTTTATGGATATCAACGGTCCGGGCAAAATCGGGTGCCTTCTCATCGTCCAGCCAATAATAATAGGTGAACCAGCTATCCTGATCGGCAACGGCCACTAATTCGCCCGATCGGCTATGATCCAGGTGATGTTCTTTTTTACCCTGCTCATCCAATAGCAGTTCGATGCCTTTTTCTTTTTCCAGGAGGCGCTGCACCAGCGGAATATCTTCCGGGTTTTTTATGTAAATGTGTGCGATCTGATGGTCAGCCATGGCAAAAGCCCGACTCGTACCGGCATCTAGTAGCTCCAGACCATTTTCCAGTCGTACATTGAGCAGATTGGCTTTGCGCAAAATCCGGTTGATATGGATGGGTTGATCCGCATCGCTAATGCCATAACCCGACAGAACCGTAACGTCCACCTTTTTCTTTTCCAAAAACTGGATTAAACGCTTACAGACTTCATCAATTTCTATGAGGTCTTGCTGCACCGAGGCGTGCTGGTGACCATGCCGCTGAAGGTTGTAATCCAAGTGTGGTAAGTACACCAGCATCATGGTGGGATCGTACCAATCGTGTACCTTCATGGAGGCCTCGGCAATCCAGGCACTACTTTTGATATTGGTTTTAGGGCCCCAAAAACTGAAAAGCGGAAAAGTACCTAATTCTTCTTGTAGACGGTGTCTAATGTCTAGCGGAAACGAATAAATATCCGGGATTTTCAAACCATCCGCCCGGTATTGCGGACGGGGTGTGACGCAGTAATCGACCGAGGAATACATATTGTACCACCAAAACATATTGGCACAGGTAAAATCGGGGTGTTTTGCCTTGGCGACCTCCCATAACTTAGGGGCTTGGACCAGATGATTAGACTGTCTCCACAATTTCACTTCGCACTCGTCCCGAAAATACCAGCCATTGGCTACAATGCCATGCTCACTGGGATATTTCCCGGTAAGGTAGGTCGACTGCGCCGTACAGGTGACGGCAGGTAGCACCGGATCTATGACCGAAATATTTTTATTCTCTTTTGCCCAATTGGACAGGAAGGGCATACGTTGGGCCAGTAATGCACTACTCAGCCCCACTACATTAATAATCGCCGTTTGATTCATACCTCTATTGTTCTAATCGTTCTAAAACCCAGGATAGTTCTCTACTAATGGAAGCGGTCAGATCCAGTTGATGGTTGGCTGGTAATACGCCCCAGGTGTAGGTTTCTATCTCTAAATGTCTGGAAAAGGGCTTGGCATTCCAAATTTTCAAAACTTTCTCTATCTCATCATTGGTCGAACGGAGGGCGCCGTAGCTATCCGTAAAAATAGGTACGTGAAAGTGGGTTCTCAGCTCCGTATAATCCGGATTGTTGATTTGTTCCAGTGCGGGTCCCAAGTCAGGATACCTAGCTAATTTTTGGTCTTTGGTGGCAAAGACGGTCTGATGCAGGTAGGTAGATTCGTTATAGGGCAGCAAGCTGGATTTTATATCCTCTATTGCTTCCTCATTCAATTGACTTTTGATCGCCGCACTGATTTGGATTTTCCCTACCTTAATTCCTTTCGCCTGTAGCTGATCTAGTACCCACTGGGGTTCTTCGTAGGCTACGGCAAAATGGCAGACATCATAGCATAACTGGATATGCTCCCGGATATGATCTTCGGCCTGAGTTGGCGAAATATCCATCTTTTTGGCAAGCGCTGCTGCCCCTTTGGCCAAAAGTATATTTTCATAGTAATCAATAAACTCGCCACAGTTTTCTAAAATGCCATCTGGTTCAGGTTCAATGTCGAGGTGCAGACTACGACCGGTCCGCTCTTTTAGTCGAGCCAGAAAAGCCACCAGATCAATTAAATGAAGCGTACTTTTCCAGACGGCTGCCGCTAAAGCTTCCTCTGTCTTATGCCAAAAACGATAAGAAAGCGGAGAGGTCGATATCCCACCCTCCATTTCAGTCGGCAATAACATACCCAATTGATCAAAAAGCAACTTGGTATAATCCAGTCTTTCAACCGTGGTCCAATCCGGTGCGTGCACATGATCCTTTACCACCTTGTTATGGAAACCACCGTAGGGGAAGCCATTCATGGTAAACACGTAACAGTCCTTTTCTTCCAGCCAATTTTTGAACTCCGCCAGTGCCTTTCCTCTTCCTAACTGCTGCGCGGCCTGTGCGGAAAGCCGTAGGCCAATACCAAAGGGCTGATCGGGGCTTACCCGTTCCTTTACTGCCAAACAATAATCTAAACTTTGGAATACTTCCGGCCAGGTCTCTCCCGGATGGATATTGGTACAATAGGTTAGCTGTCCATTTTGGATTTTCATACCTTAATTTGTTTTTTCCATTTGATAAGTGCTAGAATAGGGTATTGGTTAAGATTCTACCCATCTTGCGTACCTAACGGCACGCATTGCTATCGTTTACTAACTTGTTCCAGAACCCGTTTTGTCATTACAAGTAATCATAACTATACCTAGGCACCCGCCCGTTCCACCAACGTCTGCACCGCTGCCGCCAAAACCTCCTTATCCATCTCATGCACTTCCACGCCGTGCCCAATTTCATCCAGCAACATAATCGTCAGTTGGCCGCCCAGGTGCTCCCGGAACTCTTCCAGGCCAGCCCAAATGTCCGGATTAAAGGAATCTTTGGTAGCATCAGAAAACAAGGGATGATACAGGTCAAAGCCAAGGTCTAGAATACAATTATGGATATGCTCCATACTTGCTTTGTCCAGTTTCCTCAGATGATGGGAGTAGGCGACGTCCAGGGCAATCCCCATGGCGACGGCTTCTCCATGTCTTACTTCGTAATCGGTCAGTTGCTCCAATTTATGTGCGGCCCAATGACCAAAATCCAAGGGGCGAGAACTGCCTTTCTCAAAAGGGTCTCCATTCGTACCGATATGCAAGACGTGGTGTTTGGCGCAGTGGTAGATCAGGGGCTCCATGACATCCAGATCCCGATTATTGAGGGCCTTTGCATTTTCGGCAATCCAATCGTAGAAGGTCTTATCCCTGATAAGCGCTACTTTTACCGCTTCGGAGATCCCCGCTCTCCAATCGCGGTCTTCCAGCGTTAGCAAGAATTGACTATCATTAATCACAGCAAAAGGAGGCGCAAAAGTCCCCAGGTAGTTCTTTTTATTAAAATAGTTGATCCCGTTTTTCACCCCCACCCCGGAATCATTTTGCGAAAGCACTGTAGTCGGAATCCGAATGTGGCGGATACCCCGATGAGCAATCGCGGCCACAAAGCCCACCAAATCCAAAATAGCGCCACCACCGATGGCGGTGATGTAGGCGTGTCGATCTATTTTTTGATCATCTATGAGTTGCAGGATTTCTTGTACCAGGTCAAAATCATTTTTGGCAGATTCTCCGCCCTGTATCACTAAGGGTTGGCCACATAATTGTATTTCGGAGGCATAAGTACCAAAGTAATCTGCAATTTCAGTGGCTAAATCTGGATGATGCTCCGCCACGCCGCTATCTATGACAAAGACCATTTTTCGTTGCCCCTCATTACCATCCTCTCTTAAGGTGTCAATTAATAGAGGATTTTGGGGGTCAAACAAATGTTTAGTAAAAAGAACTTTGTACCGGAAGGGTATAGAAAAATCCTGTTGGATTGTTTTTAATTCCTGATCTATCATCGAAGCCATATTCCATTTTTTTAAGAACGCCTAAGTTACGGAAAAATACCGCGCTAATCCCAGTGACAGGGGTAATAAGGCCAGAACAATTAAGCCACTGATAAAGCCCTCAAAACCGGCCGCCATAGCAGCATTAAGCGGAATCAAAGAAAGTACCCCGGCCTTTACGGCTTTCATAATCATCCTGGGTTCGTTTTGTTGGATGGCCCGTAATTTGGCGCGTAGGTTTAAAAACAGCCAAAATAATATAAAGGGAGCGGCGGCTAAGAGTTCATAGTCGGTGTAGAAATATAAGACCACAAAAGTGCTGGCTACCAGCAGGTCCAGCGCCAGCGCAATGTAGAGACTGGAAATATTTTTTCCCTTTACTTCCCCCTGACTGGTCAGGGTAATATCCGCGATAAAGACCAGCGGAATGAACCCCAGGAACCAGTAACTTTTAAGGGCAAGTAGGCTGATACTTATCCCCAACAAGAGATTAAAGCTCCGGCACAAGCCCATATTGATGGGCCCCAGTACTACGTAATGCTTGGCGTATTTATCGTAAGTCAAAGCTAAAATCGCTACCAGTAGAGCCAAGCCCGCACTTTCCCAACTCACGGTACCCGCGGCAAGGATACCCAACACCAGTAATGAACCACCCAGCAGGCTCGCCTGCTTTAAGCTCACCTGACCGCTGGGTAGGGGACGCTCCGGACGTTCGACCTTATCCAGTTCCCTATCGAAGACATCATTAAAGACCACGCCGCCACCGTACAAACCGATGGTGGCCAGTACCAGGCCCAATATCTCGGCTATGCTTCCCTTAAATAAAAACCCTGCTACACTAATACCGGCGAGGATATCCGCAATGGCAGTCACGATATTGGCAGGGCGCATCAAGATCAGGTAAGGACGCAGAGACTTCAACATGTTGAGTTTGTTCTGGTAGCATTAATTGGCGACGATATCATCTTCCCGATTTGCTTTGGGCTTACCGCCTCTAAGGATACTATTGCCACTATACAGTTGGTCCAAATCAATGTCATCGGCATTCAACCAATCCGCTTCATTAAACTGACCACTTTGACTGTAAACGGCCAGGGCATTTTTGTAACAGGTCATGGCTACGTGCTCCTGCGGCACGCCTTTTTTGAGCATTAAGGCGGCCGTTTTGGGCACCGACAGTGGATCACTCATCCCCCAATCGGCGGAGCTATCGACGATGATGCGTTCCGGACCATATTTCTTGACGACTTCTACCATTCGCTCGTTCCCCATTTTCGAGTGGGGATAGATCGTAAACCCAGCCCAGTAGCCCCGATCCAGGACCTCTTGGGCCGTTTCTTCGTTGCAATGATCAATCACCACCATGGCTGGATCACAACCGTGCTCTTCGAGCACGTCCATACTGCGATAGGTCCCATTCTTTTTATCCCGGTGGGGCGTATGCACCATGATCGGCAGGTCCAATTCCAGCGCTAAATCAATTTGCAATCGGAAATATTTATCTTCCGCTTTGGATTGATCATCGTAGCCGATTTCTCCAATCGCCACCACGCCTTCTTTTACTGCAAACAGCGGCAGGATCTCCATGACCTGCTCCGCCAGGGCTTCATTATTAGCTTCCTTGGAATTGAGTCCCATGGTGCAATAATGTTTGATCCCGAATTGGGAAGCGCGAAATCTTTCAAAGCCAATCAATGTACTGAAATAGTCCTTAAAGCTGCCGACCGTTGTTCTGGGTTGCCCCAGCCAAAAGGCGGGCTCAATCACGGCAACGATACCCGCTTTGCGCATGGCCTCGTAATCGTCGGTCGTTCTGGAAATCATGTGGATGTGTGGGTCTATAAATTTCATCTGTATATAATTTTATTAAAGTGTTGTTTTATAGATAGTTATGCAATTTCAAAAAAAAACTAAAATTCCGCAAAATCTTTTGCCGCTCTTACC
>Ga0102940_1000349_pt1 | contig 32148 bp, 39 predicted proteins | sample SalPonR2_C_D1_MG_FD_78215 | JGI IMG/M metagenome (GOLD analysis project Ga0102940, IMG submission 78215) | Salt pond soil microbial communities from South San Francisco under conditions of wetland restoration - Salt Pond MetaG R2_C_D1_MG | ecosystem: Environmental > Aquatic > Marine > Intertidal... | reverse complement strand
CCTTTGTGTCCAGGCAGCAGTTTGTGACAGTGACAAAGAATAGTTTCACCCCTTTGCTGGCCAACACTGGTCTTGACCGGTATACAGCCCTGGTGCCGGAATCGGTTGACTGGAATATCGGTTCCATTGCCATTGCCCCCATCACCCTGGACGGGGATATCGTGGGCAGCATCAACCAGGCAGATCCGGACAAAAACCGGTTTGCCCCGGACATTGACGCGTCTTTACTGGAACGGCTGGCTGTAAAGGTGTCTTTGTGCCTTTCCAATGTCACCGCCCATGAACGCCTGCGGTATATGGCGTATCACGATCCCTTGACCGGACTTTTGAACCGGCGGGTCATGGAACGTATCCTGGAACGGGAATTTCTGCGGGCCAGCCGATATAAGATGCAGTTGACCCTGCTGTTTCTGGATCTGGATGACTTTAAAACCATCAATGACACCCATGGCCATGACATGGGAGATAAAGCCCTGTGCCATGTCGCCGGATGCCTGACCCGGCTCAAAAGGGATTCCGATGTGGTTGCCCGGTTTGCCGGTGATGAATTTGTGGTTATCCTGCCCTCCACCAGCCGGCCCCAGGCAGAGCAGTACATGAATCGGGTGACAAACATGCTGGCGGCCGCTCCTGTTTCAGACAATGGCGCCCGATTTTTTCTTAAGCTGAGCCATGGTGTCAGCTGCATCCAGGATCCTGCCATCGATTCCGCCAGGACCATGCTCACCGCTGCAGACAAATCATTATACCGGACAAAAATGAAAAAGAAATCTGCTGACAAGCGCTTTTCTGATCAGACCAGCCCGAGTATGTATCCTGAAGATCCTTAATGAAAAGGGAGAAACAGCCGATACGCATGTCATGATATTCCAGACATTACAATTCAGAAACAAACTGCTGGTTTCCTTTCTGCTCATATTCATCCCCCTTGTCATTGCCGGCGGCACCCTGTCCTATTACCAGGTCAAACAAATTCTGGAAACCAGCATTGAAAAAGAGCTGCGCCACACCACTGCATCTTTGTTCACCCTGGTGGAAACCACCGCTGCCATATCCATCCGCAACCGCCTGGCTGCCATTGCTGAAAAAAACTTTGATCTGACAGAATGGTATTACAGCAAGCACCGGTCCGGCCTGCTCACCAGGCAGGAGGCCATAGACATTCTGGAAGAAATTTTTTTAAACCAATCCATCGGCATCAGCGGCTACATCTATTGCATCAACAGCAGCGGCGATGTCATCATTCATCCTGATCACCGGGTGAAAGGCACAAATGTTTCTGATTTTGCATTTATTCAACAGCAGCTGGCCATCAAAGACGGATATCTGGAATATGACTGGAAAAATCCCGGAGAGCCCAAAGAACGTCCCAAAGCCCTGTACATGACCTATTACAAGCCCTTGGACTGGATCATTTCCGTGTCTGCCTACCGCAACGAGTTCCGCCATCTGGTGGATATCAATGATTTCAAAAAACCGGTGCAGTCCTTTACATCAGGAGAATCCGGGTATGCCTATATCCTTGACGATAAAGGGAAAGCCCTCATACATCCGGCTTTTTCAGGAATCAACCTGGCCACGGATCTGGACCAGCCTGCCGATTTTTTGACGGAAATGCTGACACAGGATGCAGGAAAAATCAGATATTTCTGGAAAAATCCCGGAGATGCCACCCCCCGGGAAAAACAGGTGATTTTCAAGCACCTGCCCCGGTTCAACTGGATCATCGGATCCACCAGCTATATGGAAGAGGTATATGCGCCTTTACACACCTTTAACAAACTGCTGGGAATTACGGTATTGCTGGTGGTGGGTGCAGGTATTGTTTTGATCTTTTTTGTGAGCCGCTCCATCACCCGGCCCCTGGACCTGCTGGTGGAAAAACTCAAAGCAGGGACCAGAGGAGATTTTTCCGTGCGCATGGACCATGAAGCCCCTGACGAGATCGGACAGCTGTCCGGGCATTTCAACTCCTTTATGGCACAGCTGGAGAATAACCATACCCAGATGGAAAAACAGATCCAGGAAAACAAAGCAGCCCAGGCAGCACTGAAAGAAAATGAACTGCAGCTCAGGGGGCTGTTTGACCAGTCCTTCCAGTACACCGGGATCTTATCCCCGTCAGGAATACTGGAAAAAGCCAACCAGAGTGCCCTGAAAATGGGAGGCTTCACTGCATCGGATGTGCTGTTCAAACCCATCTGGGAATCACCCTGGTGGCCCCCCAGTGCTGCCAGGCAGCTCAAGCTGCACTTCTGGCAGGCAATGGAGGGCAGGCTTGTCCGGTTTGAAACCACCAACCTGTCCCATGACCATGGCATCAGGAATGTGGATATATCCATCAAACCGGTGAAAAATGCGGCAGAACACATTGAGTTTCTGATTCTGGAAGGGCGGGATATCACCGATCTCAAGCTTGCGGAATCTGACAGGCGCAAACTTGCCGTTCAGCTGGAAAAAGCCCAGAAAATGGAAGCCATCGGCACCTTGGCAGGCGGTATTGCCCATGATTTCAACAACATCCTCTCCAGTATCTTCGGATATACCCAGCTGGCCCAGATGAACATTGCCTCGCCTGAAAAAGCGAAACAACACATGGACCAGGTGTTGAAGGGAGCACAGCGGGCCGCGGCACTGGTCCAGCAGATTCTGACCTTCAGCCGCCAGACCGAATACGAAAAAAAACCTTTGAAAATCCATCTTATCATCAAGGAATCCCTCAAGCTGCTGCGCTCCTCCATCCCCACCACCATCGATATCCAGACCGATATCCGGTCCAGGGCCATGGTTCTGGCAGATCCTACACAGATGCACCAGGTCATGATGAACCTGTGCACCAATGCCTACCATGCCATGATGGCAGACGGCGGGACCCTTACCGTCACTCTGGAAAAACAGTTTCTGAACCGCCAGCAGATCCCTTTGGAAAACACTGCTGTGCCGGGTGAGTTCATGAAGCTCACGGTAAAAGATACCGGTTGCGGCATGGATGAAAGAACACTTGCCAAGGCCTTTGATCCCTATTTCACCACCAAGGAGATCGGCAGGGGTACCGGGTTTGGCCTGGCACTGGTCCAGGCGATTGTAGCGGAACACCAGGGGTTTGTTGCAGCTGAAAGCCAGCCGGGAAAAGGATCCGCCTTTTCTGTGTGTATCCCTGTCGTGGAAGCTGATCCTGAATTTCAGATTCCTGAAAAACCGGTTCATATGGCCAAAGGAACAGAAACCATCATGGTGGTGGATGATGAAAAAGACATCCGGCACCTGACCCGGGAACTGCTGGAAAATCTGGGATATACGGTCATAACCTGTGATGACGGGCTCAAGGCATTGTCTGTATTTCAAAAAGCGCCATTGGACGTGGATTTGGTCATCACCGACATGACCATGCCCCATATGGCCGGAGATGAACTGGCAGCCCGGCTGATCCAGACCCGAAAACAGCTCCCTGTTATCCTGTGTACCGGCTACAGTGAAAAGATTTCAGAAAAGCAGGCCCTGGATATCGGTATTGTCCGATACATGGCAAAACCGATCCAGAACCAGGAGCTTGTGCGCATGGTGCGGGAAGTACTGGACATGGGAAAATAGATCCAGTGACCGCAAAGCAGGTGCAAAAACACAGCAGCCCCCCTGAAAAAACTCAGGGGGGCTGCTGAACTATTTTTCAACGGCCTGCCGGGCGTTGCTTTTGCCTGACAGGATCGCTGATCAATCTAAAATCAGCTCAATTTGAACCATGGGGGCCACATCCCCTTTTCTTGGTCCCAGCTTGGTAATTCTGGTATACCCTCCCTGCCGTGAAGCAAATTTTTCCGACATTTCGTCAAAAAGGGTATGCACAACATCCTTTTCCTGAATCACTGACAAAGCCTGCCGCCTGGCATGCAGATCACCTCGCTTGGCCAGGGTAACCATATTGTCGGCAATTTTTCTTAAGCCCTTGGCTTTTGCTTCCGTTGTTTTGATGCTGCTGTGCTTGAACAGGGACGTCACCATGTTTCTAAACATCGCCTTTCGGTGGCTGGAGGTTCTGTTCAGTTTTAATACGGATTTTCTGTGTTTCATGGCTGTCTTATTCTCCTTCCTGATTGTTCTCTTCTTCCGGCGGTTCAAATCCCTCAAGATCCATCCCCAGGGAAAGGTCCATGGAAGTCAGGACTTCTTTGATTTCATTCAAGGATTTTCTGCCAAAATTCTTGGTTTTGAGCATTTCACTGTCTGTTTTCTGGACCAGCTGGTAGATGGTATGAATTCTGGCGTTCTTGAGACAATTGGAGCTGCGTACTGACAGTTCCAGTTCATCAACGGACCGGTAGATGTTTTCATTGAATTTTCCGTCCGCGTCTTCATTGCTGTCTTCGTCGTAATCCGGTTCCTTTTCTTCATCAAAATTGATAAACGGGTTCATCTGTTCTTTGAGAATTTTGGCAGCATAGGCAACCGCATTTTCCGGAGCAACACTGCCGTCGGTCCATACTTCCAGGGTGAGCTTGTCATAATCGGTTTTCTGACCGATCCGGGATGTGCCCACCACATACTTGACCCGTTTTATGGGGGAAAAAACTGAGTCTATGGGGATGGTGCCGATGGGGGCATCCTCGTCCTTATTGGCGGATGCAAGGGAATAGCCTTTTCCGGTTCTGACCACCATGGTCATGTTCAACACCCCGTTTTTGGAAAGACTGGCAATATGCTGCTCCGGGTTCAGAATCTCCACTTTGCCGTCAGGACTGACCAGATCAGCGCCGGTAACTTTTGTTTCCCCTTTTGCCCTGAGGGTCAGAATTCTGTCTTCCACATCATGGATACTGATTTTGAGCTCTTTGAGGTTCAGGATAATTTCGGAAACATCCTCCCGCACATCAGAAATAACGCTATATTCATGAAGGGCATCATCAAATTTCACAGACACAATGGCAGCACCGTAAATGGATGACAGGATAATCCGCCGCAACGAGTTGCCAAGGGTGATACCAAATCCCTTTTCAAGGGGTTCACACACAAATTTTCCATATGTTGATGTTGTGGTAACGTCTAGCTTTTCCGGCTTGATCATCTCGCGCCAGTTAACATATGCAATTTTTTCAGATGACATTTAAATCTCCTGAATATCTGTTGGGACATACCATACCATATGGTAAATCCTATTTGGAATAAAGCTCAACGATCAACTGTTCCTGGATGGGCAATGTAATGTCCTCTCTGGCAGGAATGCTTACCACTGTACCGGTGAATTTTTCCTTTTCAATTTCCAGCCACTGGGGAATACCTCTTCTGACGATGGCTTCCAGGGAATCTGAAATAGCCTGGATCTTTTTGCTTTTTTCACGCAGGGCGACAACATCCCCTTTTTTCACCTGATAGGAGGGAATATTGACCTTTTTGCCGTTTACCGTGAAGTGCTGGTGCCGGACAAAATGTCTGCCCTGGTTCCGTGAATTGACAAATCCCATCCGGAAAACCGTATTGTCCAGGCGGGTTTCCAGAAGGCTCAACAGGTTGGTACCGGTAATGCCTTTTTGTCTGTCAGCCCGTGTAAAGCTGATCCTGAACTGTTTTTCAGAAATGCCGTAAATCCGCCGCACTTTTTGTTTTTCCCGCAACTGCATGCCGTAGTCAGAAACCTTGCTTCTTTTCTGGCCATGCTCCCCCGGGGGATACCCTCTTCTGTCAAAACTGCATTTATCTGAAAAACAGCGGTCGCCTTTCAGAAAAAGCTTCATATTTTCCCGTCTGCATTGTCTGCAGACTGAACCTGTATACCGTGACAACGTTCTCCTCCTTTATCAATCCAAGATAAACTTATACTCTTCTGCGTTTCGGGGGGCGGCATCCATTGTGGGGAACCGGGGTAACATCCTTGATCATGGAGATATTGAATCCCAGGGCATGCAAAGCCCGTAATGCGGATTCCCTGCCCGGCCCGGGACCTTTCACAAACACACCGACATTTTTCATGCCGTGATCCATGGCCTTGGCACCGGCATCTTCCGCCACCAGTTTGGCAGCAAAAGGGGTGCTTTTTCTGGACCCTTTGAATCCCTGCATGCCGGCACTGGACCAGGATATGGTATTGCCATTTTCATCGGCAATGGTCACAATGGTGTTATTGAAGGTAGATTGGATATGCACAATGCCGGTGGCTATATTCTTTTTTACCCGTTTTTTGGTAACGGTCTTTTTTGACTTCTTTGCCATAATTTCTCAGCCTTTATTAGATTGTCCTATTTTTTCTTTTTCACAGCCGCTCTTTTGGGGCCTTTGCGGGTCCTGGCATTGGTGGAGGTCCGCTGTCCATGGCAGGGCAAGCCCTTTCTATGGCGCAGCCCCCGGTAGCAACCCAGGTCCATCAAGCGTTTGATGTTCATGGAAACCTCGGACCGCAGTTCTCCCTCAACCTTGAGATCAGCATCTATGGTTTTTCTGATGCTGTTTATCTGGTCTTCGGTCAGGTCCGTTGCCTTTGTCATAGGATCAATCCCGGTCTTGTCAAGAATCTGTCTGGATCTGCTGGGTCCGATACCATAAATATAGGTCAAAGCGATCCATGCATGCTTGTCTCTTGGTAAGTCTACTCCTGCAATACGTGCCAAATTTTTTCCCCCTATCCCTGGCGCTGTTTATGGCGTTTGTTAACACAAATTACTCTGATAACACCGCGTCTTTTTATTACTTTGCAGTCTCTGCAGATTTTTTTCACAGATGCTCTTACTTTCATCTATATACTCCTCACCTGTTTGCCTATATGGTCATTTTTTATGGCGTATTGCCAGTTATTTAAATCGGTATGTTATTCTGCCACGGCTCAAATCATAGGGTGATATCTCAACCGTCACCCTGTCCCCAGGCAGAATTTTGATAAAATGCATGCGCATTTTTCCGGAAATATGGGCCAAAAGGACATGCTTGTTTTCCAATTCAACTTTGAACATGGCATTTGGCAGTGTTTCAAGTACTTTCCCGTCCACCTTGATGGGTTCTTCTTTTGCCATAATCGGTAATTCATCTCCTTTTGATATAACGGGTTAAGTTACGATCTTCCCTTGATCCGCTTTGCCCCGGATCTGCCCAGAAAGCCGTCATAATTTCCCGTGATCAAATGCGATTCGATCTGGGAAATGGTATCGATGGACACCCCCACAACAATCAACAGGGCCGTACCGCCAAAAAAGAACGGCACATTGAACTTGTCCATGAGCATGGTGGGCAGCACGCACACGGCAGACACATAAAGGGCACCGCCCAGGGTTATCCGTGTCAACACCTTGTCAATATATTCTGACGTCCGTTTACCGGGTCTTATACCCGGAATATATCCCCCGTTCTTTTTCATGTTGTCCGCCACATCATCCGGGTTGAACTGGACCGCTGTGTAGAAGAAGCAGAAAAAAATGATAAACCCCACATACAAAAGATAATACCAGATGGTGCCCGGACTGAACATGGCCGCAACCGTCTGCATGGCAGGCATATTGGCAAATTGGGCAATGGTGGTGGGAAACATGATGATGGATGATGCAAAAATAGGCGGAATCACCCCGGCTGTATTGATTTTCAACGGCAGATGGGATGTCTGGCCCCCATACATTTTGCGTCCCACCACCCGTTTGGCATAATGCACTGGAATCCGTCTCTGGGCCTGCTCCATGAAAATGATGAAGGCAACCACCGCCACCATGATAACCAGCAGAATAATAATGGCAAAAATTCCCATTTCACCGGTGGTCATAAGCCGCAGGGTATTGCCGATGGCAGAAGGCATAGCCGCCACGATCCCGGCAAAGATGATCAAAGATATGCCGTTACCGATACCCCTTTCCGTGATCTGTTCCCCCAGCCACATGATAAACGCGGTGCCTGCCGTCAGGGTTATGATGGTGATCAGCCTGAATCCCCACCCGGGATCCATGACAATGGGAACCCCGGCCGGAGATGTCATGGATTCAAGCCCGACACTGATGCCGAATCCCTGAATAACACTCAACACCACGGTGCCGTACCGCGTATACTGGGTTTTCTTCTTCCGGCCGGCATCCCCCTCTTTTTTCAATTGTGCAAGATGCGGCACCACCACCGTCATCAGCTCCAAAATAATGGATGCACTGATATAGGGCATGATCCCCAGGGCAAAAATGGAGAGCCGTTCCAGGGCCCCGCCTGAGAACATATTGAACATGGAAAACAGGGTGCCGGAAGCTGCAGCAAAAAAGGACGCCAGCGCTGATGCATCTATACCGGGTGTGGGAACATGTATTCCTATCCGATACACAAACAGCAACGCAAGGGTGATGAATATCTTGCGTTTGAGTTCGGGCAGTTTGAACAAATTCTGATAGCTGTTCTCGATCATCTATACTGTCCTTGGAGGTTTAATCATTATTATTCCACACTGCCGCCAGCTGCTTCTATTTTCTCTCTGGCGGATTTGGAAACCAGCAGGTTTTTCACTACAAATTTTTTGCTTACGTCCCCTGTACCAAGAATTTTGATGCTGTCTGCCCTTTTTTTGATCAGTTTTGCCTGATGCAGGCTATCCATATCAATGGTGGCCCCATCATCAAACCGGTCCAGGTCCTGGACATTCAACACCGTATTACTGGTTTTAAAAATATTGGTAAACCCGCGTTTGGGCAGCCGTCTGTAGATGGGCATCTGCCCGCCTTCAAAACCGGGACGGACGTTTCCACCGGACCGGGCTTTGAGCCCCTTGTGGCCCCTGGTGGATGTTTTTCCCATACCAGACCCGGGGCCCCGGCCCACGCGTTTTCGTTTTTTTCTGCTGCCGGAAGCCGGTGCCAGTTCATGAAGCTGCATATTATACCTCCTCTACTTTCACCAGATGGGACACTTTTGCGATCTGTCCCAGAATAACGGGATCATTTTTGTGCTCCACTGTATGGTGCATCCGTTTGATGCCCAGAGAACGGATGATCCGACCATGTTTTGCCGGACGCCCGTTGGTACTTCGTATCTGTGTTATTTTCAATCTGTCAGCCATTGGTAACCCCTTTTGTGTATCTCCAGATGGGAATGTTATATATCTTCAGGTTGCAGGCCCCGTCTTCTGGCAACCTCTTCTTTTGTGCAAAGAGACTGCAGCCCGGCCATGGTTGCCCTGACAATATTCTGGGTGTTATGGGTGCCGATGCATTTGGTCAGAATGTCTGTGACACCGGCCACCTCCAGAATGGCTCGAATGCCGCCGCCGGCAATCAGCCCGGTACCAGGGGAGGCTGGTTTGAGAAGCACCCGGCCGGCACCTGCCTTTCCCACGACTTCAAAGGGAACCGTACCGTTGAGCAAAGAGATCTTGACCATGTCCCGCTTGGCCTTGTCCATACCTTTGCGGATGGCCTCGGGCACCTCGGTGGCTTTTCCCAGACCGTACCCCACACTGCCTTCCCCGTCCCCCACCACAACAAGGGCGCTGAAGCTGAAATTTCTCCCGCCTTTGACAACTTTTGCAACGCGGTTGATTTTGACGACTTTATCGAGTAATCCATTGTCTTCCATTTGCTGTCTCGCCAAGGGTTTCCCTCCTTAATTAGAATTCCAGACCGGCTTTTCGCGCCCCGTCTGATAGTGCTTTGATGCGCCCGTGATACAAGAATCCATTCCGGTCCAGCACCACTTTTGTAATGCCTTTTTCCAGGGCTCTTCTGGCCACAAGGGTTCCCACCGCCGTTGCAGTTTCCTGTTTTTTGCCTGCAACAGGATCCTGTTTATATCCTTTGTCCAGCGTGGAGGCGGATACAAGGGTTTCTCCTTTGGTGTCATCGATAATCTGGGCATAAATGTGGCTGGTACTCCTGAAAATACTCAATCTGGGGCGGTCCTGAATGCCGCATATGCGTTTTCTGATTCTTTTTTTTCGCTTAAGCCTGGCTGTAAGCCGTGAAGATGTATTTCCCATAATTCCTATTCCCGGATTTTAATTTTTACCAGCAGTTTTTCCTGCTTTTCTTATGATTCTTTCATCCGCATACATGATACCTTTGCCCTTGTAAGGCTCAGGCGGTCTGATATTCCTGATATTGGCGGCTGTCTGTCCGAGCATCTCCTTATCAATACCAGTCAGAATGATCTTGACATTGTTTTCCACAGTGGCACTGATCCCATCAGGAAGGGCAAAATTTACCGGATTGGAATACCCCACATTCAATGTGAGGGCGTTTCCGCTGGATTCCGCCCGGTATCCGATACCGGCCAGTACAAGCTTTTTTTCATAGCCTGTGCTGACACCGGTGACCATATTTGCGATGAGGGACCGAAACAAACCCTGGAGGGCCACTTTTTTCTTATCATCAGGGTCGGTTTTCACTTCGAGAACCGCATCATTCATTTCTATTGTTACTGCCGGATGCACCTGACGCGCAAGGTTGCCTTTGGGCCCTTTTACCTGGATGGTATCTCCATTAAGGGTTACCTGGACCTTGTCTGGAAGCTGAACCGGCTTTTTTCCTATTCTTGACATGTTTTATAACTCCTGTCCTACCAAACGTTACAAAGGATTTCACCGCCGACATTCGCTTCTTTTGCCTGTTTGTCCGTCATCACCCCTTTGGAGGTGGAAACAATGGAAATACCCAGGCCGTTCAAAACCGGCTTGATTTGTTGTGATTTGCTGTAAACCCTGCAGGATGGTTTACTGATGCGCTCTATACCAAAAATAGTGGGCCGGCCGTCTTTTACATATTTGAGATAGACACGGATCAGACCCTGGGTTTCATTTTCAAGAAACTTGTAATCTTTGATAAACCCCTGTTCTTTGAGCACCCGCACCATTTCCTGTTTGATCTTTGATCCGGGGATATCCACTTTGGCAAACCCTGCTTTACCACCATTTCTAATAATGGTAAGCATGTCTGCAACGGGATCACTGACTGCCATTTGACATCTCCTTAATAAATTCCGCTGATATTACACCGCAGGGCGATGTGAGATCTGTTTTCTTGTTTACCAGCTTGACTTGGTAACACCGGGAAGCTTGCCTTGGGAAGCAAGGGTCCTGAAACAAATCCTGCAGATACCAATTTTTCTGATAAATCCTCTTGGTCTCCCGCATAACGGACATCTGTTGTATCCACGTACAGAAAATTTTGGTTTTCTGTTTGCCTTTGCGATTAACGCTTTCTTGGCCAAGCTTTCCTCCTTACAATGCTTTCTTAATTTTTAAAAGGCATTCCCAGGTATTTCAAGAATGTTCTGCCTTCCTCATCAGTTGTTGCCGTGGTGACGACAGTGACGTTCAGCCCCTTGATGCTGTCGGTCTTGTCATATTCAATTTCAGGAAAGATGATATGCTCGGTGATGCCCAGGCTGTAATTCCCCCGGCCGTCAAAAGCTTTTTTGGACACTCCCCTGAAGTCCCTGACACGGGGCAGAGCGATGTTGACAAGCCTGTCAAAAAATTCATACATTTTTTCCCGGCGCAGGGTGACCTTGCACCCGATGGGCAGATCGGCCCGCAGTTTGAAATTTGCAATGGGTTTTTTGGCTCTTGTCACAACGGGTTTCTGGCCGGCGATCAATGCCAGTTCCTGAGCGGCGGATTCAATAATTTTGGGATTCCTGACCGCCTCACCCAGTCCCATGTTCAACACGATTTTTTCCAACTTCGGTACCTGAAATGCGTTCTTGTATGCAAAGTCTTTCGTCAGTTTTGGAACGATTTCAGAATGGTACTTTTCCTTTAGCGTGGTCATTTGTTCTCTCCGGCGTTTTCTTAAGCGTCGATCTGCTCGTTGCATTTCTTGCAGATACGGACCCGTTTTCCGTTTTCAAGCTGTTTTATGCCAATCCGCGTCGGTTTTACACAGGAGTTGCACATGAGCATGAGGTTGGATACATGGACGGGCATGTTTTTTTCCACAATCCCTCCCTGGGGATTTGCCTGTGTCGGCCGCTGATGGACTTTCACGACATTGATATTTTCTACAACAACGCGGTTGGTTTTTTTCATCACCTTCAATACTTTGCCGATTTTGTCTTTGTCTTTACCGGTGAGTACCTTAACCTTGTCATCTCTTTTGACGCTGATCTTCATTTTATCCATTATTTTTTCTCCCATCACCCGATCTTTACAATACGTCAGGAGCCAGAGAAACAATTTTCATGAATCGCTTTGCCCTCAACTCCCTTGCCACCGGACCAAAGATACGGGTTCCCACCGGTTCATTGTTTTTGGTCAACACCACAGCAGAGTTCTCATCAAACCGGATGGCCGATCCATCAGGACGTGAAATCTCTTTTTTGGTTCTGACGATGACGGCAGGTACGATATCCCCTTTTTTCACCTTGGCATTGGGAATGGCTTCCTTGACAGATACCATGATGATATCCCCGATGCCGGCATATCTTCTTCTGGAGCCGCCCAGCACCTTTATGCAATACAATTCCTTTGCGCCGGAGTTGTCTGCAACCGTCAGTCTTGTTTCAGTCTGAATCATTTTTCAACTCCTTCAATTAAACGGCTTTCTTGACGATCTCCGTCACCCTGAATCGCTTGAGTTTGCTTAAAGGCCGGGTTTCGATAATTTTGACCGCATCACCGATCCTGCAGGCATTTTTCTCATCATGGGCCTGGTATTTTTTGTACTGTCTGATAAACTTTTTATACATTTTGTGCTGTATAAACCGTTCAACCTGGACAATCACGGACTTGTCCATTTTGTCCGATATCACCTGTCCCATGAGCTCTTTTCTTCTGCTTTTCTGCGTATTTTCCATATCCATCACTTTCAACCCATTTTCACATTCATTTGTCTGGATACCGTGTACAGCCTGGCGATATCTTTTCTGACTTCGGAAAGCTTTGCCGTATTTTCCAGCTGTTTCACATCATTCTGAAAGCGCAGGTTGAAGAGTTCCTTTTTGAGTTCAAAGAGCTTGTCCTGCATCTGGTCAGCACCCATTTCCTTTATTTCACTGGTCTTTAACATGGCTAATTCCTCTCCACAAAACGGGTTTTTACGGAAAGCTTTCGTGCAGCAAGACGGAGCGCCTCCTTGGCTGTTTCCCTTGGAACACCTTCCATTTCATACAGGATCTTTCCGGGTTTCACCCGGGCGACCCAGGCATCCGTACTCCCCTTGCCTTTGCCCATACGGACCTCTGCAGGCTTTTTGGTAACCGGCTTGTCAGGAAAAAACCGGATCCAGCTTTTGCCTGATCTTTTGGCATGTCTGGTCAAAGCAATCCTGGCTGCTTCTATCTGCCGGGCGTTCACATATCCACATTCAACAGCCTGGAGCCCGAAGTCCCCGAAACTCAAGGTATTCCCCCGGGAAGGCGCACCTTTTGTTCTGCCCCGAAACTGTTTACGGTATTTTACATTTTTTGGACTGAGCATTTGCTTGTTCTCCTCAATTGCCGCTAATTAGTCGCCAGGGCCTGTTCACCCGGGTTCACCACCTCACCTTTAAAGATAAAGGCCTTGATACCGATGGTGCCATAGGTGGTTTTGGCTTCGATGAATCCGTAATCCACATCAGCCCGGAGGGTGTGCAAAGGGATCCGCCCTTCTTTGTACCATTCTGTTCGTGCCATTTCAGCACCACCCAGACGGCCGGAGCAGATAATCTTGATGCCCTTGGCACCAAACCGCATGGCAGAGGTAACGCTTCGCTTCATGGCCCGTCTGAAGGCAATCCGTCTTTCAAGCTGCTGGGCAATGTTCTCCGCCACCAGCTGCGCATCGATTTCCGGCCTTCTGACCTCTTTGATATCAATGAGCACATCCGGTTTGAGTATCTTTTCCAGCTCTTTTTTGAGCAAAGCAATTTCAGACCCCTTTTTGCCGATAATGATACCGGGTCTGGCAGCAAACACCCGCAGCCGTATCTGTTTGGAAAACCGTTCGATTTCAATCTTTGAAATGCCGGCATGGTACAGTTTCTTTTTGAGAAATTTGCGGACATTAAAGTCCTCTTCCACAAATTCCGCATACGCTTTGTCTGCATACCATCTGGAATCCCAGGTCCTGATGATGCCTAATCTTAATCCGGTAGGATGTACTTTCTGGCCCAAGCTGCGTTCCTCCTCTTAGTCGGTCTGTTCAACTATTACAGTTAAATGGCTGGTGCGTTTCAAAATCCTGCTGGCTCTCCCCCTGGCACGCGCACGAAAGCGCTTCAAAGAGGGCCCGTGATCCACAACAATATTTTTTACAACCAGTTTGTCCACGTCCAGTTCGTTATTATGCGCTGCATTGGCCACGGCAGATTGCAGTGTTTTATAAATGATACCAGCAGCCTTCAACGGCATAAATTTTAATAGCGAAAGTGCCTGTTCGGCATTTTTCCCTTTCACTTCGCTGATGGGCAACCGAAGCTTGAACGGGGACACCCTTGCATATTTCGTAGTAGCTTTTATTTCCATGTCACACCTAATCCTTTAATCAAGCAGAGTGCAAATCAGCCAGAGTGCAAATCATCGCCTGGCTTTTTTGTCTCCTGCATGACCCCAAAATGTTCTCGTGGGTGAAAACTCACCAAGCTTGTGACCAACCATGTTTTCTGAAACAAATACAGGGATGAATTTCTTGCCGTTGTGAACGGCAAAGGTAATTCCGACCATCTCCGGTAAAATGGTTGACCGTCTTGACCAGGTCTTAATGACTTTATTGCTGTTGGATTTTCTTGCGTCCAAAACTTTTTTTAAAAGCGCAGGTGCAATATATGGTCCTTTTTTCAATGATCGTGGCATACTTTTTCACCTATTATTTTCTCTTAGATCTTCTTTTAACGATATATTGATCCGTTCTTGCATTGTTCCTGGTCCGCTTTCCCTTGCTGGTCAAACCCCAGGGGCTGCAGGGCTGACGTCCGCCTGATGACCGGCCTTCACCACCCCCCATGGGATGGTCCACCGGGTTCATGGCAACGCCGCGGACTGACGGCCTTCTGCCCAGCCAGCGTGACCGTCCTGCTTTTCCCAGGCTGACATCCGCGTGTTTTTCATTGCCCACCCTGCCCACGGTGGCTTTGCATTTCACATGTATCATCCGGACCTCACCCGAAGGCAGCAGCACCTGGGCATATCTGCCCTCTTTTGCCATGAGACGGGCATAGGCACCGGCACTGCGCACAATCTGTCCGCCTTTTTCCTGTTTCAGTTCAATATTGTGGATCCGGGTACCGGTGGGAATATTTTCCAGGGGCATGCAGTTGCCGGGTTTTATATCTGCATCCGGCCCGGTTTCCAGGATATCACCAACCTTTATATCCAGCGGGGCCAGGATGTACCGTTTTTCCCCGTCTGCATATACCAGCAGGGCAATTCTGGCACTTCTGTTGGGATCATACTCAATGGCAGACACCTTGGCCGGAATGCCGTCTTTATCCCGTTTGAAATCAATCATGCGGTACTGTTTTTTGGTTCCACCGCCCCTGTGCTTGGCTGTGATTCTTCCATGCGTGTTCCGACCGGCTTTTTTGTTGCGTTTTTTGGTAAGCCGCCTTTCCGGTTTTGCTTTGGTAATCTCTTCAAAAGAAAGGTATTCCTGGGAACGTCTTCCGGGAGATGTCGGTTTTGTCTTCATAATTGTTGACATATATATACCTCTTTACACACCCTCAAAAAAATCGATTCTTTGTCCCGGCATCAGCGTGATAACAGCTTTTTTCCAGTCTTTCCGCTTGCCGACAATTCTGCCGCGCTGTTTAACTTTGCCTTTCACCTGAACCGTTCTTACCTGTTTCACTTTGGCATTGAAGCTTTTTTCAACAGCGTCTTTGATCTCCAACCGATTTGCCCGCCTGTCCACACGCAGGGTCACCTGGTTGTTCAATTCTTTTTGCAGGGTCGTTTTTTCCGTTACAACAGGTCCCCTGATGATATCATAGTGTTTCATCCTAACCTAACCTCCCTTTGATATTTTGAATACTGGATTCAACCAGCAGAAGGTTTTTGTATTTCAAAATATCATATACGTTCAGTCCTGCGGTCTTGATAACCTTGACATCGGGAATGTTCCGGGATGACAGCGCAAGATTGGTGTCCTGCCCATCAGAAACAATGAGAAGGTCATCAAGGTTGAGAGCCCCGAGAACAGCGGCCAGTTTTTTTGTCTTGACCTCATCGAATTTGAGGTGATCAATCACAAAAAGGGTGTTGTCTTCCCGTTTACAACTCAAAGCCATTTTCAAAGCAAGCTTCCGCACTTTTTTGGGGACCTGGTAGGCATAGGACCTTGGAGACGGCCCAAAAATAACCCCTCCGCCCTTTCTCAAAGGGGACTTGATACTTCCGGCCCGTGCGTTACCGGTGCCTTTCTGCCTGAAAAGCTTTTTTGTACTTCCCTTTACCATAGCCCGTGTTTTAGACGCAGCAGTCCCCTCCCGCCTGGCGGCGAGCTGGGATCTGACCACATCATGCAGAACACTTGTTTTGACCGGAATGCTGAATATTTCATCAGGAAGCTGGGTTTCAGACACCATTTCTCCTGCACTGTTCAACACATTTACAGCAGCCATATTCTTCCTCTTCAATTTTGATCAGCTATGCATCACTGCGAAAATTTTGCAATACCCATAGCCGCACTTGTCAAACCGCCCTGTAATATTAACCCGGGCAGCTGATTAAAAAATGGTTTTACTTGTCAGTTTTATGTATTTCGAGAATTCCTGTTTTAGGGCCGGGGACAGCACCCCTCAACAACAGGAGATTGTCTTTGTGCTTTATATCCACTATGGTCAGGTTCTTGACCGTTTCTCTGTCTACGCCCATGTGTCCGGGCATGCGCTTACCTTTGATGACTTTGGCAGGCCAGGCACTGTTACCGATGGAACCGGGTTTTCTGTGGTTTCTGTTACCATGGGTTTCCGGCCCCCGGCTGAAACCGTGCCGCTTAATGGTTCCCTGGAAGCCGCGTCCTTTCGAGGTTCCGGCCACTGTCACCTTCTCACCGATGGCGAACATGTCCAGGTTGACGCTTGTTCCCGGCGCCACACCTTCATCAAGGGTCTGGGTGCGGAATTCCTTTAAAACCCTGAACCCTTTGTCGCCCGCTTTTTTCAAATGACCTGCAACAGGCTTGCACAACCGTTCCATTGGTATTTCATCAAATCCGAGCTGCACCGCTGTATATCCGTCTTTTTCTCTGGTTTTCACCTGTGTTACCACACAGGGACCAACCTGCACCACGGTAACAGGAACGAGTCTCCCATCCGGAGAAAAGGCACTGGTCATCCCGATTTTTTTTCCAATCATTCCGTTCATTTTTGGTTCCTGTTATCACCCTATAATTTGATTTCCACATCAACGCCCGGTGACAAATCCAGTTTCATCAAGGCATCGACTGTCTGCTGCGTCGGCTCTAAAATATCCATCATTCGTTTGTGGGTCCTGATTTCAAACTGCTCCCGTGATTTTTTGTCCACATGGGGGGACCGCAGCACCGTAAATTTGTTGATACGGGTGGGCAAGGGAACCGGTCCCACAATTCTGGCACCGGTTTTCCTTGCCGTATCAACGATATCGATTGAAGACTGGTCAAGCAGCTTGTGATCGTATGCCTTGAGCCGAATCCGTATTTTTGTGTTCAACATGATTGCGTTCTTTCTTGAGCTTATTCTATAATTTCGGCAATAACGCCGGCACCCACTGTCCGGCCGCCTTCACGCACGGCAAACCGCAGCTCTTTTTCCATGGCTATGGGGGAGATGAGTTCGACATTGATGGTGGCATTATCACCGGGCATGATCATTTCAACCCCTTCTTCAAGGGTCAGAACCCCTGTCACATCCGTGGTTCTAAAGAAAAACTGGGGCCGGTAACCACTGAAAAACGGGGTATGCCGCCCGCCTTCTTCCTTGCTCAACGCATACATTTCCGCTTTGAATTTGGTATGGGGGGTAATGGAGCCGGGTTTGGCAACCACCTGCCCTCTTTCCACCTGGTCCCGTTTGGTGCCCCGGAGCAGCAGGCCCACATTATCGCCGGCCTGGCCTTCATCCAGCAGCTTTCTAAACATTTCAACACCGGTACAAACGGTCTTGGCAGTATCCCTGATCCCCACCAGCTCGACCTCGGCACCGGTCTTGATCACCCCGCGCTCAATACGCCCGGTAACCACCGTTCCCCGACCGGAAATGGAAAACACATCCTCTATGGGCATCAAAAACGGCTTGTCCATATCCCGTGCCGGTTCCGGCACATAGGAATCCAGTACATCCAGCAGTTCGAAAATGGGCTTTACATCTTCGCTGTTGTCATCATCATTTTCCAGGGCCTTTAAAGCAGATCCCCGGATAATAGGGGTTTCATCTCCGGAAAATTCATAGGAATCCAGCAGCTCCTGCAGTTCCAGCTCCACCAGCTCGATGAGTTCTTCGTCATCCACCATGTCGCATTTGTTCAAAAACACCACAATTTTGGGCACCCCCACCTGGCGGGCAAGCAGAATATGTTCTCGGGTCTGGGGCATGGGGCCGTCATCTGCGGACACAACCAGAACAGCGCCGTCCATCTGGGCCGCTCCCGTGATCATGTTCTTGATATAATCGGCATGACCCGGACAGTCCACATGGGCATAGTGGCGGGCAGCTGTTTCATATTCCACATGGGCGGTTGCAATGGTGATACCACGCTCTCTTTCCTCCGGGGCCTTGTCAATCTCATCAAACGGCACAAAGGTGGCATTTCCCCTGAGCCCGGCATGTTTTGTAATTGCGGCTGTCAGCGTGGTCTTGCCATGGTCGATGTGACCAATGGTACCGATGTTCACATGCGGCTTTTTCCGCTCGAATTTCTCCTTAGCCATCTTCTCTATTCCTCCATTGGAATGTTATCAGGATTTTTTTTATTATAAAAACTTACCATCTAAAATGTGCAAACGCCTTGTTGGCTTCCGCCATTTTATGCGTATCTTCTTTTTTCTTGATCGCTCCGCCCCGCTGGTTGTAGGCATCCATCAACTCGCCGGCCAGCTTTTTTTCAAATCCTTTTTCAGATCGGCCGCGGCTGTAATTGATCAGCCATCTGAAGGCCAGAGCAGTCTGTCTGCCCGGATTGATATCCGTCGGCACCTGATAGGTAGACCCGCCGATCCGCCTGGATTTTACTTCCACAGCAGGCCTGATATTGTCGATCGCTTTCTTGAACACATCCAGGGCAGGCTCGCCGATTTTGTCTTCAGCCTTCAACAGCGCTTTGGTTACCACTTTCCTGGCCGCGTTTTTTTTGCCGTTCTTCATCACGCAATTGACAAATTTTGCTGCAAGCTTTTGCTCCTGCGTGGCACTTTTCATGAAATTTTCGATTATGATCTGTTTATCCGCCATGTGTCATGTCCACCCGATATTATCCATTAAAACATCCATGCCCATTTTCCTATTTGGGTCTCTTGGCACCGTATTTGGAACGGCCCTGCCTTCTGTCATCCACACCCAGCGTATCAAGCGCGCCCCTGACAATATGGTAGCGGACACCTGGCAGGTCTTTGACCCTGCCCCCCCGGACCAGCACGACAGAGTGCTCCTGGAGGTTATGGCCCATACCCGGGATATAAGCAGCGACTTCCATGCCGGTTGTCAAACGAACCCTTGCCACTTTTCTCAATGCAGAGTTCGGCTTTTTGGGCGTTGAGGTGTACACCCTGGTGCAGACACCGCGTTTCTGGGGACCGCCTTTCAAAGCAGGGGTACTCACCTTTTTCTCAGCTTTTTTTCTACTTTTTTTCACCAACTGATTAATGGTCGGCATAATCTTTTTCAACGCTCCTTATCAAGTTATACATTGCCGTACACGACAAAATATTTAATTCTACTTACCAAAATCAAATATGTCAAGAATTTTTTAATTTTCCTTACATCTGGGCAACTTCACCCAGACCCACTTCCACATCGCCGTATCCGGGAAAACCGGTTCCGGCAGGAATCAACCGCCCCATGACAACATTTTCCTTCAACCCTTTGAGCCCGTCATATTTGGCTTCAATGGCTGCCAGGGTCAGCACCTTGGTGGTTTCCTGGAAAGAGGCGGCAGACAGAAAACTGTCCGTGGACAAAGATGCCTTGGTAATCCCCAGGATAAGGGGTTCGCCTTTGGCCGGCTCCCCGCCCTTCATGGCCACCTCACGGTTCTTTTCCTCAAACAGCACCCGGTCCACCTGCTCGTCAGGAATAAATTCGGTGTCTCCTGTGGAAATCACCTTGACCCTGCGCATCATCTGGCGGATCACCACCTCGATATGCTTGTCATTGATACGCACGCCCTGAAGCCGGTACACCTCCTGGACCTCATCCACCAGGTACTTGGCCAAAGCCACTTCTCCCCTGATGTTCATGATGTCCTGGGGGTTGGCACTGCCGGCGATAAGCGGATCTCCCGCCTTGATGTAATCATTGTCATACACAGTTACATGCTGGCCCTTGGGAATGGCGTACTCTTTTTTCTCTCCCACATCCGATGGTGTCACAGTCACTTTCTGCCGGCCTTTGGTTCCCTTGGAAACGCTGACCGTACCGTCAATTTCCGTCAAAATGGTGGGGTCTTTCGGCTTTCTTACTTCAAACAGTTCCGCCACCCTGGGCAGACCGCCGGTGATATCCTTTGTCTTGGTGGTGGCCCTGGGCAGTTTGGCAATTACATCCCCTGCCAGCACATGGTCATCCTCCTCCACCGTCAAAATAGCATTCACCGGCAGATAATACCGGGCTGCCGCACTGGAAGAGGGCAGTTTCACTGCCTTTCCGTTCTGGTCCCGCAGGGTGATGCGGGGCCGCGTCTCGGAATCTTTTCCTTCGGTAATGGTCCGGCTGACCTTGCCCGTGACCGGATCGATCTGTTCCTGGACCGTCTTGCCGATCTCTATGTCCGCAAACCGTACCCGGCCGGACACCTCCGTGATAATGGGGGTGGTGAAGGGGTCCCAGCTGGCAATGATCTCGCCGGGCTCGATGAGCGCCCCGTCTTTCACCTGCAGGGTGGCACCGTAAATCACGTTTTCCTTGCCCCTTTCCCTGCCGTCTTCCCCCACAATGGTAACCCCGCCGCCTTTGCGGTTCATGACAATGATTTCACCTGAAGCAGAGGTAACGGTCTGGAGATTTTCATTATAGATGAGGATTCCCCCCACCCGGGCCTTGACCTCCGCCACCTCGACCTTTCTGGAAGCAGTACCGCCGATGTGGAATGTCCGCATGGTCAACTGGGTGCCGGGCTCGCCAATGGACTGGGCCGCCACGATACCGATGGCCTGTCCGATCTCCACGGTATCGCCATGGGCCAGGTCCCGGCCGTAGCATCTGGAGCAGACCCCGTGCTTTGAATTGCAGGTCAGCACCGACCGGATTTTCACTTTCTGCACACCGGCTGATTCGATTTTGGCCACATGGGCTTCCGTCAGTTCCGTATCAATCCCGACGATGTACTCATCAGAATAGGGATCTCGCACATCTTCCTGAATCACCCGGCCCAGGATGCGTTCTCCCAGGGTCTGGATCACCTCTCCGCCCTCGTACAGGGCCTCCACCTCGATGCCGTTGATGGTGCCGCAGTCCGCTTCTATAATGGTGCAGTCCTGGCCCACATCTGCCAGCCGCCGGGTGAGATATCCGGAGTTGGCTGTTTTCAAAGCGGTGTCTGCCAGACCTTTTCTGGCACCATGGGTGGAGATAAAGTACTGCAGCACGGTCAGTCCTTCCCGGAAGCATGCGGTAATGGGATTTTCAATAATTTCCCCTGACGGTTTGGCCATAAGCCCACGCATACCAGCCAGCTGCCGCATCTGGTCCTTGGACCCCCTGGCGCCTGAATCCGCCATGACATATATGGCGTTGAGCCCTTCCAGGGCTTCGATATTTTTGGCACCGGTGGGATTTTTCATCACCTCCATCATGGAGTTGGCAATATCATCCGTGGCCTGTGCCCAGATATCCACCACCTTGTTGTATTTTTCCCCCTGGGTGATCAGCCCTTCTGAATACTGGTTTTTGATATCCAGAACATTTTTTTCCGCCGTGGCGACGATATCCCATTTCTGCTCCGGTATGATCATGTCATCCACACAGATGGACAACCCGCCAAGGGTGGAGTATTTATAGCCGATATCCTTGAGCCGGTCCGACAGAATGACCGTCTCCTTGAGCCCGATATTCCGGTAGGCATAGTCAATGAGCTTGACAATGGACCCCTTGTCCATGAGTTTGTTCACCAGTTTGAAAGGCAGGGTGGTCTTGCGTTCATCCACCTTGAAAATGGTATATTTGTCCCCCACCATCCGCACATCGCTGAACTGTCCCTGCTTCAGGCCGAAAAGTTGCTCCACCACCACATCCGACACCTGAAAGAGATTCATGAACTCCTTACGGGTCATAAGCCCTGTTTTGCCGCCGGATTTTTTAATCTCCTCGTCAGCATATTTTTTGAGAACCTTGTCAAAAGGTTCTCCGGATTTCAATTCCGCAAGGGCAGTTCCGCTGTCTTCCAAAGAATCAGTACGGATCCTGCTCAAGGCAAGAAGTGTGTCGCCGGGAATGGTTTCCCACAACAGCATGCGGCCTGTGGTGGTGTCATATATCTCTCCTTCTATTCTGACCTTGATTTTGGCATGCAGTGCCAGTTCCCCGGCATCAAAGGCATACCGCACCTCTTCTATGGAGGAAAAAACGCTGCCCTCACCCTTCTGGCTGGCCACGGCCCGGGTCATATAATATATGCCCAGAACGATATCCTGGGTGGGCACGATGATGGGCTGGCCATTTGCCGGAGACAGGATGTTGTTGGTGGAAAGCATCATCACCCGGGCCTCCAGCTGCGCTTCCAAAGAAAGGGGCACATGCACCGCCATCTGGTCCCCGTCAAAATCCGCGTTGAATGCCGGACAGACCAAAGGATGCAGCTGGATGGCCTTGCCTTCGATGAGTACCGGTTCAAATGCCTGAAATCCCAGGCGGTGAAGGGTGGGTGCCCGGTTGAGCATCACCGGATATTCCTTGACCACCGATTCCAAAGCATCCCATACTTCTGTTTCTTCTCTTTCCACCATTTTCTTGGCACTTTTTACTGTGGAAACCAAGCCCTTTTGCTCCAGATAATTATAAATAAAGGGCTTGAACAGCTCAAGCGCCATTTTTTTGGGGATGCCGCACTGGTGCAGCCGCAGCTCAGATCCCACCGTGATAACGGTACGACCGGAATAATCCACCCGTTTTCCCAGCAGGTTCTGGCGGAAGCGGCCCTGTTTGCCTTTCAGGGTATCACTCAACGATTTCAGGGGCCGCTTGTTGGTGCCGGTGACCACCCGGCCGTGGCGGCCGTTGTCAAACAGTACATCCACCGATTCCTGGAGCATGCGTTTTTCATTTCTGACAATGATATCAGGGGCATTGAGATCCACCAGGCGCTTGAGCCGGTTATTGCGGTTGAGCACCCTGCGGTACAGGTCATTGAGATCGGATGTGGCAAACCTGCCGCCTTCCAGGGGAACCAGGGGCCGCAGATCCGGGGGCAGTATCGGGCATGCCGTCATGATCATGCGGGATGGTTCGATGCCGGAGGTCAAAAATGCCGAAATAACCTTGAGCCGTTTGGCCATTTTCTGTTGTTTGGCCACGGATTTGGTAAAATTGATCTCCTCTTTGAGCGTGTCATGGATGCCCTGCAGATCCAGCTCATCCAGCAGTTTTAAAATGGCTTCCGCCCCTATGCCGGCTTCAAAATCTTCTCCAAATGCTTCAATGGCTTCATAGTACTGGTCATCGGACAGCAGTTGATATTTTTTCAATTCCGTGTCTTTGGGATCAACCACAATATAGGAATCAAAATACAGCACCTTTTCCAGATTTTTCAAGGTCATGTCCAGGGCGTTGCCGATCTTGGAAGGCAGGCTCTTTAAAAACCAGATATGGGAAACCGGAGCTGCCAGTTCAATGTGGGCCATGCGCTCCCGCCGTACCTTGGACTGGATAACCTCCACCCCGCATTTTTCACAGACAACCCCCCGGTGTTTCATGCGTTTGTATTTGCCGCAGTTGCACTCGTAATCCTTGGTGGGGCCAAAGACCTTGGCACAGAACAATCCGTCCCGCTCCGGCTTGAAGGTCCGATAATTGATGGTTTCCGGTTTTTTTATTTCACCATGGGACCACTCTCTTATCTGGTCTGAAGGTGCCAGGCTGATCTGGACCCCCTGAAAAACCTTGGGATCTTTTGGTTTTGCGAAGAAATCGTATATATTGTCCAATGTTTTCTCCTTATTTGCTGCCTTCTATAAGATTCATATCCAGGCCCAGACTGTTGAGTTCCTTGATCAATACCCGGAATGATTCCGGCATGCCCGGTTCCAGAACGCTTTGTCCTTTCACGATCTTTTCATACATCCGGGTTCTGCCTGTCATGTCATCGGATTTAACAGTCAAAAATTCCTGGAGGGCATGGGCAGCACCATATGCTTCCATGGCCCAGACCTCCATCTCACCCAGGCGCTGGCCCCCGAATTGTGCCTTGCCGCCCAGGGGCTGCTGGGTGACCAGAGAATAGGGCCCGATGGACCGGGCATGGAGTTTGTCATCCACCAGATGGTGGAGTTTGAGCATATACATGGTACCCACGGTGACCGGGGTGTCAAAGGGTTCTCCGGTCCGGCCGTCGTAGAGTGTGGACTGGCCGGAACGCTGGAAGCCGGACATTTCAATGAGATCCTTGATCTCATCTTCAGTGGCCCCGTCAAATACCGGGGTGGCTGTGTGCACACCGTTTTTATACATATCTGCAAATGCCGTCAGTTCAGGCGCATCCATATGGTCAATTTTTTTGGCCAGCCGGTCCTCGATATCATCCGCCTTCTGGTTGCGGGTCAGAGAAAAAATATTCTTCATTTTTTCTCTCAGGTCTGACATTTTTTTTTCTTCCAGCAGTTCATTGATCTGCTGACCCAGACCAAAGGCAGCCAGGCCCAGGTGAATCTCCAGAATCTGCCCCACATTCATCCGGGAGGGCACCCCCAGCGGATTGAGTACCATATCAACCGGCCTGCCGTCGGCAAAATAGGGCAGATCCTCCATGCGCAGTATCCGGGACACCACCCCCTTGTTTCCATGACGGCCGGCCATTTTGTCCCCCACAGACAAAACCCGTTCCATGGCAACACTGATTTTGATGAGTTTGAGCACCCCGGGGGGCAGGTCATCCCCTTTTTCAAACCGGGACACCTGCCGGTTGAAATGTTCCCTGGCCTTCTTGATCTGCTTTTGGGCCTGTTCCAGGATAAGCTGGGCCTGTTCCGTGGCCACGGCATCTTCCACCGACAGGTTCACCAGCACGGAAACAGGAATGCCGTCAAAAACAGCTGGCGTAACCTTGCGCCCCTGTTTGACCAGAATTTTACCGGATTTTTCAAGATCGGTGAGCACGGTTTGGCCATCCAGAACAGCGGCAATCTTTTCTCTGGCCACCTGGGATATGATACGGATTTCATCATCCCTGTCTTTTTCCAGACGTTCGATTTCCTCGTCCTCGATGAGCCGGGTTCTGTCATCCTTGGGCAGCCCCCGCCTGGAAAATACCTTGGCATCGATGACCTTGCCTTTGACACCCGGGGGTACACACAGGGACGTATCCTTGACATCACCGGCTTTTTCACCAAAAATGGCCCGGAGCAGTTTTTCTTCGGGGGACAATTGGGTTTCCCCCTTCGGGGTGATCTTGCCCACCAGGATATCACCGGGATACACTTCGGCACCCAGGCGGATAATGCCGCTTTCATCCAGATTTTTCAGCGCTTCTTCCCCGACATTGGGAATATCTCTGGTGATCTCCTCTTTCCCCAGCTTGGTATCCCGGGCCAGCACCTCGAACTCCTCCACATGCACAGAGGTATAGACCCCGTCTTTCACCAGACGTTCGCTCACCAGAATGGAATCCTCGTAATTGTAACCATCCCAGGGCATGAAGGCCACCGTGACATTCTTTCCCAGGGCCAGTTCCCCCATCTCAGTGGACGGGCCGTCAGCGATCACCTGGCCTTTTTTTACCTGCTCCCCCTTTTCCACGATGGGCCGGTGGTTGAAGCAGGTATTCTGATTGGACCTGACAAACTTGCTGCAGCTGTAAATGGAAACCGCTTTTTCAAACCCCCCTGATTCCATATCATCATTTCTCACCACAATGCGTTTGGCATCCACATCCACCACCGTGCCATCATAATCCGCCACAATGGTGACCCCGGAGTCCCTTGCCACAACACTTTCCATACCGGTCCCCACAAGCGGGGCCTCACTGCGGATCAGGGGCACGGCCTGGCGCTGCATGTTGGACCCCATCAAAGCCCGGTTGGCATCATCATTTTCCAGAAAAGGAATCAGGGCTGCAGACACAGACACCAGCTGGTTGGGGGATACGTCCATATATTTGACTTCTTCGGGCGTGACCATTTCAAATTCACCCGCCACCCGTGCCGATACCCGGGGATTGATAAAACTTCCTTCCGGATCAAGGGGCGCATTGGCCTGGGCAATGGGGTGGTCTTTTTCCTCAAATGCACTCAAATGGCGAATATCTTTGCTGGCCACTGCATTGTCCACCAGACGGAACGGGGTTTCAATAAAGCCGAATTCGTTTACCCGGCCATAGGTGCACAAAGACACAATCAGTCCTATGTTGGGCCCTTCCGGGGTTTCAATGGGGCAGATCCGCCCGTAATGGGAGGGGTGCACGTCCCTGACTTCAAATCCGGCCCGTTCCCGGGTCAGCCCGCCCGGTCCCAGAGCTGACAACCGCCGCTTGTGCGTGGTTTCAGACAAGGGATTGGTCTGGTCCATGAACTGGGAGAGCTGGGAGGTGCCGAAAAACTCCCGGACAACTGCTGACACCGGCTTGGGGTTGACCAAATCGTGGGGCATCATGGCATCCACCTCCTGCATGCTCATCTTTTCCTTGATGGCCCGCTCCATTCGGATCAGTCCGATACGGTAATGGTTTTCCAGCAGTTCCCCCACGGCCCGGACCCGCCGGTTGCCCAGATGGTCGATATCATCCACCTGGCCCTGGGTGTCCTTGAGTTCGATCAGGGTGGCGGCGGTGAGCAACACATCCTCTTTTCTCAGGGTTTTTACATCGATTTTGGTATCCACCCCCAGGCGGTGGTTCATTTTCAGGCGGCCCACTTTGGACAGGTCATAATATGCCTGGCGGAAAAACAGATGATCAATAAAGTCCTGTGCCACCTCTATGGTAGCGGGGTTTCCCGGGCGCAGCCGGCGGTAGATATCCATGAGGGCAACCTCCCGGGAGTCGACTTTGTCACTCACCAGGGTTTTGCGCATGGCATCCGAACTTCTGGAATCCACATACAGGATATAAAACCCAGGGATCTTTTTTTCCGCCAGAAGTTCAAAGGTGTCTTCTGCGATAAGCTCTCCGGCTTTAAACAGCACATCATCGGTCTCAGGATCCAGAATGGTTCTGGCAAAGGCCTTGTCAATCAGGTCATCATCAGAAGCCGGTATGAAATCAAGGCCTTCATCAGCCAGTTGTTTTAAAGCCCGTTTTGTAAAGATTCTTCCCTGTTTCACAACGATATCACCGGATGCAGGCGATTTCACATCATAGCTGGCCCGCTGCCGAACCAGGTTTTCAGGGACGAACTCCTTAAAAAACGCGCCTTGTTTTCTAACGATACGCTCTTTTCTATAGAAAAAATCAAGGATATCTTCACTGGTATACCCGAGTGCTTTGAACAATATGGACACGGGAAATTTTCTGCGCCTGTCTATGCGTATATTGATGATGTCCTTGGCATCGATTTCCATATCGATCCAGGAACCGCGCACCGGAATAATGCGGGCATTGTAAATGACTTTTCCGGTGGAATAGTTCTTGCCCTTGTCATGGTCGAAAAACACACCCGATGACCGGTGCAGCTGGCTGACAACCGCCCTTTCCGTCCCATTGATGATAAAGGTACCCTGCCGTGTCATCAACGGTATGGTGCCGAAATAAATTTCCTGTTCCTTGATGTCCCGGATGGTGGAAGTGCCAGTATCTTTGTCATGATCATACACCACCAGACGTACCCGGATGTTCACGGGAATATCATAGGTCATGCCGCGACTGATGCACTCTTTCATGGAATGTTTGGCTTCACCGAAAGAATAGGAAACATATTCCAAAGATGCGGTATCGGTAAAATCCTTAATGGGAAAAACCGATTTAAAAACCGCATGAAGACCTTTTTCTTCTCTTTCTTGGGCCGGGATTTCCCGTTGCAGAAAACTTTCAAAAGAATTGCGCTGCATTCCGATAAGGTCGGGAATATCAATAATTTTTCTTTTGTTGCCAAACTCTTTTCTGATGCGCTTGTTCGTCAAAAGACTGTCGGTCATGATCTCTCCCAAAACGTGCGTTTTTCCAACCGTAAAAGCGGAGGCACGGCCCGATTGCCTTACCCCCGCAAAGTGTGTAAGCCCAAAGCGCGTTTGTTCACGCTTTATAAACTATTTTATAGAAACCTGTGCGCCGGCTTTTTCAAGCTGCTCTTTGATTTTGTCAGCTTCCTCTTTGGGAATGCCTTCTTTTACCGGTTTGGGTGCTTCTTCAACCAGGGCCTTTGCTTCTTTGAGCCCCAGGCCTGTTATGGCTCTGACCTCTTTGATTACATTGATCTTTTTGTCCCCGACCGCATCAAGGACAACATCAAATTCGGTTTTTTCCTCTTCCGCCGCAGCAGCATCCCCTCCTGCAGGCATAGCACCCGCTGCGACAGCTACCGGCGCAGCAGCGCTCACACCGAATTTTTCCTCTAGTTCTTTTATCAGTTCAGACAGTTCAAGAACTGTCATACCGGCAATGAATTCAATAACATCATCTTTTGTGATATCAGCCATTTTTGTCTCCTAATCGTTATTCCGTAACATATAATGTTGTATACATGAAAATTACACTGTTTCAATGAAGTACCTGCAGATACACTGCTGCAAAATCAGGCAGCCTCTTTTTGCTCTTTGATGCCGTTGAGCACGTTGACAAAACCTCTGGGCACACCGGCCAGCACATTGACAAACGATGTCGGCACCGCATTAAGGGTATAGACGAGTTTGCCGAGCAGTTCTTCTCTGGACGGCATCTTGGCAAGTTCTTTTATCTCTTCAGAACCCAACAGCTTGCCGCTGAATGCGGCTGCTTTGATTTCCAGCTTTTCGTTGTCTTTTGCAAAATCAATGAGAATTTTGGCAGGGGCCACAGGGTCTGTATCAGATGTGACCAGCGCACTGGGGCCTTTGAAAAAATCCTGCATCAAAGCGCAATCCGTATCCCGGGATGCCAGATTCAACAGGGTGTTTTTCACAACTTCCATGTGAACATCGGCTTCCCTGAATCTGGCACGCAGATCGGTTATCTTCTGGACATCAAGACCTTTGTAGTCGACAAGAATCGAAATCTGGGCCTGGGCAAGCTGTTCTGCCAGGCGCGCAACCAATTCTTTTTTCTGGGAAATATTCAGCAATTTTTACACCTCCTTTCCATGAAATTCGAAGGTGCCAACGAAACCAAAACAATGAAAATTTTCTGTCTCGGCAGGCCGGCAAATCCGTTTATGCACCGTATGGTGCACCTACTGTCTGGGACAGGTCTAACACAATAAATATATTTGTATAATCTTTTGGCTATTTTATTAACAAAGGATCCACTTTGATCCCGGGTCCCATGCTCGATGAGACACTGATGGCTTTCACATAGGTTCCCTTGCTGGCTGCGGGCCGCAGGGCAACGACCTTTTCCAGAAACGCTTTGACATTTTCCGTGAGCTTTTCCGCACCAAAGGAGACCTTGCCCACAGGTGCATGCACAACACCGGCTTTTTCCACCCGAAAATCAATTTTCCCGGCCTTGAGCTCCTGAACAGCCTTTCCCACTTCAAATGTAACGGTGCCGGTTTTTGCGTTGGGCATCAGGCCCCTGGGACCCAGGATCCTGCCCAGTTTTCCGACGGTTCCCATCATATCCGGGGTCGCAATGGCCTTGTCAAATCCAAACCACCCCTCTTTGATTTTTTCCACGGTCTCATCTGTGGCAATGAAATCAGCGCCGGCATCCAAGGCTTCCTGCTCTTTCTCTCCTTTGGCAAACACCAGTACCGCGACTGTTTTACCAAGACCATTGGGCAAAACCACTGTACCCCGGACCATCTGGTCGGCGTGCCGCGGATCGACCCCGAGTCTCACTGCAACATCCACTGTCTCATCAAATTTCACATGACTTGAGGAAACAGCAAGTTCCATGGCTTCCATTGGATTGTACTGCACGGTTTTGTCGATCTTTTTCAGCGCTTCCGTATGTTTTTTACTCCGCTTTGGCATTTTATTACACTCTTATGCTATAAAGTTAAACGACTTCTATCCCCATACTTTTTGCGGTACCTTCAATGATTCTCACGGCGGCATCGATATCTGAGGCGTTCAGGTCTTCTTGTTTGGTTTCAGCAATGGTTACAACCTGATCCCGGGTAACCTTGCCGACTTTATCCCTGTTGGGCTCACCAGAACCCTTTGACAGGTTTGCAGCCGCCAGCAGCAACCGTGATGCAGGGGGTGTTTTGGTAATAAAACTAAAGGACCTGTCCTTGTAAACCGTGATGACCACCGGGATAATCGAGCCGGCGTCATTTGCAGTCTTGGCATTGAATGCCTTGCAGAAATCCATGATATTGACCCCGTGCTGGCCCAGGGCAGGTCCGATGGGTGGTGATGGATTGGCTTTTCCCGCTTCAACCTGAAGCTTTATCTGCGTCATTATTTTTTTGGCCATTGGTAATTACTCCTGAAACTCACTGTTAAACCATACATTACATTTTGGTAACTTGAATAAACTTCAGCTCAACCGGGGTTGCGCGCCCGAATATGCTCACCAGCACTTTGAGTTTTTCCTTGTCCGGGGAGACATCTTCCACTGTGCCGTTGAAATTTGCAAAAGGACCGTCAATGACCCGTACATCGTCTCCCGGTTCAAAATAGAACTTGGGCTGGGGTTTGTTTTTTCCCTGCTGCATCTTGTCGATAATGCTCTGGGCTTCCTTGTCACTGATGGGTGCCGGCTTGTTTTTGCCCCCCAGAAACCCGGTTACCTTGGGCGTTGCGCTGACAATATGCCATGTCTCATTGTCAAGGTACATTTTAACAAGAATATACCCCGGATAAAACTTGCGGGATGATTCCCGTTTCTTGCCATTCACCAGTTCGACCACATTTTCTGTCGGGATCAGGATGTCACCGAACTTATCAGGGTGTTTTGCCGCTGCTATTTTTTCCTCCAGGGCTGTTTTCACTTTTTGTTCATGGCCGGAATACACATGGACCACATACCATTTCAGCGACATCTCACCTTCCCCATGTTATGTTAAAACAACCTGAACAAGTTTTGAAAGGCTGTAGTCAAAAAGTCCCAGAAACGCAGCAACAATGAATACAAAAATGATCACGACAATGGTGGTGCCGGTCGTCTGTTTGCGCGTGGGCCAGGTTACCTTTTTCAGCTCAACCTTGACCTCCCGCAAAAATTCGAGGCCGGTATGAAAATAACCGGTTCTGGATTCCCTGGCAGCAGGGGCCGGGCCTGTTTTTTTTTCCGGTTTCGGCTTTTGTGCCGGCGCCTCAGCAACCTGCCCGGGGCTGGAAGCGGATTGATCCGCAGCCGCTTTTTTCCGGGGATCTGCCTTTTTTTTCTTCTTGTCACCAGCCGGCTTTTTCTTTTGTAATCGTGACATACTACTCCCACTGCTATCTGTGTTTTCTGCAGCACATATAAAAAAAACGTATAATAAATGGCAGGCCAGGAGGGAGTCGAACCCCCAACACCCGGATTTGGAGTCCGGTGCTCTGCCAATTGGAGCTACTGGCCTGCAGCAGTCATTACCTATTTAATTTTGGTTTCTTTGTGTACCAAATGCTTGTTGCAGAATCTGCAGTATTTTTTCAACGCGATTTTATCCGGTGTTTTCCGCTTGTTTTTTGTGCTTGTATAATTCCGGCGCTTGCATTCAGTACAGGCAAGGGCAATCAATACTCTGTCCACTGTTAAGATTCCTTAGGTGTTTATTCTATAATTTCGGCAATAACGCCGGCACCCACTGTCCGGCCGCCTTCACGCACGGCAAACCGCAGCTCTTTTTCCATGGCTATGGGGGAGATGAGTTCGACATTGATGGTG
>Ga0102940_1000348_pt1 | contig 32211 bp, 35 predicted proteins | sample SalPonR2_C_D1_MG_FD_78215 | JGI IMG/M metagenome (GOLD analysis project Ga0102940, IMG submission 78215) | Salt pond soil microbial communities from South San Francisco under conditions of wetland restoration - Salt Pond MetaG R2_C_D1_MG | ecosystem: Environmental > Aquatic > Marine > Intertidal... | reverse complement strand
GGAGCCCGACAACTTCAATCCGGCCGATCCGCTGGTCACGCCGGAACACATCGTGCCGGTCTGGTACTTCACGCCGTATTACGCGATCCTGCGCGCCGTACCGGACAAGCTCGCCGGGGTCATCCTGATGGGACTGGCAATCGTGGTGCTGTTTCTGTTGCCGTGGCTGGACCGCTCGAAGGTCAAGTCGATCCGCTACAAGGGCCTGGGCAGCAAGATTCTGCTGGCCGTGTTCGCGATAACCTTCATTCGACTCGGCATGCTCGGCATGGGTGAAGGCACCCATGCCCAGACGATCGAGTCGCGCATCTGGACGTTCGCGTATTTCGCGTTCTTCATTCTGATGCCGTTCGTGACCAAATACGAAAAAACCAGGCCGGAACCGGAACGGGTAACCAAATGATTCGAATAGCTTTCTCAATCGCATTTCTGGCGGCATCCAGCCTGGCATGGCCGGCCGGCGGCGGCGAGGACCTGGAACAGGCGGGTTCGAACGTGCACAACCTGGCGTCGGTGCAACGCGGCGCCGCGATGTTCATGAACTACTGCCATTCGTGCCATTCCGCGCAATACATGCGCTACCAGCGTCTCGCACGCGACCTGGAATTGACCGACGAGCAGGTCAGCGAAAATCTCGTTTTCGGGAATCGCGAAATGACCGATTACATGCTGGCCGCCATGCCCGACGATTCCGAGCGGTGGTTCGGCAAGAAGCCACCGGATCTCACCTTGACCTCGCGCTCGCGGGGCGAAGACTGGATCTATTCGTTCCTCAAGGGTTTCTACCTTACCGAGGAAGGTTGGAACAATACGGTGCTGGCCAACGCATCGATGCCCAACGTACTCTGGGAATTGCAGGGGATTCAGCGCCCGGTCATGGAAACCTGGACCGACGAAAGCGGTGAGGAGCACACCAGGATCGCCGAGCTCGAGATCGACCAGCCGGGCCTGCTGACCCCAGCCGAATACGATCAGTCGCTTCGCGATCTGGTGGCGTTCATGACTTACCTTGGCGAGCCTGCCGTGCTCAAGCGCGAAAGCATGGGCGTGTGGGTGCTGCTTTTCCTGGTCGTCTTCACGTTTCTTGCCTGGTTGCTCTACAAGGAGTACTGGCGGGACATCAAGAAGTGATCCCCTGCCGAAACAGCCTGGAGCGCTAGCTCATGATGACCATGTATTCCTCCGAAAACTGCCTGGACTGCCATCGCGTCCGGGTCGTTCTCGCCGAGAAGGGACTGAACGTCGAAATCATCCATATCGAACAGGACCGGTCGGCGATCGGCGACCTGGCGGAACTCAGCCCCTACGGCGAGCCGCCGACCCTGGTCGATCGGGACCTGGTGGTCTACGGGACCTGGGTCGTTACCGAGTACCTCGACGAGCGTTACCCCCATCCGCCACTGATGCCGGTCGACCCGGTGTCGCGCTCGCGGCTGAGGCTTGCGCTTTACCGCATCCACCGCGACTGGATCGAAAACGGGCGAATCATCGAGACCTCCACCGGTCCCAAGCGGGTGGAAACGGCGCGCAAGCAACTTCGCGACAGCATCATCGAGTCCGACCCGCTGTTCGGCCTGTCGCCGTTTCTGCTGCATGACGAGTTGAGTCTTGTCGACTGCGCCCTGCTGCCGTTGCTCTGGCGCCTGCCCGGTTACGGCATCGACTTGCCGGCGAAGTCGACCGTGCAGATTCACCGCTACATGGATCGCATGTTCAGCCGCGATGCCTTCCAGCGAAGCCTGACCGAAGCCGAAAAAGCCTACCGCGAACCGGATGAGTGATTCTCCCGCGAAAATGACGTCCAGCCAGCCTTACCTGCTGAGGGCGCTCAACGAATGGATCGTCGACAACGGCTTCACCCCGCAGATCCTGGTCGACAGCACTCATCCCGATCTGAACATTCCCGATGCCGTTCGCGCCGGGGACAAGGTGGTTCTCAACATCTCACCCGGCGCGGTGCGGGATCTGGAGCTCGACAACGAATACCTGAGCTTCGTCGCCCGCTTTTCCGGCGTCTCGCATGCCGTGCTGGTGCCGATCGAAGCCGTGCAAGCCATTTACGCGCGCGAAAACGGCCAGGGCATGATGTTTCCCGAGGCGGACCAGGAAGATGCCGAACAGTCGGCCGAACCGGGTGACAGCGACAGTCGCCCCGATAACAAGAAATCCGGCCCGAAGCGCGGCAAGCCCAACCTCAAGGTCATCAAGTAGCAGTTTTGCGCCTCCCGGCGGTCGGGAATTCCAACGGAGCCGATCTTGAGTTTCAAACAGATCCGTATTGCCCTGCTGCTGATCATCCTGGTCCTGGTCATCCATCACCAGTTCAACGACAAGGCACGCGTCGCAAGCTGGGCGAATCCTCTATTCATCGCGGTCTACCCGGTCAACGCCGACGGCAGCGATCTGTCCAGACGCTATATCGAGCGACTGGCTGAGCGGGATTTCGAGCCGATCGAGCGGTTCATCGAACGGGAGGGCGCTCGATACGGTCTCGAACTCGAGCGGCCGGTCTATATGCAGCTGGGAAATCCGGTCCGGAACTCCCCGCCCGCACCCCCGATCGGCGGAAACTTCTTCCAGCGCGCATCATGGATCGCGAAGATGCGCTGGTGGCGCTGGCGCTTCGACAACCAGGGCATGGACCCGGACGTCATCGTGCTGGCCCGGTATTTCGAGCCGGCCGCCAACACCAGGCTGCCGCATTCTACCGGCGTGGAACAGATCAGGATTGCGATCGCCAACCTGTTTGCCAGCCAATCGATGCGTGGAGAAAACCTGGTGGTGCTTGCCCATGAAATACTTCACACTATCGGCGCCACCGACAAGTACGACCTTGCATCCGGACTTCCCATCTATCCGGATGGCTTCGCGCAGCCCGAATTAAAGCCGCTGTTTCCCCAGCGGATCGCCGAAATCATGGCCGGCCGCATCCCGGTCGCCGAATCGAGCGCACGCCAGGCGCAAAGCCTTCAGCAAGTGGTCATCGGACCCAGAACTGCCGCTGAAATAGGTTGGGACAGCCGCGCTAACCGGCCCTGAAAAAAGTTTGCCCCGCGGCCAGTGGTGTTTCAACCACCGGCGGCGGGGCAAACCGGATTTCAGCTCAATTGAACCCGGCCGGATACGGCGACTCAGGTCTCTCCGGTTGCCGGCGTGCCCGCCGGCTCCGGCGAATCCCCCCGGTCACCCGGCCCCGGCGAACGCGGCGGTTTGTCGCCGTCGTCCCACCCGGCCGGCGGATCCGGCTCGTTGCCGTCCATGATCTGGTCGATCTGCCGGGCATCGATGGTCTCGTACTGCATCAGCGCATCGGCCATCAGGTGCAACTGCTTGTCGTGCTCGGTCAGAATGTCCCTGGCCCGAGTGTAGGCTCCATCGATGATCTTGCGCACTTCCTTGTCGATCAGGCGGTGCGTTTCGTCTGACACATTCTTGTGCTGGGTCACCGAGCGACCGAGGAACACTTCGTCCTCGTTCTCGTCGTAGGTCAGCGGTCCAAGTACATCCGACAAGCCCCACTTGGACACCATGTTTCGGGCAATCGCCGTGGCCCGCTCGATGTCGTTGCTGGCACCGGTGGTCACCTTGGCCTTGCCGTAGATCAGTTCCTCGGCGACCCGGCCGCCGAACAGGCTGGCCAGCTGGGACTCGATCTGAGTCTTGTTCAGGCTGTACTTGTCCTCTTCGGGCAGGAACATGGTCACGCCCAGCGCGCGACCGCGCGGAATGATGGTGACCTTGTACACCGGATCGTGTTCGGGAACGATGCGTCCGACGATGGCATGCCCGGCTTCGTGGTAAGCGGTCAGGCGCTTGTCGTCTTCGCTCATGACCATGGACTTGCGCTCGGCGCCCATCATGATCTTGTCCTTGGCACGGTCGAAGTGATCCTGCGTGACCGCCTGACAGTCCTCGCGTGCAGCGAACAGCGCCGCCTCGTTGACCAGGTTGGCCAGGTCCGCGCCCGAGAATCCGGGCGTGCCGCGTGCGATGACGCGCGCATCGACGCTTTCGTCGACCGGAATCTTCTTCATGTGCACGCCCAGGATCTGTTCGCGCCCCTTCAGATCGGGCAGCGGCACGACAACCTGGCGGTCGAAACGCCCGGGGCGGAGAAGCGCCGGGTCGAGCACGTCGGGCCGGTTGGTCGCGGCAATCATGATGATGCCTTCGTGACCCTCGAAGCCGTCCATTTCCACCAGCAGCTGGTTCAAGGTCTGTTCGCGCTCGTCGTGCCCCCCGCCCAGACCGGCGCCACGGTGGCGACCCACCGCGTCGAGTTCATCGATGAAAATGATGCACGGCGCGTGTTTCTTGGCAGTCTCGAACATGTCGCGAACGCGCGAGGCGCCGACGCCGACGAACATTTCGACGAAATCGGAACCCGAAATCGAGAAGAACGGCACCTGCGCCTCACCGGCGATGGCGCGGGCCAGCAAGGTTTTACCAGTGCCGGGCGGCCCCACCATCAGCACGCCCTTGGGAATGTTGCCGCCCAGGCGCTGGAATTTTCCGGGATTTTTCAGAAATTCGACCAGTTCGACAACCTCGTCCTTGGCCTCTTCGACGCCGGCGACGTCGGCAAACGTGATCTTGACCTGGTCCTCGCCCTGAAGTTTGGCGCGCGACTTGCCGAAGCTCATCGCGCCGCCGCGACCACCCATGCCGCCCTGCATCTGGCGCATGAAGTAGATAAACAGGAAAACCAGCAGCAGCACCGGGAGCAGACTGATCATGATATCGACCAGGATGGAGCGACCTTCCGGCTCGATGGTCTCGTGGACGACATCGTTGTTCTCGAGGTCTGCAATCAGCCCGTCATCATCCGGCGGCGCGAATACCCGGAACTGCTGCCCGTTCGTGGTTTCCCCGGTCAGTCGCTTGCCTCCGGAGGTCACCTGGATCGTGACCGAATCGACCTGGCCGTTGCGCACCGATTCGAGAAATTCGGAGTACTTCATTTCCTGCGCAGGCGGCTCGGTTTCCGCGTAGTGCTGAAAAATACTCATCAGCACCATCGCGACGATAATCCACACCAATAGGTTTTTTGCGAACTGACTCAAGAATCTGCTCCTGTTTCGATCTGACGCTTTCAATCTGACGCCGCAGCAATTACCGCACCACTTTACACGGGTTGTCGTGAATCGGCGACCAGATAAATTTCACGGCTCTGTTTGCGCGAGGCCGCAGGCTTTCGCAACCGGACGCGCTTGAATCGCGCGCGCACGGTGCGAACGAAGTCGTCGAAGCCTTCGCCCTGGAAGAGTTTGACAACAAAAAAACCGCCAGGCTCCAGCCAGTCGCTCGCGAATTCCAGCGCCAACTCGGCAAGATCCATGCTGCGCGCCTGATCCGACGCCGCAATACCGCTGATATTGGGGGCCATATCCGACAGTACAAGGTCGACTTTCTCGCCCACCAGGCTCTCCAGCCGAGCAAGCACATCGGCCTCGCGAAAATCGCCCTGAATGAACTCGACACCCTCCAGCGCATCCATGGGCAGGATATCGAGCGCCACGACCCGTCCCCGCGGACCGACGCGCTCGGCCGCAACCTGGGCCCAACTGCCCGGCGCAGCGCCCAGATCGACGACCTTGAAGCCCGGCTTGAGAAAATGGTCGCGTTGGTCCAGTTCGATCAGCTTGAACGCCGCCCGGGCCCGGTAGCCCCGGCTTCGCGCCTGCTTGACGTATGGATCGGCAGCCTGTCGCGACAGCCAGCGGTTGGAGCTCATGCGAGAACCTGGTTTGCGGGATGCGACCGATTATCGCATCCCGGCCGGCTGCGGACGCGCGGGCGGAATCATGCATCGATGATATCCTTCCCGCCTGTACAAAACCTGAATTCGCCATGTCGCTGAACAACAATCAGATTCGTCAGCTCCGCGGGCTGTGCCACGACCTTTCTCCGGTGGTGATGGTCGCCGACAAGGGGCTTAGCGAAAACGTGCGCGCCGAAATCGAGATCGCGCTGGACAGCCACGAGCTGATCAAGATCAAGCTGCGCGGGGAGCGCGAGCAACGGCGCGAATGGATCGATCGGATCCTTGCCGAGACCTCGTCCGAACTGGTGCAGAAGATCGGTCAGGTTGCGTGCTTTTACCGCCCCAACCCCAAGAATCGAAAGATTCTGGTCTGAGGGGGCAGAGGTTTCTGAATGCAACTCACCGAAAATCGCCCCGAAGAACAGTACTTCATCCATTCGCTGGATCCGGATGCCATCCAGATCGTCGAAGATCGCTACAACCGCAGCCTGATCCTGTCGCCCTTCGAGGGCGTGCGTGACTGGCCGGTCGCAAGCGTCGACGCGCTGCGCACCGATGATCTTGCGCCGATCCTGGAATGGCGACCCGAGGTGGTTCTGCTGGCCACCGGTCGGATCCAGCGATTCCCCGCGCGCGAGATCCAGGTCGAAATGCTGCGCAACAACATCGGTCTGGAGGTGATGACGCTGGACGCAGCCGCGCGCACGTTCAACGTGCTGGCCAGCGAAGATCGACGTGTCGTGGCCGCGCTCATCTGGGAATCCGACGCGCAGCCTGATCAGGGGACCGCGGGGAGATAATTCACCGGATCGGCAGGCTTGCCGTCCTGGCGAATTTCGAAGTGCAGGACCTGCTCGCTGCGCTCGTTGGTGCCCATTCGCGCAATGAGCTGCCCGGGCCGCACCCGGTCACCCTCCCCGACCAAACGCTCGCGATTGTGCGCATAAGCCGAAAGCATCCGATCGGAGTGCTTGATGATGATCAGTTCACCGTAGCCGATCAGTCCGTTGCCGCTGTAGACCACTTCGCCCTCGGCAGCGGCACGTATCGGCTGACCGCCCTGCCCGGATATGAGAATGCCCTTGCGCGACGCGCCGGCATCGAATCGGCGCGTGACGGCACCCTCGGTGGGCCAGCGCCACGCCACGCCGGCCACGCTGCGGGTGGCGGCCGCCGGCACGGCACCGGTTTGAGCATCGGCACGCGACTGGCCGGCCGCCGGCGGCGGCGGCTCGGGCCTGGCCGGAACATCGGCGGCTGGGCTTGCCGGAGTCCCGGCTTCGGGCTGCCGGCTCGGTGCTGCAGCGGGCGACTGGTCAGCCGGGTTGCCGGGATTGCTTTCGGCGGCTGGCTTCTTCGGCGTCTCGACGGCCGCCACGGCAGGGCGCATGTCCGGTTGCGGCTGAAGGCGAATCCAGTCTCCGACATGAATCGTGTACGGGGCGGCGATGTCGTTCCAGCGAGCGACTTGTCTCCAGTCCAGACCGTAGCCGAACGCAATCGAATAAAGCGTGTCGCCGCTGGCGACCCGGTAGGCTTCGGGTGCCGGCGATGGACGCGACTGGGACGAAGCCGATGTCCGCTGTTCAGGCATCAGCGGACCGGGCGCGCCACAACCGATCAGCATCGCAGTCACCAGCAGGACGCCGACCGGCCGACCCAGGCGAAACTTTCCGGCATTGCACGGATCTGGATTCATCGATACAGGTAGATCAATCCCGCCAGAGCGATCAACACGATAATGGTCCAGCCGATCGCGTCGACCCAGTTGCGAAGCCGTTCGGCCATGTTCTCGCCGCCGGCCCAGACGAGGCCCGCCACCAGGAAGAACCGGGCGCCGCGGCCGATGATGCTTCCCAGTATGAATCCCGGCAGCGGCATCAGCAAGGCGCCGCCGGCGATCGTGATGATCTTGAACGGAATCGGCGTGAAGCCGGCCACGATCACGAACCAGATACCGTAGTCGCGAAACGCCGCGACCGCTTCCTGGTATTGATGAATGTAGCCGATACGCTCGATCAGGGGATGAACCAGTTCCAGCCCGAACCAGCCGATCAGATACCCGACCACACCGCCGGCGACCGAAGCAAGCGTGGTCAGCAAGGCCAGTGACCAGGCCCTGCGCCTGTCTGCAAGCACCATCGGACCGAGCATCACGTCCGGCGGAATCGGGAAGAAGGTGGCTTCGGCGAAGCTCAGGCCGGCCAGGTAGCGCGCCGCGTGCCGGTGACGGGACCAGACCAGAACGCGATCGTAAAGCCCCCGAAACACCTCAGACGCCTGCCGGAGCGCGTGTCGGGCCGACGCTGCTGCGCCGAATTGCACCGGAACGGTCAGACAGCGCTGGTTGCATGACCATCAGTCCAGACCCTCGAGCAAGGGGACAAAGCTCACTGCAGCCAGCGATTCGCGCTCGAGTTCATCGCCGTTGCGGGTGAAGCGAACCAGTTCCTGGCCGCCGCCGGCCTCGCTGAATGGCGCAACCAGCACACCGCCGTCGCCAAGTTGTTCGAACAAGACCTCGGGGATGCGCCCACCGGCGGTCACGACGATCGCATCGAACGGCGCCTGACCCGGCCAGCCTTCCAGCCCGTCGGCATGCCGCGAGTAGACGTTGTGAACCTTGAGTGCGTGCAGCCGCTGCCGCGCCAGGCGGGCCAGTTCACCGACCCGCTCGGTGGAGAAAACCTTGTCGAACAATCGCGCCAGAACCGCCGCCTGATAGCCCGAGCCGGTACCGATCTCCAGCGCCTTTTCGCGCTTTTTCGCCGCCATCGCGGCCTGGGTCATCATCGCCACCACCAGCGGCTGCGAGATGGTCTGGCCCCGGCCTATCGGGAGCGCGCTGTTCTCGTAAGCGCGACTGGACAGCGCCTCGTCGACGAACATGTGGCGCGGCGTTTCCGTCATTGCGCTTAGCACCCGTTCGTCGGTAATGCCTTGCTCGCGCAGTTTCTCGATCAATCGGCGCCGGGTACGATCCGAAGTCATGCCGATGCCGCGCGCCAGCTTTCCCGCGTTCATGTCAGGCCGCATCCTCGTCCAGCCGAATGCTCTGCACCCACTGGCCGACCGGATCCAGCGCCTGGTATCGGGTCAGGTCGACGTGGATGGGTGTCACCGAGACATAGCCGCGCCGAATCGCGTTGAAGTCGGTGCCCGGCCCGTTGTCCTCCTCGCCACCCGGCGCCCCGATCCAGTAAAACTGGCGTCCTCTCGGGTCTTCCAGCGGAATCACGTCCTCGGAACGATGCCGGTGCCCCAGTCGCGTGGTCTCGAAACCCTTGATCTCGTTCCATGGCAGGTCCGGCACGTTGACGTTGAGGATGGTGTCGGCCGGCAGCGGCTCTTCGAGCAGGCGATTCATGAGCACGCGGGCGGCTCGCGCCGCCGTGTCGTAGTGCGTGGGGCGCGACTTCTCGTAGTCGTAGGCCAGCGAAACCGCCATCGCCGGCGACCCCAGGAATCGGCCTTCCATCGCCGCCGCCACCGTCCCCGAATAAAGGACGTCGTCGCCCATGTTCGACCCGGCATTGACGCCCGAGATCACCATGTCGGGCTCTTCGCCCAGCAGTCCGGTGATGCCGATATGGACACAGTCGGTCGGTGTACCGAAAACCTTGAAAACGTTGTCGTCGCGACGTTCGACCCGAATCGGCCGGTCCAGCGTGAGCGAATTGCTGGCACCGGAACGATCACGGTCCGGTGCGATGATGGTGACCTGGTCGACCTGGGCGCCGATCTGTTCGGCGAGGTGCCGGATGCCGGTCGCGTCAAGGCCGTCGTCGTTACTGATGAGGATATGCATCGTGCCCTTTTCGTCTGACTCACAGACGATCATTTTCAATCGGTAACTATAATGCCTGTTGTGGGAAATTATGCGACCCAATCTGGATCCGATGCCGCAAACGGGCACGCGGGAGCCGCTGTATGAACGACGACAACGACAAGATCGACGACGAACTCGCGCTGTTTCGCGACAGCGTCGGCCCGGTACGCCGTATTCGCTCGACCCGCGCCGAAACCGAGCGCAGGCGCATTCGGGCCACCCCGAAGATGCGGGAAGCCGACGAGCGCAATGTGGTCGACGAACTCGCCGAGGCCAGCCCGTTCGACCATGAGCTGGAAACCGGCGAGGAACTGCTCTGGCTCAGACCCGGCCTTCAGAAGCGGGTGCTGACGCGCCTCAGACGCGGCTACTGGAGCGTGCAGGAGGAGATCGACCTGCATCAGATGAATGCCGATGCGGCGACTCGCTCGATCCGGATATTCCTCGATGAAGCGCTGGCCGGCGGCAAGCGATGCGTCAAGATCATCCACGGCAAGGGTCTGCGCTCCGGGCCGGCCGGACCACGACTCAAGACCGTGACCGCACGCGTCCTCAGCCGCCATCCCCGCGTGCTGGCCTTCGGCTCGGCGCCGCCGGCCGACGGCGGAACCGGCGCGGTTTACGTGCTGTTGCGTAACGCCCGATGACCGATCCGGCCTCCTCGGTCATACCAGCGCTTTTGCTGCTCGGGGCACTCGGCCTCTGGTGGCATGCATCCACCCAGGCGCTGGACCGGGCGCGCGAGGCCGCGCGCAATTTCTGCCGGCATCAGCATTGGCAGCTGCTGGACCAGACCGTCAGCATTCAATCCACCTACGCCCGCCGCGGCGGCTACGGCCTGGAGCTGGTGCGCCGCTACCGCTTCGACTTCTGCCCCGACGGTGCCAGCCGGATGCCCGGCGGCGTGCTGATGCGCGGCAGCCGGCCGCTCAGGATCTGGGCCGACGGCCCGGACGGCAAGGTTGTCGAGGAACTGGGTTGAATCCCGACCGAGAAGCAAAGGCTAAAACAGCTCTCGCGAAGGCGCAAAGACGCGAAGAAAGGCAAGATGATGCAAAACCGATTAACGATGTCTACATGCACAGACTTGCTCTCGCTCTCGGCCAGAGAATCGGCTTTCCACGTTTCGCCGTTCTTTGCGGCTTTGCGCCTTCGCGAGAGCTGGTTTTGCCTTCAATTTCACCGATGCATCGGGGTTCAGCCGGTTACGCGGTCGCGCAAGTAGATCGGCTCGAGTTCGTGGGCGGCCACAGGCGGCGTTCGCAACGCAAGGTCGGCCACTGCGAGCGCGGTCGGCCACGCCTCGGGCGGCTCGCTGGTCAGGCCGTGCCCGAGTGTCGCTCGGAGTTCGGGACCATAGGCGGAAAATGCATTGCCGGCAGCGATGAAGGGTGCGTCGTCCAGCGCCCGCAATTCACCCGGTGCGCAAAGGATTTCCTCGCCGATCATCTCCATCCTGCCCGCTTCGAACGAAAACCAGCCGGCGTAGACCTCGCCCATGCGGGCATCCAGCGCGGCCAGAAACCGTCCCGAGTATCCGGCAGGGCGGGCCGCATGGGCCAGCGCGGCCAGGCTGGAGACCGGCCAGGCCGGCAGGTCGTGGGCCAGCCCTATTCCTTGCGCCACGCCCAGCCCGAGCCGGATGCTGGTGAACCCGCCGGGACCGCGATCCACGGCGATACCGTCGAGGTCGGAATACGTCATTGCGGCCTCCGCAAGCAGTTCGGAAATCCACGGCAGCAGCACGGCGGCGTGAACGCGGGCGCCGGTTTCCTGCCGCTGAAGCCGCCGGTCACCGTCGACGAGCGCGACCGAACAGGCCTCGGTCGCGGTTTCGATCGCGAGCATACTCATGCCACGTCCCGGATGAAAGCCGCGGCCTCATCCACGCCGGCGCAACGCGGCATCGGCGGCAGGCTGTTGACGAAGATACGACCGTAGCCCTTGGAGATCAGGCGCGGATCGCCGAGCACCAGCACACCTCGGTCGCCGGCGTGCCGGATCAGCCGGCCGGCACCCTGCTTGAGCGCCAGCACCGCAGCCGGTATCTGCAGATCAGAGAACGGGTTGCCGCCGCGCTCGCGGGTGGCGCGAATCGTTGCCGACAGCACCGGGTCGTCGGGCGACGAGAACGGCAGCTTGTCGATCACGACCACCGACAGCGCCTCGCCGCGCACGTCCACGCCCTCCCAGAAGCTGGCCGCGCCCAGCAGCAGGCTGCCCGGCCGGGCGCGAAATTCCTCGAGCAGCACGTCGCGCGGCGCGTCCTCCTGAATCAAGAGGCGGAAGTCGGTATTGGCGCGCAGCCAGCCGGCGGCCCGGTTCAAGGCCCGGTGCGACGTAAACAGCAGGAACGCCTGGCCGCGACTGGCCTGGAGCAGCGGGCGCACCGCCGCCAGCAGTTTCTCGGTATGCAACGGATCGTTCGGCTCCGGCAGTCCGGCCGGCAGCCACATGCGCGTCTGCTTGACGTAGTCGAACGGGCTGGGAATCAGTTCGGTCGCCGGCGACTTCAGGCCAAGCCGCTTCGTGAAATGATCGAAGTTGCCGTTTACCGCAAGCGTGGCCGAAGTCATGATCCAGGTCGACGGCAACTCCGCACGCAGCTTCGAGAACGGCTCGGCGATATCCAGCGGGGTCAGCGTCAGCGACAGCCGTCCGCGCCGGCAGGTGAACCAGCGCACGCCCTGCTCGCTTTCACCGGCCAGCAGTGTGGCCAGCGTCTCGGCCAACGCTACGGCACGATCGTGGCAGGCGGCCATCTCGCGCGTCTGCGACTGCAGCGCGTCGGTCGCCTCGGCCAGCCCGTCCAGCGCGTCGGACAGTGCCTGGAGCTCGGAGGTAACCGGCGCCAGCCGACGCCAGTCGCCGCGCTCGGGCAGGTTGTGGGCCCGGCTGCCGAGTTGGGCCAGACGGTCCTTGAGCTTGTCCACCGGTTCGCGCAGCAGTTGCAGGCTGCCGCTGGCATCGGCCGTCGCGGCCAGCGTGTCGCGGGCCAGCTCGGCCACCTGCCATGCGCTGACGCTGCGCGAGAAAAAGCGGGTCGCCACGTCCGGAATCTGGTGGGCCTCGTCGACAATGATTGCGTCGGCACCGGGCAGCACCTCGCCGAAGCCGGTCTGCTTGAGCGCCAGGTCGGCGAACAGAAGGTGATGATTGACCACCACCACATCTGCATCCTGGGCGCGCCGGCGCGCCTTGAGCACCGGGCAGTCATTGATACGCGGGCAGTCCGAGCCCAGGCAGTTGTCAACGGTCGAGGTCACCAGCGGCCACACCCGGGCGCGCTCGGGAATCTCGGCGAGTTCGCGGATTTCACCGGTCGTCGTGTGACGCGCCCAGCGCCTGACCGCCTCCAGATGCCGCCCGGTTTCGTCGTCCAGCGGTCCCGGACCGTCCTCGGCCTTGTCCATGCGCTGCGGACACAGATAGTTGGCGCGCCCCTTGAGCAACGCCACCGATTTCTCGACGCCGACGGCCTTGAGCGCCAGCGGCAGGTCGCGCTGGAAGAGTTGATCCTGCAGGTTGAGCGTGCCGGTGGAAATGATGACCTTGTCGGTGCCGGTCAGCGCCGGCAGCAGGTAGGCCAGCGTCTTGCCGGTACCGGTCGCGGCTTCGGCGACCAGGTCGGTGCCGCTTTGCAGGCATGCGGCGATCCGGTCGGCAAGCTTGAGCTGGCCGGGCCGTGGCTGGAAATCGTCCAGCAGATCGGCCAGCCGACTGTCGGATTCGAATTGGCTCGCCAGGGTTTCCAAGGAGTGTTCCGTCAACCCGGGTTCAGAATCGCTCGGGCGGCGCAACGCGGCAGTCGGCCAGCCGGTCGCGCGCCTTGCGCGCCTCTTCCCAGGCTGCGGCGCGCTCGTGGACCACGATCAGCGTGCGCAGGCTGCGCTGGCAGATCTCACCGACCTGCGGCCCGAGTTCGAACGATCTTTGCGCGTAGTTGGCGGCCTGGTCCAGCCGGCCCCGCGCCAACTGCAACTCGGCCATCTGCTGCAGAATCGCCGGATCGCGCCCGTCGATCCGCAGCGCCCGCTCGAGCAGCATCTCGGCGCGCTCCAGTTCGCCGGCCTTCTCGACCTGCGCAGCCTCCCGGCCCAGTGCGGTCACGGCCGGGTTGCGAACGCCGAACACCTGCAGTTCTTCCCCGGAACCCGCCGACGGCGCGCGCACTCGTTCTTCGACGACGCGGTCCTCGCCCGGCGCCGGCATCGGCGGGCGCGGCGCGGCGCAGGCGGCAAGCATCAGCACCACAGCCACAGGCACGGCTTTCGACAGGGTTCGGTTGATTTCACGCATCCGGCAATGGTACTGGTAAAGGGGGCTTGCGGTGGCACCGCATGCCGCTGGCCTTGACGGCGATTTTTCGATTTCGGCTTGCAACATCATTTCGCCACGCGTTCCGATTTCCGGTTCCGGCGGGTTGCTGTCAGGAGGTGGAAGTTGAACCTGAAAGCCGTCGCAACCCGTCCTCGATCGAAACCTTCGGCCGATACCCGAGGTCGCGCGCCGCCGCGCCAAGGTCGAACCAGTGCGCGGTCGAAAGCTGCTCGACCATGAACCTGGAAATCGGCGGATCGGACTTCAACCGCAGGCCCCGCCAGATCGGCTCGACCACGGCGGCAGCGGCGCGCGCCACTGCGAGCGGCACGCCTCTTATGCGCGGCGTCTCGCCGACGGCCTCGAGCAGCCGGCGCATGATTTCGGCCACCGGCAGCGGCTCGCCGTTGCTGATGAAATAGGGGTTTCCGGCCGAGCGTGCCGGGCCGGCGAGATCGTCCAGCGCAAGCAGGTGCGCATCGGCCGCGTTGTCGATGTAGACCGTGTCGATCAGCTTCCCGGGCGCAGGCAGCCGCAGCCGTCCGGCGCGGTTGCGTTGAATGAGCCTTGGCAGAAGATGGTTGTCGCCCGGACCCCAGATCAGGTGCGGGCGCAGTGCGACGGTCTTGAGATCCGGCCCGTTGGCCGCGAGCACCAGCCGTTCGGCCTCGGCCTTGGTTGCCGGATACGGCGCCGGAAAATGCGACGGGTACGGCAGCGACTCGTCGCCGCCTTCGATGTCACCCCCGGCGTGCGCCACGCTTGGCGACGAGGTATATACCAGCAAGCCGACGCCCTCGGCCCGACAGGCGGCCAGCACGTTCCGGGTGCCGCTGACGTTGGCACGCTCGAAATCCGGCCAGTAGAGTCCGGCGCCGGCTTTTGCGCCGACGTGCATGACGGCGTCGCAGCCGCGGCACGCCGACCGGACGGCCTCGGCATCGGCCAGGTCGCCGCGATGGCACTCGACGCCAAGCGCATCCAGCGCCGGATAGCCGGAGCGATTGAACACCCGTAAGCCGTGACCGCGCGCCAGCAGCCCGCGAACCACGGCCTGCCCGAGAAAGCCACCGCCCCCGGTGACCAGGATCTTCATCGAATCACAGCTTCTCGATACCCGACTCGGAAGCGATCAGGACCTCGTCGGCGCCGCGGTGGGCGAACAGTCCGCAGGTGACCACGCCCGGAATGGCGTTGATCCGGGTCTCCATGTCGGCCGCGTCGACCAGATCCATGTTGCGCACGTCCAGGATCACGTTGCCGTTGTCGGTCGTGAACCCGTCTCGAAGCTCCGGCTGTCCGCCGAGCTTGCTCAGCTGTCGGGCAACGAACGAGCGCGCCATCGGGATCACTTCGACCGGCAGCGGAAACTCGCCGAGCACCTTGACCAGCTTGGAATCGTCGGCGATGCAGACGAACCTTCGGCTGGCGCCGGCGATCACTTTTTCGCGCGTGAGCGCGCCGCCACCGCCCTTGATCAGGCGCTTGTGCCCATCGATTTCGTCGGCCCCGTCGATGTAGAGGTCGAGGTCGCCGGTGTGGTTGAGCTCCCGGACCGAAACACCGATCTTCTTCAGCCGCTCGGTGGTCTGCTCGGAAGACGACACCGCGCCTTCGATCCGGCGGCCCGCCGAGGCCAGTTCATCGATGAATGCGTTGACCGTCGAGCCGGTGCCCACCCCCAGCACCATGCCGTCCTCGACGTACTTCAGTGCCGCCTTGGCGACTTCGATCTTCAGTCTCGATGCACTCATTTCGGACTCCCTTGCTTTTCGAGTTCAAGTACCCGGTTCCATTGCTGCTCGGTGACCGGCATGATCGACAGCCGGTTGCCTTTCTTCAGCAGCTGGAAATCGCCGAACGAATCGGCTTCCTGCTTCATTTCCGTCAGCGTGACGTTGCGCTTCAGATCGCGCACGTGCTGGATATCGACCAGCAACCAGCGAGGATTCTCGGGATCGGATTTGGCGTCGAAGTAATTTGAACCGGCATCGAACTGGGTCGGGTCGGGATACGCGTTGCTGACGATCCTGGCGATCCCGACGATGCCCGGCTGCTTGCAGTTCGAATGGTAGAAGAAAACCTTGTCGCCCTTCTGCATGTCGTCGCGCATGAAATTACGCGCCTGGTAGTTGCGAATCCCGTCCCACGGCTCGGTCTTGTTCGCGCACGCCTTCAAATGCTCGATACCGAATACATCGGGCTCGGATTTCATCAGCCAGTAATTCATCGGGACTCCATACGAATTCAACGTTGCACAATGTTATCGGGCCGAATCGATCAGGTTGCAACTTCATCCGGATTTCCATGGCCGCCGCCGCCCGGCGTCTCGATCGTCAATACCTGGCCGGCATCGACATCGATCGAAATCTTGGACGGCAGCTCCCGGCCGTCGAGAAGGTTGCGACCTCTGCTGCCGGAGTCGCCGCCAGCCAGTCCCCAGGGCGCGTTGCGGCGGCGCTCGGTAATCAGCGTCGCCTGCGTCGGCTCCAGAAATTCGAATTCCCGGACCAGGCCGTCGCCGCCGGCGCACTGGCCCTGCCCGCCGCTGCCGCGCCTGTATTGATACCGAAGAATACGCAGCGGAAAGTGCATCTCCAGAACTTCGGCCGGGGTGTTCAAAGTGTTGGTCATGTGGCTGTGCACCGCATGCCGGCCCGGGATCTCGGCCGTGGCCCCGCAGCCCCCGGCCATGGTCTCGTAATAGCTCCATCGCTTGCCGCCAAGACCGAGATTGTTCATCGTGCCCTGGCTGGCGGCAGGAATCCGGTCCGGCAGGGCTTCGGCCAGCGCCCGGAACACGACGTCCACGATGCGCTGGCTGGTTTCGACGTTGCCGGCCGCCGTCGCCGCCGGTGACCTGGCATTCACCAGGCAGCCTGCCGGTGCCGTCAGATGCATGCAGTCCAGCGCGCCGGCGCAGGTCGGGGTTTCAGCGGGCAGCAGGCAGCGCAGCGCATAGTAGACGGCAGCGGCGGTCACGCTCATCGGACAGTTCAGGTTGCCGGCCACCTGGTCGTCGGTGCCGTCGAAATCGACCTTGATCCGCCCGCCGCGCACCCGCAGTGCAACCCGAATCGAAGGTCCCGGGCCACCGGCGCCGTCGCAGTCCATGCAATCGGTCGCCTGCCAGCGGCCTTCCGGCAGATCCGAAATACTGGCCGATGCCAGGCGCGCGGCATAGTCGTTGAGCGCCTCTGCGAACTCATCGAGCCGGTCACGTCCCAATTCCGCCACCAACGCGCCGAACGCTTTCTCGCCAAACGCCGAAGCCGCGACCTGGGCCTGGAAATCGCCGGCCGAAAGCTCGGGATTGCGCATCCGACGACAAATGCCGTCCAACACATCGCGATCCAGCCTGCCGTCGCGATAAAGCCACTGCGGGCTGATCAGAACCCCCTCTTCTTCCAGCGAGCGGCTCAGCGGCATGGAACCGGGGGTGTCGCTGCCGATATCGGCATGATGCGCCCGGTTGGCGACAAAACCGACGCAAGCACCGGAATCGAATACCGGGGCAATCAAGGTCACGTCGGGCAGGTGCGTGCCGCCGGCGTACGGATCATTGAGGATCAGTCGGGAACCGGGATGCCAGTCGTAGCTGTCGGCCAGGTCGCGCATGGCCCAGGCCATGGAACCCAGGTGCACGGGAATATGCGTGGCCTGGCTCAGCAGCCGCCCGTCGGCGCTGAACAGGGCACAGGAGAAATCGAGCCGGTCGCGAATATTGGGCGAGAAAGCGCTTCGCCGGAGGACCGCGCCCATGGTTTCGCAGATCGCCGCCGCGCGGCTTTCGAATATGCGCAATTCGATCAGGTCGGGCCCGGAATCGGTCATCCGTGCGGCATGCGAATCGGACTGGGGCATCGCGGCAGGCGCTTTCCTCTTGAATACACCGGCTACGGTACCATGTCTACGGGTAACCCTTATTCCAACGCAGCCAAGGAGAATGTCAATGTCGTTCACGCTTCCCGACCTTCCATATCCGAAGAACGCCCTGGAGCCGCATATCTCCGAGGAAACGCTCGAGTATCACTACGGCAAGCACCACAAGACCTACGTCGACAAGCTCAACGGCATGATCGAGGGCACCGACGACGAGAACAAGCCGCTGGAGGACATCATCCGGAAAGCCAGCGGCGGGCTGTTCAACAACGCAGCGCAGGTGTGGAATCACACCTTCTACTGGAACTGCATGGGCCCGCAGGGCGGTGGCGAACCCAGCGGCGCCCTGGCCGATGCGATCGACCGAGATTTCGGTTCTTTCGACAACTTCAAGGAAAAATTCAACGAGGCTGCGGTCGGTAATTTCGCATCCGGCTGGACCTGGCTGGTGCAGCACAGCGATGGGACGCTGGCGCTTCTCAATACCGACGACGCCGAGACCGCATTGACCAGCGATGCCACGCCGCTGCTGACTTGCGACGTCTGGGAACACGCCTATTACATCGACTACCGCAATGCACGTCCGAAATACCTGGAGGCATTCTGGAACGTGGTGAACTGGGACTTCGTCGCCGACCAGATGAACAAATAGCCGGACAGCCCATTGCGCGACCGTCTGACGGTGGCCGTCGGCGCACGGCGTTCCGCGGCGTACCTTTCAGGGCAGGCCGGGAATTCGAGCGAAGCCGGAGGCCGTCAGACGGTTGTGCTTGATGTTTCTCGGTGATTGCTGCGCGCTTGAATGTCGCAGAAATCGCTCGAATAATCGATCCATGGCCCGCGCATCGCGCGGGCTTTTCGTATCATAGCCCCATGACCGATTCCTACCTGATGAACACTTACGCCCGGATGCCGGTGGCTTTCGAGCGCGGCGAAGGTGCGTGGCTGTTCGACGAGCACGGCAGGCGCTACCTGGATGCGATCAGCGGTATTGCGGTGTGCAGTCTGGGTCACGCCGACCCGGTGCTGGCCGACGCGATCTGCGACCAGGCGCGCACTCTCATCCATACTGCCAACCTCGGCCATATCCGGCTGCAGGAGCGTCTGGCCGAGGCGCTTTGCGGGTTGTCGGAAATGGACCGCGCCTTCATCACCAATACCGGGGCCGAAGCGGTCGAATGCGCATTCAAGATCGCGCGCAAGCACGGCCACTCGCGAAATATCGAGCAGCCCAGGATCATGGTCGTCGAGGGGGCTTTCCACGGCCGCACGCTGGCCGCCATCAGCGCTTCGGCGCCGGGCAAGCTGCAGCTCGGTTTCACGCCCCTGGTCGAAGGCTTCCACCGCGTGCCGTTCGGCGATGCCGAAGCCGCCGCGCGCGCCCTGGAAGCCGATTCAAGCATCGTCGCGGTCATGCTCGAACCCATTCAGGGCGAAGGCGGCGTCCGCATTCCGCCGGCCGGTTACCTGACAGCCTTGCGCAAGGCCTGCGACCGACACGGCGCGCTGCTGATGCTCGACGAAATCCAGGCCGGCATGGGTCGTACCGGCCGCTGGTTCGCGCACCAGCACGAAGCCGAAAGCCGGCCCGACGTCATCACGGTGGCCAAGGCGCTGGGCAACGGTGTTCCGGTAGCCGCCTGCGTGGCCCGCGGCGCCGCCGCCGAGGTGCTGACGCCCGGCAGCCACGGCACCACTTTCGGCGGCAGTCCGCTGGCCTGCCGGGTCGCGCTTGCCGTCATCGAGCGAATGCACGACCTCGACATCTGCGATCGCGCCGAGCGACAGGGACAGCGGTTGCGCGACCGGCTGCGCGAACGACTCGAAGGCAATGCACGCGTGGTCGAAATCCGTGGCCGCGGATTGATGATCGGGGTGGAACTGATCGACGACGCGACCGACGTCCGCCAATATGCGCTCGATGTCGGCGTACTCGTCAACGTCACGCACGAACGCGTCGTGCGGCTGCTGCCGCCGCTGATCATCGACGACGAACAGGCGCGAAAGATCGCCGACACGGTGGCTGAGGCGATCGAAGCCGGAACTTGATCGGCTGTCCGGGCGGAAGCCCTCAAGCCTGATCCAGCGTTGAATCCAGTTCGCGCAAAAGGCCTGGTTCGACCAGGTCTTCGAGGCGGGGCAACAGCGCTTTCAGCGCGCCCGTACCCGACGCGCACAACGTGGCGTGTCCCACCTTGCGTCCCTCGCGCGCCGCTTTTCCATAGTCGTGCCAGTGCAGTCCCGGCAGCGCCAGCCACGGCGCCGGTGCCGGCATGCTGCCGATGAAGTTGACCAGCGCCGAGGCGCCCCTGGCCTCGGTCGCGCCCAGCGGCAGTCCACATACCGCCCTCAGGTGGTTTTCGAACTGCGAGCACACGGCGCCCTCGATGGTCCAGTGCGCCGAATTGTGCACTCTCGGCGCGAATTCGTTGGCGAGCAGGCGATCGCCGTCCACGAACAGCTCCAGCGTCAGGCAGCCGACGTAGGCCAGGTCTTCGGCCAGTCTGCGCACCAGCGTCGCGGCGGCTTCCTGCATGCTCGGCGTCACCGGGACCGACGCCGCCAGGCGCAGGATGCCCTCGCGGTGCCAGGTGCGGCTGACCGGCCAGCAACGCAGTTCGCCGTCGCTGGCCCGCACCGCGGTAATCGAACACTCGTGGTCGAACGCTACCCACTGCTCGGCGATCAGCGGGTACTCACCCAGCTTGCGCCAGGCCAGTTCGAGGTCCTCGGCATCGCGCAGTACCATCTGCCCCTTGCCGTCGTAGCCCATGCGACGCGTCTTGACGACCGCCGGCAACCCGAGCGTTTCCACCGCGGCCTGAAGATCTGTTCGCGAATTCACCTCGACGTAACCGGGCGTCGCCATACCCAGCCTGGTAAAGCGTTCCTTTTCGATCAACCGGTCCTGCGCCGCCGCGAGTGCCGCGGCCGACGGCCGGACCGCCACACGGTCTTCGATCGCGGCCAGCGCATCGGCCGGCACGTTCTCGAAATCACAGGTGACCCGGTCGCATGCCGCCAGGCACTCGAGCGCGCCGTGATCGGCATAATCGGTGTGCATGAAGCGCCCCATGCCTGCCGCGCAGGCATCGGCCTTGGGATCGACGATGAGGAACTCCAGACCCAGCGGCGTTCCGGCCTCGACCAGCATGCGCGCGAGTTGACCGCCGCCGAGAATGCCGACGTTCATGCCTGGCGCGGATTTTCGCGTGGATCCGGCTCGGCCAGCACCTGCTCGGTCTGGCGCGCGCGCCAGGCCCGATAGCGCTCGGCCAGGTCAGGATCGGAAATGCCCAGGATGGAGGCGGCCAGCAGGCCCGCGTTGGCGGCGCCGGAATCGCCGATCGCGAGCGTGGCCACCGGCACCCCGCGCGGCATCTGGACAATCGACAGCAGCGAATCGAGGCCGTTGAGCGCCCGGCTCTTGACCGGAACGCCCAGCACGGGAAGTTCAGTGGCCGCCGCAAGCATACCCGGCAAATGCGCGGCCCCGCCGGCGCCGGCGACAATCAGGGCCAGTCCGCGGCTCCTGGCGGAACGGGCGTAGTCGAGCATCTTCTCCGGCGTGCGATGCGCGGAGACGACTTCCGTCTCGTAGGGAATCTCGAGTTCGTCGAGCACTTCGGCGGCCTTGCACATCGTCGGCCAGTCGCTTCTGGACCCCATGACGATGCCGACCCGTGGATTGCCCGGCATGAGCACAAACCTTGTCGGTTACCAAGCGATCAATGGTAGCAGAACCGGCCGCGGGCACGTTAGAATTGCGCCCATGACGATACCCGAATCCCTGCTCGACATCCTGTGCTGCCCGGTCAGCCACGAACCGCTGCGACCGCTCGAAAAGGGGCGCGTCAAAAAGCTCAACGACGTGATCGGTCGCGGCGAACTGCTGTTCGTCGACGGCAGCACGGTCGACAAGCCCATTTCGGAGGCGCTGGTCACCCGCGATGCAAAAGTCGTCTACGTGGTCGACGACGGCATTCCGGTGCTGCTTCCCGATCGAGGCATCGGCACCACGCAGCTCGAGTCTTTCTGACCGGCTGGCGCGTTCCGCCACCCTTCAAAGCGCTTCCACGTTTTCCCGAAGCCAGTTCGCGCGTTTCGTGATCGCCGCCTTGTCGGCCGGCGCCAGGCGCTCGACATTGCGATACATCATGCGCATGCGCGGGTTGTCGTCCAGCTGCTTTTGGTTGCGCATCAGGAAATCCCAGTAAAGCGCATTGAACGGGCAGGCGTCGTCACCGGTTCGCTCGCTGACCGCGTAGCGGCAATTCGCACAATGATCGCCCATGCGCTGGATGTACTTGCCGCTGGCCGCGTAGGGCTTTGACGCGAGCAGACCGCCGTCGCCGAACATCACCATGCCGAGCGTATTCGGCAGTTCCACCCATTCGAAGGCGTCGGCGTATACCGCCAGGTACCACTCACAGACCTCCGGTGGACGAACCCCCAGCAGCAGCGCAAAATTGCCCGTCACCATCAGCCTTTGAATATGGTGAGCGTAGGCGTTGCGCCGCGTGTTTTCGATCGCGCGCTCGAGACAGCGCATCTTGGTACGACCGCTCCAGTACCACTCGGGCAGCGGCTGATCACCGTCCAGAAAATTCTGTTCGGCGTAGTCGGGCATCTTCAGCCAGTAGATGCCGCGAACGAACTCGCGCCAGCCGATGATCTGGCGGATATAGCCTTCGGCGGCGTTCAACGGCACCTCGCCGGCTTGCCAGGCCGCCTGCACCGCCCGACAGACCTCGAGCGGGTCGAGCAGGCCGATATTGAGGTAGGCCGACAGGCGGCTGTGAAACAGGTAGTCCTCGTCGTCGGGCAGCGCATCCTGATAGTCGCCGAACCACGGCAACCCGGTCTTGACGAAGTGCGCCAATGCGCGCCGGGCCTGGCCGGGCGTCACACCAAAGTCGAATCCATCGAGTTCGCCGAAGCCGTCGATGCACGACGACACAAGGTCGATGACCTCGCGCGTGATGTCGTCGGGCGCAAAGCTCATCGGCCTGGCGCTTTCCGGTCGGCCCTTCCATTTCTTCCGATTGTCGGCGTCGAAATTCCACTGCCCGCCTTCCGGCTGACCTTCCGCGTCCATCAGCAGGCCGGTCTTCCTGCGCATCAGGCGATAGAAGAATTCCATCCGAAAATTCTTGCGCGCGCCGGCCCATTCGGCGAACTCGCCGGGCGTGGAGACAAAGCGCTCGTCCTCCACCATCCGCACCGGTACGCCCAGTGTTTTTTCGAGCCTGTTGAACGCATCGAAGACACGCCATTCACCGGGCCGGGTCACGACGATTTCGTCGATCGCATGACGCTTGCAGTGCGCGGCGACGGCGTCGGAAAACGACCGCATCGAAGCCGCAGGATCGAAGCGGTGGTAGTGGACGCAATAGCCGTCATCCTCCAGGGCCTGGGCAAAATGGCGCATCGCGGAAAAAATCAGCACGATCTTCTTGAGGTGATGCCGAACGTATTCCACCTCGTCCCAAAGCTCCGCCATCAACACATGATCCCGGCCGCGATCGATCGCTTTCAGCGAGGCAAGATTCTGGCTCAATTGATCGCCAGTGATAATCGTAAGCGTTGTCATTTGCATCACAGAAACTGGGCTAGATTCCGCACAAGTTAACGTGTCGGGTTCGATCAAAAATGAACCCGGTTTTTGATTCCGGTCAACTCTGCGATACGACCGGGTGTTTAGCATGATCAATAGCAATGTCGGCCTATCAAGGAGCCACGAAAAATGAAAACCGTCATCACCCGTAATCTTCTCGCCGCCGCCGTCGTTTCGGTCGCGGCAGCCATGCCCGCAGTCGCCCAGGAAGCAGGTGACTGGCAGCTTCGTTTCGGCGTCGGCTACGTCTCGCCCGATACCTCTAAGGACGACCTGGTGTTCCAGGGTACCGTGCTCGACACGTTTGAAGTCGACGTCGACGATCAACTCGGCGTGGTGTTCGATCTCACCTATTTCCTGTCGCCGAACTGGGGACTGGAATTGCTTGCCTCCACCCCGTTCCAACACGACATCGACGGCGGCGGCGCCCTTGCCCCGCTAGGCACCATCGGCGACACCAAGCACCTGCCGCCGACCTTGAGCCTGCAATATCATTTCGCGCCGGGCCAGAAGTTCCGTCCCTATGTCGGCGCTGGCCTGAACTACACCCTGTTCTTCGACGATTCCACCAACCAGGGATTGCACGACGGTGTCATTGCAACCGCCAACGGCGCGCTGGGCGCCAACTTCTCCGGCGGCGACACGCACCTGAGCATCGACGACTCGTTCGGCGCCGCCTTCCAGGCCGGGCTGGACATCGACCTGACCGAAAAATGGTTCTGGAACTTGAACGTTCGCTACATCATGATCAACGTGGATGCCGATCTGAAGACCACCACATTTGACCCGAACGGCAACGAACAGCTGTTCTTCAGCAACATCGACGTCGACATCGACCCGTTTGTCTACAGTACCCAGATAGGCTTCAGGTTCTAACCGCCTGACGGTACCCTGCAAAAATCTCCAACAGCTTCGGCCGGGGTTCGCCCCGGCCTTTTTTATTGACGCGCCTTGTTCAGCACCCGTTCGACGCCGTCTCGCGACGAACGGATGGTGAACAAGGCGGGTTTAGCCACCCTGTCCGGCGTTATCATTGCAGCGATGGGACCTTCGACCAACTATTACATTCATCGCGAGCGATTCCCGCTGTATCGTGGATCGAGTCTCCCGGGCGTCCAGCTCGCCTGGGAGAGTTGGGGCACGCTGAACGAGGACAAATCGAACGCCGTACTTCTGTTCACGGGCCTGTCGCCCGGCGCCCATGCCGCGTCGTCCGTGCGCGATCCGGAACCGGGCTGGTGGGAAGCCATGATCGGGCCGGGCAAGCCGATCGATACCGACCGACACTTTGTGCTGTGCGTCAATTCGCTGGGTTCGTGCAAGGGCTCGACCGGCCCGGCCAGCATCAACCCGGCCACCGGCCAGCCATGGCGACTGAAATTCCCCGAACTGACGATCGACGACGTGGCACGGGCTACCCAGCTTGTTGTGGAACATCTGGAGATAGAGCACCTGCACGCGGTCGTGGGTCCGTCCATGGGCGGGCTGACGGCATTGGCCTGGATCAAGCATTTCCCGAATTCCACCGATCGGCTGGCGCTGATCTCGACGGCCTGCTCGGCAACACCATTTGCCATCGCGATCCGTTCGCTGCAGCGCGAGGCCATCGTCACCGACAGGAATTTCCGCGACGGCACCTACACCGAAGACGACTGGCCGGAAGTCGGCATGCGGATCGCGCGCAAGCTGGGCATGATCTCCTACCGCTCGGCATCCGAGTGGCAGGAACGTTTCGGCCGAAAGCACCAGGACTATTTTCCGGCCACGCTTTTCGGCATGCGATTCGAGGTCGAATCCTACCTCGAGACCCACGCGCGGAAATTCGTCGGCCAGTTCGACCCGTGCTGCTACCTGTACCTGTCGCGTGCAATGGACGTGTTCGACGCCTGCGACTCGGATGCGGGGCTGCGCGCCCTGTTCCGCCGCAGTTTCTCCGGCAATGCGCTGGTCATCGGCGTCGAATCCGACATCCTGTTCCCGCTCTGGCAGCAGCAGGAACTGGCCGCGTCGCTCGAAGCCGTCGAGGCCGACGTGACCTACGAGGCCCTGCCCTCCAGCCAGGGGCACGATGCATTTCTGGTAGACTCCGAACGATTCGGCCCGCCAATCGCGAAATGGCTGAAATGAACCCGCGGAGGCTGCAATGACCCTGGAATTCGACGGCAAGCAGGAGCTGATCCGGCGCCTCGACGCCGTGGTCGACGGCGACTGCGCCAAGAAGACCACCCAGTGTGTCCGGGACGTGCTGTGCGCGATGATGGACGAACACAAGCTCGACCTGCCCGAATGCGTCTATGACTGCCCCGGCGACCACTACGCCAGGCGCCTGATCCACAAGGATGAAGCCCGCGGCTACACCATCATGGCCATGACCTGGGGTCCCGGACAGGGCACGCCGGTACACGATCACTCCGGGATGTGGTGCGTCGAGGCGGTCTGGAACGGGCAGATCGAAGTCACCCAGTACGAACTGACCGAAGTCCAGGGCGACCGCTACAAGCTCGAACCCCGGACCACGATGCGGGCCGGCATCGGCAGCGCAGGCAGCCTGATCCCGCCGCACGAGCACCACACCATCCGCAATCCGCGGACGAACGAATCGGCGGTCACGATCCACATCTATTCCGGCGAAATGAACAGCTGCGCGCTGTTTCGCCCGATTTCAGACGACTGGCACATCCGCGAACGCTGCGAACTGCAGCTCGACGCCGCCTGAATCACCACCCCGAGCTTTACAGCAGCCCCGGGACAGGCGAAAATGCACGGATTGCTGAACCCACTCCTGCCGGGGTGGCGGAACTGGTAGACGCGCCGGACTCAAAATCCGGTTCTGGAAACAGAGTGCGGGTTCGATTCCCGCCCCCGGCACCATAATTAAATCAGCGACTTAAGGCGATCCTTCGGAAATCTTTGTGATGCCGATGAAATCAAGTGTAAGCTGTATGTAACGCAATTGCGCAGCATTTTTTCGTGGAAGCCCTGATCGTTTGAATCCAAAGCCAACATCTGAAGCCACTCGACGCAGCGTCAGAGTGTTTCATTCCGAACGCCCTGCCGCATATGCATCTGACTCATCGGTCGCCGTTTTACATGTGTCCAGAGGCTGCCAATTCAGCCCCACCGCGACCTCCAATCGGCGCAACTTTCGAACCAGCTCATGACTCGGCTGCGTGTCTCGGAGGAAACCGCACTGTTATGCCTGCCGCTCAGTTCGGCAATCGCCCACCCCCGGTGTGTGCGACGGATGGCCAGCGTCGCGCGCTCCGGCGCATCGATCCGATAGACGTAGTAGTTCTTGATGACCGCAATATCCGACTCGTGAATGCGAACGCAATGCTGCATTTCTCGGCCTTCGGCTCGGAGTTCGCGCGCAGACGTGATCGGCAGGATGTCATTATCACCAGGCAAAGGCGGCGGCGGGAACACTGGCGCATCTGCGCACCCCGCGACCTCGTTAAGGCGATTCAGTCGACCAACCGCCTCGTCGTGACACTCTTCGAGTTCCTCGATCGTTCTCGCTGGCAGCACGCCGTTGACGGCGGCACCGATTTCGGCCCGCGCACGCAACGTATCGACAATCAACCGGGCGATCCGGAATCGAGGCGCATCCTCCCGCCCGTCGTTGGCAACCTCGGTCATTAACGGCGGCGTGATGCGGGCAGCCAGTGTCGCGTCCGTCACGATTCGCAGGCATCCGGCATTGAGTCGCGGCAAGTGGAACATCCGCTTCAGCGCCTCCGGATCATGACATGCATTTCGCAGGTACAGCAGCCTCGGGACGTCGATCGATTCCGGCGGAATCCTTGCCAGGATCCGTCGCACCGCCGGCCTGGGCGGAAAACCTAGCCACGCGAGCATTTCGACTTGGCTGCGTCCCGGCTTCAGCAGCGCGCGCACAGAGCGCAGCGGCTGCTGCACCGCCGGCTTATGGAAGACCCAGTTCGACGCCAGCATGAAAGCCAGCGCCGGATTCGATCGGATCAGGTCCAGCGCGCCCTCGCCACAGCGCGCCGCCATCGCCAACAGGTGCCACTGCCGGACCCGGATCGGCGCGATGGCCCGGCGGACCGGATCGGGGATATTCGCCGCCCACTCCAGTCGCGCCAGGCGCGCTCCGCGTCGAATGGCGGCTTTTTCTTCCTCGCGCGAGGGATAGGGCTTGTAGGGAAATTTTTGCTCGCGTGCATGGCAGCGCGCGATCTCTCCGGCAACCGGGCGCTTTGGCAATGAAAGCATCGGTCGAACATGGCGCCAGCCGGCGTCTTGGTCAGACTTTCGCCAGGCCATCGGCGCTGGCCACCGCGCCCAGACCTCTGTGGTTCCCGGCGTATAGACGTAAAGCTTGAGTGTCTTTCGGTCAAAAATGGCGCCCATCCGTCGAGCCTACCGGAACTGGTCTGGCCTGACCAACTGTTTCAGGTCTTTCTGCCCCGATCGACGATCTGATTTTCGACAATCTCCTGATGCCGCCAGCCGTCGTCAGTCTGAACGTGATCGGGGCGAACCCATTTGGCTACCGATCTTGAGAACTCTTGGTAACCGAACGCACTGGCGACGCGGACGACATAGCCCTCCGCTTTCGACGTATCGACCGAAATAGCACGAACCCGAGCTTCGTCCCAAGTACCCCGAAAAAGCTCCGGAACGGGCGTCAGGCCGAGTAATCTACACCACTCCAACGTGTCGTCCCACGATATCGCCCGATTTCGCTCGTCCCAGATCGAGAAGACCAGGAAATAGTCCGGCAAATCGGCATAGAAAATGCTGTGGCAGGCCTGCATATTCTCCCCACAGACTCGCCAGCCTTTCGGGATTTCGTGCGCGATCTCCGCATGAATGCGCTTCACCTGCGTCCTTGACGGGTGATGCGCCGAATCGAGCGACCGGGCGTGAATATGGTCCCGGTACATCGTCGTATTTTCACCGTCCATCTTCTCCAGAACGACCACTTCACGCCCGTCGAAATGCGAGATGGAATCGAGCATCCGATCGTCCCCGCTCGCGTAGCCGGACCATGGCAGATGCGGCGTGCGCGGATATTTGCGGTATTTCGTCGACATGTTCATTCTGATTTTCACGCAACTTCGCCAATTCGAGTGTACGCCTGCGCCGAATTCTGCGCATATCCGCCGAAAACAAGCAGTAGGCTCAGCAGTGTGCGAGGGTGAAGGGGCTGCCGTTTTATCGGTCCCCGACACGATTCCGCTGGACCGGCTCGTCCGGCGTGGTTAGTATCGGAATGAACATAGACCCGCTACGATCCATGTGCCCATGAACCAGCTTGACTCGGAGCCGAAACCTCTTCGAATCGACGACGGCGAGACCATCGACCCGCAGTTTTCGGACTCCGAAGCATTGCGTCTCCCCGAAGACGCCTTCGAATGCGGGCTCCGAGGCCTGACGATCGGGCCCTGCGAGGAACTCGTCGACATCTCTACCGTCTCCACGCTTCGCAGCCTCGAGCGGCTGCAAATCATGGACTGCCCGGCACTGCAGCAAATCGACGGAGTCGAACGACTCCACGGACTCCTTCGTCTTACCGTTGAAAAGTGCCCGAAAATTCTGGGCCTGGAGCCCGTGGCCAACCTGGACATACTCGCCGAGCTCGTCATCCGGGAGAATCGCTGCCTCCGAAGTCTGGAGGGCGTCCAAGGCCCCCTGAGTCTGATCGAGCTCGACATCGAGGCCGCCACTGCCCTGGAAGACACGGGCGCCCTGAATAAAACAAGTGAAATCGCGTTTCTGAAGCTCCGAAAATGCCCCAAGGTCCGCGACGTCGAGTTTCTTGAGGCGCATTCCACCCTCCACGCGCTCGACCTGTCGTTCACTTCGTCAATCGAGGACTTTTCACCCATCGAGCATCTGAGGGAATTGAACGTTCTACAGTTGGTGGAACAGCCAGCCCTTCGATCATTGCGGCACATACGCCGATCTCCAACGATTCAGTTTCTCGATGTCGGCTACTGCCCCAACCTAGTCGACATAACCGATCTGAGCTGTTGTCCCGGCCTGATGCATCTGCACATGAACGGATGCACCGGCGTCAGCGATTTCTCTGTCATCGAAAGACTCGAAGATCTACACGCCTTCAGCATCGCCGACAACCCGCACATCGAAAACGTCGATTTCCTCGCTGACGATCCATGGTTGGAGTCGATACTTATCGATAACTGCTGCAATATCAGCAATCTGGATGCGTTGGCTACATTACCCAGACTTCGCGAACTCAATCTGCGCTACCTGCCCAGTCTGAAAAACGTGGGCTTCATCGAGGCGATCCCGGCTCTCGAGAACCTGCGCTGCTTTCAGGACCGCGAATTGGCGGAACGCATCCGAGCTCAGTGCCCAAGGGTGAAGGTGACGGCAGCCGAGTGAATGACCTTCAACCCGATTCCTTGTCCAAATGACCAGCGATCAGCGCGCCGATCCGCGAGCGCTCTCCCGGCAAACATCTCGTGCGCTGCGAGCCCGGCAGTCTCTGAAAGCGGATTCCATCACCCTCCAGTCTCGGAATCACGTGTAGGTGCAAATGCATGACCTCTTGCCCGGCCGACTGCCCATCCGCCAGAAAGAAATTGACGCCTTCGCAGTCGGCGAGGACCATCCGAAGCGCCGCTGCAACTCTTTGAGCAACCAAGAACATTTTGGCACCGTCGGCCGCAGGCAGTTCACTCAAACCCACGGCACATTCCTTCGGAAAGACGAGACAATGCCCGGGATTCATTGGCGCAATGTCCATGATTGCCATCACACGGGGCTCGTCCAGCACGATTTCAGCCGGTTCATCGCCTCGCGCAATCCGCTCGAAAATTGAATCAGCCACCATTCCTCCAGCGATCGAGAACGGAATCAATGAATGGCGAACCATATGCCCTAAGCTTCCGAAAGGCATTTTGCGAATTGACAGATACGAAATCTATTCGGCTTGCCGCTGCATCGCGCAATTCCTTCGTCATCTGATGCTCCCGAAGATGCGCCTCGGCTTCTATACCCGATCTTAAAACCAAGTCTGCACTTTCAGAATCCCCACCCGCTGCGGGCATCAGACAGCATGACAAGCATCGGAATTCAGGCTTACCGGTTCCGATCATCTCCGCATCGCATTCATCGCTCCGGATGCAGATGACATATTCCTCGTCTTCTCTCATTCAAATTCCTGATCAAAACACTTATGGCCATACAGCCTTGCCAAACCTTTCTTTCGGAACGTTGCTGAAAAAAAAAGTAGACAAGCATACTAAGGGACAACGTCTGGACTGAGCACATTCATCGCGCAGACGTGCACAAAACCTTACCCCAAGCCCTTGAACCTCGATCCCCAGGCAAGCCTCTCAGCGCCCGCCGCTTGCGCGGTCAGCGGCCTCAAATCATGCAATAGCCGTTCCGTCTCTAGACCCTCAATCCCCAGAAAATACAGAAAAGCGTTCGCAATCATTCCAGTCCGATGAATACCAGCAGAACAATGGATACCAATGGCTGCACCGCGACCAAGCCGTAGTTTCATCGTACCAAACAATTCAAGCAACTCTTCCATGCGTTCTTCAGCGGGGATATCCGCCGATTCCATTGGAAGCCACAACCACTCCACCGAGTGTCGTTCAGCCGCTGCCCCGATTCTAGGCGCACCCTCTCTTTCCGACAGCAGGGTGACCAGCATGGCCTCCGCATGCTGAGCCAAAGTCTTGACGTAGCCAATCTTCGGGCGATGCCCGATTGCCAACCAGCCGCCGCACAGCGGTTGCCATGGACCTAGAAATCTTACGGACTGCAACAAAGTCGGACTCCGGGAACCTGGGGTATCCCCACCATATCGCGGTTGCGCGTCGGCACGGTTCTAAAATTCAGTCCGACGGTGTTGGGTTGGTCTCAATAACTCCAGGAACTTTCAATTCTAGTAGGCGTTGAATAGTTCTCTGCCTTGGCCAGTTGACTTCCGTGGCCATCTGGCGTGGATAGATGAACTGCCTGGTTCTGTTGCGCAAGGTGTCAGCAACATCATCCCGAAGGTCTCGGGCTGCTGACTTATCATCTCGAGGGTCTCTGATGTAGTTGACGAAGATGGCCCTTCGTCCGAGTCCGTCGAGCCTTCTTGGCGCCGAGTGCCAGATGCGGTTATCCCAGAACACGACATCGCCGGGTTCGGTCTCCACTACGACCTCTCCGCTTAGCGGGCGAGGGATGTCAGGATGAATGCGAGGGCGATTATCCGTCCAGACACCGAATTCCTTCATGAGCTGCATTGAGCGACTGGGTATATGACTGCCGGGAAGCAGTCTAAACGCGCCACACTCCTTCGTAAGGACGTCGAGGTATAAGGACACCTTAATTGGCATGCCTGTCCGCCCCGGTCGCCCATCGCAGTGCCAAGGGACGTCGTCGAGCATATACCACAACGCCCCCGCTCCGGTGTAGAGCGCAGGCAACCCGTCGATAGAGGCTGTCACACTGAGAATGTCTGGATGGTCAACAAGCACATCCATCTCCGGCTCTAAGCCGAGGTAATCCTTAAGGCACCTACTTCCCTTTGGCCCGAAATAGTCTGAAACTTGTGAGCGGCGCATAAGTCGATCGTAGGCCGCGGTCACCTCGGAGATCTTGCGACTACTGATGAGACTCCGGATAACGACGAATCCTTCCGAATCGAACTTCTGACCGAGCTTCTTAGCAGCCTTTGACATGGAAACACCTTCTTGAGGTCGGGTCAGCGATCTGCGATTTGGGCATGAAAGAGCACTTCGCGTACTTTGTCGTGTACGACACGGGCATCCTCCAGCGTAGCACTACAGGCAGGCGGTGCCG
>Ga0102940_1000347_pt1 | contig 32307 bp, 31 predicted proteins | sample SalPonR2_C_D1_MG_FD_78215 | JGI IMG/M metagenome (GOLD analysis project Ga0102940, IMG submission 78215) | Salt pond soil microbial communities from South San Francisco under conditions of wetland restoration - Salt Pond MetaG R2_C_D1_MG | ecosystem: Environmental > Aquatic > Marine > Intertidal... | reverse complement strand
GCCAGGAGATAGGCCAGGGGGGTGCCGAAGACAAAGGAGATTCCGGCAGCGGCCAGGGAAGTGGACAGCGACCGGGCAATGGCCGTGTACACCTGCGGGTCCCGGATGGTCTCCAGGAGCAGACCCGGCCCGGACTGGGTGAGCATCCTGGACATGGGCAGGACGATAAGCAGGACCAAGGGGAGGCTCAACAGGGCCAGGGCGGGGGTGAAGAGGGTGGGTTTTTGCATGGAAATTTTTTTAAGGCCAGAGGGTTTGGGCTATGGGCAAGAGGCTATGGGGGATGGGCTATAGGGGGATGTTTGGCGCGAGGCCTGGGGAGAGGGAATGTTCACCATCGCCTATAGCCCATAGCCTCGCGCCTTTTGTCTGTTCCGAATTTAATTTTTGACTTCTACCAGACCCTGCAGTTCCGCGGGCAGTCTGTCCTTCATTTCCTGGCTGGGGACCCGGGCCGGGATGAACGGAGGCTGACCCATGGACGTAAGGATGGCCAGGCCGCCTTCGGGGTCGAGCATGTACTTGAGGAAGGCGACAGCCGCATCCTTGTTGGGAGCGTCGTTGATCAGGGTCACGCCGTAGGTTACGGACTTGCCTTTCTTGGTGATCCAGGTGCCGGGTTTCTTGCCGGTTACCTTGACTTCGGCCTGCTTGTAGAAGGGGTCATACTTGTAGTTGCCGAGGTTGAGGTGATCATCCAGGGTGACGTACTTCAGGCCGTGCTGTACGGCCACGGACAGGTATTCCCAGGCGTAGTCCATGTTTCCGGTCTTGAGCAGGTTGACCAGCTCCACTGATTTGGGGCGGATGTTCTTGTCCGGGCGGTTGGCCACGAGCTTGTCGTACAGTCCGTTGATGCCGTAAAATTTTTCGGCCAGCTGCAGAACCATGACCGAGCGGTATCCGCACGGGTCCAGATTGGGATCGGAGTGTCCCCAGACCACGTCCTTGCGCTGCAGAATCTCGTACCAGTTGTCCCCGGTGATTTCAGAGGCGTATCTGGAGTCGTCCGTGTAGCAAAGCACCAGCTGGTTGGTGGCGAACCGCATGTTGATGTCCGCTTTGGCCGGGATGAGGTTGTTGTCGATGACCTTGTAGTCGGCCGAGGCCATGATGTCCGCGGGCTTGCCCACTTCGGAGATGAGTCGGGCCATTTTGGTGCTGCCCCCGGCCTCGCGCAGGATGTCCACTCCGGGGTGGGCGGCCTCGAACGCCTTTTCCATCTCCATCATGGGTACGGACAGGGATCCGGCATGGAAAATGGTCACCTTGCCTTTGATTTCGGCATGCGCGGTGAGGGGGGATGCCAGGAACAGGACCGCGGCCAGAAACAGCAATGCATGCTTCATGAGAACCTCCGAAAGGTGTGTGTACGGGGAAGGCCTGATCAAGGGCCCCCCATTGTTCTGAAAGGATGATTTTTAGTCATTTTTCAAGTCTTACGTCAAGAAATTGTAAATTTGAGTAATTAAGGATGGAAAATGGGCTATGAAGTCCTGCAGCAACTTCTTTCTGGAGTTGCGCAGATGACTTATGTTGAACTCCCTTTTTTTCCCCTCTGCGTGTCTTTTCTCTGCGGCTCAAGCGAGGCTTTGCGAGCGGGCGTGTTGAACAGCTGGAGATATATTCGTACCAGTTTGAATATGTGTAACGTGTTTTGCGCGCCCGGCCCGGAAGCCGGGCCTCGAGCCGCAGAGCCGCAGAGATGGAAACGCGGATCTTCAGCGGAATAATTGCGAGAAATATTGACTTGTCTGGTGTTGCGGTGAGATGTTTACAATGTATCGAAAATCGGAGCGCTCTTTGGCGCTCTTGCAAACCCGGGAGACAGACATGAAAACGAAGTTGTTCAAGACCAAGGAAGAAAAACTGACCTACCTGGCCGCGGTGCAGCTCCAGGAACTGGCCGCCGATCTGGCCAAGCGGTCCCTGACTGTGAACACGGAGGACGGCCCGGTGACCATCGCCCTGCCCAAAAACGTCAAGGTGGAAACCGCCGGCAAATGCAAGCAGAAGGAACAGGGAAGCAAGTGCAAGATCGAGATCGAGATCAGCTGGGAGGAAAGCGCACCGTGTTCCTGTTGTGAACAGGAATAGTTTTTTTCATGTGTGCAGTGTTCAGGTGACGTTATTGGATGCATGTTGTCCAACAGGATCCATATGACCATTGAGAAAGGCGACAGCTGTGAGGTTGTCGCCTTTCTCAATTAAAAAAGCCGGGAAGCGTGTGCTTCCCGGCTGCTGAGGAGGGTATCGGCGGATGTTCTATCCTCTGGATGTCCGCAGAGGAGTGAACAGTTTCGCCAGCATCTGTTTGCGATTGTACAGCGGCATCGGGGAAATGCCGGCAACCGCGAATTCATAGTAGGACATGGGTTCCATCTGGTACAGGTAGATGACCCGGGTCTCGTCCGGATCGCCCAGGACGGCGTCCGGGTACTGCTTTTTGACTGTTGCCAGGCGCTCGTTGGCCAGTTCAAGCATGTCTTCCCGGTCCCCGAAGTTCATGGCCCCTGTGGGACAGGTCTGGACGCAGGCGGGCAGGAGCCCGTTCTCCACGCGGTCCAGACACATGTCGCACTTGCTGATGATCCCCGAGGCAGCGTCGGCCCTGGGAATGTTGTACGGGCAGGATTCCCGGATTTCTTCGGCATCCAGGGCTTTGGTTCTTTCAGTGAAGATGACCGCCCCGGTGTTCGGATCCTTGAGGATGGCCTTCTCGTCATAGGCGTCGGCCACGTATTTGCACGGCGGCTCCACGCAGTGCCGGCACTGCTCCGGAAAGAAGAGCCAGTCCGTAACGTCGCCGTCTTTGACCACCTCCTGGAACCGGACCAGTTTGTAGGTGATAAAGGAGAGGTCTTTGGGGTTCTGGTGCGAGCCCCAGTTTTTGGTTTTTTCCGCGGGCAGCTTGTGCCACTGCTTGCAGGCCACCTGACAGCCCCGGCAGGCCGTGCAGCGGGTCAGGTCGATGAAGAAGCTTTTGCCTTCCATGAGGGGTCCTCCTTACTTTTTGCGCACGTTGACCATAAAGGCCTTGGTTTCCGGGATGCCGGTGTTCGGGTCACCCACGGACGGCGTGAGCAGGTTGGCCGCGTCGCCGCCGTCTTTGGGATGGACCCAACCATAGTGCCAGGGAATACCCACCTGATGGATGGTCTGCCCCATGACCTTGAAGGGCTTGAAGCGCGGCGTGACGATGGCCACGCAGTCAAGGGTGCCGCGACCGTTCTCCACCGCGACCATCTCGCCGTTCTCGATGCCTCGCAGTTTGGCCAGTTCCGGACTCATTTCCACGAACACCTGGGGTTCGGCCTCGATGAGCCACGGCTGCCAGCGGGTCATGACCCCGGACTGCCAGTGCTCGGTGACCCGGTAGGTGGAGCAGACAAAGGGGTAGCGCGGGTCGCAGAAGAACCGCTGTTCCATGTCGCCCTTGAACTTCAGGGCCGTGGGGTTGTGCAGCCGTTTGGAAAAGGGGTGCTCCTCGATGGGACACTCCAGGGGTTCGTAGTATTCCGGCAGGGGGCCGTCGGCCCGTCCGGGGCCGAAGATCTGCCCGAATCCGTGCTTGCGCATGATAAAGGCGTGCCGGTCGCCCGGCTTCCATCCGCCGTCGGGCACGTCTCCGACCCATTTGGAGCCGTTCCAGGCGATGACCGGTTTGTTCGGGGCGTACGGTTTGCCCTGCAGGTCCACCGAGGCCCGGTTGTACAGGATGCGCCGGTTTACGGGCCAGCACCAGGACCAGTTGGGATACAGCCCGATTTCCGCCTGCGCGTCGTTCTGGGCTTTGTCCCGGCGGGCGGACATGTTCCCCTTCTCGGTGTATGAGCCGCAGTACAGCCAGTTGGCCGAACAGGTGGATCCGTCGTCCGTGAGGTAGGCGAAACTCGGAACCTGGGTCCCGGCCTTGAAGGTTTTCCCCTTGACCGTGGTGTCTTTGGTGAAGAAGCCGTTGATCAGCCTGGCGACCTTGTGCGGATCGTACTCTCCGTGGTCGTCGGCCCATTGATCCGTGGACAGGTTGACCACCGGATCAGGATAGGAGCCACCCTCTTTACGATACAGTTCCTGAATCTTCCTGGTCAGCTCGAGGATGATATCTCCGTCAGGCCGGGTGTCTGCCAGGGGTTTGGCCCCGGCATAGCGCCACTGCATCCAGCGTCCGGAGTTGGTGATGGACCCCTCTTTTTCCACGGATACGGCGCAGGGCAGGAAAAAGACCTCGGTGTCGATCTTTTTCGGATCCATGCCCGGGCCCTTCCAGAAGGAGGCGGTCTCGTTGTCGAAGATGTTCACCACCACCATCCAGTCCAGTTTGGCCAGAGCGTTCCGGGACTTGTTGGAGTTGGCCAGGCCCGCGGCCGGGTTCTGGCCCCAGGAGAAGAATCCCTTGAACCGCCCCTTGAGCATCTCGTCGAACATGACCAGGAAGGAGGCGTTCTGGCCGTCGTCCAGTTTGGGCATCCAGGGGTAGGCTTCGACCGGGTCCTGCTTCAGGTACATGGACTTGATCAGGCTGGCCGAGTACTTGGGATAGTGCTGCCACCAGTTGGCGGATTTGGGATCGCTGCTGACCGGTGTGTATTTCTTGTTGTAGGCCTCGAGGGTCGGCTGGGAGGCTTTGGGGGTCTTCAGATATCCAGGAATGATATGGAACAGGAGACAGTGGTCAGTGGACCCCTGTACGTTGGATTCTCCGCGCAGGGCATTGACTCCGCCACCGGCCACGCCGATGTTGCCCAGAAGCAGCTGGGCCATGGCCATGCACCGGATGTTCTGTACGCCCACAGTGTGCTGGGTCCAGCCCATGGCGTACATGATGGTTCCGGATTTGTCCGCTTTGCCCGTGGCGGTGTACGCCTTGTATACGGCCAGGATCTTGTCTTTGGGGGTGCCGGTGATGGTGGAGACCTTGTCCAGGTCGTACCGCTCGTAGTGTTTTTTGAGGATCTGAAACACGCACCGCGGGTCTTTGAGGGACGGGTCCTGCTTCGGTACGCCGTTGGTGTCCATCTCGAAGGCCCATGCTGTCTTGTCGTACGTGCCGGTCTTCGGATCAAAACCTGCGAACAGGCCGTCTTTCTCGTCGAAGGAGTAGCTTTTGTTTACGATGAACGAGGCGTTGGTGTAGTTGACCACGTACTCCTTGAAGTACAGCTCGTTATCCAGGATGTACTTGATCATTCCGCCCAGGAAACCGATGTCCGATCCCGAGCGCAGCGGGGCGTAGATGTCCGCTTTGGAGGAGGTTCTGGTGAAGCGGGGGTCGACATGGATCAGGGTCGCGCCCTTGTCCTTGGCTTTCATGACCCACTTGAAAGAGATGGGATGGTTTTCGGCAGCATTGCTGCCCATGATCAGAATGCAGTCACTGTTCTTGAGATCGATCCAGTGATTGGTCATTGCGCCGCGTCCGAACGACTCTGCCAGAGCCGCAACAGTTGCGCTGTGTCAGATACGTGCCTGGTGCTCTATGAACGTGAGCCCCAGGGATCTGAGCATGGCCTGATAGATCCAGCATTCCTCGTTGTCCATGGCCGCGGACCCCACAGAGGCCAGTCCCTCGACCCGGTTCACTTCCTGCCCTTCGGCGTTGAAGCGGGTGAAGGTCGTGTCCCGGGTGTCCTTGATCTTACGGGCCAGGCGGTCCAGGGCCCAGTCCCAGGAGCGGACTTCCCATTTCTCACTGCGCGGCGGACGGTACCAGACCGCGGTGATCCGGTCCTCGTTTTCCGCCAGCTGGTAGATGGACGCGCCCTTGGCGCACAGGGCACCTTCGTTGATGGGGTGGTCCGGATCGCCCTCAACGTTGATGATCCGGCCCTGTCCCTCTTTGGAGGCATGCACCAGCAGTCCGCAACCCACCGCACAGTAGCAGCAGATCGAGGTCGACTCTTTGGCCCACCGGATTCTGAGCAGCTGGGCGTGCGCCTTGGACGGGCGCAGGTCGAATCCCAACCCCGCGAAAGCGGTCACTGCGCTGGCCGCTGCCGAGAGTTTGATGAATTCCCGTCTTCCAAGTTTCATGTTTCCTCCTCCGTTTTGGAGATTGAACTAGCGTCCCCGGATTTCCCGTCCGAGGTGGAGATGCAGCCGATAGCCCGCCGTGGCAGCGGAGAGTTCCGGACGCGGACGGCTTGAAGTCCGTATCCGGAGAGGGACGAAGAACATTTCCCCGGCCAGAATCTCGGCCTGCGTGGTGCAGTGTCCGAGCCCGGAAAAGGGAAGTGCGGATAACGTCGCCCCGCTGTTCGGCCGGATTGCATGAGAACCGAACATGTGCTGTGCTCCGAGTGAAAGAACCTCTTCGCCGGGATGACGAATTATGGCTGTGATACATGGGAAAAGGAGGAGGTCAACGATGTGTTCATTGCCCAATGTTTGGCACAAAGGAGCAGAGAAATCGGCAGAGGTGGGGGAAGGGATCTTCGTTTCTGTGGTTGTAACGGAATTCCAGTTCTTTGATGTACAGGGGGAAGTTGCGGGGCGAGACCCCTTTGAACAGCCGGAGCCGGCCCTTGGCAAAGGACCAGAACCCTTTGGTGGCGTCGATGGCCAGCCCCTTGTCCTGGTGCACGATTCCGGGATACTGGGGCAGACCGCCCAGAAGCAGGGCATCGTAATGCTTGTACGGAGCCGTGTACACGATCTTTCCCAGGGAAGCGGTTTTGAGGTGGAAGTTCAGTTTGAAATGGAGCACCGACTCCACGGAAAGCTCCGGGATGAGATCGGCAAAGACCTGCCCGTGGCGCTCCACGAGGCCGAACACCGGAATGTTCCCCCCGGACGCAGTGGCCGGAGCGGCCTTGATCTTGCCGTTGGTGCCGATACCGAGCCCGTCTATGGAATACAGGATGCGGTCCGCATCCAGAGAGTGACTCAGGATGGCCAGCCTGAGGGTGTACAACGCCCTGTAGACCGTATTGTAGGACAGTGACATCTGTTCGGCCATGCGACCGGTGTGAATGTCCAGTTCAAAGAGCTTGAGCAGCCGGAGCCACTGGCCGCAGGTCAGGTTGCCGTTGTTCAGAAACCGGAGGCTGAAGTCGTGGAACGTGTACCCGCACCTGGAGCATCGTCTTCTGCCGGTGGACAGGGAGTACACTTTTCGGCATCGGCACCTCGGGCACACCCTTTGGTGGTTTTTCCAGCAGAATTTCAGCAAATAGTTTTTTGCCGAATTTTCACTTTTTATTATTTTTTCATAGGAAGTTAAATTCATATGTAGTAAGGAAAAAGGTGTCAAAGCGTGAGTATTGGAGCAGAATTTTTCAAAGGAGTGAACGATTTTTTTTGTTTTGCCGACGCTAGTTATTGTGTCATGTATGGCATATTGATATAATTGTCGCCACTTTTTTCTTTTTATGATTTATTGTGCGGTGTGAGAAAGAAAAAGTCAAATATGTTTGACGTTAAGAAATAAAATATTGGAATAAAAAGTAGACTATGAGTACGCGGTCATTTCGTGGTGAGTTGATTTATACTATAAAACTGAAGTTACGCAGCTCACCTTGACTTGTGTCCTTTGGCGCAACTCCTGCATTTTCCGGCAGTCATTCCCGTGAAAACGGGAATCTTAGACTAGTGGGCAATGTCGGGCATTGCCACCGGCGCGGAGATTCCCGCGTTCGCGGGAATGACTGCCTCTTATAAGGCCGATACCTGCGGAGTGCGTAACTTCAGCCATAAAATTTTAAATTTTTTCTCGGGTTGGTCGGAATGAAGAAATGCTTTTTTCTCTTTTTGTTGTTTGTAATGGTTCCATCATGCAGCCCTGTTGAAAATATCGAGTTTGATGAAATTACAGATAACGGAATTTCAGATGGGGAGATTCATATCGGATCTTCTCTTGCATTGGACGGGTATGCTGGATTTCTCGGAAGGGAGACGCTTCGTGGAGCCATGTCTTATATAAAGTTCATCAACGAGCAGGGGGGCGTTTATGGGCGCAGGATACGTGTCACAGCTTATGATGACGGCTACGACCCTCCAAGATGCCTGGCCAATACCCAGAAACTGCTGATCAAGGATGAGGTTTTTGCCCTGTTCTGTTATGTAGGCACCCCGACAACGGTGAAGATTCTTCCTCTTGTGGAGCAGGCCCGGGTCCCTCTTGTGGGCATGTTCACCGGGGCGAATGCCCTGCGTGAACCGTTTAACAGGTATCTGTTCAGTGTCCGGGCCTCGTACTATGAGGAGACCGGGGCCGCGGTACGGCATATGGTCCGTGATCTGGACATGCAGCGCATCGCGGTATTCTACCAGTATGACGCTTACGGGTTTGACGGTCTGACAGGGGCCGAACTGGCCCTGCAGGAAGAGGGACTGGCCCCGGTGGCCCGGGGATCCTATATTCGGGGCACGAGTAATATCGAGGACGGAGTGAACAGAATTGTGGCTTCGCGGGCCGAGGCCGTGGTCATGATCGGAACCGCCGGACCGTGCGCCGCGTTTATCGGGGCCTGTCGGGACCGGGGATTCAATCCCCTGTTCTACGCGGTCTCCTTCGTGGGGGCCGAGGAGCTGGCCCGGGTGCTTGACGATCCGGACCCTCCCCGGGTGGTCATGTCCCAGGTGGTTCCCCCTCCCGAGGGCCCGCGCACCAAAGAGCTTATGGCCTGTGCCGGGGAATATGTGACCCTGCTGGCCAGGTACTACCCCGGGGAAAAACCCAACTACATCGGCCTGGAGGGATATCTGAACGCCCGGGTCCTTGTGGCCGGACTCAAACGGGCAGGACGGGATCTGACCAGAGAGGGGTTCCTAAGCGCCCTGGAGTCCATGGGCCCTCTCCCCCTTGGCGGCTCTTCACAGATCTCGTTCGGCCCGCGGGACCACCAGGGAATGGATCAGGTCTATTTTTCCACCCTTGTGAACGGGACCTTTGTTCTTGCAGATGACTGGTCCGTCTCGCCGGATCGGGGCCGGGAGGGCGGGGGGAAAACGCAGTGAGCATGTTCAGTTTCCAGGCCATGAGCCTCAAGAACAAAATTTTTTTCTCCACCCTGGCGGTGATCATGATCATCAGCGTGATCATTGCCCTGCTGGCCAGGTGGATTCTGATTTCCGGGTTGAGTTCCGAACTGGAACTGCGCGGGGTGGCCGTGGCCAGGTCCATTTCCGAACGGGCCGGCGGTCACCTGCTGGACAAGGATTATCCCGCTCTGCTTTCCCTGCTGTTCGAGGAGACCAGGCTGCGCGAACGGCAGCACATGATCAACTATGTCTTTGTGACGGACCGGGAAAATGCGGTACTGGCCCACACCTTTACCCGTCCCTTTCCGGACCGGCTTCGGCACGTGAACCCTATTCCGGCCCGGGCCGAAAAAAGTGTTCGCCTGCTGCGAATCAACTCCAGTCCGGCCTACGATATCGGGGTGCCCGTCAGGGAGGGCATTTACCGTATCGGATCGGTTCATGTCGGCCTGAACAAGACCCATATCGATTCTCTGGTGGCCAAACTGCGGTTCATGTTTCTCGGATTCATTTCCGCGGTCATCGTTATCATTTTCGGGATCAGCCACCGTCTGGCCCAGTACATCACCAGCCCGGTGACCAAGCTGATCGCCATCTCCGATGAGCTCAGCAAGGGAAATTTCGACGTGCCCATCCATCTGGGGCCCCAGCAGGGCGGGTGGGATATGTCCGACTGTCCCGCCTTTCAGGACGCCAATGTTCCATGCTGGCATTTTGACGACCAGGTCCCGGGGCGGGCGCAGGATGGGGAAATGCACCATGGACCGCTCGGCAAATGCCGGGAGTGCACCTTTTACAGGCGCCGGTCCGGGGACGAGGTCATCCAGCTGGCCGATTCCTACATCAATATGGTCTGGTCCATCAGATTGTACAGAAGACGGTTGCAGGAGTCCGAGGGAAAGTACCGGTCCCTGTTCAACTCCGGCCCGGACCCCATTTTTGTGGTGGACTGCTCCGATTATACCATTCTGGACGCCAATCCACGCAGCGAAGAGCTGTACAATTACAGCAAGAAAGATCTTGTAGGCCTCTTTTTTCCGGATCTGTGTCCGGACAGTGCCCGGGAATTCATGGACATGTTCGATGAAAAGACCGGTCAGGACGGATGTATTTATTTTCCCAAAATACTGCAGTATAAACGGGGGAGGAAGCCGTTTTACGTCAACATCCACGCCTGTCCCATCAGTTACCGGGGGCGCCGGGCTGTGATTCTGGCTGCTACGGATATCACGGAGATGATGGAAAAGGATGCTCAGCTTATCCAGGCATCGAAGATGAAGACCCTGGGGGAGATGTCCGCCGGGATCGCCCATGAATTGAATCAGCCGTTGAATGCCATTAAAATGAGCAGCGAATACCTGGTAATGATCGCTGAGAGCGGGCGCCGGGTCGAGGAGGAAAAACTGCTTGATCTGTTTGGAGATATCAGTGTTCAGGTGGATCGGGCCACGGAGATCATCAACAATCTCAGAGCGTTTGGAAGAAAGGCCACGTTGCGCCGGGAACAGATCGATATCAACGCCCCGATCAGGGGTGTGCTGTCCATTCTGGGAAAGCAGTTCATGCTCCAGGATATTGATTTTCGTCTTGAATTGGGAGAGTCTCTCCCGTTGGTGGTTGCCCATGACAACCGTTTGCAGCAGGTATTTTTCAATATCCTGACCAATGCCCGGGACGCCATCCGGGAGCGTCAGTCAAAGAGCGGGACCGAGTTTTCCGGAATGATCCGTATTCGGACTACGGGCGGTGCGGGACAGGTCACCGTATCCATTTCCGATAATGGGTCGGGCATTCCGCTTCATGTCCGGGACAAGATCTTCGAACCCTTTTTCACCACCAAGGAGAGCGGGCAGGGGATGGGGCTCGGGCTGGCCATCTGTATGGGGATCATCCGGGATTACAAAGGCAGTGTGGAGATCGGGGATTCGTCCGCGGGCGGAACCGAGTTCAAGATTTATTTTCCCGGGGCCGAGAGCGGTCCGGGCAGAACGGTTGACGACAAAGGACAGCAGCATGGAAAAGATTCTGGTAATCGATGACGAACAGCCGACCCTGAAGATGTTCTCCCTGTTTCTGGATGCTTTCGGATATGACGTGGTTACCGCCGAAAGCGGTGAGCAGGGGCTTGACGCTTTCAGGACGCATCGTCCGGGGATCGTCCTGACGGACATCAAGATGCCCGGAATGGACGGGATCGAGGTCCTGCGGCGGATCAAGGCGATGGATCCGGGAACGGAGGTGATCGTGATCACCGGGCACGGAGACATGGAACTGGCCATGAAGGCGCTGCACCTGGATGCCGCCGATTTCATCAACAAACCTCTGGGGCGCAAGGCCCTTGAGGACGGACTGCGTCGGGCCAAGGAGCGCATGGAGGTCAGTCGGTCATCCAGGCGGTCGGTGGTTTTAAGGAAAGTCAAAGAGGTTCCCGTGGTCAGGATCAAGGGGAACCTGAACACCCACAGCGAGCCGTATTTACGGGATGCCTGCGCGGCGGCAGCCGGGGAGCGGGAGGATGTCCTGGTCCTGGATTTCGAGGATAACGCCTCCATCAACGGCGCCGGGATAGCAGCCCTGACCGGGATTGTGACCGACGTCCGGGACCGGGGGGGGAAGGTTTATGTTGTGGGGTTATCCGAGAACTTTAAAAAGGTTTTTGATACCGTCGAGTTGTCGCCCATGGTTGAAATGTACCCGACCATGGCCGAGGTGCCGGATCTGCCTGGAGGGTCATAGCTTGAACCCCTCTTCCGTGTGGATTTTTTCCACATAGCGCAGGATGGCCAGGTCGCCCGGAAAGTTGATGTTGAAAAAGCAGGGTTCCTCTTCCCGGTCATAGGGAATGTGGTGCCGACGTGCTGGTTCGATTGCCCGGCTCAGCTTGTACACCCCGTCGGCCAGGGTCGCCTCCAGAAGGTCCGTCGCTTCGGGCTCGTAGATGGCCAGCAGGGCCTCGATGAACCCGGTCTCCCGTTGCACAAAGGTGGTCATGAGCGCTTCCTGCGGCCGTTCGTCCCTGGCCTTGAACAGTCTGCCCAGGGTGGCCGGGTCCAGCAGGGGAAGGTCGCATGCCAGGACCAGTACAGGTGCCCTGAAATGGTGCAGTCCGGTCAGAATCCCGCCCATGGGACCTATGCGTTCGGTCCCGTCCTCCACCCAGTCCACATCCAGTCCTTGGATGACCCGCCTGTCCCGTCCGGAAACAGCCACCTCGGTACAGAATTGTCGGGCCAGCCCGATGCTGCGCTCCAGCAGGGTCATCCCTTTGAATCTGATCCTGGTCTTGTCCCGTCCGAGCCGACTGCTCTGTCCGCCGGCAAGAATCAATGCTTTGACGTTCGACTGTATCATTTCAGCGTGATCACTCCCTGGAAATGATGTGATCCGGGTCATGAAAGACCGTGAACCGGTTTTCCCGGGAAAATCCGACCAGGGTGACGGCGTGTTCGTTCGCCAGGGCCAGGGAGGCCGTGGTGGTGGCCGAACGGCTGATGACCATCCGGAACCCGGCCCGGATGATTTTTTTGAGCAAAGAGGCGGTAACCCTGGCCGAAACAAACAGAACGCGATCCGCCGGGCGGGTCTGCGAGGCCAGGGCCCAGGCCGCCACCCGGTCGATGCAGTTATGCCGGCCGATATCCTCGACCAGATTCTGAAATTCCCCGCGGCCCGGGTCATAGACACCGGCCCGGTGAAAACAGCCGGTCATGTCCCAGCGTCCCGCGGATTCGATAAAGGCCTGCATGGCCTTTAGAATCGTGGATGCGGACAGGGTGAAGGGGGTGAGTGCTTCGGGGTGAAAAATATCCTTGTCCGCTTCCGCGGGGGAGAGGAAAAAGTTTCGGTCTTCTTCCCGGTTCAGGGTCGGGATCTGTCCTGGAATGCACAGCTCCAGGCAGGCGTGCCCCACGGCCAGACGGTCCAGCTCAAAGGGATAGGCCCACAACGACCGGGGTGGGATTCCGGGCCAGTGTACTTCAAGGGACGTTTCCGGAGTGACCCAGTCCTCAAGGTCCTTCCAGGCCGTGTGCCGATACTGACGGCATGGAATCCGGACCAGACCGGACGACGTTTCAAAAGGGTTCGTGTTCACTTCCTGTCTCCTGCTCCCGGGGCGGATTTCGTTTGAACGACGTCGATTGCTGAAACAAAACACTGCGGTGCCGGGCCGGGAGAAAAGCCGAAGGGGATCTCCCGCCCCCGGCACCGGAAATGTCGGTATTGCCTGAACACGGTCTGTTAAAATCCCCAGGCGGACAGGGTGGCCCGTTTGAAGTTTTCCTTTTGCGCCCTGATATCCAGCGGCAGGGAGTCGAGGTCGTCCACCAGGGGGAGGCTGTTGCGGTCCATCTTCCGGAAGTCCGTGGTTTTGATGTACATGTTGCATGTCCTGCAGGTGTCGACCCGGAAACCGGGTTCTTCTCCGGCCTCGAAGAATTCCAGCTTGCCGGTATCCTCTTCCAGGCAGAACGGGCACAGGAGGCGGGGAACCCGGTACGAAGAATGGCAGAAGCTGCAGGTCAGGTGCTTGAATCCTTCCTTTGCACGCAGTTCCCCGATCAGAGGCAGGCTGCCGCATATCGGACAGTGGCCGTGCCTGAAAGGCGTGTTCAGGTCCAGGTGGTGTTCGAGTTCGGCAGCAGCCACCTCGATGCCCGGGGTCAGGGCGGCCTGGGCCAGGAAGACCAGGGTGCGCGGGGCCTGGGGCATTTTTTCGGCCCAGGTGAAGAAGTGGGGTTCATCGGCCTGTAAAAAGGCGGTGAAGGTATCGGGCACGGACAGTTCGCCGGCCGCTATTGCGTCCCGGATGATGCCTGCTGCTTCGCCGAGCCCCTCCTTTTCTTCAAGGAGCATGTCAAGAAGGGTGTTGAACAGCTTCCCGGCCTGATCCCGGTCCAGGGGAAAATCTTCCCGCGCGAGGAGCGGAGCACCCTGAACCCGTTTTTCCACCGGGGTCAGTTTGTCTGCGGGAGGAACGACCGGGGCGGCATCGGCCCGGGCCAGGAGCTGGGTTTCATAGACTCTGGAGATGATGGATACAAGGGATTCGGGCAGGAACTCTCGGGCATAGATGGCATCGGTTCTTTTTTTCAGCAGCCGTAACTCTTTTTCAGTATCCAAAGGCATGGTCCCTCCAGGTGGCTTGGGTGAAGAATTGTCCAGGGCTCGGTCGACGTGTTCCGGCTTTAACCGGATTCGGCTCGATTTTGCAACAGGGAACCGCTCGGGATTCCTGCGGGCGGGCGGAGCTGCGAATCGGTCTCCGGAATGGAGAACAGGCGAAAGCTCTTGTTTTTACAGCCCGGATTCATTAGGAATGGATGATGAATATGCAGCGTGTGATATAACGAGCTTTGATTTCGGCAAAGTGGAGAAACAATGGAAAAGGACAGTGTGAAGCAGCAGGAACCTGCCGGTGGACCGTTGACCATGCGTGTGCACCTCTGGCTGGAGCGGGAGGGAAGCATCTATTTCGGAATCGGCCGGGCTCTGCTTATCGAGAAGATTGAGGAATACGGGTCGTTACGCAGGGCCTCTCAGGAACTCAATATGTCCTACCGGGCAGCCTGGGGCAAGATCAAGGCCGCGGAAGAGGCCATCGGCGCGCCCCTGGTCCAGAAGGTCAAGGGCAAGGGGCAGCGGTATGAGCTCAGTCCTCTGGGGCGGGAATTGAACGCAAAGTTCCGGGAACTGCACGCGGATGTGGAGGAGTATGCCCGGGATCGGGCCCAGGCCCTGTTCCAGCCGGATATCCGGAGTTTTCAGGATGCCTATCCCGACAATCAGGACTGCGGAGAATAAGCGAGGCGCTCATGGGAAACGGTTTTTTTCAGGTTGTGGATTCCTCTTCGTTCATCACGCTGCTGCAGCGCTTCAAGGCGGTGGGCGAGGAGATGATCGCCCTGGACCGCGGTCCGGGGCGGGTTCTGTCCCGCGATGTGGTTTCAGGGGAAAATCTGCCCCTGGTGGATCGGTCCTGCATGGACGGGTACGCGGTCCGGTCCATGGATGTGTTCGGGGCCAGCGAGTCCAGTCCCGCGTATCTGGAATGCGGGGAGCATTTACCCATCGACCGGGTTTCTAAACGTGTCCTTGGCCCGGGTGAGTGCGTGGGCATCACCACCGGCGGGACTCTGCCCCCCGGCGCGGACAGCGTGGTCATGGTCGAGCACACCCAGGATCTGGGGGCCGGGACCGTGGAGATCCGGCGTTCCGCTGTTCCCGGAGAGAATGTCATGTATGCGGGCGAGGATGTGGCCGCGGACAGTGTGGCCGTGCCTCGCGGCACTGAGCTCAGGAGCCAGGATATCGGGCTGCTGGCCGCCATTGGTGTCCAGGAGGTTCCGGTGGCGACCAGACCCCGGGTGGGCATCATTTCCACCGGTGATGAGCTTGTTGCCGTTACCTGCGTGCCCCGTCCCGGGCAGGTCAGGGATGTCAACTCACACACGCTGGCCTGCCTGATCCGGGAGGGCGGCGGAGAGCCGGTCTCATACGGGCTGGTGCGTGACGATCTGGCTTCCATCACCGAAACGCTTCAGACCGCCCTTGCCGAAAACGACACCGTGTTCATTTCCGGGGGCAGCTCCGTGGGCATGCGGGATCTGACCATACAGGCCCTGGAATCCCTGCCGCATTCGGAGATTCTGGCCCACGGGGTGTCCATCAGCCCGGGCAAGCCGACCATTCTGGCCCGGGTCCGGGACAAGGCGGTGTTCGGTCTGCCCGGACAGGTCACCTCGGCCCAGGTGGTGGTGCTGGTTTTCGGCATCCCGTTTCTGCGCCATCTGGCCGGAGCGAAACGTCCGTTTGATGTGTCCTGCAGGCCGGTGCGACCGGCCGTGCTGGATGCCAACCTGGCCTCCAAACCGGGACGGGAGGACTATGTCCGGGTCCGGCTGGTCCCGGAGGAGGACGGGTTCAGGGCGGTTCCAAGGACCGGCAAATCCGGTCTGCTCAGGACGCTGGTCGAGGCGGACGGCCTGCTGCGTCTCGATGCAGACAGTGAAGGGGCCGTGGCCGGGAGCCTCGTGGATATCTGGATGATCTAATCACGTTTCAACCTCTCAGGTTCTGGAGAAGAGAATGAGTCGGAATATCTATCTGAAAACCGTGCCGGTGGCCCGGGCCCTGCAGACCATGAAGCGGGAGATCGACCGCGACGCTCTGCTGAAAACCGAACGCATCCCGGCCGAAGAGTGCGCCGGCCGGGTCACGGCTGCCCCTGTGTATGCCCGGTACTCCTCCCCGACGTTTCACAGCGCGGCCATGGACGGGTACGCGGTGGTGGCCGAATCGACGTTTGCGGCCCGTGAAGGCAGTCCGGTCCGGTTGGAACGGGGGGCCCGGTGCATTGCCGTGAATACGGGCAATCCTCTGCCCGAAGGCACGGACGCGGTGATCATGATCGAGCACGTTCTCAAGGAGGACGAGGACACGATTTTAATCGAGCGGCCTGTCTTTCCCATGCAGCATGTGCGGCGGATCGGCGAGGACATCGTGGCCACGGAACTGCTTCTTCCCCAGAATCACACTCTGAACGCCTATGATGTCGGGGCCCTGCTCAGCGCCGGTATCTGGGAGGTCGAGGTCTGGGAGCGGGTTCATATCCACCTTATTCCCACCGGAGACGAGGTCCTTGATTTCACGCATCGGCCCGCTCCGGTGCCGGGTCAGGTCATTGAAAGCAATTCCCAGGTGTTCAAGGCCCTGGCCGAGAATCTCGGGTGCCAGGTCACCCGGACCCCGCCGGTGCGCGACCTCAGGGACCGGCTGGCCAGGGCCGTCATGGAGGGCGTGGAGTCCAGTGCCCATATCGTGGTGGTCGGGGCCGGCTCCTCGGCCGGAAGCAAGGATTTCACCCGTTCGGTGATCGAGGAGCTGGGGGCTGTCCTGGTGCACGGGATCACGGTCATGCCGGGCAAGCCGTCGATCATGGGCATGGTCCGGGGAAAGATCGTGGTCGGGGCTCCGGGATATCCGGTCAGCGCAGTGGTCTGCTTCGAGGAGCTTATCGCCCCGCTGGCGGCATGGCTGCAGCGCACGTCCCGCTCCGAACGACGGATCGTGGACGTGGAATTTTCCCGCAAGGTGCCTTCCAGACTGGGCACCGAGGAACTGGTCCGTCTGGCCATAGGCCGGGTCGGGGACAAGTACGTGGGCACCCCTCTGGGGCGCGGAGCGGGCATGATCACCACCCTGACCAGGGCCCAGGGAATGGCCCGTATTCCCGTGGACAGCGAGGGGGTCGAGCAGGGCACGGTCGTGCCTGCGGAGCTTTTCGTACCCGAGTCCGAGCTCTCGCGGACCCTGGTGGCCGTGGGCAGCCACGACAACACCATGGACCTGCTGGGCAACGAACTCATGGGCCGCTCCGATCCCATCCGGCTGTCTTCCACTCATGTGGGCAGCATGGGGGGGCTGTCCGCCCTCAAATCCGGTTCAGCTCTGGTGGCCGGGGCACACCTGTTCGATCCCGAAGAGGGGGATTACAACTTTCCGTACCTGAAGCGCTATCTGCCGGACCGGAAGGTGACCGTGGTCAACCTGGCCATCCGCCATCAGGGACTGATCGTGCCCAGGGGAAATCCCCTGGGAATCAAGGGCGTTCAGGATCTGGTTCGGGAGGATGTCCGGTTCATCAATCGGCAGCGCGGGGCCGGAACCCGCATTCTGCTCGACGATCACCTCCGTCGGGCGGGAATCGACCCGGGCGCCATTGCCGGGTATGAAAAGGAGGAGTTCACGCACATGGCCGTGGCCGTGAATGTGCTTACCGGGGCGGCTTCGTGCGGTCTGGGCATCTATGCCGCGGCCAGGGCCCTGGATCTGGATTTCGTGCCCCTGGCCAGGGAACGGTACGACCTCATCTTCCCCGATGCACTGCAGGACGAAAAGATTGAGATCCTGCTGGACCTGATCCGCGAGGAAGGGTTCAAGCAGAAGATCCTGGATCTCGGCGGGTATGAAACCACCCTGACCGGCCTGGTCATGGAACCCGGGGTGGGACTCGGGGAGTGATCTCGTTTCGGATATCCAGCCGAATTCCTTTGGAAACCCTGCCCACGGCCCGGCTTATGGCTTCAGCCACCCCTTTGGGGGTCCGGGCCGTGCAGGGTTCTGTTTCGGTGTAGGTGCGCTGGAACAGCAGCCTGCGGACCGCATCTTTTTTTGTCCCGTCGATCAGGGCCACAGTCACCGTGACCGCGGCGGACCAGCTTTTTCTCCCGTCCCGCTCCAGAAATTCATCCACACTCCCTTCCAGCAGCAGATCCCGCGTAAGGACCGTGTCCGGTCCGGTCACGGCCGCAAAGAGATTGCTGCGTGCAAGGTCCCGACGCAGGAACGACTGCACGAGCTCGGCCGGTGTGACCCGCCACTGGTGGTAGTGATACGCGGCCAGCTCACCGGGCCCGGGCGCATACACGATCCTGCGCTGGTCGTATTCCGGGGCCGTGGTGAAAGGCAGGATGGTCAGGACCCTGCCCGTGATCCGGGGCTCCCGGGCCGGAGCCGGGTAGTCCAGGGTGTAGGAGTGCACGGTCAGGTCCGGTCTGCCCGGCCGGCCCGAGGAGCACCCGGCAAGAAGCAGGAGGCAGATCAGGATCAGGGGAAAATTTCTGGGCATGGTGTTGATCTCCGTGTTCAGTCTTCAGGCAGTGAGCGAGGCGCCGGGGGGGAGCCGAATAACAGTCGGGACGGGGTGTCGGCCAGGGTTTCCGAAAGTCGGTTCAGATTTTCGACGCTGGTTTGCAGCCCCTGGATGGTGGCCCGCAGGTTGTGGTGCAGGTCCTGGACAGCCTCTTTGCCTGTGCGCACTGTCGTGTCGGTGGTGTCGAGCACGGACTCCCCTTTTTCCGCACTCCGGCGTAGAGCGGATGCTGTGCGAATCAGGTCCGGAGAGGTCGCTGCAATCAGGGCGTCCACCCTGTCCACCACTGCTCCGGCCTTTTTCAGATCCTGTGCCGCCAGGTTCATCGCCGTATCGATTCCCTTTCCGGCCCGGTCCGCATGGCGAAGAATGGATTGCCACTCCGAAGCATTGACGATTGCATCCATCCCCTTGAGTACGGCTTCGAATTCAAGGGAGAGTTCCCTTATCCGGGCGTCGGAAATGGAAGCGGTCAGAACGTCCAGGGCGGTATCGACCCTTGCCAGGGTTCCCTCGATGTCCATGGTCCTGAATCTGGAGAATACATCGTCGATCCCCCCCAGAAGACGGCTGATGTTCGACGGTTCGGACCGGATGACCGGATGGTCCGGAGTGAATGAGAACTCAAGGGGGCGGGACAAGGGTGGTTCCTCTCTTCGATCCAGTTCCACGAACATGGACCCGGTGATCCCCACTGCGGCCAGTTTGGCGGTTACGTTGTTCCCCTTTGCGTTGACCGCCTTGGGGTCCACGTCCACGCTGAGTACCACCTGCACGAGTCTGCCGTCCGGGGCCACGCCGATGGAATCCACCCGCCCTACCGGGACGCCGCGGTACTTGACCGGAGCGTCCACGTCGAGGCCCTGCACCGATTCATCGAAATAGGTTACATACAAGTGGCCGTTTTCGAACATGGAGGTCATGCCCAGCCAGATGATGCCCACGACGGCCAGGGCCATACCCCCGGCCATGAATAATCCCACGGAAAATTTGGTTCGATTGGAAGCCATGATGCTTGGGTCCTACTGTTCGGGGTACGCCGGAGGGCCGTCAGAGGCCGGTTGTTCCGGGGCCGCGGTTCTGGTGAAGAAACTGCGCACAAAAGGATGGGGATGGCCGGGCATGTCCCGTGGCGGGCCGTTGGCGATGATGCCCATGGACTCCCGGTCAAGCATGATCACCCGGTGGGCGATGGTGTTGATACTGGCCAGTTCGTGGCTGACGATGACCATGGTCGTGCCCAGGGCCCGGTTCAGGCGCAGGATGAGCTGGTCCAGTTCGGCTGCAGTGACCGGGTCCAGGCCGGCCGATGGTTCGTCCAGGAACAGGATGTCCGGATTGAGGGCCATGGCCCGGGCGATGGCGGCCCGTTTTTTCATGCCCCCGCTGATCTCCTCGGGGAGATGGTTCTCGAATCCGCTCAGGCCGACGAGACCGAGTTTGATCCGAACCAGATCGGCCACGGCTGAATCCGGAAGAGATGTGTACGACGTGAGCGGCAGGGCAATATTTTCGGCCAGGGTCATGGACCCGAACAGGGCTCCTCCCTGGTACATGACCCCGATACGGCTGAGAATGGATTCGTACCCGGCCTTATCGGAGGGGTCGAGACGGATGGAGCCGATCCGGATGGTTCCGGCCTGGGGAGTGTACAGCCCCAGGAGGTGTTTGAGCAGGGTGGACTTGCCGCAGCCGCTGCCGCCGAGAATGATGAAGATTTCTCCGGTATTGATCTCGAAGGAAACGTTTTTAAGGAGAATGGTCTCCGCGAACCCCATGCGCAGGTCGGAAACGGTGATGATCGGAGATGTGCTCATATCACCCCCAGTACCTGAGAATGACGGCAAAGATGGAGTCCACGACAATGATCATGAAAATGGAGGAGACCACCGAAGAGGTGGTGGCCCGTCCCACGGCATCGGCCCCGCCCCGGACTTTAAACCCCCTAAAACAGCCGATGCCGGCGATGATCAGGGCGAAGACTGCGCTCTTGCCCAGCCCCCAGAACAGGTCGAACAGGGTCAGGGTCCACAGGGTCTGATTCATGTACCCCTGCACGGTCAGGTCCAGGGTGGTCACCCCGATGAGCATGCCTCCGGCAATGGCGAACAGATCGGAAAACAGGTTCAGCAGCGGCACCACGGCCAGGGTGCCGAGGATTCTGGGCATGGTCAGGAACAGGGTGGTGTCAAATCCCATGGTGGTCAGGGCGTCCACCTCTTCGGAAATGCGCATGCTTCCGATCTCCGCGGCAAAGGCGGAACCGGACCGGCCGGCCACGATGATGGCGGTCATGATCGGGCCCAGCTCCCGGACCATGGACAGAGCCACCAGGGAGGCCACGTAGATGTTCGCCCCGAACTGTTTGAGCTGGACCGCGGACATGAAGGCCATGATCAGCCCGAGCAGGAAGCTGAGCAGCCCCACGATGGGCAGGGCGTCCACCCCGACCCGCTGCATGACCGTTACGGTGTCCCCCCTGCGCAGGTTGCCGGGACGGGCCAGGATCAGCAGCAGTCCAAGCACGATGTCGCCGATGAAGATGAGCAGGCCGCGCAGATTGTCCAGGGTCTTGATGGTCTTGTCACCGAGGCGGGTGATGAGACCGGGAACGGCGTGCGGGGCGCTCCTGGGAGTGGTCAGCAGGGTGTCATAGCCGGCCAGATCGAGAAAATCAGAAATACTGTCCGGCACCGCTGCCAGGGAAAAGGTGATCCCGGCGGCCAGGCATTTTCTGTGCATGTCAAGAAGTGTGACCACCCCGAAGTCGTCGACTTCCCGGACACGGCTCAGGTCCATGCGTACGGAGCGGGTGCCTTGTTTCAGATGATCGGTCAGGCCCCGAGCCAGGACAAAACAGTCCTGTCCGGTCATGGTGCCGTTGACGGTCATGGTCAGATCGGGGCCGTCATCGTTTGATGTGAGCAGGGGCGGGCTGTCTGGCATGGGAACGATTATCCGGAGATTGCGGTCAACATGGTTATCCCGTCGCGAATGAAAAACAGGGCGAAGCATGCCAGGGCCGCGGCCATGATTTTGAGCGTCACACCGTACCATCCGGAATCGGTCCGGAAACCGTAGCGACCCGGGAGCAGGGCTGAGGAGAAAAAAAATGAGATCATGGGGCGGTTCTATAGGCCAATTTCCGCTTTTGGGCAATTATGGCGTAGGGCAAACAAAACGCCGGGAAATTTCTTTCCCGGCGTTGTGTTATTTTTTTTTCATGGCGATGGAGATGCACAGGGCGGCGCCGCCCCAGGTCACGCCGAATCCGAAGAGCATCATCAGAAGAGCGCTTGTGGTCATGGGGTAAACCTCCGGGTTATTTGGTTCGTAAAAGGGGAGTCGTGGTCTTTTTTTTCTGGATGACAAAGGCCAGGGGAATGATGGCCACAACCAGAAACCAGCCGAAGGTCAACAGGGCCTCTATCGGGTAAGAGGAATAGGGAGTCCTGATGTCACCGATAAGGTTGGCCACGGCCATATAGCCGAGCACCACGGGCGTGACGAACCTGAGACAGATCATCCACCAGTTGCCGATGGCGAATTCCGAGATCCGGTTCACATGATCCCGGATCACGGAGGTCTTGAAAAACCAGCCCAGGAACAGAATTTCCGTCAGTCCGGCGAACAGGATGCCGAAGTTGTTGATGAAATGGTCTACGATGTCCAGCACGAGCAGGCCTGCATCGGTGGCAAACACGGTACTGATCAGAAAGCCGGATGTGCAGAACAGGGTGACCACGGTTTTTCGTGGCAGACCGACCTTGTCCATGATGGCCGAAACCACGGTTTCGCTGATGGAGATTTCCGAGCTGAGTCCGGCCAGAACCAGGCACAGGAAGAACAGGGTCCCGAAAAAGGCCGGGGCGGGCAGGGAGTTGATGGCCTTGGGGATGGTGATAAAGGCCAGACCGACACCGGAGCTGACCACCTTGTCCACCCCGACCCCCTGCTGGGCGGCCATGGACCCGAGCACGGCGAAGATCATCACCCCGGCCAGCATGCTGAAACCGCAGTTGATGAACACGGTCATAAAGGCGTTGTTGTTCACGTCGGACTTCTCGGGCAGGTAGCTTGAGTAGGTGATCATGATGGCGAAGCAGATGCTCAGGGAGTAGAATATCTGCCCGTATGCCGCGGCCCACACCTTGTAGTCCAGGATCTTGTCGAAGCGGGGTTCGAAGAGCCAGTTCACCCCGTCCATGGCCCCGGGAAGCGTCAGGGCCCGCCCGCAGATCAGCAGGACCAGGAAGAAGAGCACGGGCATCAATATCTTGTTGGCCTTTTCAATCCCCTTTTTCACCCCGCAAAAGAGCACGAACCAGTTGACGGCCCAGGCTGCGGCCACCGCGGCCAGGATGGGCCACTGCATGGAGTTGATGTCCATGGGGGAGGAGGACAGGTGTAGAAAGGAGGAGAAAAAGAAATCCTTGGTCTCTGCGCCCCAGGTCTGCGCGGGGGCCATGAACAGATAGGAGATGGCCCATCCGATGACCGCGACGTAATAGACAGCGATGATAAAGGAGATCAGGATCTGCCACCATCCGAGCCATTCCATTCGTTTGGAAATGGAGGCAAATGCCTTGGGTGCGGATCCGCGGAATTTGTGGCCGATGCCGAATTCGAGGATCATGAGCGGAATGCCGGCCGTGACCATAGCGAAAAAATAGGGGATCAGAAAAGCGCCGCCGCCGTTTTCGTAGGCCATGTAGGGAAATCGCCAGATATTTCCCAGGCCGATGGCCGAGCCTACGGCCGCCAGGATGAATCCCAGCCTGGAACCCCATTGTTCCCGAGTCTTCATGAACAGTCTCCTTGTGTTGGTTGGATGGATACCCGTTGCCTTCTCTGCCCCGGGCATGGTCCGGTCTGCCCTCTTTGCGTGTTATGGCGGTTCCGGGCAAAAAAACGACGGGACATTAGGGGAACGGGCTCTGATTGGCAAGTTTTCTGAAGAGGGCGCAAGAACAACCTTGACGGGTGGTCCGTTCCCTGCTTTCCTGCCCCGGCCGCTGCCTGTTTGTCAGCCGGCTTTTCACATATCATCGAGATCATGTTCCGGACTCCACAGCAGGGAGACCGGAGGAGGAAATATGCGTTTGAAAACAGTGTTTGCCCATGTGGTGATCTGTTTCACGGTTTTTGTCGCAAGCCGGAGTGGTCTGGCTGATACCGGTACGCCGGTTACCGGGAGCGATCCCGGGCCGGCCCTTGAATACGCCCTGGGGATGGCGGAGCAGGGCGGGGTTTCCGGATTCGATGCCTCCCGGGTCGCCTCTCTGGTGGATTTTGCCATCAGCAAAGAGGATCAAGCCCCTTTTTCCCTGCCGGAGCAGGAGGGACTCACCGGGTCTTCCTTCGCTTTTACCACCCGGGTGTCCCTGAAAAAGGTGCTTCAGTACCTGTACAATCCGGATATTCCCTCCTACCTGCTCATGCCCTCCTCGCTGCGGGCTTCGAAGTGGACCCGTTTTGCCGCGGGCAGGGAAGAGCTGGCTGAGTTGGAGCACCGTTTCGACACCCTGTCCGCTCCCGCGGTCGTGGCCGGGACCGAACGGGAGGAAATTACGCCGGATGCCAATACCGGGGGTTACTACGTTTACGATACGAACCGGGTTCTGGTCCTGTTCCGGCACCATAAGAATCGGGTTCTGCTTTCCGTTTCCAGTCAGAGGGAGCCTTCGGGGGTCGGACGCAAAGGGGGCGTGGTCGGAAAGGATTCGGACTGGAACTACCTCTTTTCAGAAGAGTGCGGACTGACCAGGACCGGGCTGGGCTGGGTCGATTCGTACATGTATGATGCCAGGTCCGTGACCGTGTATGTCCAGCCCGACGATCCGACCGAGCCGTTGCGTGTCGCCATGTACAAATGGCTCCGGGCCGGCTGGGCCGGGATGAACATGGTCAAGGAAAAACATATTCTTGCCGGGGTCAGGCGCTACGTGGAAACGCTGCAGGAGATTCTTGAGTCGCCGCAACTGCCCTCGCATCAGGAGCTGGAGACGCTGGTCCGTCATGTCAAAGGGGTTCCTGAAGCCGAGTTGCGCACCCGTGTCGCTCCCTACTTCTCGGCCCTGTGTTCGCTTAACGATCCCATGGTCAGAAAACGGGTTTTCGCCGACGACCTTCGGTCCGGGGAGTATCTTGACCGGCTGGACCGAAATGAGCTGGAGCGGATCGTGCTCCTTGAATATCTGAAGTGCAGCCTGGGCAAAGGGTCGCTTCTCGGGTCCCGGTTCTGCGTGGACGGAGTCGGCGTGGTCACGGCCTGCCTGCAGAACGAAAAAAAGTGAACCTGTCTGTACCTGAAGCCGGCGTAAGGAAGGTCCAGACCGGAAAAAGCCTGGAAATGGTTTTTGGAACCTTTCCGGTGAAAGGTGCGAATAGGGCGTTCAGAAGGGAGGGCCCCATGGGGAGAATGATTACGGAAAAACGGAACCTGGACAGGTATGAATACGTGGCCGAGGTTATCTTCCATCGTGGTGATCCGAATATGTTTCACAGGGCGGTCATGAAAAATTACGGCTCCGGCGGAATGTGTCTCGAGTCGAAACACTCTTTGCGGGAAGGGGAACGGATCCGGGTGGTGATGCCGTTCTGTTCTCCGGAACTGTTCGGTCCTGAATCGCATTGTGAGTATTCTGGAGAGGTCATCTGGGTCCGGAAGGTCGGAAAGAGTCAGGTGGTCGGTCTGCGCTATCCCGAACCTGTGCTGTATGCCTGAATCCGGGCACGGAATCGGAGGTTTCATGTATTACAATTTTCCTGAACAGCGTGTGCATCAGCGTTTCGGGCAGGATCTACCCGTGCAGTGTCGAGCCGTGAGCGAACAGGAGTTCCTCTCTGCCAGGCTGGTGGATTTCAGCAGGGGAGGGGCGTTTATTGAACTCGATCGATTCATGTCGGCCGGTGAAGAGGTGGTTTTGAAGATTGTCGGCTGTCGCCCGCAAAAAGTCGAGGAGGAAGCCAGTCGAACCATCCGGGGCAGGGTGGTCTGGGCCGTGAGGCACGGCAAGAAGGGCTCCGGAGAATTCGGTGCCGGAATTCATTTTCTGGTTCTTCAGGAGTGGTGATTTTCTTTAGGAGCGCCCCGGGTTCCTCTTTCGGGCCGCGAATGTTCGCGGCCCTTTTTTTGTCTTTACATACCTGAAACAGGCTGGCATTCATGTCCACCTTTGCCTGACGGGGGCGTTTTTCGATATCATAACACAGCATTCGTTACAGCAGCATGAAGAAATATCAGGACCATTATTTCAAGAAGGCCAAGCAGGAAAATTATCCGGCCCGTTCCGTGTACAAGCTCAAGGAGATTCAGCGCCAGTTCGGGTTGTTCGCCCCGGGACAGCGGGTTCTTGACCTTGGGGCATGCCCGGGATCCTGGTCTCTGTTCATCGCCGAGAAGGTCGGGAAATCCGGTCGGGTCGTGGGCGCGGACCTGAATCCGCCCGAGATCGGATTCCCTCCCCAGGTGACCTTTATCCAGGGGGACGTGTTTGATCGTCCTCCTGAACTCGATTCGTTGCTGGCCGAAATCGGCCCCTTTGACGGGGTGGTCTCGGACATGGCTCCCAAGACAACAGGGATCAAGATGGCCGATCAGGCCAGGTCTCTGGACCTGGTGCGGGAGGCGTATGCAGTGGCCGTGACCTGGCTCAGGCCGGGCGGTTTTTTCGTGGCCAAGGTCTTTGAGGGCCCGGACGTACACGGATTCACCAATGAGATTCGTCCTCTTTTCGGCAAGCTGCGGGCGTTCAAGCCCAAATCGACCCGGTCCGAGAGCAAGGAGACCTTTCTGGTCGGGACCGGATTCAAAGGCGGGGTGCAGTGATTTCGAATCTCGTATTCCTGTTTGAGCGACAACAATACCCGGGGAAAAGAAGTTCCGAAAGCCCGAGCCCGGCCTGTTCGGTTTCTTTCATCGGGTAACCGTAAAATTTTTCGATCCGCCAGGGTCGGGTATGGTGCCGAACGGCCGAGGGGTTCGGCTTTTTTCAGTGGAACCGCACCATACCCCTGAAAACGTCATCAGATCAGCAGTCCGTTGGAGGAAGTACATGGCAGGACACAGTAAGTGGAAAAATATTCAGCACCGCAAGGGACGCCAGGACGCCAAGCGGGGCAAGGTCTTCACCAAGGTCACCAAGGAAATCATGATCGCGTCCAAGGCCGGCGGTGGAGATCTGTCCAGCAACGCGCGCCTGCGGGCCGCAGTGGACGCGGCCAAGGCGGTCAATCTGCCCAAGGATAAGATCGAGACGGCCATTAAGAAGGGGACCGGTGAGATCGCGGCTGCGGCCATCGAGGAGATCCGCTACGAAGGGTACGGGCCCGGCGGAGTGGCCGTGCTGGTGGATGCCGCCACGGACAACAAAAACCGCACCGTGGCCGAGGTGCGCCATATTCTGAGCAAGAACGGTGGGTCCATGGGTGCGGCCGGCTGCGTGGCCTGGATGTTTGACATGAAAGGGACCATTTCCTTTGACAAGGCCAGGTATTCCGACGAAGAATTACTGGAAGTCGGGCTGGATGCCGGAGTCGAGGATGTCATAGACGACGGACAGTCCTGGCAGGTCCAGTGCGCTCCCGAGGATTATGCCGGAGTCCGGGAGGCTTTTGAAGCTGCCGGCCTGGAAATGGCCGAAGCCGAGCTGACCATGGTCCCCCAGAACACGGTGGCCGTGGATGCCGATACCGGCCGGAAGATGCTCAGGCTGTATGAGATGCTCGAAGACAATGAAGACGTGCAGAACGTGTACGCCAATTTTGATCTCCCGGACGAGCTCCTGGCCGAATTCGAAGGGTAGCGGCACAGCGCCGCCAAGGAGCGACAATGAGCAGGGACTGCACGGTGCTCGGGGTTGATCCCGGCTCCCGGTGTACCGGGTACGGAATCGTGAGCGAGAGGTCGGGACAGGCCCGGCTGCTGGAGACAGGGACCATCCGTCCCGTGAAGGATGGTCCGCTCAGCCTGCGTCTCGGCTTTATTTTCGGTGAGATCTCCGGACTGCTGGAACGGTTCGCCCCGGACATGGTGGCGGTGGAGGATGTTTTTTTTGCCCGTAACTCCGCTTCGGCTCTGAAACTGGGCCAGGCCAGGGGGGCCATTCTGGCCGCCTGCGGGATGCGGGACGTTGCCGTGTTCAGCTACGAACCGACCCTGGTCAAAAAGTCACTGGTCGGGACGGGTCGGGCCGAAAAGGATCAGGTCGCGTTTATGGTTGGACAGATCCTGGGAGAGAAACCGAATTGGGCCAGGGACAGCAGCGATGCCCTGGCCGTGGCCATCTGCCACCTCAACCAGCGCCGGTACCAGCAGTTATGCCGGAGGATGCCGGGCTGAGACGGACGGAAAGGGAATGATCGGGTACGTTACCGGAACACTGCTTCGCAAAACCGACAGAACCTGCCTGGTTCTGACTCCTGCAGGGGTCGGGTACGACCTGTTCGTCACCGAACGCCTGCTGCTCGGGCTGGGCAGAGAGGGGGACGATGTCGCCCTGTTCGTTGTCCCGGTGATTCGGGAGGATGCGTTTTCCCTGTACGGGTTTTCTTCCTTTGAAGAGCGGGAGACGTTCGCGGTGCTTATTTCCGTGCCCAAACTCGGTCCGAAAACCGCTTTGGCCATGTTGTCCTGCTTCACCCCGGAACAACTCGGCCTCGCAGTGGCCAGGGAGGATGTCCGGGCCCTGACCGGGGTGCCGGGCATCGGGGCCAAGACCGCCAAGCGGATTCTCCTTGATCTCAAGGACCGGTTTGCCTCTCTTGATCTGGGCGTTTCCCCGGAAGGCACGGCCGGGCCGGTGCTTCCTTCTGTTCTTGCGGACACCGTGGGAGGATTGATGGCCCTTGGATACTCCGAGAGCGAGGCGTCCGCCGCGGCCGAAGAAGTCCTTAACGACATGTCCGATCCGGATGCCGGGTCCGCCATTCGGGCCGCTCTGCGCATTCTGTCCGGGAGCGGGACATGAGCGCGCCGGTGGAAGAGGGGATCAGGCCCCGGTCTCTTGAGGACTTTATCGGCCAGAACGATGTCCGGGCCAATCTGAAGATTTATCTCCAGGCCGCACTGGAGCGTAAGCAGCATCTGGATCATGTGCTGCTGTACGGCAACCCGGGGCTGGGCAAGACCACCCTGGCCCAGATCATGGCCGGCGAGCTGGGCGTGAATCTGGTTTCCACATCCGGGCCGGTCCTCGAACGCAGCGGAGATCTGGCCGCCATCCTGACCAATCTGCAGCGCAATGATCTGCTGTTCATTGATGAGATTCACCGCATGCCCACCAATGTGGAGGAGATTCTCTACCCCGGGATGGAGGATTTTAAGCTGGATCTGATCATCGGGCAGGGTCCCGGGGCCAGAACCGTGAAGATCGAACTGGAACCCTTCACCCTGGTCGGGGCGACCACTCGGATCGGACTGCTCAGTTCTCCGTTGCGGGATCGTTTCGGGGTCATCTGCCGGCTGGAGTTTTACGCCCCGCAGGAGCTGGCCACCATCGTGCTCCGGGCGGCCGGGATCATCGGCGTGACCATCACCCCCGAGGGCGCGCTGGAGATCGGACGGCGGGCCAGGGGCACTCCGCGTATTGCCAATCGTCTTTTGCGCCGGGTGCGGGACTTTGCCCTGGTGTCCGGAGACGGGACCATCGACCGGGAGTCCGCGTCCAAGGGGCTGGATATGATGGACGTGGACGCCGGCGGACTGGATCAGATGGACAGAAAGATCCTGCACTGCATTATCAGCCATTTTTCCGGTGGACCGGTAGGGGTGAAAACCATTGCCGTGGCCTGTTCCGAGGAAGTTCGGACTATTGAAGAGATTTACGAGCCGTTTTTGATCCAGAGCGGATTTCTGAAACGGACGCCGCGCGGCAGGGTGGTCACGGAAAAGGCGTACCGCCATCTGGGCGAAAGCGTGGGGTCACTCGGGCAGTTTCTGACCTGAGGCGATTTGAGTCCTGCAGACAATCAAGGAGAGATATGCGCATCATCGAACCGTCCCATGAAATTCTGCATGTCCCTGACGGGGAATTCATCATCGGGCATCTCGAGCTGGCCGCCAGGACCTGCTACAAGTCCGAGGACAAGATCACGCCGACTTCGGGTCGGGAACTGCTGCGCCGGATCGTGTCTCTTGGCCATGAAAGCGTGCTCGAGCATTGTTCCCTGTCTGTCCGGCTGACCTGCGACCGGGGGATCACTCATGAGATCGTCCGGCACCGGTTGTGTTCGTTCAGCCAGGAATCCACCCGGTACGCCAACTACGGAAAAGACCGTTTCGGGCGGGAGATTACCGTGATCCGACCCTTTTTCTGGGCTGCGGATTCGGACCGGTACGCGGTCTGGCTGCGGGCCATGGAACAGGCGGAAGAGGCGTACCTGACCCTGATCGATGCCGGAGCCACGGCCCAGGAGGCACGCTCTGTGCTGCCCAACAGCCTGAAGACCGAGATCGTGGTTACGGCCAACATCCGGGAGTGGAGGCATATTTTCGATCTGCGCTGTGCCGCACCGTCCCATCCCCAGATGCGACAGCTCATGCTTCCCCTGCTTAAGGAGCTGCATGGCCGGGTGCCGCTGGTCTTTGATGATCTGTTTCAACGGTTCAGTTCCGACATGGACCGCTTTGCGGTTTCGAGATTCGATCCTGCCTGATTTTCAGATCTTTTTTCATTAAAAAGAATGACGTGGCGTGTCTGTGGACGTGCCACTTTTTTTGCCCATGGACCGCCCGGTTACGCCGGGGCGGATCAGGTTACAAAGGAATGTCCTTTGTGTGGCAGAGATGCGAAGAAGCCAGAATTTCACGGAAATTCACGCTTTGTCGAGTAATGCCTGTGAAAAAATAATTTGGGTTGTGGATAACATTGCATAAAAATAAAGCAGGCCCTTGCTCCCTGCGGATTTTTGCCGAAATCCATGAATCCCGGCATTGCCTTTAGTTTTAGCTTTTGATAATTAATATAACTAGTTGCCCTGTAGAAATTTTCCTTTATGAACGCAGAATGCACGCTTGAAACTGACGTTGATCATTCCGGCTACCCAGGAGTATCCACCACCACCATGCGAGATGATTGGGAAAAAATTCAACATATCCTGCAAAAAACCGTAAAAGCCGGGCTGTATCAGGTCTGGATCAAACCTCTTACGGGGGCTTTGCGTGGCGATACTCTTGTGCTCAAGGCCCCGAACGCCTTTGTGGCCTCCTGGGTTCGTGACCGGTTGCAGAAGCCTATTCTGGAAGCGGCCGCAGATGTCCTGGGGACCACCCCCGAACTCGAGGTCTCCAGCGGAGCCCGGGTTCAGGAAGGGGCGCGTAAGTCACATCTGCAGTCGCAGGTGGAAGAGCAGTCCGGCCGGCTCAGGGAAGACGACCCGGGCTCTGCACCGGCCGAGCCCTCTTCCTCCAGGCTGATTCTCCCCGGCCGGCAGGGTGTGGCCCCGAACCGGTCCAGGGGGCGCCAGATGGGCCTGCCCCTGCGCTCGGATCCGCAGACCATCCCGTCCAACACGTGGCGTCACGATTTTGAAGACTTTGTGGTCGGCCCCTCCAATGAGCTCGCCTTTGTGGCTTCCCGTGGTTTCAGTCAGGAGATGTTCGCCTCTGATCAGCTCTTTCTGAGCTCGGCCCCGGGACTGGGCAAGACCCATCTTATTCAGGCCATCGGCAAGGAAGTGGCCAAGGCCAGTAATCGCTCCACTGTGAACATCGCCTACCTCACGGCCGAAGAATTCGCCAACCAGATGGTCATGGCCATCAAGAGTCGGGATATCGAATCCTTCAAGGCCCGGTACAGGGAAAAGGTGGACGTGCTGCTTCTGGAGGATATTCATTTCTTCCAGGGCAAGGAGAAGATGCAGGACGAGCTTTTGAACACCATCAAATCCCTGCAGGTTCACGGTCGCAAGGTGGTGTTTACCAGCAGCTTCCTGCCCAAGGAGCTCAAGGATGTGGATTCCAACCTGACCTCCCGGTTCTGTCAGGGATTTCTGGCCCAGATCGCCAACCCGGATTTTGAAACCAGGGTCAAGATCGTGGAGGCCAAGGCAAATTCTTTTCAGGTGGCTCTGCCCCGCAATGTGGGGGAACTTCTGGCCGAACGGATCCAGACGGATGTGCGCCAGCTGGAGAGTTGTCTGAAAAACATGATCCTCAAGGCCCGGCTTATGCGCGAAGAGCTGACCGTGGACATGGCCTGGGAGATGCTCAAAAATTATGACCTGCAGGATCCCAAGATCGATATGGCCAGGATCGTGCAGTTCGTGTGCAAGGCGTACGCCTTTTCCGAGGACCAGCTCCGGTCCAAGAGCCGCAAGAAGCAGAATGTCATCGCCCGGAATACAGCCTTCTTTCTGGCCCGGAAACACACCGAACTCTCCCTGGCCGAGATCGGGCGCCGTTTCAACCGCCGCCACTCCACGGTCCTTAAGGGGATCGCCAACGTGGAGCGGGAAATGACCCGGCAGACCCCCGTGGGTATGCAGATATCTCAGACCATCGACCGGTTGTCGGTGTAGCAAAGGGGTGCATCCCTTATTTCCGGCAACATGAAAAAAGCCCTGCCCGATATTTCGGGCAGGGCTTTTCTTTTTTCGGGGCCGTGGGGCGGTCTTATACCATTTTTACTAAATTGTGACCGAAGAAAAGCGGCTGGAAGCCGCTTCTACCT
>Ga0102940_1000343_pt1 | contig 32548 bp, 25 predicted proteins | sample SalPonR2_C_D1_MG_FD_78215 | JGI IMG/M metagenome (GOLD analysis project Ga0102940, IMG submission 78215) | Salt pond soil microbial communities from South San Francisco under conditions of wetland restoration - Salt Pond MetaG R2_C_D1_MG | ecosystem: Environmental > Aquatic > Marine > Intertidal... | reverse complement strand
TCTAGCCTCTAGACCAACACTGCCTGCATCAACTCACTGAAGGCCTGGGCCTCGTGAAACTGACTGTCTTTGTACGTGGTCGCCCGGAATTTAAGATTCCAGGGGGTATCGTTACGGAAGGTAAGTTCAATCATCACGTTGCCGTAGCGCTGGTGAAACTTTGGGTTTTCCCGATCGTAGGAGCCGGTACGGGGCTTGAGGTAATGGCGTTCGACCATCTCCACATGCTGTCCTTTTTGATAAGAGCGGCGGTCAGATACCTGGGTACGGTATTCCAGAACGAGGACTTTTTCCCTCAAATAATCGAAAAAATGAGTCACATCGCGCCGGCTGTAGCGCGTTTTATGGAAATAAATGACAAACCCTTTGCTAGAGGGCGTATCGAGGAAATCAAGTCCTTCATCAATAGAATTGGGATCGACCCGATAAATAGCGTACTGGTCGCTGAGCCAATCTTTCAGGCGGCGACAGACGAGGGTGTCTTGCCATTGCTGAAAATCTTTCTTTTCTTCTTCGCTACGGGTGATCACCTCGTGCACCAGCGGTTGGGTAGGTGAGCTTTGTTCTGCTTTCGCAAAAAGATTCTTTACGTAATCCCAGAGATCGGCCATGAATGTTGTTTTCTTTCCCAACAGACAGGATCGGGATTAGTTTTACCCGGAAACGCAGGTGCCACAGAAGGTAACACACCACTCGATCCGCTGATTTGTATAAAATCAGCCCCCTTAATCCTTCTCAATCCCTTAATGATTCAGCCACCATGAAGGACAGAAGAACAATGGAGTCAGCACCGTAAGTAAAGACTATACGGTACTTTTCCGCAGAAGGCTGACATTGTTCAACGTCGTAGAAGCTTTCCGCTATTTCTACCAGTTCCTTATACTTTTCTTAATTCTGTTCAGACGCTAATGTGTGAAGCGTATTGGACAGAATGCAGGTATCTGTTATCTTTAACCAGGCTCCCCGATCACAGGGTGGTGCAAGATCCAAAACGACTCTATACCTTATACTATGCCAGGCTTGATTAGTTCCAAAAAAAGTATACTGAAAGCTATCTCGAAAATGTTTTTGATGGCGAAAAAGCAAGATTTTGTCCTGAACAAGGCACAAAATGCGCGTATCCCGCACTTGCTGCGGGATAGCTACCTAAGCTTTTTGCAACACAGTTCAGGGTCGAAAGATACTTTTACAGCCCAAAGGGTAATTTTAAGACGGGTTCTAATCACTGCGATGCTTATCGTACTGCATGTTGCGCAAGCAAAAGCGCTCACCGACGCGCCGTCATTACCTGAAGAACCACCTCCCAAAACCATCCTGCTCATTATAGATGGACTGGCGGCGGGGGCTATTGACCGCATTCCCTTACCCAATCTGCAACGATTAAAAAGACAGGGAACCTATTACCAGGAAATCCACCTGCCGCTACCGGCCCATCCGTCCAAATCGTCAACCTATCCCTGGAGCTGTTCGTTGCCCAATCCTGCGCTGATGTCGGGTACGGTATTTATCGGGCGGGAAGGCATCCGTCAACAGCTTATTCAGCACCAGTTGTCCGCACAGAAAACGGCATTTATTGTTAACGACGGGGCCTATAAAGACGTGGCGGGTGGCTTTGATATTTACCTCAATCTACGCCAAAGCTTCGACGACCTTTTTCGCGATGAGCTGGTCATAGAAAAGACTAAAACCATACTGCAGGAGGACTCCCCGGACTTTCTACGGGTGCACTTGCAAGGACCGGGATCGGCAGGTCACCGCTCCAATGAAGCAGCGAATATCGACGAACCCTGGTACCATAACGTTTGGCATCCACAATCTCCCTACGTCCGGCAGTTACAAAAAGCTGACCGGCTGATCGCTGACTTTATGCAATGGCTTAAGCAAGAGGGTTACCTGGAGCATACCGTTTTGTTTATCCTCGGCGACCACGGACAGTCGCCCACCGGAGCCCATCCGCCCTTCCACCCTGCATCCAACAAAACAGAACTGCTGGTACTGGGCCAGGGGGTGAAGGCCGACAAAGAGTATGCCTATGCAGAAATCACCGACATTGCTCCAACCATTGCCCATCGGCACGGTGTAGCTCCACCGAAATATGCCACTGGCCGAATACTAAAAGAAGCCTTCAGCGGCAGCCCAGATACAATTCCGACGACCCGGCATATGCAGGTATTAAACAATTTGCTGCTCGAGGCTCAGGAAAGGCAAGAAGAGGAACTTTCCCTGCCGGCAACGTTTAAAGGAATCCTGGATATCAGCATCTGGCACGTTGGCCTTGCCCCACTTACCATGGACCACTTTATTGCCCGCCAACGCGCACAATTGGATTAAGAACTATACCTTTACTGCACCATTTTTAAATTGAGTATAGACGCAAGATTTTGCATCTCTTCCTGATTTCTGATCTCTAATCTCTAACCTCTTCCAATGCATCTCATCAGCGTCATCATACCGACCTACAACGAGGCCCACAACATTCGCGCGGCATTAGAGAGCGTGGCCTGGGCCGATGAAATCCTTGTCGTCGACTCCTATAGCACGGACAATACGGTGGCTATCGCCCGCGAGTATACTCCCTTTATTCTACAGCGGGAATACAAGCATTCGGCTGACCAAAAAAACTGGGCCATCCCGCAGGTGACGCACGAATGGGTACTTCTGCTTGATGCCGACGAACGCGTAACGCCGGAGCTGCGGGAGGAGGTACAAGGCTGGTTGCAAAAAGATGAGATCCCTTACGATGGCTTTTGGATCGGTCGGCAAAACCACTTCCTCGGCCAAAAAGTCAATTATAGTGGTTGGCAGGGGGATGCCGTCATTCGTTTTTTTCGCAAGGAGTGTCGCTACGAAGACAAAAACGTACATGCCGAAATTATTACCGACGGCAAACGCATCGGTAATCTAAAGTATAAGCTACTCCATTTCACCTTTCGCGACAGCACTCATTTCCTGAATAAAATGATGCGCTATGGTAAGTGGTCAGCTCGCGATTATGCCGCCAGGACACCCCGCGTTACGCTTTTTCACCTGTGGCTAAAACCAGCTTTTCGCTTTTTCAAGCACTTCGTGGTACAGCGGGGCTTCCTCGACGGGCGTACCGGGTTTATCGTCAGTACTATCATGGCGTGGGGCGTGTTTTTACGGTACCTCAACCTGATCGAACTACGCCGGTCTGACCAGGAAGATACCGATGTATAACCAATAACATGAGCGCTGTCATCAATCATTCTTATCATCATTTGTACCTTTGTGTAAAACAAGACAACTATGGTCCGACTCGAACACATCGGCATTGCCGTCAAAAGCCTCGCCGACAGCAACGACCTCTTTAAAACGCTTTTTGGCGAAAGCCACTACAAAATCGAAGAGGTCGATAGTGAGCACGTCAATACGTCTTTCTTCAAAATTGGAGAATCCAAAATTGAGCTTCTGGAAGCAACGCACCCCGACAGTGCTATTGCCAAATACATTGATAAGCGGGGGGAGGGCATCCACCACGTCGCCTTTGAAGTAGAGGATATCCACGCCGAGATGGAGCGCCTGCAAAAAGAAGGCTTCCGCCTACTCAATGAGCAACCCAAGCGCGGTGCCGATAACAAACTGGTCTGCTTCCTACATCCCAAAAGTGCCAACGGCGTGTTGGTAGAGCTGTGTCAAACAATTAGAGACTAGATTGCTCGCCTGCGGCTTGCGTCTGGAGTCTGGAAGTCAACCGTAGGTCTGCGATCTAACATCTAAAAATCTAAACAATGGAATGGTACTACTACGTCATTGCCATCGTCGGCAGTGCGTTAGCAGGGGCGATCAATACCCTGGCGGGAAATGGCTCGGCCATTACGCTGACGATACTCACCGAATTGCTCGGCCTGCCCGGTAATATGGCCAATGGCACCAATCGCGTGGGAGTATGGACGCAATCGGTAGCCGGCGCTATTGCTTTCCACCGCAATGGCAAATTGAACGTGAGCAAAAGCGGCCGGATTATTTTGCTGATGGTTATGGGAGCTATCGCGGGTATTATCGTCGCCATCTACGTAAGTAACGAGCAGTTTATGGGGGTATTCCGCGTGCTCCTGGTCCTCATGTTTTTTGTGATTCTGGTCAAGCCAAAACGGTGGCTGCGCGAGACCGACGAAAGCGCCCAGCTACCGCTGTGGGTTGAGGTTCCCCTATTTCTGGCCCTGGGCTTTTACGGAGGCTTTATCCAGATGGGCATGGGCATCTTTTTTTTGGCGGCTATGGTGCTGGGTGCCAAATATAGCCTGATCGATGCGAATGCCGTGAAGATTGCGGTGGTGGCGATCTACACCTTGCTGGCCCTGGCTATTTTTCAGTACCGCGGCCTTATCGACTGGCAGCTAGGCCTCCTCATGGCCGTGGGGCAGACGGCAGGTGGGTATTTTACGGCACATTACGCCTCTAAATATCCGGGAGCCAACGTGTGGGCACACCGCATTTTGGTGGCCGTAGTTATCCTTGCCCTCGTCAAATTATTCGACCTGCATACCTTTATCCTTCCCTAACCCGCCCGTCAACCGGCACCTGTTGCCGGGCAGAGCCGAGGCAAAGTCGAGGGCAAATCGTATCTTCAACCCCATGGAAAACCGCACCGGACGCAACGATCTTTACGCTCGCCTCAACGACTATTGTGAGGCTATGAGCACCCCACCCGAGGAGCTGCTCTACCAACTGGAGCGCGAGACCTACCTCAAGACGCTGGCACCCCAGATGATGAGTGGCCGACTACAGGGACAATTTCTGCGTATGCTGAGCCAGTGGATGCACCCCAGACGTATCCTGGAAGTGGGCACCTTTACCGGCTACGCCACCCTGTGCCTGTCGGCCGGACTACCGCCTTTCGGTGAGCTTCATACCATTGAGGCCAATCCCGAATTGGAATACCTCATCCGCAAGTATGTGGAGCAAGCGCCCCGGGGTGAGCAAATTAACGTTCATATCGGACGGGCACAGGAAATTATTCCGACGCTTACCGGTACCTTCGATCTCGTATTTCTCGATGCCGCCAAACAAGATTACCCCACTTATTATGAGCTGATCATTGACCGGGTTAACCCCGGTGGGTGTATCCTGGCCGATAATGTGCTGTGGAGTGGCAAAGTAGTGCAGGAAGAATACGATACCGATACGGCTAGCATACACGCTTTCAACCAGATGATTAAACAGGACAAACGCGTGGAACAGGTTGTGCTATCCCTGCGGGATGGCCTGCTGATGGCCCGTAAAGTATAACCGGTTTCTTCTACGCTAACCATCCCTCACTTGCACAAGCCAGGTATTTCTGTTAGATTGATGGAAGAATCTTAATAAAAACCAATAACGCGAATATGATGAATAGAACACTAATCGGAATGCTTGTTGTGATGGCATTTTTTATGCTTGGATGTGGTAATGCTGCCGAAGGTGGCGATGATGACACAAGCAGTACTACCGAGCCTACGGAAGAAGCCACTTCCGACAATGTGAATACGGAAGATGAGGCTCCAACGATGGAAGAGACCCAAGAAACAGAAGAAAGCGAAGAAATAGAGGAAGCAGAGGAGACGCCTACCTCCGAGCCTGAACCCACGCCACAAGCGACTACCGAAAAGAAAAAGGCCCCGGCTCCAGCTCCCAAACCCTCCTACCAGCGGATTGCCTATCGTACCGGTACCACCTCACAGGTAAGTGGCAGTATTCAGGGGTCCAGCACACAAGAATACATCAGCACATTACCCGCCGAGCCCCTGACCTTCACCCTGTTGACCGACAATCCCGCCGCCCGCCTGATGGTCACCAATTCTGACGGCAGGCGTTTGAGTACCGCGGGACAGGAGGTGACATATACCGTACCATCCAACGGCGATTACCTCATCAAGGTATTTATGAATATGGCCAACGAAGCCAGCAATCAAAAAGCAGATTACCGCTTACAGATTCGCGCAGCGCAGTAGCCCGCTTTGAGTCCATCTGTCATTACCCTATTGTGGTGACGGATGGACTCAAAACAAACTTACGTAGCCAAAGTGAACCTTTGGGGCGGCAAAATCGATCGGCACGGTGCTCGTACCGCCTACCGCCACACTCAGCCCAAACAAGCCGGCTGCCGTTTCAAAAGTCAGGCCTGTACCCATACCAACCGGGTATTGTACCTTGCGGGCCACTTCCTGCCGGGTGTTTTCCAACCAACCTCCATCCAAAAAAGCAAAAAGATAGGCATTGCGACCAATCAACAACCGGTATTCCAGGGTGGCGATGGTGTATTGTGAAGCAAAGAAAAACTCTTCGTCGAAGCCGCGAAGCTGACGGTTCCCTCCCAAGCGGAATTGCTCATTGCGCAAAATACCCGTGGCGTTGAACCGGCTGCCGGCCTGTATTCCGGCAAGCAGCGTACTGCGCACGAAAAGCGGAAAAAAATACCGCCCGTGTATCGTGAATTCGTACTGTGGGGTGCGTTCTTCCAGAGCATCGTATAAATGATTTGCTTCGGAAGCAGCGATGTCGTTGTTGCGTAAAATTCGCCGGATGCCTGCCGTGGCTCGCAGGGTAAGCTGCCACCCCTGCCGGGGATTAAACTGATAGTCTAAGCGATTTAGCTGCACGCCGAGGCCAAAGCTGGTGCGTCGCGTATCGAGCTGTGCCGGCAATTGTCCGCTGGCAATAATGGCAATCGTATCCACACTTAGCAGATTACTGGCCTGGTTTTCAAAAAATACGTCGACCTGGTCGCGCCCCCCCAGGAAATACGTGACCCCGAGATTCCCCCCGACATTCAAAAAAGTCGTATCTCGCCGGTAGAGCGAAAAAGCGCCATCGACTCCAAATGGCAATCGAAAAACATAGGGATACGAAAGCGCTAATTGCAGCTCCTGTGTCTCCGGACGCAAGCGCTCGTAGCTGGCATACAGGCGCTCACCCGCACCAAATGAATTGTACAACTCCGCTTCCAGGTCACCGGTAATGAGCAGCCGATTAGTTTGCGGGCTATTGGGTAAAACGCCAAGCAAAAAATCGAAGCGACTTGCCCGCCTTAGTGCTACATCAACCCCCACCTGAGCCCGGCCGTCTTGGAAACGAAGGGTCGGATCGCCCTCCATGGTCAGGAAAGGTATTTCTTCCACGCGATCTGGAGCTGCCAGGAGTAAGGTGCGGTCGAAGGGATCGCCCGGCAATACCTGTAAGCGATAAGCCAAATATTCGGTGGCAATGCGGATATCGCCCCGCACAGCCAGGGTATCGAAAACGTAATATCCCCCCGATGCCCAGCGCAGGTTGCCGGCAATCTGTCCTTCGGCTACTAGCGACCACTCTAAATCGCAACGGGCAAACGGATACCCCGCAGCCGCTGCTGCTGCTACCAGTTTTTGCCGAAAGGCTGTAATTGCGGCCATTGAAACAGGTTCCCCTTCCAGACACTTACCGTTCCTTACCGAGCGGCAGCCCGGAAATTGGGCTTGCGCCAAAAAAACATCCGGAACCTGTTCAACGAGTAGCGCTTGCCACTGATACCTCCCTCCCCGATGAGCGCTCACCATCCACACCGAATCATACTTCTCGATGGCATCAACCGACGCTTCCAGGTATCCGGCGCTTTGCCAGCCTTCCACCTGTGCCGCCAGGGCCTCTCGCATCGTCGTGGTATCCGGGTATTGACTCGGAATAGTTGTATGGTCAGCCAGCGTATCCGGCAACCAATGCACAGCAAAAGACGATTGAGCTAAGGTTTTTTGCGCAAGCAACAACAGCATACCAACCATGAGATAGGACATTCGCATAGGAGGATAACGTAGATTTTTTGGCAAAATTTTTGCTTTACAGGAACTGAGCAACTACCTCAACCCTTACCTTGTTGTATAGGCGCTGAAAACCGCCGAACCAGAACACAAAAGCACAAATTTATGTCGGGGATTTACATCCACATCCCGTTTTGCAAGCAGGCTTGCCACTACTGTAATTTTCATTTTTCCACCACGCGTCACGAGCAGGATGCAATGGTGGCTATGCTGCAAAGAGAGATAGAACTCCGTGCCGATTATCTGGCGGATCGGCACCTGCACTCTATTTATCTTGGCGGAGGTACTCCTTCTTTACTAAAGGAAGAGGAAATAAATGCCCTGTTTGCGACCATTTATCGCTTGTTTTCGGTCGACGAGCATGCCGAAATCACCCTGGAAGCCAACCCCGATGACCTCACCGTTGCCAAGCTAAACGAATTACGCCGCACTCCTATCAATCGGCTCAGTGTCGGTATTCAATCGTTCTTTAACGAAGACCTTATCTTTATGAACCGGGCTCATAATGCACAGGAGGCCGAGGTGTGTATTGCACGGGCCCGCGATGCCGGCTTTGCCTCATTTACGATCGACCTGATTTACGGCAGCCCGACGACAACAGATGAGCGGTGGCGCCACAATTTGCACCGGGCTTTTGCCCTGGAGATTCCTCATATTTCTTGCTATTGCCTCACGGTCGAGCCCCGCACAGCGCTCGACCACTTTGTGCGGCAGGGTAAGGTCTCTCCCGTGGATGAAGAGCAGTCAGCCCGGCAGTTTGAACTCATGCTGCAGGAAATGCAAGACCATGGATACGAACAGTACGAAATCTCGAATTTTGCCCGTCAGGGTCAGTACGCAAAACACAATACGGCATACTGGCAGGGAAAACCCTATTTAGGCATTGGTCCTTCAGCCCATAGCTACGACGGAATATCCCGCCAATGGACGGTGGCTAATAATGCCCGGTATATTCGGGAAATGCAACGAGCGGATACCCACATGCCCAGGGGGCTCTACACCCGGGAAGAGATTGATCCCGTCACGAAGTACAACGAATACATCATGACGGGGCTGCGCACCAAATGGGGGGTCGACCTCCGGCAAATACCCAAAAAATACGTTGACTATTTTCAACAGGAAGCAGCACGACACCTACGGGCAGGAATGATGGAAATCAACGAGGGGCACTACCGATTAACTGCGGCCGGCCGGCTAATTGCCGATCGACTGACTATAGACCTGTTTTACGACGGAACCTAATCGTCCATATCATCGTCCTCAAACTCGTCCGGTGCTACCCCGGTATCAGGAATTTCCAGAGCTTCCTCGTCGTCGTCACCGATGTAATCCAGGTCAGCGTATTTATCTTCGTAATCTTCCCGGATCTCCGTGCGTAGTTTTCCATCTTCATCATAATCCTCATCCCGCAGAATAATTTTACGGGCTTCGGTGACCGTCATCCGCACCAGATAGTACTTTTCGTCAGTTTCAAAAGGAAGGGCACTTACCTTACTTCCTTCCCGGTTAGTGAATTGGATAAGATGCTTACTAAACCCTCGCGGATAAGTCAGCTTGATTTGTTCCTGAATGGCGTCATCCAGTTTTTCAAAATCCTTAATTACTCTTGGTTTGTTCGTGCTCATGCCCATGTGAATTGATTAAATCAGTGCTGCAACATAGGGTTTATTCTCATTTCAAACAAGCTTTTTTTATCCCCATTCCCGATTCTCATTTGGCTCTATCGTTATGCTTTCACAAAAAAAGCTACGAAATGTTTTAACTAAAAAATCTTTAAATCACTCGTAATCAATAATTTAATAAAAATAAACGGCTCAAGGGGCATAGAAACTTGCTTAATTAAAACATTTTGTGTACATTTGAAATGTCAATCAACACAAAAAGTATGAAACTCGATATTCTCATTAGCAAGAAAGGTACCCGCGTTGTTCGAGCCACTGATTTGTATCAGGCCCTGGAATTGCCCGAACAGCATTATGGAACGACAGTGCGCAAGTGGTTTAACGACGTGTATGAGTTTCCCGACGGATTAAGAGGACCGCTGCGTATGCAGGATTATGCTCCGCGCAAGCAGGCCGAGAATTCAGTATTGAAAGATTACTTTTTGTCCGTAACGCTGGCCAAGCTTATTACGCTACATTCTGCCAGCAAATGCAAGCGCAAAGTGGCCCTGCATTTACGGGCTAGTGAACGTCAGGGACAAACCAATCTTTTATCTAAAGAGCAGTTAATCGGACTGGTAGAGCTAACTAAAGCCATGAGTATGGTGTCCTGTCAGGAAGCTGCGCAGCAGCGTCACTTGCATTTGTATTGCAAACGCAACCACGACTCGGCGGCAAATTGGTGGCATTACCGCAGCACCATTATGGGGTATTCCAACGAAAAGTTGCGCCGCGACCTGCGTCGACATGGTATTAGCGCCGATAATGCCAGTCAACGTGAAATGCTGCTACAGCTTGATCCCCTGGAATTAATCCGGGCAGGAGTGGTAGATCATTTTATGGCACAGGACAAAGACGAGTATTATGCGCGCCATATGGGCGACCTGGCCCGGCATCTAGCCCGCGAGCTTGAACTGGACGTATTTGACGACCGGAACAGCGGTAACATCTTTGCCCCCGATGTACAACCCGGCCTTTTAAAGCAATTACAACAGGTAGAGCAACGCGCCTGATACCTGATACCAATTTATTTACTAGCTACTCAATACCAACAAATATGCTTACGCTTTTACTTCTTCTAGTAGTACTTCTAAAATTTGAGCAGCGGCCTGTGCGATCTGCGTACCAGGTCCAAATACTCCCGCAACGCCCTGTTCATAGAGGAATGCATAGTCCTGGGCAGGAATAACCCCTCCCACGACTACCATGATATCTTCCCGGCCCAGCTCGGCCAGTGCCTGCATAGTTTGCGGTACTAATGTTTTGTGGCCGGCAGCCAGGGAAGATATCCCCAGAATATGAACGTCATTTTCTGCAGCTTGCCGGGCTGCTTCCCGGGGGGTCTGAAATAGCGGCCCAATATCTACATCAAAGCCTAAGTCTGCAAAACTTGTGGCAATCACCTTAGCTCCCCGGTCGTGCCCATCCTGACCAAGTTTGGCTACCATAATTCTTGGGCGGCGGCCTTCTACTTCCTCAAACTTGTCAGCAAGTTCTTTGGCTCGTTTAAAATCATCATTGTTGCTAATTTCACTGGAATACACCCCGGATACGGAACGTGTCATTGGCGTGAAGCGGCCAAATGATTTTTCCATCGCCAGCGAAATCTCTCCCAACGTCGCCCGGTGGCGGGCGCACTCTACAGCATGGGCCAGAAGATTACCTTCTCCCGAAGCAGCACAATGCTCCAAACCCCGCAATGCTTTCTCTACCGCTGTCTGATCACGGCTTTCCTTGATTTGCTTGAGGCGTGCAATTTGGGATTCGCGTACCGCCGCATTATCAACTTCCAAAATATCGATAGGGTCTTCGGCTTCGCGACGAAAAACATTTACCCCCACAATCTTGTCTTTTCCGCTATCAATACGGGCTTGCTTACGAGCGGCAGCTTCCTCAATACGCAATTTAGGTAAGCCGTCCTCGATAGCTTTGGCCATGCCTCCCAGCTCCTCCACTTCCTGAATCAGGCTCCAGGCACGCTCCACCAGCTGATCGGTCAGAAATTCGACGTAGTAGGATCCCCCCCAGGGATCAACCGCGTGGGTGAGGTCCGTTTCCTTTTGCAGATAAATCTGCGTGTCCCGGGCAATCTTGGCCGAAAAGTCGGTCGGTAGGGCAATAGCCTCGTCTAATGAGTTGGTATGCAACGACTGCGTACCACCAAAAGCAGCCGCAGCCCCTTCGATAGCCGTACGCGCTATATTATTGAAAGGATCCTGTTCGGTCAGGCTGTAGCCCGATGTTTGGCAGTGGGTACGCAAAGCCATTGACTTGGGATTCTGCGGAGCAAACTGCTTGACAATACTTGCCCACAGAATACGACCCGCGCGCATTTTAGCAATCTCCATAAAGTGATTCATGCCGATGGCCCAAAAGAACGATAGCCGTGGTGCAAAATCGTCAATCTTCAGTCCGGCTTTCAGTCCGGCGCGAATATACTGCAGGCCATCAGCCAGCGTATAAGCCAATTCGATATCCGCTGGCGCACCTGCTTCGTGCATGTGGTACCCGCTAATACTGATGGAATTAAAGCGCGGCATATTCTGGGCCGTATACTCAAAAATATCGGCAATGATACGCATCGAAGGCAGCGGCGGATAGATAAAGGTGTTGCGCACCATAAACTCCTTAAGGATATCATTCTGAATGGTACCGCTAAGTTGTTCGGGGTTGACGCCCTGCTCTTCGGCCGCTACGATGTAGAAAGCCATAATAGGAATTACAGCCCCGTTCATCGTCATAGATACCGACATCTTGTCCAAAGGAATCTGATCAAACAGCAGCTTCATATCCTCCACACTATCGATGGCCACACCGGCTTTACCAACATCGCCCGTAACCCGCTCGTGATCGGAATCATAGCCACGGTGGGTAGCCAGGTCAAAAGCGACTGACAGGCCTTTTTGCCCCTGCTCTAAATTGCGCCGATAAAAAGCATTGGATTCTTCGGCGGTCGAAAACCCGGCATACTGCCGAATCGTCCAGGGGCGGCCGGCATACATAGTACTATATGGGCCGCGTAGAAATGGCGGCAATCCAGCCACATAATCTATATGGTGCAATTGCTCCCGGTCATTAGGCGTATAAACCGATGCTACCTCAATCTTTTCCGCCGTCGTCCAGGGGGTATCGCCCTTGCCCGACGGCTGGGGGCGCAAGGATAAATCCAGGTCAATAGAGCGAAAATCAGGGCGTGCCATAGTCTCGTATTTTGCCGCTTAATATACTAGAATTTTGGAAAGAATGGTGATGACAAATGGCAATCTATAGACAGAGGACCGCACCGGGCAGCCCGATGTTAAGGAAATGGCACAGCCATCAGCATAGTCCATCCACTGGCATCAGCTGTTCCGGGCACGACCAGCCTGCCCGATGGAAAGGGAGGGCTAGCGGGAAGTTTACCCTTAAGGGCAATTAGTCAGTAACCGTACGCCAAACAGATTGCCTTTTTGCCCGGTCAGCGGCAATTTTTGATTCCACAAATACCCTCTCAGTAGCGAGAGGTAAGTACAAAAGGAAAGGCCCCTACCCTTTCCCAAAGGAATGGGTGGAGCACTTTCCCCGTCGTCGAAAACGCCTAATTGTTTAAGTATGACCACACTCAACTATACAGATGCAAATCCTGTTCTCGCTGGTGTACGAAGCCTGAAAAGAAAGGGTAAAAATGGGTATTTCTATCAGACAATATGTACATTGCCCTTAACAGAGACCCCACCAAACGAGTAAACGAGAACTATGGTACCTTTTGAACGATTTGTCCTCGATAATGGCCTGCGCGTTTTAGTGCACGAAGACCAGAGCACCCCGATGGTGGCCGTCAATGTGCTGTATAATGTGGGTGCCCGCGACGAACGTCCCGACCGTACAGGCTTTGCTCACCTTTTTGAGCACCTCATGTTTGGCGGATCGGCCAACATACCCGATTTCGACGAAGCCATTCAACAGGCCGGCGGGGAGAATAACGCCTTTACCAATAACGATATCACTAATTTCTACGATATCCTGCCGGCGCAGAATATCGAAACGGCCTTCTGGCTGGAGTCGGACCGTATGCTCAGCCTCAACTTTGACGAGCGGGTGCTGGAGGTGCAGCGCAAAGTTGTTCTGGAAGAATTTAATGAGACTTGCTTCAACGAGCCCTATGGCGACGTATGGCATCACATTGCCGATATGGCCTATAAGGTGCACCCTTACCGCTGGCCGACTATCGGCAAAGTGCCTCAACACGTGGCCGAAGCTACGCTCGACGATGTACACGATTTTTTCTATAAATATTACCGCCCTAATAACGCTGTTTTGGTCGTTGCCGGCAATACGACACGTGCCCAGGTGGAAGCCCTAAGTAAAAAATGGTTTGGTGACATTAGCCCGGGGCTTATTCCCGAGCGATTCCTACCCCAGGAGCCGCCACAGGATAAGCTGCAACAGCGCATTAACCGCGCTAATGTTCCGGTGGATGCCTTGTATTTGGCCTTTCATTCTCCCGGGCGACTCGACCCCATGTACTATGCGGCCGATCTACTTACGGATGTTCTGGGCTACGGGAATTCGGCCCGCCTGCAGCGCGCCCTACTCCATCAGAAAGGGTTGGTCTCCCATATTGACTGCTACCTCACCGGCAGTATCGATCCCGGCCTGTTAATTGTCGAAGGACGTCCTGCGCCCGGAGTTTCCTTACACCAACTGGAAGAAGCTGTTTGGACCGTTCTGCACGAAGTACGGGAAAACTCCGTCGAACCAGCCGAATTGCAGAAATGGAAGAATAAGGTAGAAAGTAACCTACTCTTTTCGGAGACAAACGTCCTGAATAAAGCAATCAACCTTGCGTACTTTGAAGTCCTCGGGCAGCCCGAGCTTATCAATGATGAAATTAACTTTTACCGTGAGGTTAGCGTGGCTGACATTCAGGAAGCTGCCCGCCGCATATTGATCCCGGAAAATTGCTCGGAACTCTATTACGAATCAGAGGCCTCTGGCAAGCCGCAACTCCACCTGGCATAATGCGCTGATTACAAAATAGCATAGGCTTTATCGTCGCCAAACCATGGCTTTGCCGAATGATCGATAGCCCATCCTTTAAGGGCAATACCTTAGGGTAGTTTCACCCATCGCGAACTAATGAGTCTAGCAATACTCTTGTTGTGGTAGTGGTACAAAAGTAAAGGTGGGCGGGGCAGGTGATAATGTCCCGATTGACCTCACGTGGAAACTACTGATCGCCAAAAATTTCCCGCAACTTATTTTCCAGGTCACCTCCCCGCAGGTTTTTGCCGATAATCACTCCTTCCGGATCAACCAGTAGCGTGCGGGGGATGGAGCGAATTTCATATTCTTGCGCGACCTCATTTTGCCAGCCTTTAAGGTCACTGACATGGTGCCAGGTCAGCCCATCGGTATCGATAGCTTTTAGCCAGCGATCCCGGTTTCGGTCGAGGCTTACGCCCAAAATAGTAAATCCGGCATCTTTATATTCATTATACAGGCGCACCACGTTAGGGTTCTCTCGCCGGCAAGGTCCGCACCAACTGGCCCAAAAATCAATCAGTACGTAATTCCCCCGCAGATCACTTAAGGCGATGGACTCTCCCTCCGGAGTTTCCTGGGCAAAATCAGGTGCTACCGAGCCAATTGCCAGGCGGCTGGCCTTTTTCACTTTTTGCGCAAGCGATGCGGCCAAACGAGGATGTTCTTCACCGAACAGGTCAATATACTTTTTGGCGTAAGCCACATAAAGAGGAGACTTCTGACGTTCAGCTGCGGCGATAATACCCCCGAGCGCCAATTTTTTAGCGCTGGATTGTTCAGGAATCTGGTCGAGTAATTGATCGAAATAAAAGGCTTGCTGCTCGGTCGAGCGCAGCACCTGCAAGAGGGTCTGTGCGTAGCGCTGAACACTCTGGTAGACCCAGGGCATATTATTCAAGGCCGGATCAGAGAAGTCGACAAAGGCAAAGGATTCGTTAGCAAAGTATTCTAATTCATTATCGTATTCATCCTGATTGGACAGATAAGAAATGTAGGTGTTCAGCGCGAGGATTTTTCCCAGATACGGATTATCCGCCTGCATCGTTTCCAGCATGACTTCTTTTTCCTGATCCAGGCCTTTAATATCGGTAATCAACCGTTGGCGTTCGTCGTCATCTTTGGCCCGCTGCAGCTGGGTAAACAGACGGCCTGTCCGTTGCGCAAGCTCGTTGATGGTGCTGCGTAAATTCACATATGCCTGATTTAAATCCGAAACCACTATTTGTGACTCTCGCATGCTCGAGCAATTTCCTTCTACCACTACCTCCGGCTCATTACCTAAAATCAAGGGAATATTTTCCTGAGGGCTGGTTCCCAGGTAATAGAAGGCCGGGGCGCCGGCGGGCAGGGTAAAGGTGGCGGCTCCCGTTTCATCGATGGTTTCGGTAAACTCTTCCGTAAACCCTACGCCCTGAAAGGAATACAGGCTAACCGTTTCCATTCCTGTACATTCTTCGAATAGAGCACGGAGACGCACCTGCTCTTGTGCGACAAGCGTTAAAGATACCGATACAGTAAAAAGAAAGGTAAATAGTTTTTTCATCAGGAGTACGATTTGTATTTTAAACAAAGGTAGGCAGAATCATGCGAGTTGGAAAGTCGGGGTGGAGGTTCTTCCTGTTTCATCTAAACAAAGCCATTACTCGTCGAAGCCTGCCCGCAGTAGGAAACAAATCTTTTACCTTAGCAGTTTGATCAATAAAGTTAAGTATGTCATTTAATCGAGATCCATATAGTACCGGGCGGGGACGCAGCCCATTTAGTTCCATCACTGCCGTCATCATGGCTTTGGCCGTCCTGGTCGTGCTATTTTTTGTGGCACGGTTCGTCTTTAACATTCTGTACTATCTATCCCCTATCTTTTTAATTGCCACGCTATTCATTGATCGAAATGTCATTTTCGATTATCTAAAATGGATTCGTAAGCTCTTTAAACGCGACATTATTATTGGGGTGGGGGCTACGATTCTGTCTATTTTTGGATTTCCTCTTTTGTCGGCATTTCTTTTTGCGAAAGCACTCTTCAAAAAGCGGGTGAAAGATGCCGCCGAAGAAGTACGCATGCAACGGGAAGGTCGCCTTATTGAATATGAAGAGGTGGACGATGAGCCATTGGATCTGCGACGCCTGGAGGAACAAAACCGTCGCCGTGCTGCCGAGCAGGAGCGAAACCGCAAGCGCGATTCGGATAGTGAATACGAAGATCTTTTTGAATGATAGAGCAATGGGGTTGGGCGATTCTATTGCATGGGGGCAGTTTTGCCGCTATTTTATATTCCTGGTTTTTATACTGGTACCGCAAGGAATGGAGCCGAACGCCCACCTTTAGGGTCCCTGCTGCCTACCAGCCAGAAACTTCAGTGACCGTACTCGTACCGGCCCGTAATGAAAGTTCTGCTATTCACAACTGCCTCGTAGCACTCAAACAGCAATCTTACCCTCCTCACTTGCTAGAAGTCATTGTCATTGATGACGGCTCCGAAGACGATACTGCCGCCAAGGTGGAAGCGTTCTACTGGACACAGTTGCGCCTTATCCGCCGTAGAGGTGGCGGCAAAAAAGCAGCCCTGGAACAAGGTGTCGCCGCTGCTGCCGGTGAACTTATCATAACGACCGATGCGGATTGTATCGTACCCAGCGATTGGGTGTGGCATCTGGCGGCCTGCTACCGGCAGTACGATGCTGCCTTTATTTCGGCTCCCGTACAATTTATCCGTGAGCAGAATATCCTGCAGCGGTTTCAGTCCCTCGACTTTTTGGGGATGATGCTACTGACCGGCGCCGGCATCTCGGGCCAAATGCACTACCTGAGTAATGGAGCTAATATGGCCTATCCACGACAGGTCTTTCTCGACCTGGAGGGATATCGCGGCAACCATGACCTGGCTTCGGGGGATGATGTATTTCTGGCGTATCAAATTGCCCGTCGTCATCCCGAACAAATCGTTTTCTTAAAAACACCCCTGGCCAGCGTCCGTACAGAATCAGCGTCCACGCTGGGGGCCTTCTGGCAACAGCGTTTGCGTTGGGCCACCAAGAACAATCAATCCCGCGACCGGGATCTACTGCTTAGCCTTGCTCAGGTCTTCATATTGTCCTGGTTTATTTTACTCACCTTTCTTACGCTACCCTGGTATGGGCTCAAAGGCTTCTTGCTGTTCCTGGTTCTCCTCGGTGTAAAGACTTTTCAGGATTACCACCTACTGCGGGAAGCCAGTGCGTACTTCAACCGCAAAGACCTTATGCGTTATTTCTGGCCCGCCCAGATTCTACATATCCTGTATATTGCTTTTATCGGGCTGGCCGCCAACGTGGTTAAGACGTATCAGTGGAAAGGACGACGCTTACGCTAAAAACCGGATCCAATCGCCGGTGAACGTTCCCCGTCACTACCTCTTACTCAAATTCACTGGTGGTGTGAAATTCAATCTCAGGGTGATTATCCTGAGCCATCTTGAGTGCCCAGGCGGTTTCGGCCAAAAAGACATGGCGTCCGTGTTTGTCGCGGGCAATATCTTTGCTACGGCGAGACAAAAACTCTTTCATGGCTTCATCATTATTCGAACTTACCCAACAGGCCTTATGCAGGTTCACCGGCTCGTAGGTCACTGATGCCCCGTATTCGTGCTTAAGGCGATATTCGATGACGTCAAATTGCAGCGCTCCTACCGTACCGATAATCTTGCGATTATTGATTTCCTTGATAAAAAGCTGTGCCACCCCTTCATCCATGAGCTGCTCGAGCCCTTTATTGAGCTGTTTGGACTTCATGGGGTCGGCGTTATTTACGTAGCGAAACATCTCGGGCGAGAAGCTGGGAATTCCTTTAAAATGGAGGACTTCCCCCGCCGTAACCGTATCGCCAATTTTAAAGTTTCCGGAATCGTACAATCCAATCACATCACCCGGGAAAGCTTCTTCTACGACCGTCTTTTTCTCCGCCATAAAAGAAGTAGGGTTGGAGAATTTCATTTTGCGGTTCTGCCGTACGTGCAGATAATTCGTATTTCGCTCAAAGACCCCCGAACAAATGCGCAGGAAGGCAATGCGGTCGCGGTGTTTGGGGTCCATATTAGCATGAATCTTAAACACAAACCCTGCAAACTCATCTTCATCCGGCTTGACCTGCCGCTCTTCGGTCACCCGCTGTAAGGGCCCGGGAGCAATATCCACGAAGCAGTCCAGGAGTTCGCGCACACCAAAATTGTTGATAGCACTACCAAAGAAGACGGGCGACTGATTACCCTGTAGGTAGGTGGCGCGATCAAAGTCCGGGTACACTTCGCGAATCATGTTCACCTCTTCGCGTAATTCATCAGCAGCTGTTTCGCCAACTAGTTCGTCGAGCTCCGGATTATCGAGGTCGGTAATTTCGATGACGTCTTCACCTTCTTGTTTACTGTGAGGACGGAACAAGACCAGTTTTTGCTCGTACAGGCTGTACACCCCCTGAAAGCGCTGCCCCATCCCCACCGGCCAGCTTAGTGGGGTAGCGGTAAGCCCCAGCTTTTGCTCAAGATCATCCAACAGGTCGAAGCCATCGAGGCCTTCCCGGTCGAGTTTATTGATAAAGACAATGATGGGGGTTTTGCGCATACGGCACACCTTCACCAGTTTTTCCGTTTGCGGCTCTACTCCTTTGGCAACATCAATCACTACAATAACGCTGTCTACGGCGGTGAGGGTGCGATAGGTATCTTCCTGGAAATCCTGGTGACCAGGCGTATCCAGGATATTGATCTTATGATTGCGGTAATCAAACGCCATTACGGAGGTTGCTACGGAGATCCCCCGTTGCCGCTCGATCTCCATGAAGTCGGAGGTAGCACTTTTTTTAATCTTATTGGACTTTACCGCTCCCGCCACCTGAATAGCGCCGCCAAATAACAGCAACTTTTCCGTGAGTGTCGTTTTACCGGCATCCGGGTGGCTAATAATGCCAAATGTCTTCCGTTTCTTTATTTCTTCGAGCAGCTTACCCATTATTTTTATTTTTCAGCCCGCAAATATAGTGAAAACCAAAGGATTCCCTGGGGTTTGCCCGTAATAATAGGCCAGTCAAAGCCGGAGGATTAGGCATAGCGATCAACCATGGCCATAGCAATTCAATACCTTATTTTTCTTTAGAGCTTTTTTACACTTTAATAATCAGTCGGCAAATGCCACTTTTTGACTGTAAGGAGTTTAGGAAATCCCAAAACTCATCGTTGCCGGTATAGATGGCCAAAACCCAAACAAGCTCTTACATTTTTAGTATTTTCGGGCTGAGTAGAGATAAGGAGCGGCGTTACTTTCTTCGCCCTTTCTCGCAGAGAATAAACAAATACTGTTCCCAGTCTTTTTCAATAAACTAATAACAGGCCAACAACTAAACCTTTGGTCTAACTGTAGTAACTGAACACCCATTACCACAGCACCAAATTTATAGCGCGTATGATCGAATTGGCTGGAATCATCATTTTAGGCATTGTCGCCCAATGGATCGCCTGGAAAATCAAGATTCCGGCTATTCTGCCATTAATTCTAGCCGGCCTGACCGTAGGCCCCTTATCTACCTTTTTTACGGAAGATGGCACTAAGTTACTCGAACCCATTTACAGCAGCCAACGGGGTGAGGGATTATTCCCGGGGGAATCCTTATTCTACTTTGTTTCTTTAGCTATTGGGATTATTTTGTTTGAGGGCGGCCTTACGCTAAAGCGAAAAGAAATCAGTGGCGTAGGTCCGGTTATTCTCAAGTTGATCACTGTGGGCTCTACCATAACCTTTATCGGTGCTGGCTTTGCCGGACATTTTATTATGGGCCTAACGTGGCCTATTTCGTTTCTTTTTGCGGCCCTAATTATCGTAACGGGTCCTACGGTGATTGCGCCTATTTTGCAGAACGTACCCCTCAACCGCAACGTGGCCACGGTGCTCAAATGGGAAGGTATTCTGATCGACCCGATCGGTGCACTGGTTGCCGTACTGGTATTTGAATTTATTCGGTCGGCAAGCGGGGGCGTAGAATTCACCTCCCATGCCCTCATTCAGTTTGTTCAGATTATTTTGATTGGCCTGGCCTTAGGCACGATTGCCGCCTATGCCCTTTTTCAGCTCATCAAGAATGATCTTATCCCTCATTATCTGCTGAATGTGTTCACCCTGGCTTTTGTGCTGGGCGTGTTTGTGTTTTCCGAAGTGATGGCTCATGAGTCAGGATTACTCTCCGTAGTCGTTATGGGAATGGTACTGGGAAACCTGGACGTACCGCGCCTGAAAGAAATTTTGTCCTTTAAGGAATCGCTCAGCATTCTACTTATCTCGATCCTCTTCATTCTACTGGCAGCCAACATTGATGTGTCTGACCTCGAAATTGTCCTCAATGATTGGCACAGCTACGCCCTCTTTGGCTTCGTGGCTTTGGTCCTCCGCCCTTTGGGAGTCTTTATCAGCACCCGCAACTCTGAGCTGAGCTTCAACGAGAAGCTGTTTATCAGCTGGGTGGGACCGCGTGGTATTGTTGCGGCGGGTATTGCCTCTCTTTTTGGGATCACCCTGACCAACGAAGGGGTCGCCATGGCCGAGTATATTACCCCTTTGGTATTCATGATCGTTCTGGGTACTGTGCTACTTAATGCTACCACAGCCCGGCCGGTAGCGAAATTGCTGAACGTAATTCAGGATAGCTCTAGCGGCATCTTATTTATTGGTGCCAGCCTCGCCTCTCGCATACTAGCGCGCTTCCTCATTGAAAACAACCGGCACGTCGTCATGATTGATAATAATGAAGGCAGTGTACGCCGGGCCCGGGAGATGGGAATTGAGGCCTTTGTCGTCAACATTTATACCGACGACCTCAACGATCAATTTGAATTACTGGATGTCGGCTACCTCATTGCCATGACGAGTAGCCCCGATGTTAATGAGTACGCGCTAAATAAATACACGCGGGAATTTGGAGAGAACGGTGCCTACCGCCTCATTTCTCCGGAAGAATTGCGTAAGGATTCCAGTGAATTACCGATCGATCAACTGCTTTCGCAAAAAGATGATTTTCTCAACCTCAATGAAGTGGCTCGCGACTATCCACAGATGCACGAAGTGCCCCTCGAGTCTATTGAACAGCTGACGATGCTGGTCGACAAAATGATGGCCGTGAATAAAAGTGTGCCTATTTTTGTCAAAGACGGCGAAGGTGAGATTCTCATTATTCCGGCCGACCATGATCGCCTACAACTTGCGCAAGGCACTTTTCACCTGATCTACATGGGTCGAGAACTGGAAGAAAACGTGGTGGAGTCACTAATCGTCAAAGAAGCCTCAACACAAGACGCAAAGCCGACCCAAAAGGATTAAGAGCTTGTTTGGTTTTCACACTTCAGGCTGCTCTTAAATAGGGCTTTCCGAAAATTTGGCCAGTTCGTCTTCCGGCATATCGACAAGTACTACATCGATGTTTCGATCAACGGCATTAATCATGAAATCATGAATAATCTCCAGCGCGTCGGTATCGATTTCTTCACACTTACTCCCATCAATAGTTACCTCCCTGTTTTCAGGCAAATGATCAAAGGTAAGTAGCAAACTTGCTTTATTGATAAAGGTAACGTGCTCACTTAGGGTGATCTTAATCTTGGGCTTCCGGCCTAATTCCTCGGCACTTTCTTCCTCATGTCGATAATAATAGGGCGTTTTGTAGTTCGCCCGCAAGATGAAAAATATACCAACCCCCATACCAATTATGATACCAATTAAGAGGTCAGTTAACAGGATCGCTACGATCGTTGAAATGAACGGTAAAAATTGATTCATTCCAATTTTATATTGTTCCCGGTAAAGACTCGGCCTTGACAGTTTATACCCAATTAAAAGTAATATAGCAGCCAATGAAGCTAAAGGAACATACCCGAGCAGATGTGGAATAACCAGGATACTAATCACCAGTAAAAAACCGTGGTAAATAGCTGACATACGCGTTGCATTACCGGCATTGATGTTGGCCGAACTGCGCACTATGACTGCGGTCATAGGTAGTCCACCGACTAATCCCGCTAAAATATTTCCGACGCCCTGTGCTTTCATCTCCCGATTGTTAGGCGTGTGCCGCTTGTGGGGGTCTAATTTATCTACAGCTTCAATGCTTAATAAGGTCTCCAGGCTGGCAATGATAGCAATCACTACTCCTGTTTTCCATACCGTAAAATCCGTCAACCCACTAAAATCAGGAAAAGAAAAGGCTTCTTTTCTGGCCGCTTCACTCGTTAAGTCGGGAAGACTAACCAGCATTTCTGGGTGTAAGGCAAAACTTGTACCTTTTTGCCATACGAAAGCATGTAAAAAAGCACCACTAAGGACCGCTAAAAGGGCTCCCGGTATAGCTCCTAAAACAGTCTGTTTTTTAATAAATGGTTGCTCCCAAAGAATTAACACCCCTAAAGAGACTGCCCCGATAATTAAAGCTCCCGGGTGAATATGCCCGAAGGCATACTGTAAAGTAGAAAAGGTATTTCGGTCGTCGTGATCCCAAAATTCCATACTACCAAACGCTTCTAAATCTACACCAAAAAAATGCGGTAGCTGCTTAAGAATCAAAATTAATCCGATCCCCGCCAGCATACCTTTAATAACGGAAGAGGGAAAGTAAAGCCCAATAACTCCCGCTTTGATATAGCCTAATATCAACTGTATGACACCGGCAATCACCACAGTGGTCAGGAACAGTTCGAACGTAGCCAACTCGGTGAGCGCATCCAGAACAATGACAGCCAACCCGGCAGCTGGCCCGCTAACACTAGTTTGAGAGCCACTTAGCATACCAACAACAATCCCACCAATAATCCCTGTAATTAAACCTGAAAACAAGGGGGCTCCCGAAGCTAAAGCTATCCCTAAACAAAGGGGTAGAGCAACTAAAAAAACGACAATGGAGGCAGGAAAGTCTTTGGGAAATCCTTTTATATAATCTTGAAAACCTAATGATTTCATGTTTGTTTATTTATTAAGTCAGTGTGTATTAACCATTTTCTAAAAAGGACAGTTGCACTTTCCAGAGGGAGGAAGATCATCTTTATGCTACATTTTTTTCCGTAGAAAAAAAGCCTTTTGTATTAAAATACGATAAAAATGGCTTTAAAATCAAAAAAACCTGGTCTATGGTATGGTTGCTACTTTCCAATGAACCTTATTCGGCATGCCAATTTCAATTCAATTTAAGCTGAACGATAATCTATATTTACGCGATCCACAAGGCACAAAACTGGGTAAGCGTATTATACAGCACGGTATCTTGCTGATTGATGAAATTGGTTTTGAAGATTTCACCTTTAAGAAACTCGCTACCCGCATTCAATCTACGGAAGCGTCCATTTACCGTTATTTTGAAAATAAGCACAAGCTGCTTGTCTATCTGTTATGCTGGTATTGGGAATGGATGAAATTTCGAATTGACTATAACACTACCAATATTCGCGATCCCCGTCTTAAGCTAAAGATGGCCATTTCGACCATTGTCGATACAGCTAAACGAAATGCTTCCATTGACTTCGTGGACGAAGATGTATTACACCGCATCGTTGTCGCCGAAGGTACGAAGACTTACCACACCAAACGAGTAGACCAGGAAAACAAAAAGGGATTCTGGTTGACCTACAAATCGCTCAACCGGATGATCGCTGATATTATACTGGAGATCAAATCCGACTACAAATACCCGCGTGCCCTCGCAAGTACGCTACTGGAAATGGCTAATAACCATATTTATTTTGCCGAACATTTACCTTCCATGACGGATATCAACCTAGAAGAAGGCAACTTCGAGCCTGTCGAACGATTGCTGGAAAATTTTGCCTTCAGCATTCTTGATTGTGAGCTACCTGGAGGTGATCATCCTGACGCCTTGCAATAAGGGTACTGGGTAATCTTCATAAATCTGCCAAATTGATCGCACAATAGCTGCGTCAGGTCGTTGTAATTTAGGGCTAGGAAATTTGTGGTTGCCCTCATTTTTATGTATCAAGACCACTTGTATGGACATCAGAAGAACTATAGCATAGCTTAATTGACTTTGACTATAGTGCTAGTCCATTTTTTAGTTTAACTCATTCTAATTAAAATATTTTACTAAGCATGGCAAATTGTTTCGCACTACTCGGGTGGAGTCTTCCCGTTATTGAAAGTATGCAAAAAGCAGGAAAGCCCTTTGTGGTTGTTTCTTTTCCTGAGTTTTCTGCTTACGCAAAAGAACATGACATCCCCTTTGTAGGCTATAAACTGGATGAATTCAGCAGTCAATCCAACTCACTTGGCCTGGCCGAGCTACTCAAACCATACGGTGCTGATGTTGCAGTCCCTCTTTTTGAGGAAACTGTCGAGTGGGCAGGAGCCTTAAACTCTATATACCGGGATGATCCTCGTATTCTAAACCGGGCTTTTTTATTTCGTGATAAGGCAATGATGAAGCGTAAGGCACTACTGGGTGGTTTACGGGTTGGACTGTTTGAGGTAATCAGCAGCCACGAACAAGCCCATAGCTTCCTGGATCGCCTCAATGAAGCAGAGCTACGCCTCGACGGGGAGGAAGATGCCTGGTTCCACGTTAAACCATTTACAGCAGCCGGAACGATCGGACACCGATTTATCAAATCGCGTGCTCAGATTGAAGAAAAAATTCGCATCAGCGATTTCCCCTGCCTGGCCGAAAGCCACCTTTCCGGACAAGAGTTCTCTTGTGAGGCGTACGTCCATAATGGAAAGATCGTTTTCCTTAACATCACAGAATACGTCAAACTCGGGTATTCCAACTTTATTCCTGCCGGGCCTAAACTGGAAAGCAAGCGCCCTCTGATCCATAAAGAGATTCAGAAGATTGTTGACATCTTTGGCATTGAGTATGGTATGCTTCACCCTGAGTTTTTCCTTGGTGAAAATGATACCCTCTACTTTGGTGAGGTTGCCTGCCGTATCCCCGGTGGTCACATCTTAGAATTAGCTGGTAAAGCCTATGACTTTGATGCCTTACTGGCCTTTGTTCTGATTCACGATCCATCGCTGACGGATGCAGAACTTGCGGAAATCTTCCCAACTAATGGTGAAATTCCCGAAAAACACTTTGGTAACGTGATGGTTTTCCCACAACAGGGACAAATCACCAAGCTCCAAATTCCCGAAGAGCTAATGGAGGAGCCTTACTACCTGGATAATGACCTGGTACAGCCACTCGGACCACAGAAGATTGGTGGCCGGGAAGGCTTCGGTAATCATTTTGGTACCGTTAACTTTGCCGGAGAAGATGCAGATCACATGCGTGAGCTGCTCAGGCACTACGAAGATGTACCCTTTTACGTCTAATATTTCGGAGTGAAATCAGATTTCACTCCAAGCCATGATGCCGCCCGTCTTAACGGGCGGCATCATATCTTTTCATGACCGAAAATCGTCTATGACCGTAACAATCGAAGAACTCGAAAACAGGTTTGAAATAAATTTACAGGAGTATGCTTCTGCAACTTCTATCATGCGCGAGCAGCGCAAATCAAAGCTATTAAGTCAAGTTGAACTTCTTACCCAAAATGCGGAGGGCTTCGATGTCCTGTATCGCCACCTACCACAATTGTTAGATGCGGGCATATTCGCTGAAACGCCCTGGGAACAACCCCAACATCTTGTACCGGCCCTTGTCGGCGGTACACTTCTTTCTGGCTATCCCAATGCAGCAATGGAAATTCTGAGCGAATTGCGGCTTCTCGCTATAGCCGAGGGGGATGCAGGGATGACCGGATTTACCGCAGAACAGGCTAATGCTTTCTTGAAAGATCTGCTAGTTAAGCACTTCGATCTGGCAATGGAAGACTTTTCGGAAGAAGCCTGGGATGCTTATTCCAAACGTACCACCCGTGGTATCCGGCTGCTTTTTGACCGACTCTTAGCCTCTATACCTCTTTCAGAACTGAAGGATAGACTGCATACTGAATTAAAGACGCTCGCTGCACAGCGGCCTATTGTCCAAACCCGAATGCTCGATATTCTGAGGATTATTGACCAAAACCTGGCTTTGGACCCCACTGATGCTATTGACGCAAGCCTCTTGAAGTATGTCAACGCCGCCATACACCCTACACCAGCCGCAGCTAGAGAAACTACCCCGGCACATTATCGACGTTTTCTTACTCAAACTTCCCCAGAGCAGTTGGTTAAAGAGGCCACAACGATGGGAGAAAGCATGATGCATACCAGCCTGGTTTCCACACAGCACGTCTCACTGCTACAGTATTTGGCCGAGACCAATCAGATGGCATTAATGGTTAGTGCACTTTCCCTTAATGCCCACGGTTCGGCGGAATTAGAACGACATCGCGAGATCGTCTATCAGCTCATTACCAATTACATTACCCATGCCAACCCCCAGAGTATATTCGGACTGGCCCGGGTACTGCAACGCAATCTGTTCTCTCGCCGTATTACCCGCAATGCCCTCATCCGCTTGCTGAAAATTGAAATTCATCCCGAAATTGCCCGCAGCCTGCGCAAGGGTAATCTCACCCGTTACCGGGCTACCCCTATTCAGATTTTGGTTAGTGGTATATTGAGCGTTTTGGGGCACCCACTAGGCGTTCGACAAGGCAACAATCCAACCTGTCAGTCGGCACGCGCTATAAGCATGTGGAGTCGACATGCTCCCGGAAAGCTAATCAACTTACTAATTGACGCCGCCACTACTAATAATATTATTCTACGCTATGAAGGTGACCTGCTGGAATCCAAGCATATTCATGCCGGCTTGATTCGCCAGTTCGACTACAAACTTGATCCCGTATCCGTAGTGCTGGTACCTCACCTCGATATGATTTATAACGAAATGATGCGCCGCGCAGCCGGAAAGCATTTTGGCAAAGACCCGCACGTTTCGGTTAATCCCGCATTCTATGGCCATTGGATTCAGACTGGATTTAAGTCCGTATACAATCCTACTTTAGCGGCCATCGACAACTACAAAGAGTTTGTACGCACCTTTTATGCAAGCTTTCACCCTGAATTTAATGGGGGCTACCACATGGTTTATCCGGTACCAATTGGTATCTTCATAACCGATTCGAAGGCTAATATGCTGGGATTCCACGCTATTTCTCTATTACGAGTAGAAACCAGCCCACACGATGACGAGTTTCGAGCCTACTTTTTTAACCCGAATAGCGAAGGAAAGCAGAACTGGGGACAGGACATTACGCCTACTGTGTCTGGTTTTGGCGAAAAGCCTGGTGAATCAAGCTTGCCATTTGGCGAGTTTTGTTCGCGTGTCTATGCCTATCACTATAATCAGTTGCAGGTAGGTGAGAAGACTGGACACATTCCCTCTACAGCTATTCAACAGACCGAAAAGCTTGCCAAAGAGAGCTGGGGCCGCAATTATAATTGGATCGATAAAGCATAATCATAATGACTAGAGTATACAATCAATTAACACGCAGAAACGTAAGACACTCCTCAAGGATTGAATTGAGCCAGTCTGCACTGAAGAAAAACATCAATTTTATTCGTAAGAAGATCGGGAAGCATCCCATATTATCAAGTGTAATAAAAGCCAATGCTTATGGGCATGGTATTTTCACTATGGTGAGGATGCTGGAAAAATGCGGCATACGACACTTCTCCGTGGCTTCAGCCTTCGAGGCAGAAGAAGTACATCAGGTATGCTCTGAAGATTCCAAAATCATGATCATGGGTATCCTGTATGACGAAGATATACCATGGGCAATTGAGCACGACATTGAGTTTTATATTTTTGACTATTCCCGCCTAAAGCTCGTACTGGAACACGCCAAACGGCTTAAAAAACGGGCATATGTGCACCTCGAAGCGGAAACTGGTACTAACCGTACGGGTATGACCATTCCCTTTTATAAAAAGGCACTAACTTTTCTGAAGCAACACCAGGAACATATCGAATTCCAGGGCCTTTGCACTCACCTCGGCGGAGCGGAATCACGAGCAAACGAATTCCGGATTAATTTGCAGATTGATCGATATAAGGAGTTTTTGGCTATAGCCAAAAACCGAAAATTTATGCCTGTACAACGCCATATCGCTTGTTCCGCATCGGCTTTAGCCATGCCCGACACTCACTATGATATGGTGCGGGTAGGTATTGCTACCTACGGTTTCTGGCCCAGCCCTGACATCTACTATCAGCATTTGCAGGATACTGGAAAAACTAAAGATAGCCCCATGAGTCGTATCTTCAGTTGGAAGACAGACATAATGGATATTAAACACGTTCCAAAAGGAGAATTTATTGGCTATGGTACGGCCTATCAGGCACAACGAGACATGCATATTGCGGTCATACCGCTTGGGTACAGTAATGGATACCCAAGAGGCGAATCTAATCGCGGATTTGTATTAATAAACGGGCGCAAGGCTCCTATTGTCGGATTGATTAATATGAACCTGTTCATGGTTGATATATCCCACATCAATGGAGTAGCCACCGGCGACGAGGTCGTACTGATCGGTAAGCAGAAGAATGCCACGATTAATGTCAGCTCGTTCACCAACTATACGCAGCTGCTGAACACCGAAATGATGAGCCGCTTACCCTCCGCTATACCCAGGGCAATTGTCCGGTAGGGGCTTAGGGGCGTATGGGATACATTTCTGCGCCCCTGCCTACACAGCGTATAGCGTCTTGTAAGGCCGCCTGCTGATCGCCCGTCAGCTTTACGGTGCGCTTAAAGCCATCGTAGTTGATGCGGATCTTTTCAATAGTAAAAACGGTAAGGCTATAGAATACATCAAGAGGTATCACACAGACGTGATTATACTCGCGCATATTTGTGCTTTCGTCAAAGCGGCCCCGGTCGGGTACGTTGAGTAAGGGTATAATGTGGCCGTTATTCAGCATTAAACTAATTTGCCGACCCGCCTCAATTTGATAATAATCTCGTTCTAGGGTGGCAATAGTTAGGAAAAACGAACTGATAGAGTCGTTTTCGGTATAGGAAAACATCAACTTAGCTTCCTCTACCATTTTAAGTTCTCCGTCTTCGTTGGTATATGCACTTGGTACCAAATAGCCGATACTCATTGGCTCAACGGAGACGATCTGAGTGCTGTCGAAAGCATCGTACTCATTTAAAATGTATGTACATTGTGCATAGCCGCTGAGGGGTAAAATGCAGCTAATCAAAAAAGCCAAAATCAGATTTCTCATAGTGGTCTGTACCTTTCCTGCAAAAATAGGGTAAAAAAGAAGATGGTACCCGCACAATGGAATACCATCTTCTCACAACGCTTCCTTACGGAGGGTTATTCTACATCGAATGCTTGTTTAATATCAAACTCGTAGTAGTCTGCATTATCATCCGGAGTAAGAATAATATCCCGTACAATCAGCAAGAAATAATCCGTTCCATTCTTCACTACAAAGAGATCATCAATTGCTAATTGGGGAGATTGCGACACCTCATTTCCGTTGTCATACAAGGCTTTTACTTCGTCTTTATTTACTACGGCAGCAAAATCGGCATTGGTATCCTCAACTATTGCCATAGTAGCACCGTTTACTGGCTCAATGCGTTGAATCCAGTTTTCGGCTAACGACATATCCAGATCAATCCCCTGATCGCGGATCTCCGCCTCAGCGGAGGAACTCGAAACGGCTTCCGGAACATCTAAATCCAGAGCTCCCGGGCTCTGTCCGTCAGCATTATTCAACAAAATCATAGTGAATGTACTGTCAATGGGTTGGGCTGTAGTACCGATAGTAATATCCAGGGATACCTGATCAGTTTCTCCTGCTTCATCCTCAATGATGAATGAGTATGTACGAACACCATCGTTGTGAGCGGTAATATCAATAATGATATCAAAGTCATCAACATCTGCCCCCGTTACTAAATAAGGGTTTTGCACCGTGGTGAAGCCTGAATTAAAATCCAGGCGCGAGGTAGCAACTAAATCGCCATCGGACCGGATAGTCAGGGATTTCAAATCATTATCCCCCCGCTGAACGTCCAGCTTTACGCGAAAGGTTTCCCCCGCCAATACTTCGGTATCGGTAACGATAGCATCCGACTCATCTAAAAACTGTATAAAAGGCGCTAACGGATTTAAAGGCCCATCTCCTCCCAGGCCTCCTTCTTCCGTACAGCTGTGGAAGCTAAACAAAGCCGCAATGAGTAGGGTAAGTGTACTAATACGTAAGTGATTCTTTTTCATTATTGTGTATTTGGTCATTAATGAGGTTTTATATCGCTTATAACGCATCCAATATGGGTATGCTTATGCAAAATTGTATGAACAATAAAAGAAAAATGCCAAACCTACAAAACAGGTTTGGCATTCTTAACGAGATCTTAAACCCATTAGCGTATTAGCGTAACGTTTCCTTTTAGGAAATACAGCTCGCCGTCTACCGAACACCGGTATTGTACATAATACCCGTAAACGTCAGGAGGCAGGTCTTGTCCCTGATAAGTACCGTCCCATCCCTGATCATTCACATCAGTTGTGAAATAGACCTCTTCGTCCCATCGGTTGCGAACCATAAACTCAAAATCTTCTTCGAGGATAACATCACCATAAACCCTTAGGAAATCGTTCATACCGTCACCATTAGGCGTGAATCCGGTAGGAACAAAGACAAATGGAGGCTCACACTCACAAATCTTGATGATCTGGCGTAACGTATCACTCACACAGCCATCAGCAGTTGTTGCCACAACAGAGATCTCCGCTGTTTCATCCAGCATAATTTCCAGCATTGAACCATTCTCTCCGGAAATTAATACACTGTCCTGGAACCATTCGTAGGTGCAATCGGAACAGCCCTCTACCATCAACGTAACTTGATCGGTTGACGTTACGATAGTATCGTTGGCAACCAGGCTAATTTGATCATTAATATTAACCGGTTGTAGTACCTCTTCAAGAATGGCTGTACAATTAAATTGATTGCTGAGAACCACCTCTGCATTGACTGTTCCTTCCACGATGTACTCTACCGTAGGTCCAGCCATGGGATCACCGCCAACCAACAGATTCTCCGGACTCCACAAATACATGAGTTCCTGACTTTCCACTTCATTGTTGACCTGTACCCGCACGATATCACCATCTTCACAGGCAATATCCAGTACTTCCAGGTTGGCTTGCACAGGCTGGTAATTTACCAGAATACTGTCTACTTGTTGACATCCGGTCACCGGGTCAGTGCCCCGGACGTAAAACGTACGCTGACCAATTATCGGATCAATAGCCAAGGTACTATCTGTACTAAGAACATCCATAAAATCAGCATCTTCGGCCCATTCCCAGGTCAGGTTCTCTTCGGTTTCCACTCCGATCACATAGGGTGCTTCTTCGCATAGTATAGTGTCCCCATCTAATGTGAAGTCGGGTGACGCATTCGTGAATACTTCCGTGGTATCCAGAACTGTACACTGCCCGGTCGGATCAGTTATTTCAACTGTAAACAACCCTGCGTTTTCTGCACGCAACGTAGGATTGGGGACTGAAGGATTCTCAAAGACCTCGCCCGGCATCCAGTTGTATGTGAAATCACTGTCACCTCCGGGATTCAGGCTGATAGAATCCCCAATACAAACCATTAAAGTATCTGCCGGGCTTACCGGTTCAAAATCAGGTACATCAACGATAATCGAATCTACAGTTGAGGTACCACAAATGGTATCCCTGACAGCGACAAAGTATACATTACGGCCTGCAACAGGATTCGCAACGTATTCAGAACCTTCACCCAGCAAAGTATTGAGTTGGCTATCTGCAAACCAGGTTACCTCATTGCCAGGCGTCGTAGAAACCATTAAGGTCAACGAATCACCCAGGCATACTAAAGTATCTACTGTCTTTTCGATTACCGCTACTGATGGTCTTACTGTGACCAAGACAGAGTCCACGTACTCACAACCGTTAGCATCCGTGGCGGTTACCGTGTATAGCTGATCCATGTCAATCGTTGCCGACGGATTGGCTGCCGTGGCATCATCTAATCCAGCCGACGGACTCCAGCGGTAGGTATACTCCGTGTCCGCATCCGGGTTGATGCCCGTAGCTACATCTGCACATACCTCCACC
>Ga0102940_1000340_pt1 | contig 32624 bp, 29 predicted proteins | sample SalPonR2_C_D1_MG_FD_78215 | JGI IMG/M metagenome (GOLD analysis project Ga0102940, IMG submission 78215) | Salt pond soil microbial communities from South San Francisco under conditions of wetland restoration - Salt Pond MetaG R2_C_D1_MG | ecosystem: Environmental > Aquatic > Marine > Intertidal... | reverse complement strand
GCCGACTGAGGTCCCGACGCCGGCCCGACGGACCGTCCCGGACGATCCGTCCCGGATTCCGACATACTCTCGAACATCGAACAGGGAACGCATACGACATGGAAGAACAACCGAATGAAGCCGCCGCCGGCGGTGAGAACCAGCAGCAGGCCAGCATGGCCGTTCAGCACGTCTACCTGAAGGATTGCTCCTTCGAGGCGCCCGGGGCCCTGGGTCTCGACGGGGCCGAAGGCCAGCCGGACATGAACCTGAACCTGTCCCAGCGGGTCAACACGCTGGAGGACAACCGGTACGAGGTGATCCTGACGGTGACCGTGACCGCGAAGCAGGGCGACAAGACGGCGTTCATCGCCGAGGTGCACTACGCCGGCATCTTCCAGATCGCCGGCTTCAGCGAGCAGCAGTTGCCCTACGTGATCAACGTGCTGTGCCCGAACCTGCTGTTCCCGTACGCCCGGACCCAGATCGGCCAGATGATCGCCGCCGGCGGGTTCGTCGCGCCGCCGCTGCAGCCGATCAACTTCGAGCAGATCTACGCGCAGCGCGTGCAGCAGGCCCAGGCGGGTCAGGCGCCGAACGGCGCGGCCGAGTGACCACCGAGAGCCCGATCACGTGAGCGCGTCGTCGGCAACGAACGACGGCCTCGAGACCGGGCCGGTTGCCGTTCTAGGGGCCGGCTCCTGGGGCACCGCGCTGGCAATGCAGCTGGCGCGGGTCGGCCACCGGGTCCGCTTGTGGAGCCGGGATGCCGAGCACGTCGAGGCGATGCGGCGCGAGCGCTGCAACGCGCGCTATCTTCCGGACATCGAGCTCGATCCTTCGATCGAGCCGGTGGCCGATGTGGCGGCTGCGCTGCAGGGCGCGAGCCGCATCCTGGTCGTCACGCCCAGCCATGCCTTCGGCGAAACGCTCGACGCCGTCGCCGACCGGGTGACCGCAGAGACCGGCCTGGCCTGGGCGACGAAGGGGTTCGAACCCGGTACCGGGCGGTTCCTCAGCGAGCTGGCGCGCGATCGGCTCGGCGATTCGATTCCGCTGGCCGCGGTGTCGGGCCCGTCGTTCGCCGGCGAGGTCGCTCGCGGCCTGCCCACCGCAGTGACGGTCGGTGCCTCGACGCCTGAATTCGGCCGCGACTGGGCCGAGCTGCTGCACGGTTCGAGCTTCCGGGCCTATTACACGGCAGACCTGAACGGCGCCCAGCTCGGCGGGGCGGTCAAGAACGTGCTGGCGATCGCCTGCGGTATGGCCGACGGCCTGGGCCTGGGCGACAACACCCGTGCGGCCCTGATCACGCGTGGGCTGGCCGAAATGATGCGGCTGGGCGAGGCGCTGGGCTGCCGGGACCGGACCCTGATGGGGCTGGCCGGGATGGGCGACCTGGTGCTGACCTGCACCGGCAATGCCTCGCGAAATCGCCGCTTCGGCCTTGCGCTGGGGCGTGGCGGAAGCGCCGACCAGGCCCGCGCCGAGATCGGTCAGGTGGTCGAAGGCGTCGATGCGGCCGAGGAAGTCATGCGCGCGGCGGAACGGGCCGGCGTCGAAATGCCGATTTCCGAACAGGTGCACGGCATCCTGTTCAAGGGCTGGAACGCGGCAAAGGGCGTGCGCGTGCTGATGGAGCGCGAACCGAAGGCCGAAACCGACTGACGCGATCCGCGATCACCATCCGCGAAGACTTCAGGACGAACCATGGAAACGCTGGACTACAACGAACTCGCCGTGCCCGGTGTTCGGCAACTCAAGCCGTACACGCCGGGCAAGCCGATCGACGAACTGGAGCGCGAATACGGCGTCCGCGACTCGATCAAGCTGGCCTCGAACGAGAATCCGCTGGGCGCCAGCCCGCTGGCGCTGGACGCCGTTCGCAAGGCGGTCGACGAGCTCTGGCTCTACCCGGACGCCAATGGATATCACCTGAAGGCCGCGCTGGCCGAGAAGCACGGAGTCGATCCGGCCTGCATCACCCTGGGCAACGGTTCGAACGACGTGCTGGTGTTCCTTGCCCAGGCGTTCCTTGGCCCTGGCCTGAAGGCAGTGTTCTCGCAGTACTGCTTCGCGGTCTATCCCATCGCGACCCAGATGGTCGGCGCCGAGGCCTCGGTGGCGCCGGCCCTGCCGGACGACCATCCGATGGCGCTCGGCCACGATCTGCGCGGGCTCTACCAGCGGGTCGACGCCGACACCCGGTTGGTCTTCATCGCCAACCCGAACAACCCGACCGGCACCTGGCTGCCCGGTGAACGGATCCGTGATTTCCTGGCCTCGCTACCGGGGCACGTGATCTGCGTGGTCGATGAGGCCTATACCGAATACGCCGAATCCGACGAACTCGGCGAGGCCTCGACCTGGCTGGAGCAGTTTCCGAACCTGGTCGTCACCCGCACGTTCTCGAAGGCCTACGGTCTGGCCGGGCTGCGTGTCGGCTACGCGCTGTCGAACCCCGGGGTCGCCGATCTGCTGAATCGGGTCCGTCCGGCCTTCAACGTCAATTCTCTGGCGCTGGCCGCGGCCGAGGCGGCGCTGAAGGACCGGGCGTTCATCGACGAGTCGCGCCGGATGAACGCTGCAGGCCTGGTCCAGCTGCGTGACGGGCTGCAAGCGCTCGGCGTCGGCGTGGTGCCCTCGGCGGCCAATTTCGTGCTGGCCCGGTTCGACCGCAGCGGCGCCGAGCTCAACGAGGCGCTGCTGCGGCGCGGCATCATCGTGCGGCCGGTCGGCAACTACGGGCTGGACCACGACCTGCGGATCACGGTCGGAACCGAGCGTCAGAACCGGCGCCTGCTCGACGCCCTCGGCGAGATTCTCGAGGGCTGACGGGCATGCAGCTTCGGGTTCATCCGGCGCGGTCTGCGCTTTCCGGCAGCATCCGGGCGCCCGGGGACAAGTCGATCTCCCATCGTGCGGCGTTGTTCGGCGGTCTGGCCCGAGGCACGACCGAGATCCGCGGCTTCCTCGAGGGCGAGGACACGCGGGCGACGCTGGCTGCGGTCGCTGCGCTCGGGGCAATCGTGGAGCGCGACGGCGAGACGATCCGCATTCACGGCGGCCCGTTGCGCGCGCCCGACGAGCCGCTGGATCTCGGCAACGCCGGCACCGGAATCCGGCTGCTGGCCGGTGCGCTGGCCGGTCATCCCGACCTGCGCGGCCGCACGATCACGCTGACCGGCGACGGATCGTTGTCGCGGCGGCCGATGGACCGCATCATCGAGCCGCTCGAACGCATGGGCGCTCGCATCGGAAGCAACGACGGCCGCGCGCCGCTTGTTCTTCACCCGCGGCCCCTGCAGCCGATCGATATCGAACTGTCCATCGCCAGCGCCCAGGTCAAGTCGGCGATTCTCCTGGCCGGCCTCAATGCCGACGGCCGGACCCGGGTGGTTTCGCCCGCACCGTCGCGGGACCACACCGAGCGACTGCTGCCGGCCTTCGGCGTCCCGGTCCGTGTCGACGGGCTGCGCGTCGAGGTCGACGGGCCGGTTCGCCTGCGGGGCGGCCGGTTGACGGTGCCCGGCGATCTCTCGTCGGCCACGTTCCCGCTGGCCGCCGCGCTGCTGGTGCCCGGCTCGGCGATCCGGCTGAACGGGGTGGGCCTGAACCCGACCCGCGACGGCGTGCTGCGCATCCTCGAACGCATGGCGCCGGGCAGCGTCGAACGGCAGGCCGGCACCATTGATTGCGGCGCCGGCGATGAGCCGGTCGCCGATCTTGCCGCCTGCCATGTCGGTCGCCCCCTGGGCATCGACGTCCCGGTCGAGTGGGTGCCGCTGGCGATTGACGAATTCCCGATGTTGATGGCGCTGGCGGCCGTGGCCGAAGGAGAAACCGTGATTCGCGGTGCCGAGGAGTTGCGCGTGAAGGAGTCGGACCGGATTGCCGTGATGACCGAGCAGCTCCGCCGATTGGGGGTTTCGATCGAGGAGCGGCCCGATGGAGCACGCATCGCCGGGGGCGCGGTCCGCGGTGGCCGGGTCGACGCCGGAGGTGATCATCGCGTCGCGATGAGTCTCGCGGTGCTGGCGCTGGTCGCCGATGCGCCGGTCGATATCGACGGCGCTGACTGGATCGCGACCAGCTATCCGGGCTTCGTCGAGGACCTGCGCACGCTCGGCGCCGAGATCGAGGTACTGCAATGAGCGGCCCGCCACCGGTCCTGACCATTGACGGGCCCTCCGGCGTCGGCAAGGGCGCGGTCTCGGCGCAAGTCGCCGCGGCGCTGGGCTGGCGGGTGCTGGATTCCGGTGCGGTGTACCGAGCAGTCGGTCTCGCGGCGCTGGAGCAGGGCGTCGACGAAACCGACCGCGACGGCCTGATCGCGCTGAGTCGCCGGCTTCCGCTGTCGTTCCGGCCGGGCGCCGACGGCATCGAGGTGCTGCTCGACGGGCGACCGGTCGGCGAAACGCTGCGCAGCGAACCGGTCAGCGTCATGGCGTCGAAAGTGGCGGCAATACCCGAGATCCGGGCCGCGCTGCTGGACCTGCAGCGGGATTGCCGCCAGCCGCCGGGGCTGGTCGCCGACGGGCGAGACATGGGGACCGTGGTCTTTCCGGATGCGCCGGTCAAGGTGTTCCTCGAAGCCAGCGTCGAGGAACGGGCACAGAGACGGTATAAGCAGTTGAAGGAAAAAGGGGAACCTGTTATTCTTGCGCGTCTTTTTCGGGACATGCAGGAGCGGGATCGCCGCGATCGCGAGCGAGCGGTCGCTCCGACGGTTCCGGCCGACGACGCGGAAGTGATCGATACCACCGCGCTGACGCTGGACGATGTCGTTGCGACCATTCTCGAGCGGGTTCGTTCGCGGATCCAGTGGCCTGCCCGGAAAGGATGATCGGAACGACGTTGCCCGTCCGGGTCGTCCGACCGTACCAAGACGAGTGCGCCGCGGCCGCCGGGTAACGGCTCCGCGCGCGTTTTTTTTCAAACGAGCGCCCGATGGGGCGCAGACGACAGGACGCCGGGCCCGACCCTCTGAACCTGGAACCCCTTGCGCCGGCATCCTGCAGGAACACCGTACCTACACATGACTGAAACTTTTGCCGAACTCTTCGAAGAGAGCCTGAATGAAGCCCACCTCCGTCCGGGCGCTATCGTCAACGGACGCGTGGTCGAAATCCGCAACGACGTTGTGGTCATCAACGCCGGACTGAAGTCCGAGGGCATCGTCCCGATCCACCAGTTCCGCAAGCCCGATGGCGAGCTGGAAGTGGAAGTGGGCGACGATGTGGAAGTTTCGCTGGACGCCGTCGAGGACGGTTTCGGCGAGACCCGCCTGTCGCGCGAGAAGGCCAAGCGTGCGCGGATCTGGGACAAGCTGGAGCTTGCCTCCGAGGACGAGCAGAACGTCATCGGCCAGATCACGGGCAAGGTCAAGGGCGGCTTCACCGTCAGCATCGACGGCATCCGCGCCTTCCTGCCGGGCTCCCTGGTCGACGTTCGGCCGGTCCGCGATCCGAGCTACCTCGAAGGCAAGGACCTCGAATTCAAGATCATCAAGCTGGATCGCCGTCGCAACAACCTCGTGGTGTCGCGCCGCGCCGTGGTCGAACACGAGTTCGCCGCCGAGCGCGAAGACCTGATCGAGCGCCTGGATGAGGGCGCGGTCGTCAAGGGCGTCGTGAAGAACCTCACCGATTACGGTGCGTTTCTCGACCTCGGCGGCATCGACGGTCTGCTGCACATCACCGACATGTCCTGGAAGCGAGTCCGTCACCCGTCCGAAGTGGTCGAAGTCGGCGACGAGCTGGAAGTCCGCGTTCTGCGCTTCGACCGTGAGCGCATGCGCGTCTCGCTGGGCCTCAAGCAGTTGGGCGAGGATCCGTGGGACAACATCGATCGGCGTTACCCGCCGAGTTCGCGCCTGTTCGGCCGCGTCACCAACATCACCGACTACGGCTGCTTCGTCGAAATCGAGGATGGGGTGGAAGGCCTGGTCCACGTGTCCGAAATGGACTGGACCAACAAGAACGTGAATCCGAACAAGGTCGTGCACATCGGCGAAGAAGTCGAAGTCATGGTGCTCGACGTCGATCCGGAGCGCCGCCGCATTTCGATGGGCATGAAGCAGGTCAAGCCGAACCCCTGGGAAGCGTTCGCCGCGCTGCACAACAAGGGCGACAAGGTGTCCGGCACGATCAAGTCGATCACCGACTTCGGCATCTTCATCGGCCTGGAAGGCGACATCGACGGCCTGGTTCACCTGTCGGACATTTCCTGGATGACCCCGGGCGAAGAAGCCATCCGCAACTTCCGCAAGGGCGAGGAACTCGAGGCCGTGGTGCTGGCCGTGGATCCCGAGCGGGAGCGCATCTCGCTCGGCATCAAGCAGCTCGACCAGGATCCGTTCGCGACCTTCATGGCTGAACATCCGCGCGGTTCGATCGTCAACGGCCGGGTTCGTGAAATCGACGAGCGCGGTGCCGTGGTCGAACTGGCTGATGGCGTCGATGGCTATCTGAAGGCCAACGACATGGCCAAGGAACGCGTCGACGATGCGACCAAGATCTACAAGGTCGGCGACGAAGTCGAAGCGAAGTTCGTCGCGCTGGACCGCAAGTCCCGCAATCTGACGTTGTCGATCCGGGCCAAGGACGAGGACGAACTCGCCGAGGCGGTCGATCAGTACCAGGCGCCGAAGGCCAGCGGAACCAAGCTGGGCGAATTGCTGCGCGAGCAGCTCGGCAAGGACTGATCCTCCGTTGCAATCATCGGGCCGTCGCCATGCGGCGGCCCGTTCGTCTTCGCGGTTGAGGGAACCGCACGAGGGAGTCGTCTTCGACCATGACCAAGTCGGAACTCATCGAAAAGCTTGCCGCCGAGCAACGGCACCTGAGCCAGGCCGACGTCGACATGGCCGTGCGCACGATCATCGAGCAGATGAGTGCCTCGCTGTCGAGCGGCGACCGGATCGAGATCCGCGGGTTCGGCAGCTTCTCCCTGCATTTCCGTCCGCCGCGCATGGGCCGCAACCCCAAGACCGGCGACGCAGTGGCCCTTCCGGGCAAGCACGTGCCGCATTTCAAACCCGGCAAGGAACTCCGCGAGCGGGTCAACGCCGCCGTCCAGGCCCCACAGGACTGAGCCATGATCCGCTGGCTCTTCGCGCTGATCGTCCTGGCCGGCGTCGCGCTCGGCCTGACGCTGGGCGTTCTCAATGCCGACCCCGTCACGCTGGACCTCGGTATGGTCCGCTGGACCACTTCGCTGGGCGCCGTCGTGGCGGCGGCTGCCGGCGCCGGCCTCTTCGCCGGCCTGCTGCTCGGCGCCGTGGTGGTGCGATGGGGACGCCGTGCACCGTCCGGTCGCAGTGGACTCAGCGATCTGCGCGTGACCCCGTCGCCGGATGAGTGAACTGACATGGGCCGCGCTCGCCCTGCTGCCCGTTGCAGCCGGATGCGGGTGGTGGCTGGCGCATCGGAACCTGCGCCGCGGTGAGCGACGGCAGACCAGCGACCTGTCGACGAATTACTTTCGCGGGCTCAATTACCTCCTGAACGAACAGCCGGACAAGGCCATCGAGGTCTTCGTGCGGCTGGCCGAAATCAATGCCGATACGGTCGAAACGCATCTTGCGTTGGGCAACCTGTTCCGCCGCCGGGGCGAGACCGACAAGGCAATCCGGTTCCACCGGCACATCATGAGCCGTCCGCAACTGTCCGAGCAGCATCGAACCCAGGCGCTGCTGGAACTCGCCGAGGACTACATGCGCGCAGGCCTGCTCGACCGGGCTGAAAAACTCTACACGGAGCTGGCCGACCAGGGGCGATTCTCCGAGACGGCGGTGCGCAACCTGCTGGCGATCTACCAGCAGGAGAAGGACTGGCCGCGCGCCATCGTCCAGGCCCGCACGCTGGCCCGGGTCACCGGCGAGTCCAGCGACGCGCTGATCGCCCAGTTCCACTGCGAACTGGCCGAGGCGGCACGCGCTGCCGGCGATCGCGAGACCGCGATCAGCCAACTGGCCTCTGCGCGTCGTTACGTGTCCGACTGCACCCGTGCGGCGTTGATCGAGGCGCGGCTGGCGTTCGACGAGGACCGCCTCGACGATGCGATCCGTGCCGATCGAGCTGCCTGCGAGCGCGATCCCGAGCTGATCGCGCTGGTGCTCGACCGGCTGATCGAGGCCCACGAGCGCGCAGGCCGCCTCGACGAATTGCGCGACTGGCTGACCTCGATTGCCGAACGGACCTCGATCATCGCGCCGTTGCTGGGCCTGGCCCGACTGGACGTCGACCATGAGCCGGGCCGGGTGATCGAGCTCCTGCTGCAGCGCCTCGAGCAGCGGCCGAGCGTCCGCGGTCTGCACTACCTGGTCGATGTGCTCAACCGGCACGGTCACCGGCTGGACGCCATCGAGCCCGACTTGTTGACCCGTTTGATGGACCGGCTGATGCAGGGGCAGCCTCGCTTCCGCTGCGACCAATGCGGTTTCAGCGGACAGACCTGGCACTGGCAGTGTCCGAGCTGCCGGCAGTGGGAAACGACCCGACCGGTCAGTGGGGTACTCGGCGAATGAGCCTGCTCTGGCCCGCCACGCTGGCCGCGGTCCTGACGCTGGTGCTGGTGCCGATTGCGCGTCGTTACGCGCACTCGCGTGGGCTGATCGATCACCCCGGTCCCCGGCGCAGTCATGACCGTCCGGTCGCGCGCGGCGGCGGCATTGCCGTAGTGATCGGGTTGCTCGCCGCCTTCGGCGCCATCTGGCTCCAGCGCGCCCCGGACGAAAGCGCGGTGGCGGGTCTCGGTATCCTGGCGGCATTCGCTGCCGGCGTCGGGATCGTCGGGCTGCTGGGCGCCTGGGATGATCATCGGCCGCTGCCCGTCCGGGTCCGTCTTCCGGTCCAGCTGGCCGTTGCGGCCGGGCTGGTCATCGCCCTTGGCGGCGTGGCGTCGATTTCGATCGGCGCCCAGGCGCTGCCCGGGTGGGTGCTGTGGTCGCTGCTGGCCGTCCCAGCGGTGGTCTGGATGATGAACCTGTTCAATTTCATGGACGGTAGCGACGGACTGGCCGCGCTCGAAGCCGTCGTGGCCGGTGCGCTGCTGGGCTGGGCATTCGAGTGGGGTGGTGCCGACCTGCCGGCCGCCGTGGCGTTCGCCGTGGCCGGCAGCGCCGCCGGATTCCTGGCCTGGAACCGTCCGCCGGCCCGGATCTTTCTCGGCGACGCCGGTTCGCTGACGCTGGGCTTCGTCCTCGGCGCGCTGGCCCTGGTCGGCAGCGCCACCGCCACGCTGCCGGTCGCCGTGGCGTTCATCGCGGTGTCGCCGTTCGTGATCGACGCGACGGCGACCCTGGTCCGGCGGCTGGTTTGCGGGGCCGGATGGTATACTCCGCACCGCGAACACGCGTATCAATGCCTGATCCGGTCGGGCTGGACCCACGCTCAGGTACTGGCCGCGCTGGCGGTCCTCAACGCCTGCGTTGTCGTGCCGGCCTTCGTGCTTGCCGTGTTGCGACCGGAATCGGACGGGTGGATCGCGTTGACGACAGGGGTCATCCTGCTCGCGCTCTGGGCTGCTGCCGGATCGCGAGCACAGGCGGAGAGGGAAGACGGATGAATCTTCGTGCACTGAAGCGCGCGCCCCGATACCAGAACATCCGAGCCTTCGTGATCGTCCACGACCTGGCCGCCCTGGTCGTCGCCTGGCTGGCTGCTCGCTGGGTCGCCTCTGCGGCGCTCGACGTCGCCTGGCCATCGGTGCTGCGGCTCGGCGCCGAACTCGCGCTTCTGCTGGGGCTCCAGGCCCTGATCTACTGGCGGGTCGGCCTGTACCGCGGCCTGTGGCGGTTCGCGAGCCTGCCCGATCTCGGCAACCTGGTTCGCGCTTCCCTGCTCGGCGCCGTGGCCGCAGCGGCCGTGCTGTTGACGATGGACGTTGCGGTCCGCGAGCTGGCGCCGCTGCTCTGGCTGTATCCAACGCTTCTGCTCCTGGCCCTCGGACTGCCGCGGCTGGTGTTTCGAACCATCAAGGACATGCGCACCGAGGTGCGCTGGCGGCGCGCCAGCCAGCGGACGCTGATCCTGGGGGCGGGGCGCTCGGCCCGGCTGCTGCTGCCGGAGCTGCGCCGCCGGGGCGGTTTTGAAGTGGTCGGTTTTCTCGACGACAGCACGCGGCTGCACAACGCCGAGATCGACGGCGTGCCGGTGATCGGCAGCATCGACCGCCTGCCGCGCGTGGTCCGCGAAGCCGCTATCGACCTGGCGGTGATCGCTATCCCCTCGGCGACCAATACCCAGATGCAGCGCATCGTCGAGCGCTGCGAAAAGGCCGGCGTGGAGTTCAAGACCCTGCCGACACTCAAGGAGCTGGGAGCCAGCATCACCCGCTTCGAGGACCTCAAGCCGGTTGCCATCGACGACCTGCTGGGCCGCGATCCGGTATCCCTGGACTGGAACGCGATCCGCTCCGGGCTGGCCGGCAAGCGCGTGCTGGTGACCGGGGGCGGTGGCTCGATCGGCGCGGAACTCTGCCGCCAGATCGCGCGGCTCGATCCGGCCGGTCTGGTCGTGCTCGATAGTTCCGAATACAACCTCTACCGGATCGACTATCGGCTGCGCAAGGAATTCCGCGACCTGGTGGTCGATACCGTGCTCGGCGATGTCTGCGATCCGGCCACGGTCGAGCGGGTGGTTTCGCGCCACAAGCCCGAAGTGGTGTTCCACGCAGCCGCCTACAAGCACCTGCCGATGCTGCAGAACCAGGTCCGCGAGGCCTTCCGCAACAACGTTCTCGGCACGGTCCGGATGGCCGATGCGGCCCAGCGGCACAATGTATCCACCTTCGTTCTCATCTCCACCGACAAGGCGGTCAATCCCTGCAACGTGATGGGAGCGACCAAGCGGGTCGCGGAGTTGTATTGCCAGTCGGCGAATCGCGCATCGTCGACCCGGTTCATCACGGTCCGCTTCGGCAACGTGCTGAACTCGACCGGCTCGGTCGTGCCGCTGTTCAACGAGCAGATCCGCGGCGGCGGGCCGGTGACGGTCACGCACCCCGAAATCTCGCGCTATTTCATGACCATCGCCGAGGCCGGGCAGTTGATCCTGCAGGCCGCTGTGCTGGGCGAGGGCGGCGAAGTGTTCGTGCTGGACATGGGCGAACCGGTTCGTATCAGCTACCTTGCCGAGCAGTTGATCCGGCTGGCCGGCAAGGAACCCGGTCGCGATATCGACATCGTCTACACCGGCCTGCGGCCCGGCGAGAAGCTGTTCGAGGAGCTGTTCCATGAACACGAGGCCTACGCCAAGACCGGTCACGAGAAGATCCTGCTGGCGCGCAATGCCCACAATGGCGTGACCGGCCTCGAGCAGCAGCTCAAGCGGGGCGAGCGGGCGGTGCGTGAATATGATTCCGAGGTGATCCGCGACGTGCTGATGTCGCTGGTGCCGGAACTCGAGCGGGTTCCCGCGCGGCAGCGCAAGGTCATTCCGCTGGGATGACGTCGCCGGACGTTGCGAATCATGTGCCGCTTCGCCCGGCGCGCACCGCCGCCAGAGGGCGGATCGACGGATTCACGCTCGAATCGACCCGTCTCGCCGACAACCCGCTCGGCGATCCGGCGGCGCGCGAGGTCCACGTCTACCTGCCGCCGGACTATGACGGCGCCCAGCGCCACTATCCGGTGCTGTACTCGCTGGCCGCCTACACCAGCTCCGGACAGGCCCAGGTGGCCTGGAAGAATCACGGTGAATCGCTGCCCGAGCGGCTGGACCGCCTGATTGCCGAAGAGCTTCTGCCTCCGGTGATCTGCGTGATGCCCGATAGCTACACGGCGCTGGGCGGAAACCAGTTCGTCGATTCCCCGGCGATCGGCGCCTACGCGAGCCATATCGCCGAGGAGCTGGTCCCGGCCATCGATCAGCGGTATCGCACCGTGGCCGAGGCTGAGGGTCGCGGCGCCTTCGGAAAGTCGTCCGGCGGATTCGGCGCGCTCCACCTGGCCCGTACGCGGCCCGGACTGTTCGGCGCGGTGGCCAGCCATGCCGGAGATGCCGGCTTCGATCGCGTCTACCTGCGCGACTTTCCCTCGGTCTGCGACGAGCTGGCTCTCTACGACGGCGATCTCGAGGCCTTCGTCCGCGCCTTCTGGCGCGCGCGACGCCCCTCGGGCCGGTCGTTCCATACGCTGATGACGCTCTGCCTAGCGGCCAGTTATTCGCCGGCGTCCGGACGCCCGCTGGGACTGGTGCTGCCGTTCGACCTCCATACCGCGAAACTCGACGAGGCGGTCTGGTCGCGCTGGCTGGAATTCGATCCGGTGCAGTGGATGAGCCGGGACCTGCAGGCGTTCGGCGAACTGCGCGGACTCTGGATCGACGCCGGCCGGCGCGACCAGTACTTCATCCATTACGGGACGCGGGAGTTGCACCAGCGGCTGACGGCCGAGGGTATCGACCACTGTCACCAGGAATTCGACGGCACGCACAGCGGTCTCGATTGGCGTTTCGATCATTCGCTGCCCTGGATCACGGCCCGACTCAAACAGGACTGAATCGGTGCGATATACTGCGCAGGTGTTCCCACTCCGCGTATGCCGATGCTGACCGTCACCCCCAGCGCCCGCGATTACTTCAATCACCTGCTCCGCGAGCAGCCGCCCGGGACCGGCCTCCGGCTGGTCGTGCATCATCCCGGCACACCGCAGGCCGATGTTGAACTGAACTACTGTCCGGAAGGCGGGCAGGCCGAGGGCGATGTGGTCATCGACTGCGGTGAATTCAGTCTGTTCGTCGAGCGCCGGAGCGGGGAATCGCTGCGTGGCGCCATGATCGATTTCGAGAGCAACGAGACCGGAGGCGAGCTGAGCATCCGGGCACCGGGTCTGAAAGGCGAGGCGCCGAACGACGACTCGCCGCTCGACGAGCGCGTGGCCTGGGTGCTGGATACTCGCATCAATCCGATGGTCGCCAGCCACGGTGGGCGCGTGGGCCTGGTCGAAGTCACCGAAGGGCGCGACGTGGTGCTCCAGTTCGGCGGCGGCTGCCATGGCTGCGGCATGGTCGACGTCACGCTGAGGCAGGGCATCGAGACCCAGCTGCGGGAAGCGGTGCCCGAGATCCGGAACGTGGTCGACGCCACCGACCACTCCGCCGGCAGCAACCCGTACTACTGAAACGACAACGCCCCGGGAGTTCCGGGGCGTTGTCTCGCGACGGGATCGATCCGTCGTTATTCGAACGAAAGATCCTTCAGCCCGTCCTGACGGGAATACCAAGCGGCGAGGTCGGCGATGTCCTCGTCGCTGAGGTTGGCCGCGAACCCGGCCATGATGGCGTTCTGACGGCTACCGTCCCGATAACTGCGCAGGGCGTGTTCGAGGTAATCGGCATGCTGGCCGGCGAGGATCGGATAGTCGTCCTGCAGGGCTTCGTCGCCGTTGCGACCATGGCAGGACTGGCAGACCTGGGATTTCTCGAGGCCGCGCTGCGGATTGCCGGCCAGTGCGTTCGAGGCCGTGCAGGCCAGGAACAGGGCGGCGATCATTGCGGCACCCTTCGCGCTTGCCGAAGCGGACGTCGTCCGCGTGAAGTGCATCTTCGTCATGCGCCTTCTCCCAGTGCCTTCAGGTAAGCGGCGATGTCGGCGATGTCCTGATCCGACAACGTGTTGGCCTGCGCCCGCATGCTGGGATGCTGGCGCTCACCGGACCGGTACGATTTCAGGGCGCTGATGATGTAGCCCTCGTTCTGGCCGCCGAGCTTGGGCACGGTGTAGGTCGGATAGGTGTTCTTGTAGAACGGAATGCCGTGGCAGCCGGTGCACGTATAGGCCAGGATCCTGCCGCGTTCCGTATCGCCTTCGGCGAATGCGGTCAGCGGGGCCCCCAGCAGCAGCACGAGGGCGGTCAATGAGCGTCGCATCTGTGTGATTTCCGGATGATGGAGCGAGCCCCGCATTATAGCCTCCGTGCACCTTGCCTGCAGGCGCTGCGTGTACAATTCGGTCATGGATCGCGGTGCCTCGTACGGGGTGTGCCCGTGCTTCGGCCCAGCGCGAATCCCGACCCGAAATCCGCACGCCATCGGAGCGTTCCGACCCATGCATTCACTCGACCCCCTCGACCTGTATTCCATCGCCGACGAACTGACCGACGAGGAGCGGATGATCCGTGAATCGGTGGCCCGGTTCGTCGACCAGAAGGCACTGCCGATCATCGGCGAATGCTTCGACGAGGGACGTTTCCCGCACGAACTGATTCCCGAGATTGCCGATCTCGGACTGCTCGGCTCCAGTCTCGAAGGCTACGGCTGCGCCGGGCTGAACGGCGTCAGCTACGGCCTGATCTGCCAGGAGCTCGAACGCGGCGATTCCGGTCTGCGCAGTTTCGTGTCGGTCCAGTCCTCGCTGTGCATGTATCCAATCCACGCGTTCGGCTCCGACGAGCAGAAGGAAACCTGGCTGCCCAGGATGGCGGCCGGCGAGGTGATCGGCTGCTTCGGGCTGACCGAGCCGCATGGCGGCTCCGATCCGGCCAACATGAAGACCCACGCGAAGAAGGACGGCGACGATTGGATTCTCAACGGCGCGAAGATGTGGATCACCAACGGTTCACTGGCCCGGATCGCGATCGTATGGGCGCGCACCGAAGACGGCATCCAGGGATTCATCGTGGAGACCGATTCGAAAGGTTTCGAGGCACGCGACATCAAGGCGAAGATGTCGCTGCGGGCGTCGGTCACCTCCGAACTCTATTTCGACAACGTCCGAGTGCCGGAGGCCAACCGCCTGCCGAACGTCAAAGGCCTGAAGGGGCCGCTGTCGTGCCTGAACCAGGCGCGCTACGGCATCACCTGGGGGCCGATCGGCGCCGCCCAGGCCTGTCTCGACGAGACCCTGCGCTATACCGCCGACCGAGAACTGTTCAAGCGCCCGCTGGCGGCCAACCAGGCCGTCCAGCTGCGCCTGGCCGACATGGCGCGTCGAATTACCGCCGCCCAGCTGATCTCGCTGCGTCTCGGCCGCCTGAAGGACGCCGGAAAGATGCATCCGACCCAGGTCAGCCTGGCGAAATGGAACAACGTGCGCATGGCGCTGGACATCGCTAGGGAATGCCGCGACCTGCTCGGCGGCTCCGGCATCACCCTGGAGTACGTGCCGATCCGGCACATGCTGAACCTGGAATCGGTGATCACCTATGAAGGCACCGAGACGATCCACCAGCTGGTGGTCGGGCGGGAACTGACCGGCGTGAATGCATTCTGAGGGCAGGGTGCGCGCGGCTGCGGCGCCCTTCGTGCAGTGCGACTGCCGGATCGCTCCGCCGCGGCCGGTGCGCAGAACGGGTGCGGCGCTTCCCGGGTACATGATTACGGTCGCGCCGGTGCTGTAGCCCGGCAAGGCAATCACGCAAAACCGAAGTCACGTCCCAGCGGCAATCACCGTCCGGAACGGCGCTGCGTGCGAGGAACAGCGCGCCGACAACCATCCGGCTTCGCCGAGGGTGCGAACACCCTGGGGTCGCGGCAGAACCTTGCCATCCGCGGGTCAGGAAATCGAATGGTGCCGAGGAGAGGACTCGAACCTCCACGGGATGCCCCACCAGAACCTAAATCTGGCGCGTCTACCAGTTCCGCCACCTCGGCACGGACCCCATTCTAGCGCGCCCCGTTGCGCGCAGGCCACGCGACCACTCGCCGCAGCGCAGGGCCCGGCGGTCGATTTCAACAGGGGGTTGCCGATCGTTCTGCACCGATCCCATACAGCGAGATGGTGCCGAGGGGGAGACTCGAACTCCCACGTCCTAACGGACACTAGCACCTGAAGCTAGCGCGTCTACCAATTCCGCCACCTCGGCAAAAAGAAGTGGCCGAGGCAAGGGGGGAACCTCGGCCACAATCCGGCTCGGGGAAGGGGGGAACCCCAGACCGGAGTGCAAAATTCTACAGTGTCGTGCCTGCATGTCAAGCGAATCGCGTCACATTTCAGGCCATCCGTCGGCCGGCGCCACGCTCGGCGGGACGGGCGCGCTGCGGCGTTCGTGCACGGGGCCGAACGGCGCTCGATGATATACTCGTCTGCTTTGTTTCGTGGCGTTCGCAGGGGGCCTGAGCGGGTCTTTTCGGCGACGCGCTGCGCTTTCCGTCCGACGTCCGAGGATTGCACTGACCATGGATTTCAACCTCACCGAAGAACAGCAGATGATCCAGGCCGCCGCGCGCGACTTCGCCCGTGAGCGGATCGCCCCCGTTGCCGCCGATTTCGACCAGTCCGGCGAATTTCCGCTCGACAACATCCGAGCGATGGGCGAGCTGGGCCTGATGGGCATCGAGGTGCCGGAAGAATACGGCGGCGCCGGCCTGGACACGATCGGCTACGCCGTCGCCCTGATGGAAATCTGCGAGGCCGACGCCGCCCACGGCACGATCATGAGCGTGAACAACTCGCTGTTCTGCAACGGCATCCTCAAGCACGGCACCGAAGAGCAGAAGCAGAAATACGTTCGTGGCGTAGCCAGCGGCGAGGCGATCGGCGCCTATGCGTTGACCGAACCGCAGTCCGGTTCGGACGCATCGAACATGAAGTCCCGCGCGGTCAAGGCCGCCGACGGAAGTCACTACGTGATCAACGCGCGCAAGTCCTGGATCACCTCCGGGCCGCACGCGGACTACCTGGTCCTGTTCGCGATGACCGATCCCGACGCCGGCGCAAAAGGCGTGTCGGCGTTCATCATCGACACCGGTGCCGACGGGTTCTCGCGCGGTAAGACCGAGCCGAAGCTCGGCATCCGTGCCTCGGCGACCTGCGAGGTGGAGCTCGACGACTACAATTGCCCGGCCGACTGCCTGCTGGGTGAGGAAGGTCAGGGGTTCAAGATCGCTATGGGCGTGCTCGATGCCGGTCGCATCGGGATCGCAGCCCAGGCGGTCGGCATCGCCCAGGCGGCCTACGACGCCAGTCTCGCGTGGTCGCGCGACCGTAAGGCCTTCGGTCGTGAAATCGGCACCTTCCAGATGATCCAGGCCAAGATCGCCGATATGAAGTGCAGGCTCGAGGCCGCTCGCCTGCTGACGCTGCGCGCGGCCTGGGCCAAGATGCAGGCCCAGAAGACCGGCGCGCGCTTCACGGTTGACGGTTCGATGGCCAAGCTGGTCGCATCGGAGGCCTGCATGTACATTACGCACCAGGCCGTTCAGATTCACGGCGGCATGGGCTACAGCAAGGAAATGCCGGTCGAGCGCTACTTCCGCGATGCCAAGATTACCGAAATCTATGAAGGCACCAGCGAAATCCAGCGGATGGTGATCGGCCGGACCGAGACCGGCCTGCGCTGAGCGGGCCGGGCACCATGGGAGCCAGAGACACACGTCGGGGTAGACGAGATGTCGGAGTCAGCGCATAGAAAACCTAAAAAAACCAATGATCTCGATAAAATTATTGAAGCGGTGAACGAAGTCCCCGGCAAGGTCGATCCGATCTTCGCCGGGGCCTTCTTCCGCAACTTGCCAGCGACCGATCCGGAGGAACTGCCGCCGGCGGCGCTGGCTCGGATCGCGGCCGGATTCCAGGCGTTCTGCCGGGAGCGGCGCGCCGGCGAGGTCAAGTTCCGGGTCTATAACCCGACCGAGGACGAGCACGGCTGGGCGTCCAGCCACACCGTCATCGAGCTGGTCAACGACGACATGCCGTTCCTGGTCGATTCGGTCGTCATAGCACTGGCCGCGCTCGACCTTTCGGTTCACCTGATCATCCATCCGGTCATCCGGCTGCAGCGCGATCCCGGCGGTCACGTGCTCGACGTCGTCACCGACGGCGAGAGCGGTCGGCCCGAGTCGCTGATGCACCTGCAGGTCGATCGCCAGACGTCGCCGGACATGCTGGCCCGGATCGAGCGGCGGGTGCGCTCGACGCTCGGCGATGTCCGCCGCGCCGTCGAGGACTGGCGTGCGATGACCGCGAAGTCGACCGAGATCGCCGACGAGCTGGCCGAAAGCCGGTCGGGACTGGATGTCGACGAGGTCGACGAGGCCCGCGAGTTCTTCCAGTGGCTGGCTGACGATCACTTCACGTTTCTCGGCTACCGCGAATACGCGATCCGCTCGACCGATGACGGTCGAGTGCTGGAGGCCGTTCCGGGCAGCGGGCTGGGCCTGATGCGCGACGAACATCGCGCGTCGCCGACCCGCGAGGTCCGCGCCCTCGAAGACGGCCAGTCCAAGATCCACCCGATCATCATCACCAAGACCAACGGCCGGTCGACCGTCCATCGCGACGGCTACATGGACTACATCTCCATTCTTCGTTTCGACGAAGAGGGCCGGGTGACCGGCGAGAAGCGCATCATCGGCCTGTTCACTTCCGGCGCCTACATCCGCCGCTGTCAGGACACGCCGCTGGTCCGGCGCAAGGTCGAGAAGGTCCTGAAGGCGTCCGGTCTCCGGCCGGGCAGCCACGCCGGTAAGGCGCTGCTGCACATTCTCGAGACGCTGCCGCGCGACGAACTGTTCCAGGCCGGCAGCGCCGATCTGCTCGAGCTCGGTACCGGGATTCTCGATCTGCAGGAACGGGCCCAGACCCGTCTGTTCGTGCGTCGCGAGCGTTTCGGTCGCTTCTATTCGTGCATGGTGTTCATCCCGCGCGACCGCTTCAACACCGAGAACCGGCAGAAGGTCCAGGCCATTCTCAAGCGTGCCCTGAAGGGCGAGCGGCTGGACTTCTCGGTCCAGGTCGGGGAATCCAAGCTGGCCCGGATGCACGTGATCGTCCGGCCGCGCGCCGACCGGGTCGCGGCCTTCGATCCGGCCGAGATCGAGGACCGCATCAAGCAGGCCATACGCAGCTGGGATGATGAGCTCGGCGAAATCCTGGTTCGCCAGTGCGGCGAGGAGAAGGGCCTGGAATTGTTGCGTCGATTCGGTCGTGCCTTTCCGCTGAGCTACCAGGGCGACGTTGCCCCGCACGTTGCCAGCTTCGACGTCATGGCCGCCTCCGGCCTCAAGAGCGTCGAGGACCTGCAGATGAGCCTGTACCGGCCGCGACGCCGGGCCCAGGGTATCCTGCGCTTCAAGATCTTCAAGTACGACGAACCGATTCCGCTGTCCGACGTGCTGCCGATGCTCGAGAACCTGGGCATGCGCATCGTTTCCGAACGGCCCTACGAGATGGAGCTGGACGACGGCAACACGATCTGGATCCAGGACTTCGATATGCAGCCGCCCGGCTCGGCGTCGATCAGCATGGACCGAATCCGGGATCATTTCCAGGAAGCCTTCGAGCAGACCTGGCGCGGCCACAACGAGGACGACGGCTTCAACCGGCTGGTTCTGCTGGCCCGGCTGAGCTGGCGCCAGGCCAGCGTGCTGCGGGCCTGTGCGAAGTACCTGCTGCAGACTGGAACGCCCTTCTCACAGGCCTACATGGAGCAGACCCTGGCGGCCTGGCCGCTGGCGGCCCGGCTGCTGGTCGAATATTTCGAGGCCCGCTTCGATCCGGGTCGGTTGGACGAATCGCTGAAGCGCCGCGCGGCCGCCCGTCGCGCGCTGGAGAGCCAGTGCCGCGAACTGGCCGAGGGCGTCGAAGACCCGGTGCTCGATGAGTACCTCGAGGAGGTCTTCGTCGCCCGCGAGACGCCGGATCCGGACGATGACGCCCTGACTGTGCGGCGCACCATCCTGCGCGTGATGGATTCGATTTCCAGCGCCGACCAGGACCGCATCCTGCGCAGCTTCGCCGACGTCATCCGGGCGATGCTCCGGACCAACGTGTTCCAGCGCGACCTGCGCGGCCAGCCGCCTGCCTACATGAGCTTCAAGTTCGACTCCGCCCGGCTGCCGGACCTGCCGAAGCCGCGCCCGTTCCGCGAGGTCTGGGTCTACTCGCCTCGCGTCGAGGGCGTGCACCTGCGCGGCGGGCTGGTCGCGCGCGGCGGGCTGCGCTGGTCGGACCGGCGCGAGGACTTCCGCACCGAGGTGCTGGGGCTGATGAAGGCGCAGACGGTCAAGAACACGATGATCGTCCCGGTCGGCGCCAAGGGCGGCTTCTTTCCCAAGCGCCTGCCGGACACCGACGACCGCGATGCGGTGATGGCCGAAGTCGTGTACTGCTATCGCTCGTTCATCAACGGTCTGCTCGACATCACCGACAACCTGGACGGCGACCGCGTCGTGCCGCCCGACCGCGTCGTCCGCCACGACGACGACGATCCCTACCTGGTCGTGGCCGCCGACAAGGGCACCGCGACGTTCTCGGACATCGCCAACGCGATTTCCACCGAGCATGAATTCTGGCTCGGCGACGCGTTCGCGTCGGGGGGCTCGAACGGCTATGACCACAAGGGCATGGGCATCACCGCGAAGGGCGCCTGGGAGTCGGTCAAGCGCCATTTCCGTGAACTCGGCCTGGATACCCAGCGCGAGGCCTTCGACGTGGTCGGTATCGGCGACTTGTCCGGCGACGTGTTCGGCAACGGCATGCTGCTGTCGAAGCACATCCGAATGAAGGCTGCCTTCAACCACATGCACATCTTCCTCGACCCGGACCCGGACCCCGAAGCGTCGTTCGCCGAGCGCGAGCGGATGTTCGCGCTGCCGCGGTCGAGCTGGAGTGATTACGACACCTCGAGGATCTCCGAGGGCGGCGGCGTGTTTTCCCGCCTGTCGAAGACCATTCCGCTGTCGCCGCAGGTCCGCGAGTGGCTCGGCGTGGACGACGAGGAGCTGGCGCCGCAGGCATTGATCCGGCTGCTGTTGACCGCCGAGTACGACCTGCTCTGGAACGGTGGCATCGGCACGTACGTCAAGGCGGCCTCGGAGTCGCATTCCGACGTCGGTGACCTCGCCAACAATCCGGTCCGGGTCGACGGTCGGGACCTCCGCTGCCGGGTCGTCGGCGAGGGCGGCAACCTCGGCCTGACCCAGCGCGGCCGCATCGAGTTCGCGCTGAACGGCGGGCGGATCAACACCGACTTCATCGACAATTCCGCTGGCGTGGCTTGCTCCGATCACGAGGTCAACATCAAGATCCTGCTGAACCAGGCGGTCGGCGCCGGCCACCTGACGGTCGGCCAGCGCAACGACCTGCTGCGGCAGATGACCGACGAGGTCGAGGCGCTGGTGCTGCGCTCGAATTATCTGCAGACCCAGGCGTTGAGCATGATGGAGTCGATGACCTCGAAGCGGCTCGGCGCCGAGGCGCACTTCATCACCATGTTCGAGCACCAGGGCGTCATCGATCGCGATCTCGAGGACCTGCCCGACGAGGAAGAACTGCGCGAGCGGGTGGCGCGCGGCCTCGGTCTGACCCGGCCCGAACTGGCGGTGCTGTTCTCGTTCAGCAAGATCACGCTCTACCAGGACCTGGTCGATTCGGAAGTGCCGGAGGATCCCTATCTGTCGCGTGAGCTGGAGGATTACTTCCCCGAGCCGTTGCGCGGGCCCTACGCGGAGCTGATGCAGGAGCATCGGCTGAAGCGTGAAATCATCGCCACGCGCGTGACCAACAACCTGGTCAACCGGATGGGTGCGTATTTTGCCTCCCGCATCAAGGAAGACACCGGGGCGAGTTCGGCTGCGGTCGCCAAGGCCTTCACCGTTGCCCGCGAGATCTTCGAGGCCCGCCCGATCTGGCACGCCCTTGAGAAGCTCGACAACGACGTCGACGCCGAGGTCCAGAACCGCGTCTATCTCGAACTCTGGAACCTGCTGCGTCAGACCACCCGTCGCCTGATCATGCTGCCGGGCGGGTACGACCTGGACATTTCCAGCAAGGTCAACCGGTTCGCGCCCGGCATGGCCGATTTCCGCACGGCGCTCGAACGGATGCTGACCGAGGAAGAACTCGACGCCATGCGCACGCGCACGGCCGAGTACGAGACCGAGGGCTTCGAGCCGACGTTCGCGCGCCGCTGCGCGTCCCTCGGCTGGATGTACTCATCGCTCGACGTCGTCGACGAGGCGCGCAACCTCGACCTGGACGTCGAACGAGTGGGGCGCATCTATTTCAGCCTGTTCGACGAGCTTTGTCTGCGCTGGCTCCGTGACAGCGTCGAGGACCTGTCGGTCGAGAAGCAGTGGCACGCCCACGCTCGGGGCAACCTGCGCGACGAGCTGTTCAGTCATCACCGCATCCTGGCCCGGCGGATCCTGACCGAACACCGCGACGAGGACGACCCGATCGCCGCCTGGTTCGCCCGTCACGATGCGGCCGTGGGCCGGACCCGCCTGATGCTGGAAGAAATGCGCGCCACGTCGGTCCAGGATTACCCGACCATGCAGGTCGCGATTCACGGCCTCGGCCAGCTGCTCAATGCCACGGATTGACGCCTGATGATGTCCGACCGGCCGCCGAAGATCGCCTTTCTGAACAGCGAGCGGCCGGCCGCGCGCGAGGCGGCCCGCCGGCTGGCCGATCGCTACGGCGCCTCCGATCCGCACGAGGCCGACGTCCTGGTCGTGCTCGGCGGCGACGGCTTCATGCTGCACACGCTGCACGAGAACAGCGATCGCAACGTGCCGGTGTTCGGCCTGCACTTCGGTGAGGTCGGCTTCCTGATGAACCGCTTCAGCGAGGACGACCTGGTCGATCGCATCCACAACGCGGCTTCATTCACGCTCAAGCCGCTCCGGATGCGCGTGACCACGCTCGACGGATCGGTCCGGACCGGCCTGGCGATCAACGAAGTCGCGCTGCTGCGCCAGTCCAGCCAGGCCGCGCACCTGGCGATCAGCGTCAACGGTCGCCAGCGCGTCGCGCGCCTGATCGCCGACGGCGCGCTGGTCGCCACCGCGGCCGGCTCCACCGCCTACAACCTGTCGGCCCACGGCCCGATCCTGCCGCTGGGCACCGACGCCGTGGTCCTGACTCCGATCAGCCCCTTCCGTCCCCGGCGCTGGCGCGGTGCGGTCCTGCCGTCGGCGGCGAAGATCGAATTCGAGGTGCTGAATCCGGAGCGCCGTCCGGTCAGCGCCACCGCCGATTACGACGAGGTACGCGACGTCGTGAAGGTCGAGGTCGAACAGGCCGATGACGCCGAGCACGTGCTGCTGTTCGACCCCGAGCATTCGCTGGACGAACGCATCCTGGCCGAGCAGTTTTTGTGAGCGGTCCGGTCGGGGGCTGGTGCTACTGCGGTGGCCTCCGATAACGCGCTTGCGGCGTTTCGCTCGGTCGCCGATCCTCGACGTGGCGCTGCCACGCCTGCGGTCGGCTCTGGTCGCGAAACGCCGCAATCACGTCACCGGAGACCACCTCGCGACGCACCAGCCCCCGACCGAACCGCTTGGTTCTTCTTGTCGGACGTTGGTCGAGGTTCGTTCGACTCCGTCGCGCGTTTTCGACGTGACGCTGCCACGCCTGCGGGGCGCTCGGTCGCGGATTGCCGAAATCGATTCACCCGGAACCGCCTCGTGACGCGCCGCGCCCCAAGCGAGGGGCCTTTGCTCCCTCTGTCAGGTTCTGTGTGACGCGCTTTGCTCGGTCGACGATGCTCGCCGCAGCGCTGCTACGACTGCGCTCGTCTCGGTCCCAAATCACCCCGATCTCATCACCATCGATTGCCTCGCGACGCGGCTACTCCGACCGGACCGCTTGCCCCCCTCCGTGGGTCATTCCGGACGACGCGTCAACGGCGATCCGGAATCTCGTCGGCGTGGCAGGCCGTCCGGCCTTACCGCCGGCTCGGTGAACGGAATGGATTGATCAGCAGCGAAAGCAGCCCTTGATCGCGGTCGTCCATGTACTCGTCCAGGCCGATCTGCATGGTGCGTTCGGGCTGCTTCGGTTCGTTGCGGTAGCTGCGGAACAGGCGGTCCCAGATCGAAAGGTGGAAGCCGTAGTTGCTGTCGGTTTCCGGCTGCCAGGTCGAGTGGTGGATGCGATGCATGCTCGGGGTGACGAACAGCCAGCGGGCGGCGCGGTCGACAGGCTTCGGCAGGGCGATGTCGGTGTGGGTCCACAGCGAGCCGAGGCTCAGCATCAGTTCGAAGGTCAGCACGGCCAGCGGGTCGGGGCCAAGGACGCGGATCACTACGAGTTTCAGGCCCATCGACAGCGCGATTTCGATCGGGTGGAAGCGGACGGCGGTGGTCACGTCGAAGCCGCGGTCGGCGTGATGGACGCGATGCAGCCGCCACAGCAGGGGGATCCGATGCATCAGTCGGTGCTGCCAGTAGATCACCAGGTCCAGCACCAGGATCGCCAGCACGAAGCCGAGCACCGGGTGCAGGTCCAGCCGGCCGAGCAGTCCGGCGTCGCGGCCGGCGACGTCGATGGCGTAGGCCACGGCCAGCACCGGAAAGCCGAAGCGCAGCACCAGCGTGTCGATGACGCCGATGGCCAGGTTGACGCCCTGCCGCCGGGTCGGCCGGCCGTCGCCGCGCAGCGCGAAACGCCACTGCAGCACCAGCAGCAGGCCGCCGACCGCCAGGAAGGCGATCAGCCGGATCAGTCCGTCGTCGGCGAGGATGTCGCTCATTTGCGGATGATGCCCTGCAGCCGGTCACGAAACCGTCGCTGCGCGGGGCCCGGATCCGTCAGCGCGGCCAGTTCGTCGTCGACGGCGGCCAGGTCGGTCGCTTCATCCAGGTCGGTCCGCGTCGGCAGTTCCAGCCAGGCTTTGGCAGCACCGCCGATCGCTGCGCGGAAATGCGCGGCGGTGTCCGGTCGGCTGTAGCGCAGGTCGGGCCAGCCGGACGTCGGGTCTGTCGCCGAGCTGCCGTACAGCCAGAAGCCGCCGTCGGCCGCCGGACCGAGGACGTGGCGGTCGGGAACTCCGAGCCAGTCGGCGGCGCGGACGAGCAGGGCCGGTTCGATCTGCGGCAGGTCGCCGCCGATCAGCAGCACGGCCGGTGCGCGGGCGCGCAGTGCCACGAACACCCCGGCCATGCGGGTACCGAGATCGCCGGGCGGCTGCGGCTGGCAGGGTGCATCGGTCCACGGGGCGCGGTCGGCGGCCTTCGGCTCGGTCACGGCCCAGGCCCGAGGCAGGCCGGCCCGGTCGACCGATTCGCGTACGCAGTCCACCGCGTCGCGGTACAGCGATTCGGCCCGTTCTGCGCCCAGGTCGCGGGCCAGTCGGGTCTTGATCGGGGATCGTCCGGGGGTCTTGACGAAGATCGCGACGACCGGGCGCGTCCAGTCGTTCATGACGCAAGCCTCCGTCGGCTGTCGCGCCACAGCGTCCAGGTCAGTCCGACGTAGCGGGCGGTCGTCCGCCACCAGCCGGCGTCCGCGTAGCGTCTCGGCGAGGTTGCCAGCGACGGTCGGCGGCGCTCGAGCCGGACGCCGGCGGCCCGGGCCCGAACGACGAAGTCGAGGTCCTCGCCCGGGCGGACGCCGGGGTCGAAACCGCCCAGGCGGTCGACGGTGGCTCGCTGCAGACGGAAGCCCTGGTCACCGAACGGCAGGTCCAGCCAGCGCGAGCGCAGGTTCGCGCCCAGCGCGTTGAGGCGTACGGCGACCGGCCGGGCCGGCTCGAAGCGCAACGGAAACCACGCCAGCCGATCGTGTTCGACGAATTCGGCCGCCGCGCGCATCACGTCCGATGAAGGCCGGCTGTCGGCGTGCAGCAGCCAGAGCTGCTCGTACCGGGCGGCGGCGATGCCAGCATTCAGCTGGGCGGCGCGGTTCGGCGGCCCTTCGATCCAGCGAATGCCGTGGGCGTCCGGCAGAGCGTCGGGCGGCGGTTCGCAGCCGGCCAGAATGGATTCGTGCGGGAACGGCGCGTCGCCCAGCGTCGCCAGCAGCCCACGCCAGGCCGTCTCGCCGGGCCCGCAAGGGATGACGATGCTGATCGGCGGTGAGGCACGGTCGCGGCCGGTGGGCGAGGTCGAGGTGGCGATGGTTGGGGTCCGCGTGCTGGAACGTCCCGGCGAGAATAGCCGAACCGGACTCGACACCGGGTACGGCCGACGACGCGGTATGGTGGACTCATGAAAGGAACGAAACGCTGGATTCTTCTTGCGGTGCTGGTGGTCGCCGGCGCCGTGGCACTGTTGTTCCCGCGCGGCGGGGACCAGCCGCCGCTGGTCGCCGAGGCCTCGGTCGACCTGGACCGCTACCTCGGCACCTGGTACGTGATCGCCAACATCCCGTATTTCGCCGAACGCGGCAATGTCGCGTCGCGCGCGGTGTACCGGAAGCGCGACGACGGCCGGATGGACGATCTCTACTACTACCGGGACGACTTCGGCGCCGAGGAAGAATCGATGGAGGGCGTGGCCTGGGTCGTCGACGAGCGGAGCAACGCGCGCTGGAAGGTCCGGTTCGTCTGGCCGCTGACCTTCGACTACGTGATCCTCGACGTCGACGACGACTACCGGCACGTCGCGGTCGGCCACCCGAGCCGCAACTACGGCTGGGTCATGGCGCGCGAGCCCAGGATCGACGAGACCGAGTACGCGCGCCTGATGACCGTGTTCGAGACCAACGGCTACGATCCCGCCGAGTTCCTCAAGGTGCCGCAGTTCCCGGAACAGGTCGGCCAGCCCGGATTCCAGTCGCCCGACGACTGAGCCGGGTTCATCCCCGACGCCAGCGGAAGAACCGCTCGGCCCAGCGCAGTACGCCCTCGGGCTTGCGTGCCTTCTTCCATTCGCCGGCGGCGAACTTGTTGGCCTCGTTCAGGGTGGGGTAGATGTGGATGGTCGACAGGATCTTGTTCAGGCCCAGGCCGTGCTTCATCGCCAGCACGAACTCGGCGATCAACTCGCTGGCGTGCGGTCCGACGATGGTGGCGCCGAGAATCCGGTCCTTGCCGGGCTCGGTCAGGACCTTGACGAAGCCGTGGGCGGCCGAATCGGCGATCGCGCGGTCGAGGTCGTCGATCCCGTAGGTCGTGACCTCGACTTCGACGTCCTGCTCGGCGGCCTGCTGCTCGTTCAGGCCCACGTGCGCGACCTCCGGGTCGGTGAAGGTGGCCCAGGGGATGACCCGGTAGTCCGCCCGGAACGACCAGAACGGCGCCAGCAGCCCGTTGACGCTGGCGAACCAGGCCTGGTGCGACGCAACGTGCGTGAACTGGTACGGCCCGGCGGCGTCGCCGCAGACGTAGACGTTCGGGAAGGTCGTGCGCAGGAACTCGTCGGTCGCGATCGTTCCGTTGTCGGCGATCTCGACGCCCAGCTCCTCGAGCCCGAAGCCCTTCGTGCGCGCCTTGCGGCCCAGCGCGACCAGGACCCTGTCGAATTCGAAGCGGACCTCGTCGCCGCTCCCGTCAACGGTGCGCTCGCAGACCGCGATGCCGCCGTCGCCCGACGTTTCGAACCGCACCGCCCGGTGCTGCGTGGCCACGCGGACGCCTTCGTGCTCGAGTCGCCGCGTCAGCGCCTCGGAGGCTTCGACGTCTTCCTTCTGCAGCAGTCGTTCGCCCATCTCGACGATCGTGACCTCGGACCCGAGCCGGGCGAAAGCCTGGCCCAGCTCGCAGCCGATCGGACCGCCGCCGAGCACCAGCAGCCGCTCCGGCTGGCGTTCCAGCTCCCACAGCGTGTCGCTGGTGCAGATCGGAACCTCGTCCAGGCCGTCGATCGGCGGCACCAGCGGCTCGGCGCCGGTGGCCAGCACGATGCTGCGTGCGGTGATCGTGCGCGTTCCGTCGTCGTCGGTGACTTCGACCGCCCACGGCGAGACCAGCCGGCCCTCGGCCAGCATCACATCGACGCCGAGACCGCGGTAGCGCTCCGGCGAGTCGTGCGGTTCGATGGTCTCGATCACCGAGTGCACGCGCTGCATGACCTCCTTCCAGTCGAACTCGGCGGTCATCGAGCGGATGCCGAACTCCTGGCTGTCGCGGGCGTCCTGGACCAGCCGTGCGGTGCGCAGCAGCGCTTTGGAGGGCACGCAGCCGGTGTTCAGGCAGTCGCCGCCCATCCGGTGTTTCTCGATCAGCGCCACCTTCGCCTTGACGGTCGACCCGATCAGCGACGAGACCAGCCCGGCCGAGCCGGCGCCGATCACGACCAGGTTGTAGTCGAAGGATTTCGGCCGGTCGTGGCCGGCGTAGACCTTGCGGTGCTTGAGCAGGCGGAGGATCCAGCGGGTAATCAGCGGCAGCAGGCCCAGCAGCACGAAGGCGCCGATCAGGCCCGGCGACAGCACGTCGCCGACCGAGTCGACCTGCGCCAGCTGGGTGCCTGCGTTCACGTAGACGACGGTGGCCGGCAGCATGCCGAGCTGGCTGACCCAGTAGTAGGTCCAGGTCCGGATCGGCGTCAGCGCCATGACCAGGTTGATCACCCAGAACGGGAAGATCGGCACCAGCCGCAGCGCCAGCAGGTAGAACGCCCCGTCCTTTTCCACGCCTTCGTTGATGCGCTTCAGGCGCTTGCCGAAGCGCTTCTGGACCGTGTCCCGGAACAGGAAGCGGGCGGCCAGGAACACCAGCGTCGCGCCGATCGTCGAGGCGAACGACACCGCGATCGTGCCGGCCACCAGCCCGAACAGCGCGCCGCCGGCCAGCGTCAGGATCGCCGCGCCCGGCAGCGACAGCGCGGCCATGACGATGTAGGCGCCGATGTAGATGGCCAGGGCCAGTGCGAAGTTGCGGTCGATCAGCGTCAGCAACTCGTCGCGGCGCTCGCGCAGCTCGGCGAGGCTGAAATACCGGCCCAGGTCGAACCAGAAGAACGCGCCGATCAGCGCGGCTAGCGCCGTCAGCAGCAGCAGGCGGGACAGGGTGCGGTTCATCGGCAGGCTCGTGGAAGGATCGGGAGAGGATACCGGCCCCGCGCCGTTTTTCTTTCGCTGTGTCTTCGCGCGATGTACCTTGAACGTCGATCGAACGCCGGGAGACCCGCTTGCCGCTTTCGTCGCGAACTCGACGGGGCCGAGGATCGGAAGGTACCGTCGCGACCGCGGCGGTCCGCCATTTCGCGGTGGTGTTCGGCGCCGGGTTTCTCTTCGCCCTGGTCCGCATACCGTGGCTGGAGCCGCGGATCGGCGCGCGGCCGGCTGAACTGGTCGAGATGCCGCTGATGCTGCTGGTGATCCTGTGGTCGTCGCGCCGCGTCGCCCGGCGCTGGACCGACGGCCGTCGATCGACGCGCCTCGCGGCCGGCCTGCTGGCGCTGGCGCTGCTGCTGACCGCGGAGCTGGGTCTGGCCTATGCGCTCGAGGGTCTCGGGCCGCTGGCCTACGTGGCCGGCCGCGACCCGGTCTCCGGCACCGTCTACGCGCTGTGCCTTGCGCTGTTCGCGCTGGCGCCGGCCTTCGGGGCGCCCGTCACCGGTGCCGCTAACGACAGCGGCCCGGGAGACCGGGCCGCGTCGGATCGGTGATCAGGGCCCGTTCGGGGCGCCGCTCACTCCCACGGGTTGCAGTCGTAGCCGGCGATGCGGATCAGCCGCTCCATGTCGAAGCTGCCGGCCCCTTCGCCCAGCGGAGTGAAGTCGTAGTCGACCTCGATCGTGTTGCAGTCCTTCGCCCGGATCGTGATCTGTCCGGCGTCGGCAAACGGCACGTCGGCGTCGGCGGGCTGGTTGGGCCGGCTGATGAATTCGCCGTCGGCGGTTTCGAGCATGTCGATCGTCACCGGGCCGGGCTCGGTCGTGCCGGCCTCGGTGTTGCCGACGATCCAGAACGGTGCGCCGTTCCGGTAGGTGAAGAAGATCACGAACACGTTGTTCTGGTCGCCTCGCTCGGCGATCTGGAGCACGAGTCCGGTCTTCGGTGCCGCCGGCAGCTCCCATTGCCCGCTGTACCGGCCGTTCAGCACGGTGTCCTCGAACTGCGGCGGGTCGAGGCTGGGCTCGAAGCGGTCGAGCAGCACCGGGAAGTTGACGGTCTCGGCGCCGGAAAAGGCCTCCCAGGTGAACTCGACGGTGAACTGCTCGTTGTAGTCCTCGGGCAGGAACGTGGTCTGACCGTCGATCGAAACCGGTTCCACGGCCAGCATGAACGTGGTGCCCGAGTTGGTCACGATGCCACCGGTGGCGCCGACGTTGCCGGCGGCCGGAATGGTCAGCAACTGGGCTTCGTGGAACGGCCGATCGACGTCGCCGGCCTCCGCGTAGACCTGCGGGATGACCACGGGATTGCCCGCGATCTGCTCGAGGCGAACCAGCACCACGGAATAGCCTTCGTCGGCGCAGGCCACGCGCCAGACTCGCACGTTCACGCTGGCATCGTTGAAGTCGCTGAGTGCCGAGGGAACGGCGATGTCGTTGTCGACCAGCAGGCTGTCCGGATCGGACGGTTGTTCCGGAAGGTCGATCGACAGGCAGCCCGGCGGGAACGGGGTGCCGAGGTCGGTCAGCAGGTTCAGCTCGCCGGCCTGGCCCAGCGCCAGGGCCGGGAACAGGCCGCCGAGCAGGGCGGCGGGCGCGAGAAGGCGGCGAATTCTGTTCGTCATGGTCGTGGCTCCGGGTTTCGATCTTGAATACAACGCGATTCTAGCCCCCGAGGATGACTCGAACCTGAACCGGGCCGCGCGGCGCCTGCGTGATAGACTTTTCGGCCTGTTCAATCGCGGGATTTTCCGACCCATGGCAGGGCATTCCAAGTGGGCCAACATCCAGCACCGCAAGAAGGCGCAGGACGCCAAGCGGGGCAAGGTCTTCACGCGCCTGGTGCGCGAAATCACCGTCGCGGCACGCGAGGGCGGCGGTGACCCGGACACCAATCCGCGGCTGCGCCTGGCCTGGGACAAGGCCAACGCGGCCAACGTGCCGAAAGACAACATCGAGCGGGCGATCAAGAAGGCCACCGGGGAGCTCGAGGGGGTCGACTACGAGGAAATCACCTACGAAGGCTACGCGCCGGGCGGCGTGGCGGTGATGGTCGAGACGGTGACCGACAACCGCAACCGCACCGTTGCCGCGGTCCGCCACGCGTTCAGCAAGCACGGCGGCAACCTCGGCACCGACGGCTCGGTGGCCTACCTGTTCGAGAAGACGGGGGTGATCAGCTTCGGGCCCGGGGCCGACGAGGACGCCATCTTGGAGGCCGCGCTGGAGGCCGGCGCCGAGGACATCGAGACGGCCGACGACGGCAGCGTCGAGGTGCTGACCACGCCGGAGCAGTTCGCCGACGTCGTCCAGGCGCTCCAGGCCGCCGGGCTGGAGCCCGACGAGGCCGAGGTCACGATGCGCGCGAGCACGACCGTGCCGCAGGATGCCGAGGGCGGAAAGAAGCTGGTGAATTTCCTCGACGTGCTCGAAGACATCGACGACACCCAGAACGTCTGGCACAACGCCGAGATTCCGGCCGAAGCCTACGACGAATGATCGTCGTCGGCGCGGAGCGACGGGGCTGATGCGGATTCTCGGAATCGATCCCGGCTCGCGGGTCACCGGCATCGGCATCGTCGACGGCCACCGGCTGGTCGCCGCCTTCGACCTCAAGCTCGGTGGCGGCGACATGCCCGGCCGGCTGTCGGCGATCTTCGACGGCATCCGCGACGCGATCGACGCCCATCGCCCGGAGATCGTCGCGATCGAGACCGCGTTCATGAGCCGCAATCCGCAGGCCGCGATCAAGCTGGGCCAGGCCCGGGGCGCGGCAATCTGCGCGGCCGTGCAGGGCGGTCTCGAGGTCCACGAATACGCCCCCCGGCTGATCAAGCAGGCGCTGGTCGGGCGGGGCGGCGCCGACAAGGAGCAGGTCCAGCACATGGTGCGCATGCTGTTGAAGACGAAGGAACCGTTCGGCGCCGACGCCGCCGACGCGCTGGCCGTGGCGCTGTGTCACCTGCACACCGCCCAGACCGCGGCGCGGATGCCGGCCGGGGTCCGGCTCCGATGAGGACGATTGCATGATCGCTCGGCTCACCGGCACGCTGGTCGAGCGCCAGCCTCCGTTCGTGGTCATCGACTGCCACGGCGTCGGCTACGAGGTCGAGTGCCCGATGACGGTGTTCGACGGCCTGCCCGAGACCGGCAAGAACGTGACGCTTCGCATCCACACCGTGATCCGCGAGGACGCCCACCTGCTGTTCGGCTTCGCCCGCGCATCGGATCGGCAGCTGTTTCGTACGCTGCTGAAGATCTCCGGGGTCGGGCCGAAGCTGGCGCTGGCCATCCTGTCCAGCGTATCGGCCAACGATTTTGCGCTGATGATCGAGTCCGGCGACAGCCAGTCGCTGACCCGACTGCCGGGAATCGGCAAGAAGACGGCCGAACGGCTGGTGCTGGAAATGAAGTCGCGGCTGGACGACCTCGGGCTGGAGGCGACCGGGCTGGGCGGCGGAGAGGCGGCCGCGCCCGACGCGAGTTCCGAGGCGCGCGCCGGCCTGGTGGCGCTGGGGTACTCACCGGCCGAGGCGCTGAAGATGGTCAAGGGCATCGACGGCGCCGAGAGCGCCGAGGCGATCATCCGCCAGGCGCTGAAGAACCGGATGGCGAAGTAGGGCGGCACCGCGCGCGTTGCGTCGCGACCTGCCGGGCGGCCGCGACGGCGCCGGCCAGCGCCATCCCCAACGCCAGCACGATCAGCCCGCCCAGCGGCAGGGCCGGGACCGGGAGCGCCTGCTGCGGTACGCCGCGAATCGTCGTCGTGCCGACCCCGACCCAGCCGCCCTTCCAACGAGCGAAGTCGAGAAACGTGCCGCTGGGAACGATCGGCTCCTCGAACCAGTCGGTTCCGTCCCGGCTCGTCCACAATCGACGCGCATCGTCATCCAGTTGCTGAACAAGGAGACCGTCCGGCCCTCCGCGCAGGGTGCGAAACCGTCCGACCCGGTCCGGATGCTCGAAAACATCGCT
>Ga0102940_1000339_pt1 | contig 32647 bp, 31 predicted proteins | sample SalPonR2_C_D1_MG_FD_78215 | JGI IMG/M metagenome (GOLD analysis project Ga0102940, IMG submission 78215) | Salt pond soil microbial communities from South San Francisco under conditions of wetland restoration - Salt Pond MetaG R2_C_D1_MG | ecosystem: Environmental > Aquatic > Marine > Intertidal... | reverse complement strand
GCCACCCGAGCCACCCGAGCCACCCGAGCCACCCGAGCCACCCGAGCCACCGCCGCTGCCAGGAGGCGCGGCGTCGCCCGAAGTGCGGCACCCGGCCGGGACGTGCTGCGGATCGCCGGCGACCAGCTCGCAGTTCCAGTCCAGGTTGGCGGACGGACCGTTCATCGCCAGCCGGAACTGGACCACCGGATCGACCGGAGCGCCCGTGTTCTGCGTCTGGACGACGACCGACCCGTCCCCGGCAACGCGGATCTCTGCGCAGTGGTCGGTTTCACTGAAGCGATAGCCGGCCTCGTCGGAGTTCGAAGGCGGCCGGCCGCGGCGCATTGCACTATCGGCCACGGCCAATTGGGCCGGGCTGGCCAGCTGCAGGCATTCGGTGGTCTTGGCGCGCACCGAATAATCGGTGTAGCTCGGTACCGCGATGCCGAGAAGAATGGCGATCAGGCCGACGACGACCAGGATTTCGATGATGGTGAACCCGTGCTGGCGGGCTTGGCGATGCTGCATGAGAACTCCGGGGTGGCGCGTTCGCGCTCGATCTGCATATGGTGCTCAGCATGCAAATTTCGGGCCACGATATCCCGAACCCCTGCAGCTGCCGCTCTCGGGCCGCGACATCGGCATTCGGCGCTTGGGGGGGCTGACGCAGCGCGTCAGTCCTCGACGCCGTGACGCGCCCCGGACCAGCCGCCGGAGCCGAGCAACCGCTGGCCGAGCTCGCGGGGCGCATCCTCGAGATCGGTGGCCATCGAGTCGTTCCAGCGGTTCAGGAAACCGTACAGGCAGATCGCGCCGAGCATCTCGACGATCTGGTCCTCGCTCCAGTGTTCGCGAAGGCGGGCCATGATCTCGGCATCGACGCCGTTCGGCACGCTGCCGGCGGCCAGTGCGAAATCCAGCGCGGTACGCTCGGCGTCCGAATACAGCGGGCTGGTCCGATATTCCCAGATCGCGTCGAGTTTCTCCTGCGAGAGCCCGCTGATCCCGGCCGCGATCAGCGAATGCGCTTCGCAGTACTGGCAGCCGGCGGCGCGGCTGGCGAAGTGCGCCAGCAGACGCTTGGTCGCCGGATCGACGGCGCCGCCGGGATCCATGACGGCCGAGGTCAGAGTGCCGAAGGCCTTCACGATCTCGGGCCGGCGCTGCATCGTCAGCAGGCTGTTCGGCACGAAGCCCAGGATTTCGCGGAAGTGGTCGAAGGTCTCGGCCAGTTCCGGCGTGGTTTCGGGCGGTAGCGGTTCCATGAACGCCATGCGGACGTCTCCATCGGTTTCGAAGCGTTCAGGATGAGAGAATGGGGCCGGGTTTGCAACGGACCTCCTGCAATGATGGAAACACTGGTCGACGTGGCGTCGGGGTCGGCGATCTACCTGGCCTGGTTCGTGGCCGTGGTGCTGGTGCTGGTCGGCCTCGCCGGTGCGATCCTGCCCGCGCTGCCGGGCACGCCGATCGTGCTGGCCGGGCTGGTCATGATGGCCTGGTTGGGCGATTTCGAGGCGGTGCGCCCGATCACGCTGGTCTGGCTGACGCTGCTGACCCTGCTCTCGCTGGTCATCGACTTCCTGGCCACGGCCGAAGGCGCGCGACGGTTCGGCGCCGGCCGCGCCGCGATCCTCGGTGCGACCCTCGGTGTGCTGGTCGGTCTGTTCTTCGGCCTGCCCGGGCTGCTGCTCGGCCCGTTCGTCGGCGCCGTCCTCGGCCACATGGCCGGCCGCGCCCGGCTGGACGACTCGCTCCGCGCCGGCGTCGGCGCCAGCGTCGGCGTCCTCGTCGGCACCGTCGCCAAGCTCGTCATCAGCGTGATCATGATCGCCTGGTTCGCACTGGCCTGGTGGTTCTGATCGGGTCTTGGTGGGTCGTGGCGAGTCCGTTTAGAGGATGCGCGCGAAGACGCTAAGGCGCCAAGGGAAAACCGGTTGTAAAGCTTGAGCGACGAAAAGCAGGCTCTCGTGGAGGCGCAGAGCAAGCGGGAAAAGGTTCTGTAAGCACTCGTCCTGCTTCGCTTTGACGACGGGGCGGCGATCGGAATTTCGATCAACCTTCCTCGAGAGCTTTTTCTCTGCGTCTCCGCGAGAGCCTGCTTTTCGCAGTTTCGACCCTCGTTTCTGTTTTCTCTTCGCGCCTTTGCGTCTTCGCGCTCATCCTCTAGAGTCGTCTGGCGATTCGCGCCAATCAAAGCGTCCGGTCCGGAGAAAGCGGTCGATGGCGTCGGCAACGGTCGGTGAAAGGACGAGGCCGGTGTGGGAGACGGGGAGGAGTAGTCGGTCGGTTTCGCCGTCGAGGCGGGTCTCGATCTCGGTGATGGTGCCGTCGTGCGGTTCGGGCAGGCGCTGGATCAGGCGCCCGGCGCCGAGACTCCGTGTGCCGGCGATGACGCCGACCTCCCAGCCGGGTGGAACATGCTGCACGCCGGCGTCCAGCGGCCCGGCCGAGCGGCCGACCAGCCGCCCGAGCGCCGGTAGCCGGGCCAGCCGTCGCGCCACTGCCGACCCGTTGACCGGGCTGCCGAGGAGCACCAGACGGGCCGGGGGCAGGTCGGTTCCGAAGCGTTCGAGCATTCGCAGCGCGACCAGGCCACCGAGGCTGTGGCCGACCAGGTGGGCCGGTCCCGAACCGATGAACTCGCGCAGCTTGCGCGCATTCGTGTCCAGCGCATGCCGGATCGTGGGATAGCCGAAGCGATGCACGGTCCAGCCGCCGCTGCGGTGCAATCGACGGCCCAGCATACCGAGGCTGATCGGCCCGTACCACAGGCCATGGATCAGGACGATGGGCGGATGCTCGGGAGGGCGGGAATTCACGATTCGCATTGCGTGCTCGGGTCGATCAGGCAGCGGGGACCGGGCTGCCGTGCCGGAAACGAAAACGGCCGCGCAGGGCGCGGCCGTTCGGATCGAACACGTCGTTCAGTGCGTTCAGACCAGCCGACGGATGCCGACGATGGCCAGGCCGAGCACCAGCAGGATCAGGCCCCACTGTCCGAGCGTCGGGATCGGTGCCGCGCCGCCGGCTTCCAGCGGCAGGACGGCCGACGTTCCGTCGCCGAACACGGCAATGGCGCCGACCGGCTGGTTGACGATATCGCCGACGGCGAACACGGTCACTTGATCACCGTCGTTCAATGTCACCGGGGCGAGGTCGATCAGCGTCAGCGCGCCGCCCGGCGTCGTCACCTTCAGGTCATAGGTGCCGGCCGGAAGGGCCAGGAAGCCTGAATTGCCCTTGTACGGCACGTTGGTCAAACCGCCGACCACGTCGCCGCCGTCGGTGCGGATATCGACTTCGGTAGCGGTCAGGTCACTGGCAAACGGTGCTGCATGGACGATTCGCAGCTGCGCGCCGGTGCCGCCGCGAACCGGTGCGGTGTCGACCAGTGCGAACAGTTCCAGCGGCTGGTTGATGACGTTGCCGATCGCCACGACGGTGTAGTCGGTGCCGCTGTCCAGGCTCAACGTGTCGGTAATCGCGACCGCGTCGCCCGGCGGATTGCGGACATCGACGGTCACGTCGAACGGATCGGTTGCGCCCGTCAGGGTGGTGTAGCCGGTGAAGTTCTCGAACACGACGCCAGTGAAGGCTTCGGATCCGTTGACATCGATCGATACCGCGGTATCGGCGACATCCGGTGCAAACGGCGCGAGATGGCCGATGTTCACGTCTGCACTTTGAGCGAAAGCTCCGCCTGCCCCCAGACCAAGCGAAAGAGCGATGATGCTGATCGTCTTCTTCATTGGGTCAATCCCTGCTGTGAATGTTTGAAGCGTGGCAAGGGTTGCCCACGCCCGTGAACCGGGCGTGAATCGACGACTCCTGCTACGCGTCGCCAACCTTAAGACCGATGTGGAGTTCGCCGAGCGCTTCGGCCTCGATCGCCGAGGGCGCGCCGGTCAACGGGCAGCCGGCCGTGGTGGTCTTCGGAAACGCAATGACTTCGCGGATCGAATCCTCGCCGGCCATCAGGGCGGCGATGCGGTCGATTCCGAACGCAATGCCGCCATGTGGAGGACAGCCGTAGCGCAGGGCCTCCAGCAGAAAGCCGAACCGCGCTTTCGCCTCGGTCTCGTCGATGCCGAGCACGTCGAACGCGGCCTGCTGCATCTTCGGGTCGTGGATACGGATCGAGCCGCCGCCGATTTCGGCGCCGTTGAGCACCATGTCGTAGGCGCGGGACAGCGCGTCGGCCGGGTTGCTGCGCAGTCCGTCCGGGTCGTCGGTCGTCGGTGCGGTGAACGGGTGGTGCAGCGCGTAGTAGCGCCGGTCGTCCTCGTCGAACTCGAACATCGGGAAGTCGACCACCCACAGCGGCTTCCAGCCGTCCTCGACCAGGCCGAGGTCGTGGCCGACCTTCAGCCGGACCGCGCCCATGAAGGCGGCCACCGTCATCGAGGGGCCGGCGCCGAACAGCAGGAGATCCCCCTGGCCGGCGCCGGTGCGTTCGAGCAGCCCGGCGGCCGTCGCCTCGTCGAGGAACTTGGCGATCGGCGACTGCAGCCCCTCTAGGCCGGCGGTGGCATCGTTGACCTTGATCCACGCCAGCCCCCGGGCGCCGTACTTGCCCGCGTGGGCGGCAAGATCGTCGATCTGCTTGCGTGAAAGCCCGGCACCGCCGGGCACCTTCAGGGCCGCCACCCGGCCGGCGACGTCGGCCGCCGGGCCGGCAAAGACCTTGAATTCCGAGTCGGCCACGAGGTCGTCGACGTCGACCAGCTCCAGCGGAATCCGCAGGTCCGGCTTGTCGGAGCCGAAGCGGCGCATGGCTTCGGCCCAGGTCATCCGCGGGAAGGGGTCGGGCAGTTCGACGTCGAGCACGTCGACGAATACCTGCCGGACCAGGCCCTCGGCCAGGCCCTGCACGTCGGCTTCCTCGACGAAGGCCATTTCGATGTCGAGCTGGGTGAATTCCGGCTGGCGGTCGGCGCGCAGGTCTTCGTCGCGGAAGCAGCGCGCAATCTGGTAATAGCGATCCATGCCGCTCATCATGAACAGCTGCTTGAAGATCTGCGGCGACTGGGGCAACGCGTAGAAGCGCCCTGCATTGACCCGGCTGGGCACCAGGTAGTCACGCGCGCCCTCCGGCGTGGCCCGGGTCAGGATCGGGGTCTCGAGATCGAGGAAGTCGCGGGCCTCCAGGTGCCGGCGGATCGCCGAGGTCAGCTTCGAGCGCAGTCGCAGGTTGTTCTGCATGCGGGACCGGCGCAGGTCGAGGTAGCGGTACTTCAGCCGCACTTCCTCGCCGTCCTCGTCGGTCATCAGCAGCGGCAGCGCGGCCGAGGCGTTGAGCAGCTCCAGGCGGTCGGCCACGACTTCGACCTTGCCGGTCTTCATCTCGGCGTTCCACTGGCTCTCCGGGCGCATCCGCACGGTGCCGGTGATCTTCACGCAGTATTCGTTGCGCAGCGTTTCGGCCACGGCGAACCCGTCGGGGTTGTCGGGCTCGACGACCACCTGGACGATGCCGGCGTGGTCGCGGAGGCCGATGAAGACCAGCCCGCCGAGATCGCGGCGGCGGTCGACCCAGCCGCACAGGGTGACGGTCCGCCCGTCGAGGGCCTCGCTGACCCGGCCGCAGAGATGACTACGCATGGAAAGACTCCTGGAAATTCGAAAGACTGAATCGGAAGAGGTGAGCCGGATGCCGGGCCGACTGCGACCCGGTCCGGCGTCTGGGGTCGATCAGGCCCGGCGGGTCACGCCGAGGCCGTCGAGGCCTTGGTCGACGAATCGCCGGACGTCGACTTGGAAGGCTTGGCGTCGCCGGCGGTCTCCTTGGACGTATCGGACTTGGCCGGTTTGTCGTCGCCGGCCAGGTTCTTCTTGCCGTCCTTCTTGAAGTCGGTTTCGTACCAACCTGCGCCCTTCAGCCGGAAGCCGGCGGCCGAGACGAGCTTGTTCAGCGTTTCCCGGCCACATTCCGGGCAGGTGGTCAGCGGGTCGTCGGAGATCTTCTGCAGCTTCTCGAGCTGATGGCCGCAGTTCGCACACTGGTATTCATAGATCGGCATGGGTCCATTCCTCCCGTCGGGTGGCGCCGGTAATGGGGCCACCCAGCGCAGATTTCGAGTCATCGCGGTCCAGGCTGGGCCGCGATGCGCGCTACAACCCGCTATTATGACGCGTTTCCCCGGCCCCTGGAGTCTGCCGCCCTTGGCCGAACCCATCCCGAATCCACCGCCCGCGCCCGAACGGATTCTCGAGGCGCTGCGTGCCGGCGCGCTGGAATCGGCGCGTCCGCTGGCGCGCGGCCACCAGGGCTGGTTGTTCGGCCTTTCGCTGAACGGCTATCGGCTGGCCGTCAAGACGCCGGCCGGTGGCGTCGGCGCGTTTCTTCATCGGCGGGCGCTGCGGCTTGAGCACCGCGCATACCGGCGGTTGGACGGGGTGATCGGGTTCGCGCGCTGTCACGGCCTGTTCGACGACCGCTGGCTGGTGCTCGACGAGATCGATGGCGAGGCGTTTCGCGATGCCGCGGTCGACGAGGCGTTCTTCGATCGGCTGCTCGAGGTCGTCCGGGCCATGCACGAGCGCGGCGTGGCGCACGGCGATCTCAAGCGCAAGTCCAACCTGATGGTCGGCGCCGACGGACGGCCCTGGATCGTCGATCTGGGCACTGCGGTGGTGCACCGCGAGCGCTTCGCGCCGATCAATCATGCGCTGTTCCGGACCCTGGCCCAGACCGATCTGAATGCCTGGGTCAAGCTCAAGTACGGCGGCTACGACGGCGTCAGTCCCGCCGACCGCGCGGTGTTTCGTCCAACCCTGCCCGAGCGTGTGGCCCGCGCCTTCCGCCGGGCATGATCGAAACCCTGCTGATCAGCGTGGCTACCGTCGGTGTGGCCGAATTGGGCGACAAGACCCAGCTTCTGGTGCTGATGCTGGCGCGCCGCTTCCGCCGCCCGGTGGCCGTCGGGCTCGGCCTGGTCGCGGCGCTGGCGCTGTCGAACGTGATCGCGGCGTTGTTCGGCCACTGGATCGATCGCCTGCTGCCCGACGCCGTGCTGGCCTGGCTGGTCGGCGGCTTGTTCATCGTCATCGGCCTGTGGACCGCGTTCGGCAGCGGCGACGAGGACGACGACCCGGCACCGTCGCAGTCCGGTCGCCGGGTCGCGGTCAGCGTGTTCCTGATCTTCCTGCTCGCCGAACTCGGCGACAAGTCGCAGCTGACTACCGTCGGCCTGTCGGCTTCGTTGACCGGCTGGTGGCCGGTTGCCGTCGGCGCGACGCTCGGCGCCGCGCTGGTCAACCTGCCGGTGATCTGGATCGGCCATGCGCTGCAGTCCTCGCGCCTGGAGGCCCTGGTCCGCTGGGCTGGCGCGGGGTTGTTCGTGGTGATCGGCGTGGTTCTGATCATCCGGGAGACGCTGCTAGGATGAGGCGAGTCGCTCGGAACGCGCTCGGCCACGGATGAGCACGCGTCGATGTGGACGTGAAATCACGTGGGCGGCCGGGAGCGCCAGCCTGGTCATCGAAGGTTCGGCGTTGCATTCGCCGATCCGTGCCGCTTCGAAACCGGACCGGAATCGTCCAGCCCGCGGCCCGGGTCGTGGTGTCCGTGGTCACTCGTGTTCATCCGAGGACCGGAACGAACGGTTCTTCGAGGTCTGAACGAACGGTCCTTCAGGGCCTGAACGAACGCTGGAGCCGCGCCAGGCCCTCGTCCATCGGCACTGTCGGCGCCCAGTCGAGGTCGCGCCGCGCGGCGTCGATCGAGAACCAGTGGGCGGTGGCCAGGTGGTCGACGACGAAGCGGGAGATCGGCGGGTCGCTCTTCAGGCGCAGGCCGCGCCAGAGCGCTTCGACCACGGTTGCCGCGGCCATCGCGATCTTCGGGTTCACGCTGCCGATCCGCGGGCTTTCGCCGGCGGCTTCGAGCAGGCTCGCCATGATCGCTGCGACCGGACGCGGTTCTCCGTTGGTGATGAAGTAGGCGCGGCCGGCCGAGCGGGCCGGCCCAGCCAGGTCTTCGAGCGCCTTCACGTGCGCCTCGGCCGCGTTGTCGATGTACACCGTGTCGATCATCTTGTCCGGCGCCGGCAGCTTCAGTCGCCCGGCGCGGTTGCGCTCGATCAGCCGGGGCAGCAGGTGATTATCGCCCGGCCCCCAGATCAGGTGCGGGCGCAGCGCGCAGACGCGCAGATCCTCGCCGTTCGCGCCCAGCGCGAGCCGTTCGGCCTCGGTCTTGGTCGCGGGGTAGGGCGCCGGGTGGTGGCTGGCCAGCGGCAGCGATTCATCGCCGCCCTCGATGTCGCCACCGGCGTGGACCACGCTCGGCGAGGAGGTATGGACCAGGATGCCGACGCCGTGTTTCCGGCAGGCGTCGATCACGTTGCCGGTGCCGACGACATTGGCGGCGACGAAATCCGGCGCGTACAACCCGGGCCCGGCCTTGGCCGCGACGTGGATGACTGCATCGCGCCCGCGACAGGCCGCATCCACGGCGCCGCCATCGGCGATGTCGCCGCGGTGCTGCTCGAGGTCCAGCGCGTCCAGCGCCGGATAGGCCGAGCGATTCAGCGTCGCCACCGCGTGGCCGCGCTCGAGCAGTGCGCGAACCACGGCCTGGCCGAGAAAGCCGCCGCCGCCGGTCACCAGGATGTTCATCGTCGTCTCCGCAGATTCGAAGGCGCTTCGGTCGGGCCGGAAACCCCGCCGGGCGCGGAAATTCCGTATCCTACGCGGCTTGTCGCGTCGGCGGTTCGCGGATCATCGATGCGCGCCTTGCGGCGCGGCGTTGGTTTCATCGGCGCGCGCCCGCATTTTCTCAAGCAATCCGATGAAGGTTTTCAGCCATGGCCCAGTACGTCTACACCATGAACCGCGTCAGCAAGGTGGTTCCGCCGAACCGCACGCTGATCAAGGACATCTCGCTTTCGTTCTTTCCCGGCGCCAAGATCGGCGTCCTGGGCCTGAACGGCGCGGGCAAGTCGACGGTGCTGCGCATCATGGCCGGCGTCGATACCGAGTTCGACGGCGAGGCCCGGCCACAGCCCGGCATCCATATCGGCTACCTGTCGCAGGAGCCCGAACTGCCCGAAGACGCCACCGTCCGCGAGGCGGTGATGGACGGCCTGGGCGAGATCCGGGATCTGCTCAAGCGCTTCGACGAGATTTCCGAGAAGTTCGCCGAGCCGATGTCCGATGACGAGATGAACGAGCTGCTGGCCGAGCAGGCCGAGCTGCAGGACAAGATCGATTCTGCCGGTGGCTGGGACCTTGACCGCACGCTGGAAGTCGCCGCCGATGCGCTGCGTCTGCCGGACTGGGACAGCGAGATCAAGGTGCTATCGGGCGGCGAGCGCCGTCGCGTCGCGCTGTGCCGGTTGTTGCTGTCCAAGCCCGACATGCTGCTGCTCGACGAGCCGACCAACCACCTCGACGCCGAGTCCGTGGCGTGGCTGGAGCGCTTCCTGCACGATTTCGACGGCACCGTCATGGCGGTCACCCATGATCGCTATTTCCTCGACAACGTCGCCGGCTGGATTCTCGAAATGGACCGCGGCCACGGTCTGCCGTTCGAGGGCAACTACACCAACTGGCTGGAGCAGAAGGAAGCCCGCCTGAAACGAGAGGAAAAGCAGGAACAGGCCCACTCGCGCGCGATGCGGGAAGAGCTCGAATGGGTGCGTTCGAATCCGAAGGGGCGCCAGGCCAAGAGCAAGGCGCGCCTGAAGCAGTTCGAGGAACTCAATTCGAAGGAGTTCCAGGCCCGCAACGAGACCCAGCAGATCTACATTCCGCCGGGCCCGCGGCTCGGCGACCAGGTCATCGAGGTCGAGCACCTGACCAAGGCCTTCGGCGACAAGCTGCTGATCGATGACCTGTCATTCAAGGTCCCGCCGGGCGCGATCGTCGGGATCATCGGCGGCAACGGTGCCGGTAAATCGACCCTGTTCCGGATGATCGCCGGTGAGGAACAGCCGGATTCAGGGACGATCACGGTCGGATCGACCGTCGAGTTGGGCTATGTCGACCAGAAGCGCGACAGCCTCGAGAGCGATCGCCAGGTCTGGGAAGAGATCGCCGACGGTGCCGAGATGATCTCGGTCGGCAACTACTCGATCCCGGCGCGAGCTTATGCATCCCGGTTCAATTTCAAGGGCTCCGACCAGCAGAAGCGCGTCGGCCAGCTGTCCGGCGGCGAGCGCAACCGCGTTCACCTGGCCAAGGTGCTGAAGAGCGGCGGCAACGTGCTGATGCTCGACGAGCCGACCAACGACCTCGACGTCGAGACCCTGCGCGCGCTCGAGGAAGCTGTGCTGGCCTTCCCGGGCTGCGTGCTGGTCACCTCGCACGACCGCTGGTTCCTCGACCGCATCGCCACCCACGTGCTGGCCTTCGAAGGCGACTCGCACGTCGAATGGTTCGAAGGCAACTTCTCCGACTACGAAAAGGACCTCAAGCGCCGCAAGGGCGACCAGGCCGGTCCGCACCGCATCAAGTACAAGCGCATCGACGGGTAGTTTGTATCGACGTTGTGCCTGCGGCCTTTAGATGATGGGCGCGAAGACGCGAAGGCGCGAAGAGAAAACCAACAAGAGGATTGGAAAAGCGGCAAAACGGCGGACCGAGGCATCGGGCGACTCGCCGACGCTCACCCCATGTCTCGGGCCCGCACGTGGAATCGACCAGGGGCAGAGCCCGCTCCGAGGCACAAGGCGATGAACCCGTTCGTTAAGCATCGAGACATGCAGGATCGCATTCTCTCTTTTTGGCTTTTCTCTTCGCGCCTTCGCGTCTTCGCGCCCATCATCTAACGGAATCCGGCACGAAACCCGAACGAAACCTCATTCCTCGGCCAGCTTCGACTCGAGTTCGGCGACGCGGGTTTCGAGCGCGTCGATGCGGGCGATGAGATCGGGGTCGGGGGTGGTCGATTCGGCCGGCGCGGCGTCGGCGGACGGGACGGCGCGGCCGGCCTCGATCGAGACCGGGCCGCACAGGCGGTGCATGTAGCGGTCCTCGCGCTGGCCCGGGCCTTTCGGAATCCGGATCGCCATCGGCGCGTCGCCGGCGCAGAGTCGTTGTAGGGAGTATTCGACGTCGTCGATCTCGTCGAAGCGATGCAGTCGCGAAGATCGGCTCAGCAGCTCGGCCAGCGTCTGCGGGCCGCGGAGCAGCATCAGGCCGATCAACGCCTTCTGCTCGCGGGTCAGCTTCAGGCCGGACTCGACGCGGTGCGCATAGCGTGACGCCCGGGCGCCGTATTCGCTCTTGACCAGACCGCGCGTTTCCAGCTTGCGCAGCGCCTGGCCGACCTGGCCTTCGGACAGGTTCATCTGCGGATGCCGGCTGGTCTTCTGATTCGCCGCCGTGCGCGCGGCGTTCTCGGTCAACGGATAGGCCTCCGGCGTCGTCGCCTCCTTCTCGATCAGACAGCCCAGGACCCGGGCCTCTTCGGGCGAAAGCGGTTCGTCCAGTGGCAGCGGTGCGTCGTCGTTCATGGCTTGGGCTCCGGTCGGGCGTTCTTGGCGAATTCCTCTAGATGATAGGCGCGAAGACGCGAAGGCGCGAAGAGAAAATCAGGAGGGGTGAGAACGACAGGAAAGATGGCTGGCCTTCAAGCATGGACCGAAATCCATCGATGTTTCGGACGGCAGTATCTGGTTCGCCGATCGATGGCTTGGTGTCGGAGCAGGTCGATGGTCTCGTGCGGGACGCTGGAGCTCCAGAAATCGAAGTTCGTTCCTTTCTCTTCGCGCCTTTGCGTCTTCGCGCCCATCCTCTAGAGGCCGCTGGCGAACCCGCCAGACCGAAGCCGAGTCAGTCCGAGGAACAAGTCGGTCGGAAGGGCCGGGGGGTCCAGCCGAGGTGTTCGCGGGCAGGGGTGTCGTCGACGGTCAGGTCCATGCGTTGGCGGCGGACCATGGCCGGGGTGACGGTCTTCATCCGGCCGAACAGGTGGGCCATGCGCAGGCCCGTGGTGAGCAAGGGCGAGGGCACCTGGACGATCGACGGATCGGCGCCGGCGCTGGAGGCGATCCGGCGGACGAAGTCGGGGTAGGGCAGGGCCTCGCCGCCGCCGAGGTCGAAGACTTCGAAGCCGCGGCCCTGGCGGGCCACCAGTGTCGTCATGATTCGCGCCAGGTCGTCGGCGTGGACCGGCTGGCGCAGGCCGCGGCCGGCGACCGGCAGCCATTTGCGGATCCGGGCGGCCTCGGCGATGATCGAGATGTTGCGGTCGTGCTCGCCGCCGTAGATCAGGGTCGGTCGAAGCAGGGTGACGTCGGCGCCGCGGCGCTCGGCCCACTCGCCCAGCCGCAGTTCGGCGTCGGCCAGTTCGCGCATCATCGCGCGTTCGGCCGGGTCCGGCGAGTCCTGCTTGAAACGCACGCTGGCCGAGCCCAGCGCGATGACCCGGCGGACCGCCGGCAGGCGTTCGACGAGGCGACGAGTCAGCGACAGCGGGCCGGCGCTGAGCAGCACGTGGGTCTCGACCTTCAGCGGCTCGCGCGCCAGGTCGTGCTGCATCCACATCACGTTCGGCAGTTCGGCGTCGGGCACCCTGCGCGACACGGCGATGATCGGCACGCCGACGTCGGACAGCCGCGCCAGCAGACCGCGGCCGACCGCGCCGGTGGCGCCGAGCACCAGCACCGGGGCCGGTCCACCGGACAGGCCGGGGATCATGACGCCCTCCGCGCGCGCCGCGCTGCCAGGGGCGCGCGCACGAGCTCGCTGGATTTGAGCGCCAGCCACCAGAACGGACGCTGCCAGGCGCGTGCGCCGGTCGCGACGTGGCGGGTCAGATACAGCCACAGCCCCTGGTGCTTGGCCCGCAGGATGCGGCCGTCGAGGCCGCGCGATGAGACGCCGCCGATGTGCCGGACCGTCACGTCGGGCACCCAGCGCAGCGTACGGCCGGCCGCCCGGAGTCGGGCGAACAGGTCGAGGTCCTCGAAGTGCAGCGGGTAGTCGGCGTCGAAGCCGCCGACGGCCTCGAACGCGTCCCGGCGGACCAGCATGCAGGCGCCGGACACGCCCTCGATCTCGATCGGTCGGTCGGGCGCAGGGGTGTGGGTATGATCGATCCCGGGCAGGCCGGGCAGGACTTCGCCGAGAATCCGCAGCGCGGTCGGCGCCCGGCGGCGGCTGGCGCGCTGCTCGCGTCCGTCGGCGCCGACCACGCGCGGCCCGACCAGCACGCATTCCGGGTAGCGGTCCAGTTCGTCGACCAGCCGGGCCAGTCCGTCGGGGTCGATTTCTGCGTCGGGATTGAGCAGCAGCAGGAACTCCCTGTCGGTGTTTGCCGCGGCGCGGTTCATGCCGGCGGCGAAGCCCAGGTTGCTGCCGGCGCGGTCTACCGACAGGCCGGGGCCGCCGACGCCGTCCAGGCTGTCGTCGAAGGAACCGTTGTCGACGATGCGAACGTCGGCCGATCCGGCGGCGGTGAGATCGAGTGCATCGATACACCGGCGCAGGCAGTCGCCGGCGTTGAAGTTGACGATCAGTACGGAGACGCGCGCCAGCGCGGTGCCGGCCGCGCCGCTCACCGGCCCGTCAGCCACCGGCGCAGGCGCGTCCATGTCGACTCCGGTTCGGTGCGAGCCTCGGCCTGCGCGAGGCGGTCCCGCAGGCGTTCGATCTCGCGCTCGCGTTCGGCGAGCAGTTCGCCGGCGCGGATGTGCTTGGCGACCTCGTCGTTGTAGTGGGCGTAGACGCTCTCGGCGGCGTCGGTGAACAGCGACAGGGCCGGCGGCTTCGGCAGGTCCACGCCCTCGGCGGCGGCCACGGCGAGGAAATACAGCGGCTCGGCGTGCGGTCGCGGATGCCGGCTCACGCCGCGGTCGTCGTCGGCAGTCAGGTGCTCGGCGCCGGCCCGGTCGTCGTCGAGCGCCCAGAGCAGCGAATGGAACATCAGCTTCTGGCCCGACAGCCGGTAGTTCGGGAAATGCCGGCCGAGCAGGGCTTCGAGTTCGTCGCGGTAGAGCTCGCGGACATGGAACTCGTTGTCGTAGCCGGTCAGGTCGGAATAGGTGCGCTTGTCGGGCGAGGACAGCAGCAGGACGCCATCGGGCTTCAGCACGCGGCGGAAGCCGGTCAGCAGGCCGTCGTGCTCGGCCAGGTGCTCCAGCGTCTCGAACGACACGACGACGTCGAAGCGGTCGTCGTCGAACGCCAGTTCGAGCGCGTCGGCTCGCTCGAAACTCAGGTGCTCGGCGGAATAGCGGCGACGGGCGTGCTCGACGGCCTCGGCGTCGACGTCGACGCCGACCACCGACTTCGCCGCATCGGCAAGCAGGTGGCTGCCGTAGCCTTCGCCGCAGGCGCAGTCCAGCACGTCCTTGTCGCGGACCAGCCCACGGGCCCAGGCGTAGCGGTGCCAGTGTTCGTAGACGATCTCGCGCACGCATTCCGGGGTGAAGCGTTCGCCGGTGAACGCCAGCGCGTCGTCGGACTCGGCTGCGGGTCGGGCGCTCATCGGGCTACAGCCGGAATTCCTTGCCGAGGTAGACGTTGCGGACGTCTTCGTCGGCCAGCACCGCGTCCGGCGGGCCCTGGGTCAGCACGCGGCCCTCGGAGATGATGTAGGCGCGGTCGCAGATGCCGAGCGTCTCGCGAACGTTGTGGTCGGTGATCAGGATGCCGATGTCCCGGTCGCGCAGGTGCGCGACGATGCGCTGGATCTCGCCGACCGAAATCGGGTCGACGCCGGCGAACGGTTCGTCGAGCAGGATGAAGCGCGGGTCGGCGGCCAGCGCGCGGGCGATCTCGACGCGCCGGCGCTCGCCGCCCGAGAGGCTGACGCCCATCTGGTCGGCCAGGTGCCCGACCGCGAACTCGTCCATCAGCCGCGTCAGTTCGGCCTCCCGGCCGTCGCGGTCGAGGTCCTTGCGCAGCTCGAGGATGGCCAGGATGTTGTCGCGCACCGACAGTCGCCGGAAGATCGAGGCTTCCTGCGGCAGGTAGCCCAGGCCCAGCCGGGCACGGCGGTGCATGTTGGCCCGGGTGATGTCGGTCTCGTCGAGTTCGATCCGGCCGCCGTCGGCCGGGACCAGCCCGACGACCATGTAGAAGCAGGTGGTCTTGCCGGCGCCGTTCGGGCCGAGCAGGCCGACGACTTCGCCGCGATGCACGTCCAGCGACACGCCGTGGACCACGGCGCGTCCGCGATAGCGTTTGACCAGGTTCTCGGCGCGCAGCATCAGCGGCCGTCCGGGTTCGCAGGCGGTTCCGGGTCGGCCGCCTCGTCTTCGGGCTCGTCGCCGCTTGCGCCGCCATCGTCGGTTTGGTCGGTTTGGTCGGTTTGGTCGGTTTGGTCGGTTTCGTCGGTTTCAGCGGGAGGCTGGCCGGACTCGGCGTCCTCGGCCGATGCTGCTGCATCGTCGACCGGTACGGGATCGGTCCCGGCGCCGCCAGGCGCGCCATCGGCGCCGGCCGGTGGTTCATCGGAAGGCGGTGGGGCGGGCCGCGGGTCGGACATCGCGCCGGGTTCGATCACGACCCGGACCCGTTCGTCGCCGGTGCTGCGTCCGGCCAGGCTCTCGGCGTTCAGGTCGTAGACCAGTTCGTTGCCGGTGAACTCGCCCTGCTGGTGGCGGATGACCGCGTTGCCGGTCAGCGTGACGACGTTGGCCAGAACGTCGTAGTGCAGCTCGCGCGACTCGCCCGTGACGATCGAACCGTCGCTCAAGCGGTCGCGCCAGGTGATCGGGCTGCCCTCGAGTTCGACCTCCGAAATCTGGCCGTCGAGCTGGCGGAGCACGCCGCGGTCTGCCTGCACGGCCATCGCCCCGCGGGTGATCGAGACATCGTTCTCGAAGCGGGTGACGCCGTCGCGCAGATCGTAGTAGCTCTCGACCGCAAAGATGTCGATCGGTGGTTCGGCCAGCGTTGCCTCAGCGGTTTCCTGCGCCCGGATCGGCGCGATCGCCGTCCCGGCCATCAGCGCTGCTGCCAGCAGAATCGCTCGCGTCGCGATAGATCGCGTGCACATCGTCTTGAAGCTCCACCCGGTCGTCGTTCAACAGGTAGATAAGAGTACCACCGACCAGCTCGGTTCCCGCCTGCGTGAACCGGACCCGACCGGGCGCGGTCAGGCGGCCGTCGGCGCGGTCGTAATTCAGCTGCGCGGTCTCGATCCGGAGCATGCCGCGCGGATGCGGCCGGTTCAGCACCACGCTGCCTTCGAGTTCCAGCCGGTCATCGTTGCGGACCAGCCGGCCCCGCTCGGCGCGGCCCTGCCAATCGGCCTGGTCGCCGGGCACTTCGAATACGGGGTCGGTCAGTCGCGCGGTGCGGGTGTCGGGGTCGTGCTCCAGCCGCGGGCCGCGAACGCGCAGCGTTTCCCGGCCGGTTTCGTCGATCATCACCGCATCGAAGTCGGTCAACGCGTAATCGAACGGTACGGGCGGGCGTTCCGGACGGTCGCCGCCGCGGTCGGCCCGCTGGGTGATCCACCAGTTGACCGCCACGGCCAGCACCAGCACGGCGCTGGCCAGCCACCAGGTGCGGTGACGGGTCATCGGTTCATCCGAAGCTGTTCCGCCACTCCGACAGCTTGCCGCGGGCGCTCAGCAGCAGTTCGCAGAACTCGCGCACTGCGCCGCGACCTCCAGCGCTGGGCGCGACGAAGTCGCACTTGCCGGCGATCCACGGGTCGGCGTCGATCGGGCAGGCCTTGAAGCCGGTATCCCGCATCGCCGGCCAGTCGACCAGGTCGTCGCCCATGTAGGCGGCGTGACGCGCGTCAATGCCGGTGGTCGCCAGCAGTTCGGCCATCGCGGCGCCCTTGTCCTCGCGGCCCTGGACCAGGTGTTCGATACCGAGCTCGGCCATCCGCTTGCGGACCAGCCGGGACTGGCGGGCGGTCAATGCGGCGATGGTGACGTCGTAGCGCATCAGGGCCTTCAGGCCGAGTCCGTCGCGCGAGTAGAAGGCCTTGATTTCCTGGCCGGAGTCGTCGCGGTACAGGCGCCCGTCGGTCATCACGCCGTCGATGTCGAAGACGGCCAGTCGAACGGATTTCGCCTTGTCGAGCAGATCGTCATCGATCGGGGTCGGTGTGTTCATCGCGGGCTCCTTCAGACCACGCCGGCCTGCAGCAGATCCTGGAAGTTCAGTGCGCCGAGCAGCCGGTGTTCGGCGTCGACCACCAGCAGGCCCTGGATGCGGCGGGTCTGCATCTGTTCCACGGCGCTGGCCGCCAGCGCCTCCGGGCCGATGGTCTGCGGCGCGGCCGTCATCAGCTCGCGCACCGGCGTGGTGCGGATGTCTCCGATGCCGTCCAGGCCGCGTCGCAGGTCGCCGTCGGTCAGCACGCCAACCACCCGGCGCTCATCGTCGACGACCGCACAGAGGCCGAGCCGACCGCGGGTGATTTCGACGATCGCCTCGGAGATCGTCCGGTCGGGGCCGATCGCTGGAACGTCCTGGCCGTCGTGCATCACGTCGGTGATGTGCAGCAGCAGTCGCTTGCCCAGTGACCCGCCGGGGTGCGAGCGGGCGAAGTCCTCGGCGGTGAAGCCGCGCGCTTCGAGCAGCGCGATGGCCAGCGCATCGCCCATCGCCAGCTGGGCCGAGGTGGACGCGGTCGGCGCCAGGCCCAGCGGGCAGGCTTCGCGGTCGACGCCGGTGTCGAGGTGGACGTCGGCGTGGCGCGCCAGCGTCGAGTCGGGATTGCCGGTCATCGCGATCAGCTGCACGCCCAGCCGCTTGATCATCGGCAGCAGCGCGAGCAGTTCGGCGGTTTCGCCGGAATTCGACAGCGCGATCAGGCGGTCGCCGGCGCGGATCATGCCCAGGTCGCCGTGGCTGGCCTCGGCCGGATGGACGAAGAAGGCCGGTGTGCCGGTCGACGCCAGGGTGGCGGCCAGCTTATGGCCGATATGTCCGGATTTGCCCATGCCGGTGACGATCAGGTGCCCGTCGCCGGCCAGGATGCAGCGGCAGGCTTCGACGAAGGTCTCGTCGAGCCGCTCGCCCAGTGCCTTGATGGCCCGGGCCTCGGTGTCCAGCACCTCGCGCGCTCGGGCCAGCAGAGCGGACGGGTCGGCCGGTCCGTTGCTGCGGGCAGAATCGTCTGCGGACGTGTTCGCCGAATGCGTCATGCCGGTCAGTGTAGCCGCTCAGGCCAGCGCCTCGTGGAACACGACGATCTGGTAGACGATGTAGGCCAGCAGCAGGACCGCGCCCTCGCCGCGACCGACGCGTTTCGACGTGTAGGCGGCGATCGCCAGCACCACGAAGATGCCGGCCATCGCCGGCAGGTCGCGCCAGATCAGGATCGGTTCGATCACCATCGGATGGATCAGCGCGGCGATGCCGAGCACGCCGAGCAGGTTGAACAGGTTCGAGCCGAGGATATTGCCGATCGCCAGGTCGTCTTCCTTCTTCAGCGCGCTGGCGATCGCCGCGGCCAGTTCGGGCAGGCTGGTGCCGAGTGCGACCACGGTCAGGCCGATCACCGCCTCGGACACGCCGATCTCACTCGCCATCGTCACGGCGCCGTCGACCAGCATCTGGGCCGAGACCGGCAGCACGATCAGGCCGACGATGGTCCAGGTCACGGCCTTCCGGGTCGGCATTCCCTCCGGAATTTCCGCCAGCAGCGCCTCGGTGGTCGGGTCGGATCGGGTCTGGATGACCATCCGGAACGCCATCGAGGCCAGGAACAGGAAAAGCCCGCCGATCAGGATCGTTCCGTCGAACCGGGTCAGTGAGCCGTTGACCATCAGGATGGCCGTAAGCAGGGTCACCACGGCCAGGATCGGAAACTCGCGGCGGCGCGCGGTGGCCTCGACGGCCATCGGGTAGATCAGCCCGGTCAGTCCCAGGATCAGTCCGACATTGGCGATGTTGGAGCCCAGCGCGTTGCCAACGGCCAGTGACGGCTTGCCTTCCAGCGAGGCCAGCGCCGAGACCACCATTTCCGGGGCCGAGGTGCCGAAGCCGACGATGGTGAGGCCGACCACCATCGGCGAGATGCCGAAATTGCGGGCCAGGGCCGAGGCGCCCTCGACCAGCCGGTCGGCCGACCAGATCAGCAGCACGAAGCCGGCGGCCAGCTGCAGCAGCGCGATCAGCATGTCTCGGGTCCTGTCGCTTCGGATGGAACCATCGATTCGTTTACCATGTCGGATTGAATCTTCGGGCACGCACCGCTTGCGCGGGGCGTGTCCCGAACTCGAGCCTTTCGGGAAAATCGCCCAACAGGGTCAGACCCATCATGGACAATCAGAAGATCGAACAGTTGCTGCGTGCGGCGTTTCCGGATGCCGAGGTCAGCGTTACCAGCGATGATAACGTGCATTTCAGCGCGAGCGTCGTCGACGTCGGGTTCGCCGGCCAGACCCGCGTGGCTCGTCACCGCCGGGTGCACGACGCCATCGGACCCGAGCTCGGTCGGGAAATCCACGCGCTGTCGCTGCTCCTGAAGACGCCCGAGGAACTCGGCGCCGACCGCACGTGACCACCCGCATCCGGATCGAGGGCGGCGTGCCGCTGACCGGTACCGTGCCGATCTCCGGCGCCAAGAACGCGGTGCTGCCGATCCTGATGGCCAGCCTGCTGACCGAACGCCCGTGCCGCTTGAAGAACGTCCCGCACCTGAAGGACGTGACCACCTCGATCGAACTGCTGGCCCAGATGGGCGCCGAGGTCGGCCTGGGCGACCAGTGGGCGATCGAGATCGACACCTCGCGCGTGGCCCATCACGAAGCACCCTACGAGCTGGTCAAGACCATGCGCGCCTCTGTGCTGGTGCTCGGCCCGCTGCTGGCGCGCTTCGGCGCCGCCCGCGTCTCGCTGCCCGGCGGCTGCGCGATCGGCGCTCGACCGGTCGACCAGCACATGCGCGGCCTGGCCGCGCTCGGCGCCGACGTGCGCATCGAGTCCGGCTACATCGTGGCCGAGGCCGACAAGCTCACCGGCGCGCGCATCGTGCTCGATACCGCCACCGTAACCGGCACCGAGAACATCATGATGGCCGCGGTGCTGGCCGAAGGCACCACGGTCATCGAGAACGCCGCGCAGGAGCCCGAGGTCGCCGACCTGGCGAACTGCCTGAACGACATGGGCGCCGACGTCGAAGGTGCCGGCACCAATACCATCGTCATTCATGGCGTGCCCGAACTGCGCGGATACGACTATCGTGTGCTGGCCGACCGCATCGAGGCCGGCACCTTCCTGGTCGCCGGTGCGATGACCGGCGGCAAGGTCCATGCCCGCGGCGCCGACCCGCGGACGCTGGACGCGGTCCTGCAGAAGCTCGAGCAGGCCGGCGCGCAGATCGACGCCGGCAGCGACTGGATCGAACTGGACATGCAGGGCCGGCGTCCGAAGGCGGTCGACGTGACCACCGCGCCGTATCCCGGGTTCCCGACCGACATGCAGGCGCAGTTCACCGCGCTGAATGCCATCGCCGAAGGAACCGGCGTGATCCGCGAGACCGTGTTCGAGAACCGCTTCATGCACGTGCAGGAACTTCAGCGCCTCGGCGCCGACATGCGGGTCGACGGCAACATGGTCGTCATCCGCGGCCGGGAAACGCTGACCGGCGCCCCGATGATGGCCACCGACCTCCGTGCCTCGGCCTCGCTCGTCCTCGCCGGCCTGGTCGCCCGGGGCTCGACGCTGATCGACCGCGTCTACCACATCGACCGCGGCTACGAGAACATCGAGGAGAAGCTCGGGCAGCTCGGGGCGCGGATTCGACGAGTGACGGACAAGGCCGCTTGACGGGCCGGGGCGGCTCGCCGGAGAAGCCCCTTCGTTCTCTCGGGGAGTCCGTCGCGCAAGCGTCGTGGAGGGCGATCCGCCCGATCACGAATTCCCTCCGATCCGCTGGATGAACCGTTGAAGACGCTCCTTGCCATCGCTGCCACCGTCTTCGCGATCTATGTGCTGGTCGTGGTGTTCTACGCGCTCAAGCAGCGAAGCCTGATCTATTACCCGACAACCCTGCCGTTGGACCTGGCCCGCGAGCAGGCGCAGGCACTGGATGGTTCGCCCTGGCGGGGCGCCGGCGGTGAGTGGTGGGGCTGGACGAAGGCGATTGCCGCGGGGACGAATGGCAGGCCGAGACGCGCGGTGGTGTTCCACGGCAACGCCGGGATGGCGCTGAACCGCGGGTACTACGCCGATCTGCTCGCGGGGTTTCACGAGTCCGGACCGTGGCGCGTCCACGTCTTCGAATACCCCGGCTACGGCCCGCGCGGCGGCGAGCCCGGCGAGGCGGCTTTCGCGGCGGCTGCGCTGAAGGCCGTCGACGCGTTGATCGAACAACGCCCCGAGCCGCTGCTGATCATCGGCGAGTCGATCGGCAGCGGGGTGGCCGCCGGGATTGCCCGTCGTCGCCCCGAAGCAGTGGCCGCGCTGCTGCTGATCACGCCGTTCGATTCGCTGGTCGACGTGGCCCACCACCACATGCCGTACCTGCCGACGGGGCTGGTCCTGAAGGACCGCTACGACAACGTCGATGCGTTGAAGGCCTTCGCCAGGCCGCTGGTCGTCGTCACGGCCGGGCAGGACACCATCATCCCGCCGGAACGGGCCGTGCCGCTGCTGGAGCAGCATCCGGGTCCGGTCCTGCACGTCGTGCAGTCCGAAGCCGGCCACAACACCCTGCACTTCGATCCGGACCGCTCGCCGTGGCCGGCGATCGACAGGTTCATCGATTCGAGCCTGCGGTAGCGCGGCAGTTCGAATTGCATCGGACGGTCCGCCGGCATCCGATCGAATCCAGAAGCGATCCGCACAGGCCGACGGACACGCCGGGCACGCCGAGTCGAGAACGCCACCCGTGTCATCCGAGCGTCGACGTCCCGCCGGCCTCGGGTTCAGTTCACCGTTGCCGGCGCGTCGCCCGTGCATTCAACGACAGCCCGGCGCCCCGCCAGGGCGGATCGGCACATCCAGCATGGCAAGGCTGCGGCGTCAGGCCGCGCGAAGAGCGACTGCGATCCGGAGTGGGGAGTGGGGATTCGGGCGTGCCGAGCGTTCGGTAGCAGTGTCGCGTGCCTTCGGTTCGTGAACTCGAGTGGAGCAGACACGCGCCTGCCCGCCGACCGGATACACTGCCCGGCCGTTCGCCAGTTCGGCAGTTCGCCAGGAAGCACCGTGCAAAGCCATCTACCCGATCCGCCGCCGCAGCCGACCGGCGCGGGCCTCGGTTACGAGGTCCGCCGGACGCTGCTGCTCGCGACGCCGCTGGTCATCGGCCAGGTCACGTCGTTCGGCATGAACTTCGTCGATACGGTCATGGCCGGTCGGCTGGGTACGGTGTCGCTGGGCGCGATCGCGGTGGGGTCGTCGGTGTGGGCGGCCGGTCTGCTGTTTTCGCTGGGCGTGCTGATGTCGGTCTCCCCGGCCGTGTCGCAGCTCGACGGCGCCGGGCGGCGCGGCCAGGCCGGCGAGATGACCCGGCAGGCGCTGTGGATCGCGCTGGTGCTGGGCGTCGGCATGTTCTTCGCGATGCGCGAGATGAACTGGGTCGTCGCCCTGCTGGACGTCGATGAGGCGGTGGCGTCCACGGCGCTGGGATACCTGGACGCGATCAGCTGGGGCGCGCTGGCGCTGACCGGTCAGCTGGTTCTGCGATTCTTTTCCGAGGGCACCGGCGACACCAAGCCGACGATGTATATCGGGCTGCTGGGCATTGCGCTGAACGTGCCGCTGAACTACGTGCTGATGTTCGGCAAGCTCGGCTTCGAGCCGATGGGCGCGGTGGGCTGCGGGTGGGCCACGGCCATCGTGTTCTGGCTGCAGTTCATTGCGCTGTGGATCTATGTCGCGCGGCGAAGGCAGTTCCGACCCTTCGGCCTGTTCGACGAGTTCAGCGCACCGTCCTGGCGCGAGATCCGGGGCCTGCTCGCCGTTGGTCTGCCGATCGGCATCATGGTGTTCTTCGAGGGCAGCCTGTTCATTACCACGGCCCTCCTGATCGCGACCCTGGGTGCCCTGGAGATTGCCGCGCACCAGATCGCCATCAATATCGCGTCGATGGCGTTCATGGTTCCGCTGGGCATGGCCGGGGCGATCACGGTGAGGGTCGGCAACGCGGTCGGCCGACGTGATCGCGAGGGTGCTCGGCGGGCCGGCCTGGTCGGGATCGGCATTGCCGGCGTGTACGGCGTGGTGTCGGCGACCCTCATGCTGGTGCTGGCCGAACCGATCGCGCGGATGTACATCGCCGAGCCGGATGTCGTGGCGCTGGCGGCCAGCCTCCTGTTGTGGGCCGCGATCTTCCAGGTGTCCGATGGCCTGCAGGTGGCTTCGGCCGGCGCGCTGCGCGGGCTCAAGGACACCCGCTGGCCGATGGTCTTCAGCCTGGTCTCTTACTGGGGCGTGGGCATGACGCTGGGCTGCTGGCTGACGTTCTGGCGCGACTGGGGTCCGCACGGCATGTGGGTGGGCCTGGTCGCCGGTCTCAGCGTGGCGGCGGTGCTGATGGGCGGCCGCTTCTGGTGGGCCTCGGCGCGCTATATCCGCCACGGCCGCAGCGTGCTGCCCGATGCGCCGGACCCGCCGATCGTTCCCTGACGAGCGCGAAGAGGCGTCGCCGCCCCTGACTTCTGACCCTTGCGGCCGGCACGTCGGGCTGGAACAATCATTCATGGCCGGGTGGCTTCGGTCACCCTCGACGCCGCCGCGACCACGGCATGACAGGCTTCCGTCGACGGCGGCTCGTCCGCCCGCGACTCTCCGCCCACTCGAACCCGATACCGACAATGACCGAAACCAAGCAATCCAATTTCCTGGTCCGCCTGTGGCGCGGATTCTGGGGCGGCGTGACCGCGCTGCGCATGTTCGTCTTCAACATCCTGTTCCTGCTGGTGCTGGCCTTCCTGATCCGCGGGCTGCTTTCCGGCGACCGCATCACGATCGAGGACGACACCACGCTGGTCATTGCGCCGGTCGGGGTGATCGTCGAGGAGTTCACCGGCACGCCGGTGGAGCGTGCGTTCAACGAGGCGCTGGGCCAGCAGCTGCCGGAAACGCGCCTGCGCGACCTGATCCGGGCGTTCGAACTGGCCGCCGAGGACGACCGGATCGTCCAGGTGTTGCTGCGTACCGATCGCTTGCTGGGCGTGTCCTCGGGCACGATGACCGAGCTGGACGCGGCGGTGAAGCGGTTCCGTGACTCCGGCAAGCCGATCATCGCCTTCGGTGGCAGCATGGTGCAGTCCCAGTTCGGCTTCGCGTCGATGGCCGACGAAGTCTGGCTGGACCCGGACGGCCTGTTGCTGATCGAGGGGTATTCGCGCTTCCGCAACTACTACGCCAGTGCGCTGGAGATGCTGCGAGTCGACATCAACCTGTTCCGCGTCGGTGAGTTCAAGTCGGCGGTCGAGCCGTACGTCCGCAACGATATGTCGGAGGCCGATCAGGAAGCCGCCGAGTACTGGCTGGGCGGCATCTGGCAGCAATACCTGGAGCGGGTTGCCGCCAACCGCGGGCTGCCGATCGAGCGTTTGATCGCGCAGACCCAGAATCCGGTCGAGATGGTCACGGCCGCCGGTGGCGACATCGCTGCGGCCGTGCTGGAGGCGGGCTGGGTGGATCGGCTGATCACCCGGCCCCAGGCGCGCATCGAACTGGCCGACCGCGGCGCCCCGGATGATGAAAAGGGCTTCCGCCAGATCGGCATGGATGACTACCTGGCCGTGCCCCGGGCGCCGAAGGTGCCGGGCGACCGGGTCGGCATCGTCGTGGCGTCCGGCTCGATCGTCGAAGGCAGCCAGTCGCCAGGCATGATCGGAGGCGACTCCACTGCGCGTCTGCTGCGCGAAGCGGCCGACGACGACTCGATCAAGGCGGTGGTGTTCCGCATCGATTCCGGCGGCGGCAGCGCGTTTGCCTCGGAGATCATCCGCCAGGAAATGATGGCGTTGCGCGAAACCGGCAAGCCGGTGATCGTCAGTATGGGCGACGTGGCGGCGTCGGGCGGCTACTGGATCGCGATGGGCGCCGACGAGATCTGGGCTTATCCCGACACCATCACCGGGTCGATCGGTATCTTCGGCTTCTTCCCGACCTTCCAGCGAACGCTCGACACCGTCGGCATCAACACCGACGGGTTCGGCACCACGCCGCTGGCCGGCGCGCTTCGGCCGGACCTGGAAATGTCGGACACGGTCGCCTCGTTGCTGCAGTCGTTCATCGAGCACGGCTACCGGGAGTTCATCGGGCTGGTTGCCGAGCATCGCGACATGACGCTGGACCAGGTCGACGAGGTCGCGCAGGGCCGGGTCTGGACCGGCGCCCAGGCGCTGGACCGCGGCCTGGTCGATCAGCTGGGTACGCTGGAAGAGGCGATCGATGCGGCGGCACGGATGGCCGGCCTGTCCGATGACTACGGCAGGGCCTATGTCGCGCCGAAGATGAGCCCGTTCGAGGAATTCCTGGCCCAGATGGGCGCCGAGGCGATGGTTCGTGCCGGGCTCGAGCTGCCGGTCAATCCGCTCCGGTCGCTGGTCGGCAACGCCGTATACGACCAGGTCACCGAAGACCTCGACCGCATCGCCGAGGCGCGCTCCGGCCGCCCGGGCATGCCGGAGGCCGTGGCGCACTGCCTGTGCGAGGCGCCGTACTGATCTGCGCCGCTACTCGGCGTGCTTGAACCCGGGGCCGGGCAGCCTTCGCCCGGCCGTTCCTTCAGCACGAGAGGAGGTCAGCGGTCGGGCAGCGTGGCCCGGGGCAGCCAGCCTTCCAGCCTTGCCAGCGCTTCGAGTTCGGGCAGTTCGCCCTGGGCGCGGATCCGCTGCTGGCGCAGCGCGAGCGTCTCGCGCTCGCCGGGCGGTGGTGCGGCTTCGAGGCGTTCGGTGGCGCGTTCGATCGTCATGCGCCGCTCGCGAATCATCTCGCCGAGTCCGTAGGCCTCGTCCGGCGCCTCGACGCTGCAAGCGGGCGGTACCGGCGCACCCGCCAGCGCCAGCCGGAAGCGGGCCGGATCGGAGCAATCCTGCGGTGACTCGGTCGGCGATCCGGCACAGCCGGCAAGCAGGGCGACGCCGGCCAGGGCCGAAACCAGGGATCGGCGGTTGGCGCGGAAAAACGTTCGGTTCATCGATGAGCGTCCCGTACACTTCGGTTCTTTGCCGCGAAGGATAGCAGTCCATGGATCCAGTCACCCAGGGCCTGTTCGGTGCCCTCTGGGCGCAGGCGGGCAGCCGGAAGCGCGACATGCGGCTGGCTCTGGCCACCGGCGCGGCGGCCGGTATGGCCCCGGATCTCGACGTGCTGATCCGTTCGCCGTCCGACTCCCTGCTGGCCATCGAATTCCATCGCCACTTCACCCATGCGTTGGCCTTCATCCCGGTCGGCGCACTGGTCGTGGCGCTGATCCTGTGGCCGGTGATGCGAAGGCTGGGGCCGGAGATCAAGTTCGCTCGCGTCTATCTGTGGAGTCTGCTCGGCGTCGGTTCCCACGGCCTGCTGGATGCGATGACGTCCTACGGCACGCGGCTGTACTGGCCATTTTCCGAAGAGCGCGCGGCCTGGAACATCATCAGCGTCATCGATCCGCTGTTCAGCGTGCCGCTGGCCGTTCTGTTGACCATTGGCGTCTGGCGAAGGAATCGGCTGGTCGTGCGAATCGGCGCCATCTGGGCGATCTTCTACCTGGCTTTCGGCGCCGTGCAGCAGGACCGCGCCGAGAACATCGTTTACCACTGGGCCGAACAGAGCGGCATTCCGGTCGAGCGCGCGCTGGCCAAGCCGGGCTTCGCCAACCTGATTCTCTGGCGCGGACTGGTCGACGACGGCGAGCGCTTCCACGCCGTGGCCATCCGGATCCTGCCCGGGCGCCCGACCGTGGTCTGGCCCGGCTCCACCGTCCAGCACTACCGGCCCGACGAGGCGCCCACCGACAGTCGGCTGGCCCGCGACCTCGATCGTTTCGAGCACTTCTCCGCCGGCTGGACCTATCGCTATTTCCGGAACGACACCGATGACCGCGCGTTCATCGGCGACTTCCGCTATGCCATCGATCCGGCCGGCCAGCGGCCGCTGTGGGGCGTCCTCTACGACGCCGACGATCCGTCGGCCGGGGTACGCTTCGAGCGCACCTCGGCGGTGAGCGAGACGGAGCGGCGGGCGTTCTTTGCCCGCCTCCGGGGAGAGAATCCGCCCTAGCGGTCGGGGTGAGGTAAGCGAGTAGCGTGCGGCTTGCCGCGCCGGGCTACGAGCGTTACATCGAGCAGGTGATCGGGCCTGAATCCCGGTGCTTGCTTTCCAGGGCTACAGGCGTTTCGCCATGCGGGCTTCGCCCGCTTTCTGGCGAGGCACTTTTGTCAATCGCGACAAAAGTAGCCAAAAGCGCTTTTCAAAGGCAGGGAACGATCCGGATTCGCTCTCGGATGACGAATGCGGCCCGGTCGTTGCGACCTGCCCGGGCTGATTCCGGCTGCAGGGTCCAGTAGTTCTTTGAACCCTTGGGCGAAGCGAGGGTTCGATTGCAACGCCGTGGTTCGAGAAAACCTCCAGGCAACAACCAATCGTGGGTTTTTCGAACCGTGCCGGGCACGATCATCCGGCTTCACTGAGGGTTCCCCATCTCTGTACTCTGCAAGCTCTTCCATCTCCGCGGCACCAACCGATTTTCGGCGCCGCTGACCTTATCTGGAGGGCAAACCCCATCCCCTCGCCCAGGGGTGGAAAACAGCGTTCTTGCCTAGTTCTGTCGCGTTTGACAAAAGCAGATCGCCGGCAAGCGCGAAGCGCGGAGCGAAACGCCTGTAGCCAGAAGTGGCAATCACGACGATGCAGCTGCAACGCCCACGCGGCAGTGCGTGCGTATTCCGAACCCGAGAAACGCCGACCACGACAGAACGAAAAAGCCCGGCGCATCGGCGCCGGGCTTCTTCGAACCAGGCTGCGCCCCATCGCAACCTGCACCCCCGTGTCCCGAGCGACTGCTCAGTCCACAGAAACCTCTGCCGGCGGCAGCGCGAACGTCGGCAGCGCCGGCATTTCCAAGCGCTGCTTCAGCCGATCCAGTGCATCCCGGATGTCGGCCGCGCCTTCGTACACGAAACCGTCGAACTGGCCCGGCCGAGTCGGCACGGCCGCCAGGTCCGGGGCGTGGGTGGTGTCCTGCAGGACGACGGGCGCGTAAGCATTCTGCTTCAGCGTGTCGGGTCCGGGGTCCCGAACGCGGACCAGCCGGACTTCGACCCGGGTCCGATCGGGAAAGTGGACCAGTACCGTGCCGTCGCGGTCGGCCGGACCGAGACCCAGGAAGCGACGGATGGCACGGACGCGGTCGTCGTTGAGATCGGCGAACGAGCAGCGCTCGGCGCCGTCGATCCAGCACTGGACGCGCTGGGCCAGCATGGCCCGATTCCGTCCGGCCGCCCCGTGTTCCGGTCCGACCAGGTCGATGGCCGAGAGAATCTGGTCTTCGAGGCCGAAGTCGGCGATGCGGATGGTTGCATTCGAAGCCGCCGGGGCCGGTTGGGCGACGGCGTGCTGGATGGTGAAAACCCACAGCCAGGATGCAACGAGGAGAACGAGATGCGGTGTGATCGATCGAACCATGGTCGGACTCCATCAACGGGATTGGCCGTGGAATTCACGCTAGCGAGGAAATCTAGAGCGATCACCCTAGAGCGGATGCATGGCGTTTTACTGGATCCAGCGCGTTGAAATAAAAAGATTTTTCGGATGGGCCCCGTCGCGTCATTCGCACGGCCGCCGGTTGCCGCTCAGACGAGGCGTTCCCAGAGGTCGTTGATCCAGCCCATCAATTCGTGGATGAACGGCTCTGCAACGCGGTCGGGATCGATGTACCAACGGTCGATGTCGGGATGGCCGAGCGCGGCGTATTCCCAGTCGATCAGGACCAGTCGATCGCCGCAGTCGAGGATGTTCTGCGGCACCAGGTCGTGATGGACAGGGCAGGCCGTCCACGGCGCTGCGTCGAAGGCGATCAGCCGGGGCCGGAAGGCCTGCCAGGCGTCGAGCAGATCGGCGTCGATGCAGCCGGTCGTTTCCATGCGCTGCCAGTAGGCGTCGATATAGTCGGTGTAGCGGCGCCGTTCCTGCGCCAGCGCCAGGCCGTGCAGCCGCTCCAGCATGGGCCAGAGCCGCCTTTGCTGCGCGCCATCGGCGAGGTCCCCGGGTGTCCAGGCCCGCGCCTCGAGCCATGGGAACAAGGCGAAGCGATGCCGGGAATCCCAGTGCAGGAACGGCCGGCCGAGCCCGGCCCGCGCGGTCGCGGTGACGAATTCGCGCTCGCGCTCGCGGTCGATGCCGAGCCGGGCGGACTTCGAATGGTGGATGCGGAGCAGCAGGTCGTGGTCCAGGCCGGGGGCGTCGAGTCGCAGGCTGCGGTTGGTCCGACCGCCCGCCACCTCGGCGAGGACCTGCGGAGGACCGGTCAGCGCCAGCGGCCAGTCGCGCCAGTCCTGCAGCAGCGGACCGACATCGTCGTGTCGAGGGCTCATCGCGCGGTCTCGCCAGGCCCCCGCGCGTCCCGGATCCAGGCCCGCCAGCCGAACACCGAGATCACGAGGTAGGCCGCGTGCAGGCCGGCGGTGGGCAGCATGCCGCGGTCGACGAACAGCGCGACGGCGAGGCTGTTGATGACCATCCAGTAGGCCCAGTTCTCGAGCACCTTTCGCGCGACCATGAACGTGGTGACCACCGCGCCCCAGGTGATCAGCGCGTCGAGGTAGGGCCGAGCGGCGTCGCTGTGCGCCGACAGCAGCGCGCCGGAAGCGGCCGCGGCGACGAGGATGGCCGCCACGGCCGCGGCGTGCGTGCGCGCCGGCCAGCGGTGGACCGGCAGCGGGGTATCGGCCCGTCCGCCGTGCTGCCAGTGCCACCAGCCGTAGACGGCCATCGCCATGTAGTAGCCGTTCAGCGCCGACTGCATCAGCAGCTGCACGTTCCAGAACAGCACGGTGAAGATCGCGGTGCTGGCGAATGCGGCAGCCCAGCACCAGCGGTTCTGGCGAACCGCCAGCAGCAGGTAGGCCACGGCCAGCGCCACGGCCAGAAGTTCCCAGCCCGAGGCCTGGGCCCAGGCTTCAGTCATGCGATCCGGCAGCGTGTCGTCAGAACGCATAGCTGGCCGACACGCCCACCGTGCGCGGCTCGCCGAACTGGAAGTACGGCGTGACCGCGTAGCCGCTGCGCGGATCGTTGCCGAAGCTGCCGAAGCCGCGGGTCCGGATCGTCTCGTCGGTCAGGTTGCGCGCGTAGACGGCCAGGTCCCAGCGCGGCGTTCGATACCCGAGGCGAAGGTGGTAGAGCTCGTAGGCATTCGACCCCACCTCGTGCCGGCTGGAGAACAGGAAGTCGTCCTTGCCTTCGATTTCGGCGCGGATCGTCCAGCGCGGCGCGAATTCCCAGACCGCGCCCAGCGCGAACTGGTAGCTCGGCGCCTGCGGCAGTTCGCGGCCGTCCATGTCGAACGGCGTGCCGGTATCGGGATCGGCGTCGACGTGCGAGAAATTGAGGAAATCCTCGAACTCGGTCTCGAGCAGGCCGAGGCTGGCAAAGGCCTCCAGCGATCGGCTCACCCGCCAGTTCAGCTCCGTCTCCAGGCCGTAGCTGCGCGCGGCGGCGGCGTTGGTCTGGTAATCGATGAACTCGCACGGGCAGGCCTCGCCTTCGATCGGCAGCACCAGCGCCTGGTCGGTCTGGACATCGTCGCGGTCCTGGACGAACAGCGCCGCGCGCAGGTCGATCCGGTCGTCGAGCAGGCGGGTCTTGACGCCGAGTTCGTAGTTCCACATCGACTCGGTGTCGTAGCGGCGCTGGTCGTCCGGCACGGCCGAGTCGCTGTTGACGCCGCCGGCCTTGTAGCCGCGCGAGGCCAGCGCGTACCAGAGACCGCGGGCGGTGCGGTGTTCCAGCGCCAGCCGGCCGCCCCACATGCCTTCGTCGGTGTCGAAGGCCGCGCTGTCGCTGTCGTCATAGCGCGCGTCGCGCTGCTCGTAGCGCAGCCCGGCGACCAGCGTCCAGCGCGCCGCCATCGGCACGTCGATCCGGCCGTACACGGCGCGGTTCTCGGTGTCGTAGTCGCTGAAGAAATCCTCGGCCTGGAAGGTATAGACGCGCTGGAGTTCCTGCACCTGGTCGCGCGCATAGGTCCCGATCACCCAGCCGAACTCGCCGGGCGCGCTGGCCGAAACCGCACGCAGGTCGAGCGTGGTGTTGTCGTTGGCCCGGATGTAGTTGTCGAACGACGAGTAGCCGTCGAACACGCATTCGAACACTTCGCAGAACTCGACGAAGCTCCAGTCCTCGTCGTACCCGTATTCGAGATCGGCCTCGACGCGGCTGACCAGCGCCTCGATCCGGACATCCCGTCCGGCCTGCCAGTTCAGCTGCGCCGAGCCGGCCCGGGTCTCCTGGCGGTCGAACCCTGGCTGGTCGGACAGCGTGGTGCGGGTGTTGTCCAGCGAAAAGCCGTCGTAGCCGTTGTCGATGTCCAGGAACAGGCCGGTCAGATCGATCTGCAGATCCGGACCAGGCTGCCAGCGGAGCTTGGTGCGCAGCGTCTGCTCGTCGATGCGGCCGTTGTCGTCGATTCCAAGGAAGGCGTTGTCCTGGAAGCCGTCGCTCTGCACGTTGGAATACGCGGCGCGGACGCCGACGTTCCGGCCGAGCGGCCCCGAGATCACGCCCTCGGTGGTCCGGGTGCCGTAGTCGCCGACGCGGGCGGCGAAGCGGCCCGTGACGACGTCGGTCGGGCTGCCGGAGACCATGTTGATCATCCCGGCCAGCGCGTTGGCGCCGAACAACGTGCCCTGCGGCCCGCGCAACACCTCGACCTGTTCGATGTCGACCGTCGTCGCCGCACCGCCGAGCCCGGTCAGGTCGATGCCGTCGATCAGCAATCCGACCGAGGCGTTCATCGGCTCGACGAACTGGCTGCGCTCGCCGATGCCGCGAATCTGGAAGAACCGCCCGCGCGAGGCACCGGTGGCGAAGTTGACGTTGGGCGCAAGGTTCAGCACCCGTTCGATGTGCGCAGAATCCCGCTGCTGGAGCGTTTCCGAGCCGATCACCGTGGTACTGCCGCTGACATCGGAAAGCGCGCGATCGCGGAATTCGGCCGTGACCACGATCGGCTCGTAGACCAGCATGTCCTCGGACTCGGACCGCTCGTCGTCCGACGTATCCCGGGCATGCAGGCAAGGAGAAACCGCGACCAGCGCGGCGGCGAACAGATACGTTTTCATCATCGATGAGTCTCCGGTGAAAGCCAGTGGAGACCCGGTCTGCACGTGGGAAACGTCTGAAGCGCGGCGGCCGCGGATGCGAATGCAGCACGGTGCCTTGCGGATTCCAGTCCCTACGCCGGCATGATCCGGATCAGGTTCGACGGGTCCATCCGGTCGGATGTCTCAGGCGCATGGGCCGCCCCGCGGAAGTGGGGGCATTGTAACGTTTTCGGTGCTTGTCGACGAAGGGATCGCCGTACCCGAACCGCCTGTTGGAGGGAGCTCGCTCGCGAACCGGACCGGCCACCCTTCGCCCGGCACAGCCGGCCTCCAACAGGCCTTCGATTCGGCGCCGGCGATGAATTCGACTGTGGGAGGGCGGATTTCCGCGCGAACCGGATCGGCCACCGTTCGCCCGCAAGCGGCCTCCAACAGACCTTGGATTTGACGCCGGCGCTGATCCGCCTGTTGGAGGGAGCTCGCTCGCGAACCGGACCGGCCACCCTTCGCCCGGCACAGCCGGCCTCCAACAG
>Ga0102940_1000338_pt1 | contig 32893 bp, 22 predicted proteins | sample SalPonR2_C_D1_MG_FD_78215 | JGI IMG/M metagenome (GOLD analysis project Ga0102940, IMG submission 78215) | Salt pond soil microbial communities from South San Francisco under conditions of wetland restoration - Salt Pond MetaG R2_C_D1_MG | ecosystem: Environmental > Aquatic > Marine > Intertidal... | reverse complement strand
GAGATGCCTTCGCTCGATTCCGGAGCCGGCAGCCCGAACAGCATGAAGAGTTGCAGCTCGCCAACGAACGGCTCGAGCAAACGCTGCTCCCCGTTCCGCTCGCGCAGCTCACCCCCGACCGCGCCGATCGCGAAGGCAGCAAGACCTCGATCGATCAAGGGCCGTTCGATCGGCACCCCGCTTCCGCAGCCCGGAGTCGAACGATCCGCTGATGCCGTCGTGGTTCGAGGCGGTCAACGGCATCGACCCGGTTCGATCGATTCACGGTCTTCGGTCATGGAATGCCGGGCTCTCCGAGAACACAGCACGTGCCCCGAGCCGGCTGAGACACGCAAGTGCGAGCGCCGAATCCACTGCATCGAAAGGTCTCCGGGGATTCCGGGACGGCGCGACTGTCGCAACCCTGCCGCATCGGTCCTGGACGGTTGATATGGATTAAGGACCACCGGCTCCATGTCGAGCAGCATGAATGTGAACGCTGGTGAAGAACCAGCTCAGCAACGCCCACTCGAACGAGGAGCAACCATGAGAAAGCATCTTCTTAGTGCAAGCATTACCTCCATGCTGGCCGCCGGACTGGCATTTTCGCCCCTTCATGCCCAGGATAACGGTGGCGCGTTGAGCGGCCTCGAAGACGACACTTCGATTACCCTGTCTGGTGCCGTGATCGAAGCCCGGGAGGATGAGTTCGACCTCCGGGTCGGCACGGAAACCGTCACCGTCGACATCGAGGATGAAATCCGCGACGGCGGGGCCTACGAACTGCTCCCCGGCGACCGGATCACGGTCTCGGGCCTGGTCGAGGACCATTTCTTCCAGGGCAAGGAGCTGGAAGCCAATGCGCTGTACATCGACAAGCTCGGAACGACCTTCATCGTCGATGAGGACTATGCCGATGATTACGGCATGGTTGCCGGACGAATGATGGACGACTTCGTCGAGGTCGCCGGCACGGTCACGATGGTTGCGGACGACCACGACGAGTTCAGGATCCACGATGACGTCGGCGACTTCACGGTCGAGGTCGATGAACTGGCCGAGAACCCGCTCGATGACGATGGCTACATGAAGATCCGCGTCGGCGACGCAGTCCGCGTCATCGGCGAAATCGACGATGACTGGATCGAGGGACGCGAAATCGTGGCGTCCAGCGTCAACGTCGTTCGCCTGGGCGTGATCGTCGACTGATGAGCACGGGTTGACCATCCAAGCCCGCATCGGCGGTTCATCCGCCGTCGGGTCGCCTCACGGAACCGGGCCGGCGCGCCCGGTTCCTTCGATTCCGAGGGACCTTCGGCGCGGCATCGGACCATTGCACCCGGGCCTTGCGGCACATGCCGCCGGACCGTCGGTGTGGAATACTCGCATCGTCTTCCGCCATGGAGTGCCTCCGATGCGATTCATCCAGGCTGTCGTCCTCGCCGCGCTGTTGCTGCTCGCCCCGCCGGGCCACGCCGAAACACCGTTCAATGGCGAATGGAGCGGCTCCATCGAGACGCCCGGTCCGGCGCTCGAGATCGAGGTGACGTTCGACGCCGATGGCGCCACGCTGACCGGCACGATCTCGATCCCGGTCCAGGGACTGATCGACGGCGAACTGTCCGGTGTCGAGCGTAACGGCGACGCCATCCGCTTTGCCATCCCGGGTGTGCCCGGCGACCCGACCTTCGACGGCGTGCTGATCGATGAATCGACGATCGAGGGGACGTTCTCGCAGGGCGGCGCCGAGCTTCCGTTCTCGCTGGCCCGCGAAAACGCTGCCGACCAGGCCCGGCAAGCGCTGGAGGGTCTCGATGCCGAAATCGAACAGGCGCTGGACGACTTCAACGTGCCCGGGCTCGGCATCGCTGTCGTGGCCGGCGGGGAGGTCGTCTACGCTCGCGGCTTCGGGTACCGCGACCTCGACGACGAACTGCCGATGAACGCCGATACGCTGTTCGCGATCGGTTCGACGACCAAGGCGATGACGACCACGGTGCTGGGCATGCTGACCGACGACGGGATACTCGACTGGGATGAACCCGTACGCCGCCATCTGCCGGAATTCGACGTGGCCGATCCGCTGATCGCCCCGCGGATCACGCCCCGCGACATGGTCACCCACCGCACCGGAATGCCGCGCCACGACCTGTCCTGGTACAACAAGAACGACGGGAGCCGGGCCGAACTCGTCGACCGTCTCGCGCACCTCGAGCTGACCGCCGATCTGCGCGAGCGCTTCCAGTACAACAACCTGATGTACCTTGCCGCCGGCCACCTGACCGAGCGCCTGACCGGAAAGAGTTGGGAAGCTGCCGTGCGCAGCCGACTGTTCGAGCCGCTCGGAATGCAGCGCAGCAATTTCAGCGTTTCCGACTCGCAGGCCGATGCCGATCACGCCCGACCGCATCGTGAAGTCGAAGGCGAGCTCGAGGAGATCCCGTTCCGGCCGATCGACCTGGTCGGTCCGGCCGGCTCGGTCAATTCCAGCGTCAACGAAATGGCCCGCTGGCTGCAGTTCAACCTCGATAGCGGCGTCATCGACGGGCAACGACTCATCGACCGCGCCACGCTCGCTGACCTGCACAGCGCGCAGATCAGTGTCCCTTCGGCACCGGCCGGTCGCAGCAGCGTTCCGGTCGGCTACGCCATGGGCTGGTTCGTCGACGTCTACGAGGGTCATCGCATGCTCAGCCACGGCGGTGGAATCGACGGCTTCGTGACCTCGGTGATGCTGTTCCCCGAAGACGACCTGGGCGTCGTCGCGTTCACCAACAGTGAATCGAGCCTCGGAAATCTCGTCGCGCGCACCGCCGCCGACCGGGTGCTCGGCACCGAGCCGCAGGAGCGAATCCAGGAGGCGCTGGAACGCCGGAAGCGTGCCCTTGCGGCGCGCGAAGAAGCCGAGGAACGCCGTGATGCAGAGCGCATCGAAGATGCATCGCCGTCGCATCCGGCCGAAGCCTATGCCGGCACCTACGCGCACCCGGGATACGGTGAACTCACCCTGACGTGGAGCGACGCAGACGACCAGGCGATGACGTTGCGCTACAACGGCATCGATGCCCCGCTCGAGCACTGGCATTACAACGTCTGGAGCGGCGCCGAGACCGAAGGCGACACGACGTTCGAAGGCATGAAGTTCGGCTTCCAGACAAGCTTCGACGGCGTGATCGATGCCGTCAAGGTCCCGATGGAGCCGACGGCGTCGCCGATCGTGTTCGAAAAGCAGCCCGATCCGCGGCTGTCCGATCCCGGGTTCCTGGATCGATTCGTCGGCACCTACACCGACCCGATCAGCCAACGGAGCGAAGAGGTGACGCTCTCGGGCAACAGGTTGCAGCTCGTCCTTCCTGGCCAGCCGGTCTACACGCTCAGGCCCCGGGTCGACGGCCGCTTCAACATCGGCGACCTCCAGGGGTTCTCCGTGGGCTTCGAGAGCGACGACGACGGCGAGATCGTGGCCGTGACCTACTACCAGCCGAACGGCGTTTTCACCTCGGAGCGCTTGCCGGACTGATCCCTCCGTCTCCGGCCTGCCGGCGATCGGCCTTCGGATCGGCGCCCTGGCCGTTCGCCCGCGCTCAACCGCGGCCACGATCGCAGCAGGATCGATCCGGACACGAGTTCCGCTGCCGGGCCGTGCGGCTTCGGGTACCTCCGGGAGTCACTATGCCGGCGGATATCGACGCGCGTTCCGCAGGCGATCGCCAACCCGAGCCAGCGACCGGTGCACCGGGCCGTCTCGCCGCGGCTAGCTGGCCCGCATCATGACCTGGTGGCAGCTGGAGCCCTCTTCCTTGATGTAGGGCATCTCGGCCTGCGAAACGAGTTCCGCGACACCGCGTTTGCGGGCCTTGTCGATCACATCCTGGAACCCCGTTTCCTTCCAGAATGAGTCGCGGACCGTGAAGCAGATCGGACCGCCGGATTCGGTCACCCGGATCAGTTCGAACAGCGCCTCGGGACGGACGTGGCCGGTGGTGAAGGTGCCGACGCACGCGCTGGCGCCGTAGTGGTTCGAAGGAATATCGAGCGGCTGGTTCAGGTCGGCCTGCAGCAGCGAGCGGTAGCAGTTCTTTTCCGCCGCGACGTCGAGCATGTCCTGCGAGAAGTCGATGCCGTCGATCGCGTCAACGCCGGCCTCTGCGAGATAGACCCCGACGAGTCCGGTGCCGCAGCCGGCGTCGAGCACCGATGCGCCGGAATCCGGCAGCAGCTCGCCGAGCGCGTCGGCGCACTGCTTCGGTGCGACGTAGCCGGCTTCATCGATGAGATCCTGATCGTAATCGCTGGCCCAGGCGCGGTAGCCGGTCTCGATGTCTTCGAGCGAGCGAGCGTTGAGTACGCGGTCGTGAACGTCTGAACGTTTGGACACAACAAGTCTCCATCAAAGTCAGCCGTTCACCGTAACACGCTGAATTTTCGAGTGTCGGCCCGCGCCGAACACGCCCCGGGACATCAGTCCGTCAATACCTCGCGCAGTTCCTCCATGCGCTCCAGCGCCTGGCTGCGGAACATCGTGACCAGGTAGAGCCATTTCCTGCGCTCGATCAGCAGATTGCTCAATTCCCTCGACCGCAGCGCGTCGAAGCCCGGATCGAACCGGCTGGCCGGACGGTCAGCACCGTCCTCGTCGTTCGCCCGCTGGGCCGCATACCGGTCCACGTTCCGATTCAGCCACGGCGACATCTGGGTGGCAAGAAACTGGTCCTGCAGTTCCTCGAAGCGCCGGGCAACGCCCAGGTACGACGCGACGTCGGCCAGCAGCTTGCGCACTTCGGGATCGCTGATCGCATTGAAGCCGTCCTCGGTGGTCAACCGGTCGAACACCGGCGTGGCCGCCGAGAACTGGTAGGACCGGTCCAGGAACAGGAGCGCCCGCTGCCAGGCCCGATCGTCCAGGCGCTCCGAGCCGTGAATCGCATCCAGCAGCAGCGTGACGTCGGATTCGACCCGCTCCGCCGATTGCCGGGCCACAGGACCGAGCCGGATGTACAGGTCCAGCTCGCCGACCAGTTGCTCCAGCAAGCGCTCTTCCTGCTTGCGGTCGCGCTGCTGGTCCCACGCCGCGTCGATCGCGAACGCGAGCAGGATCGACGCGACGATCACCAGCCCTTCGAGCACCAGGCCGCGCAGACGTCGGCCCGTGCCGCGACCGCTCTCCGCACGACCGGGCGGCGGAGCGTCGGGGTCGTTTCCGGCCACCGGCGTACTCATGTCTCGCTGTTCAAGTGGTCTTCGAACCAGCGAACGATCTCGACCGTCGAGGTCACTCGGTTCTCGGTCTTCTGCCATCCATGGCCCTCGTCGGGGAACAGGATGTAGCGGACCGGCACACCGCGCGCCTCGAGGCTGTCGACCACCTGCTCGGCCTCGACCACCGGCACGTTGGTGTCGTTGGCGCCGTGCAGAACGATGGTCGGCGCCGTGACCCGGTCGACCTTGTGGATCGGCGACAGGTCGCGCAGCATCTCGGCCTCGGTGACCGGATCGCCGTACTCCACGGTCGAGATCGCGGCCATCCAGGGCTCGGTCTGTTCGAAGAAGGTCTTGAAGTTGACCACGCCGAACAGGTTGGCGCCGGCCGCGAAGCGGTCCGGGAACTCGGTCAGGCCGGCCATCACCATGTAGCCGCCGTACGAGCCGCCCATGATGCCGATCCGATCCGGATCGGCGATGCGCTGCTCCGCCAGGTAGTCCGCCGTCGACTCGATGTCCTTGACGGCGTTGACGCGCAGCGCGCCGTTGTCGAGGTTGACGAAGGTCTTGCCGAAACCCGACGAACCGCGGACATTGACCGCGAACACGCCGATGCCGCGGCTCAGCAGGGCCTGGATGGTCGGGTTGAACGACGGCCGTTCCTGCCCCTCGGGTCCGCCGTGGAAATCGAGCACGTACGCGGCCGGCTCCGCGACCCCGGTCGGGCGATACAGCCAGCCGGAGAGTTCCAGGCCGTCGTGGGCCGGGTAGCGGATCAGTTCGGGCTCGACCAGCGACCCGAAGTCGAGGCCGCGCGGATCGGTTTCGGTGACCTGCGTGAATTCGCCGCTGCGCCGATCGAAGGTCCAGACGTTGGTCGGCGTGGTCGAGCCGGAAATCGTCAGGGCCAGCCGGTGGCCGTCCGGCGCGACATCGGTGACGCCGACGATTTCGGCCGGCGCCGCCGGGCCGGGCTGCGAGGTGCCGGTCTCGAGGTCGACGAAGGCCAGCTCGCTTCGACCCGAGGCGTTCCAGGTCAGCACCGCCTCCCCGCGGTCGGCGATGATCTCGATGCCCTCCAGTTCGGCGTCGTCCCGTTCGGCGATGTAGGTCAACGGCATGGCCTGCCCGTCGCCATCGATCCGCACCTCGGCCAGCGCCATCATCTCGCGGCCGACGTTCGAGGCGAACAGGATGCGGGAGTCGCCCACGAAGTGCGCGTTCTGCGACAGCGCAACGCCCTCGTGCGGCGTGATCAGCTGTTCTTCGCCGGTTTCGAGATCGATCAGGTAGAGGTCGGTGTTGCCGCGCGAACGCATCCGCCAGACCACCGCACGCGTCGCGTCGGGCGAGAGGTCCTGGATCGAACCGATGCCGGGGTTGTCGGCCACCATCCGGGACTCGCCGGTCTCGGCGTCGTACAGGTACGCATCCATCGAACCGTCGCCGGCGACGTCCGACGAGTACGCCAGATAGCGACCGTCATCGCTCCAGTCGCCCAGCCAGTTGTTGCTCCGGCCGCCCGCGGTGACCCGAAGCCGTTCTCCGCCTTCCAGCGCCCGGAGCTCGATCTGTCGGTTCAGCCCGCCGTCGGGCGCGAGATCCAGCGCCAGGGTCCGTCCGTCCGGCGACCAGGCCCAGCCCCGGATCTGCTCGCTGAACTCGCTGATCTGCTCGCGGCCGCCGCCGTTCGGATCGACGAGGAACAACTGCGGCAGTCCCGTTTCGCTGGAAATGAACAGCAGGCGCTTGCCGTCCGGGGAGAACCGCGCACCGTAGGCACGGTCCAGCGCCCCCATGGCCGCAACGGTACCGGCCAGATCGCCGTCCTCGGCGGCCGGCCCGTCGGACCGGTCCTCGCCCGACGTAACTCCGACGGCGGCCTCCACCGCCGGTTCGTCCACGACGGTGGACGACCCGTCCTGTGGACTGCACGCCACCAGCACGAGCAGCAGGCTCGAACAGAAAAGAATCCGCAAGGATGTCGACATGATCCACTCCCGGTCCAGATCGTTCGAGTGTCACGGAGCGGGCCGGCAACCGCAAGCCCGGGCGGACCCGTCGCGCCGGTCCGCGCCGGCGCCACGGGCTATGCACGGGCTATAATCTAGGGCTTCGCCACGGAGGGCCGCAACTGCCTGCGCCGACCGGCGAATCCATCGATTCCAGTCCATGCCGAAGGCCCGAACATCCATGAGCTCGTACTCCGACTACCTCGCCGAAATCGACCAGCGCAAACTCCAGGGCTTGCACCCGAAACCCATCGACGACGGCGCACTGACCCGCGAAATCATCGCGCAGATCCAGGACACGGGCCACGAGCATCGGGCCGACTCGCTGCAGTTCTTCATCTACAACACCCTGCCCGGCACCACCTCGGCGGCGGTCGAAAAGGCGAAGTTCCTGAAGGACATCATCCTCGGCCACGCGGTGGTCGATGAAATCCCGGTGTCGTTCGCCTTCGAGCTGCTCTCCCACATGAAGGGCGGCCCCTCGGTCGACGTCCTGCTGGACCTTGCGCTGGGCGATGACGCCGAACTGGCCCGTCAGGCCGCCGAGGTGCTCAGGACCCAGGTCTTCCTGTACGAAGCCGACACCGACCGCCTGAAGGCGGCCCACCGCGCCGGCAATGCCGTGGCCACCGGCATTCTCGAAAGCTACGCCAGGGCCGAGTTCTTCACCCAGCTGCCCGAAGTCGACGAAGAAACCAGGGTGGTCTGCTACATCGCCGCGGAGGGCGACATTTCCACCGACCTGCTCTCCCCCGGCAATCAGGCGCACTCGCGCTCCGATCGCGAACTGCACGGCAAGTGCATGATCACGCCGGAGGCCCAGGCCGAAATCCAGGCCCTGCAGGCCGAACATCCCGACAAGCGCGTCATGCTGATTGCCGAGAAGGGCACGATGGGCGTCGGCTCCTCGCGCATGTCCGGCGTCAACAACGTGGCGCTCTGGACCGGCAAGCCGGCCAGCCCCTACGTCCCCTTCGTCAACTATGCACCGATCGTGGGCGGCACCTACGGCATCTCGCCGATCTTCCTGACCACGGTCGACGTGACCGGCGGCATCGGTGTGGACCTGAAGAACTGGGTCCGCAAGCTCGACGCCGACGGCAACCCGGTGCGTGACGACGAAGGCAATCCGGTGCTGGAGCAGGCATATTCGGTCGCCACCGGGACGGTGCTGACACTGAACTCCAGGACCGGCCAGCTGTATGACGAGAGCGGCGAGCAGGAACTGGCCGACATCCGCGAATCGTTCACGCCGCGCAAGCTGGAGTTCATGCGCGCCGGCAGTTCCTACGCCGTCGTGTTCGGCAAGAAGCTGCAGACGCTGGCCGCCGAGACACTGGGCATCGAGGCGCCGGACGTGTTCGCACCGTCGCGGCTCGTCAGCCACGAAGGCCAGGGCCTGACCGCGGTCGAGAAGATCTTCAACCGCAATGCGCTGGGCGTACCCGAGGGCAAGCCGCTGCACGCCGGCTCCGACGTCCGCGTGCGGGTCAACATCGTCGGCTCGCAGGACACAACCGGCCTGATGACTTCGCAGGAACTCGAAGCCATGGCCGCGACGGTGATCTCGCCGACCGTCGACGGCGCTTTTCAGTCCGGCTGCCACACCGCATCGGTCTGGGACCTGAAGGCCCAGCGGAATACGCCCAAGCTGATGGAATTCATGCACCGGTTCGGCATGATTACCGCGCGTGACCCGAACGGCGAATACCATCCGCTGACCGACGTGATCCACAAGGTCCTCAACGACATCACCGTCGACGACGGGTCGATCATCATCGGCGGCGACTCGCACACCCGCATGTCCAAGGGCGTGGCCTTCGGCGCCGATTCCGGCACGGTTGCGCTGGCCCTGGCCACGGGCGAGGCCTCGATGCCGATTCCCGAATCGGTCAAGGTCACCTTCAAGGGTCAGATGGCCGGCCATATGGATTTCCGCGACGTCGTCCACGCCACCCAGTCGCAGATGCTCAAGGCGTTCGGCGAGAACGTCTTCCAGGGCCGCGTGATCGAAGTCCACATCGGCACCCTGCTGGCCGACCAGGCCTTCACCTTCACCGACTGGACGGCCGAGATGAAGGCCAAGGCCTCGATCTGCATTTCCGAAGACGAGACCCTGATCGAGTCGCTGGAGATCGCGAAGTCGCGCATCCAGGGAATGATCGACGCCGGCATGGACAACGACAAGCAGATGCTGCAGGGGCTGGTCGATCGCGCCGACCGGCGCATCGAGGAAATCCGCTCCGGCACCCGGCCGGCACTGCAGCCGGACGACAACGCGAACTACTTCGCCGAAGTCGTCATCGACCTCGACCGGATCGTCGAACCGATGATCGCCGATCCGGACGTCAAGAACCCGGACGTATCGAAACGCTATACCCACGACACGATCCGCCCGATCTCCTACTACGGGGCGAAGAAGAAGGTCGACCTCGGCTTCGTCGGCTCCTGCATGGTGCACAAGGGCGACATGAAGATCGTCGCCCAGATGCTGCGCAACCTGGAGAAGGACAAGGGCGAGGTCAGGTTCAACGCGCCGCTGGTCGTTGCTGCGCCGACCTACAACATCATCGACGAACTGAAGGCCGAGGGCGACTGGGACGTGCTGCAGAAGTACTCGGGCTTCGAGTTCGACGACGCCGCGCCAAAGAACGAAGCGCGCACCGAGTACGAGAACATCCTCTACCTCGAACGCCCGGGCTGCAATCTGTGCATGGGCAACCAGGAGAAGGCCGCGAAGGGCGACACCGTGCTGGCAACCTCGACCCGGCTTTTCAAGGGTCGCGTCGTCGAAGACGCCGAGGACAAGACCGGCGAGTCGCTGCTGGCTTCGACGCCGGTGGTGGTCCTGTCCGCCATCCTCGGCCGCACGCCGACGCTGGAGGAATACACCGAGGCCGTGGAAGGGATCGACCTGACCCGATTCGCTCCACCGAACCAGAAACCGCTGGACTCGCGCTCGGTCCATTTCTGACCGGCGCTCGCCGGTCAGTGGTCCATCGGGGCGCTCGCCGGCGAGCGCCCCTTCTGCCGAAATCCGAATCCCGCATTCGAGCGGGGTGCCTGGCGTGCCGACTGCGCGTCGGACCCGTCGTTCCCTACAACCCGAGTTGGGACTAGCCGGCCCTGGTCCGGAAGGTCATGGAAACCACTTCCACCGCGGTGGCGACGAGAATGCCGGAGGTGATCAGCCCGAACAGGGCAATCACGATGGCGAGAAACTTGTTGCGCCCGGTGGTCGGGCGGAGATCACCGTAGCCGACCGTCAGCGCCGTGATGAAACCGAAGTAGAGACTGTCGCCGATGGACCATCCCTCGCGCTGGCCGACCCAGGCCGAAAGCGCGGCGATGATGGCGCCCAATCCCAGGAACAGCGGTGCAAGCAACCAGAGCACGCGACCCAGGTTCCAGAGAAACGACAACGTGACATCCATATATATTTCGTCTCCAGGTGCATGTGGCGCGAGAGCGGGCCGGTCACGATTGGACGATCCGACCCGGGCGTAGACCGTACGCCGCGCCGGCAGCTTTGGACCGCCTCTATTCTCGCTGCGCCAGCAATCGTTCGACCTCGGCCCGGATCGCGGTCATGTCGTCGACGCACATGGCGTGACCCGGCGATCCGTTCTCGCCGTGGTATTCCATGCCCGGATGCACGAAGCGGATCACGCCCTGCTTGTCGAGCAGGAACGTCACCGACGTGGCCGGGCGGTCCGGCCCGGTCAACCACCAGTCCTTCAATGTCCCGGTCTGCCAATCCCAGTCGACGGCGATCGGAAACTCGAACGCGCGCTGCTCGATCACGCGCCGCACCCGCGGCAGGTCGAGCGGATCGTCGCGCCGGGCCTTCGGGTGGAACACCCCGATCAGCGTCAGGCCCTGCGGGCCGTACTGCTCATGGAGCGTTCGCAGCGCCGGCGCGCTGCTGGCGCAGAACGGACAGGTATCGGTCCACCAGCGAACCAGCACCACCTGGCCGCGCAGGTCCTCCAGCGTCATCGGCTCGGCATTCAGCCACCCGTCGAAGCGAAACGGCGGCGCGGGAACGCCGATGCGATCGGTACCGGCGTCGCGATCCATTGTGCGCAGGCTGCCGAGAGCCCAATCGATCCATTCGTCGGCGTCGGCCTCGGAGTAGCCGTCTTCGAGCAGACGGTCCCGATAATCGTCCCAGCCCTGGATCGGCCGGACGACGTCTTCGGGCGTCGCGTGGACCGGGATCACGATCGACAGCAGTAGAATCGATGCCAGCAGGCTCGGCATCGGGTGGCTCGGGCGATTCATCGGCACGGCTCTGGGAAATCCGGGCCCCATCGTTGCATCCCCAGCGGCCTGCCGCAAGCCGCACGGCGCACGAAACCGTCCCGAAGGCGCCCGGATCGGCGTTGGAGTATGCTCGTGACCTGGACCCCCGCGAGTTCCGCCATGCAGCAAACCGCCTCGATCACCGGATGGACTCGGCCCGACCCCGGCCGGACACGGCAGGCGCTGGTGGCCGGCAGCGCCGTGCTGCTGGCTGCCCCGCTGCTGCTGGTCGCCCCCGCCGCCCATTGGGCCGGGGATGCCGACCTGCTGCTGCTGATGCGCGGAATGGCCGGCATCAAGAGCGCTCTGGCGCTCAGCGCGCTGGGCCTGGTGGCCTGGCGGCTCGGCCAGCCGGAACTGTATGGGGCCCGGATCGTGAGCTACGTCGGCGGGGTCTGGGCGCTTTGCCTCGCCACCGGACTGATCTGGCAGCTGACGGCCATCGTGCCCGCTTCGATGCTGTTCCACGCCGCGACGATCACGCTGCTGGTCACCGCCTGGCGCGACACCGCGCCGCGCTCAGCCCGACATCTGGGGGAAGACCACGGCCAGCGTCCAGCCGAAGGCCACCGCGCTGGGCAGCGCGCTGACCAGCGGGTCGCCGGTCTTGCGATACACCCAGCCGCCGATCAGGCCGTAGATCAGGAAGTACGGGATGATCACCACGGCGATGATCAGCAGGAAGAACAGGTCTTCGAACGACAGCGCTACGGCTAGGCCCAGCGACAACAGGAAGCAGAACCGCGTCAGCAGGTGCGCGCCGCGCGGCACGTCCGGGCCGCGGGTCAGCCACTCGTCGGCAATGAAATAGGCCAGCGTTCCGCCGAGCATCAAGGCCAGCAGTGGCACGCGCGGCTCGGTCACCGCGAACGACGTCACGAACCGGTCCATCGCCAGCCCGAACGCCCCGGCTGCGTAGAGCGTCGCAGCGATTGCCGCGAGCACGAGCGCACCGACCTTTCGGGATCCCGTCGCCACGACCGGCGTTGCCCGGCGCTGTCGCAGCCAGAGGCAGAAGCCGGCCGTGATCACGCCGTACAAGCCGAAATGCACGGCCAGGTAGCCGCCGACCAGCACACCGAGGAAATCGGCCGGAAACGCGAACAGTAGCAGCGGCGTCGCGAAGGCCGGAACGAACGCCGCCGGAAGCAGCTCGCGCCAGCGCGGATTCAGACCCCGCGCCGGCTCGACCACGCGCGGCAATAAGCGGGCCAGCGGCCAGGCCAGCAGCAGAAGTCCGGCGAATAACAACACGATCGCGATGCCACGGCCATCGTTCGCGTCGTCGTAGGGGCTCGGAACGCGGCCGAACGAGCGGTCCAGCCAGGCCACGGTCTCCTGCAGGCTGGTCGGGCTGTACAACACGCCGACGTGCTCGACGCCCGGCGCGAACACCGCCCGGCGTGCGGTGCCGTCGTCGAACTCGCCGTAGGTCACGCCCGGCTCCGGATTCTCGGCGACGAGCCCGACCACGCGCAGCGCCTCGCTCTTCAATCGACCCTCGAGGTCACCGACGATGACCAGGAAATTCTCCGGCGAATCTTCGGTGACCGCCGGCGAGAACAGCGAGATCGCCACCGTAGCGTCGACCGGGGCGCCGGAACCGGCATAGCGCACGATGACGTCGGAGGCCATCGAGTGCCCGAGGATCGCGAACCCGTCCCCGGCATCGGGCAACGACCGGGCGAACCCGGCCACCGCCGCTGTCTGGTCGAGCAGGTTCTGGGTGGCCCCGGCCACGTCCATCACGTCGCCGGCCAGCGGAATCAGGTTGCGGCCGTGCCCGTAGTAGTCGAAGCTCACCGCGAGATAGCCGTTGCGGGCCAGCGCGTAGGCGTAGGTCTCCATCAGCTGCTGCGAGCCGGCGAAGCCGTGCGAGATCAGCACCACCGGCAGTCCTTCGCCGGGATCAAGGCCCCGGGCCTCGGCCGAGGCCGCGCGAAGCTCCGCGCTCGGCCGGTAGACCGTCACCGGCGTCGGGCCCAGCCAGCTGCGCTCGGTCGCGACGCCGACCTCGCCCTGTCCGAGCCGGACCAGCGCGAACGCAATCGAGACCAGCGCCAGCGCCGCGGCGACACCCAGCAGGATCCGCCGGCGCTTCGCCGCACCAGCGGCCGTCATGCCGGCCACCATCCGGCCCTGGCCTCGGCCTCATCGGCATCCACAACGCTGCGTGTCCGGGTCATCGGGTCCATCCGTGCTGAACTGGCTCCATGATAGGCAGGATCGACAGGCGAGCGGGCCGCGCGTGGCGGGGCGGAAGAACCCGAACGAGTCCTGCCCATGATCGACCAGCTCCGCCAGGATCAGGCGTGCGCGCGTCCTCGTTTGCATTTCACTGCTGGACCGGAGCATACTCGCCCCGGGGCAAGCGAAAGGTCGTTTCGGCAAGACGGCCAGAGGCGGTGGGTCGATGAACTATCACCAGTATCCCGATTACGTCGTCGAGGACATTGTGCGGCTGCGGCGGCGGCTTGATGCCACTGAGGTCCCGCCCCGGCAAACCGATCACAATTTCATCCTCGGCACTTGGAATATCCGCAGTCTCGGCGGCTACCATGATCAGTGGTCGGAGAATCCGGGTTCACCAAAGCGCAATCTTCGGGGGCTGGCGCTGATTGCCGAAGTCATCCAGCGCTTCGATGTCGTGGCCATTCAGGAAGTCAAGCGCGAAACCTCCGCGCTTCGCCTGCTGACCGAACGCTTTCTCGGACCGCACTGGAGCGTCATGATGAGCGACGTGACGGCCGGCGCCAAGGGCAACACCGAGCGGTCGGCCTATCTGTACGACACGCGCCGCGTCTCACCCTCCGGCCTGGCGGGAGAAATCGTCCTTCCGCCCACGCCGGACGGTGACCCGCAGGAGCAATTCGACCGAACGCCGTACCTGGTCGGCTTCAACGCCGGCGGCGAGCGCTTCGCACTGCTGACCGCACACATTCGCTACGGCGATGACCTGAGCGATCGTGTTCCCGAACTCCGCAACCTGGCGACGTACACCGCCGACGAAATCCGCGATCGATCCCGCTTCGCGAACGCCGAAGAGGCCAACCTGATCGTGCTCGGCGACTTCAACACCGACCGCGACGAAGACAACGACCTGTTCGAAGTCTTCCTCGAGAAAGGCCTCTGGGTGCCCGAGGAGCTTCGGAACCTGAAGACGACCTACGGCCAGGAAGCCAAGCACTACGACCAGATCGGCTGGTTCCGCGACGACATGACCCTGCTGCCCACTGGCCGCGCCGGCGTCGTCGACTTCGCCGGCGCCGTGTTCCAGGAACTCACACCGTTCCAGATGACCTTCCGCGTCAGCGACCACTTCCCACTGTGGTGCGAGTTCAGCACCGATCGGAGCCAGGAAGCGCTGGCCGGCGTGCTGGGGGTGGATCCGGATCGCCCGGATCCATTCGAAGATGTAAGTGATTGAGTTTCTACAGCTACCAATTCCAACGAACCGGAGCAGGCCTTTGAATCAGAAAGTACCGCTACGCTCTATTCTCAGAACTGCGGCCGTCTGTTCGCCGTTGTTGCTGGCCACCGGGTGCGCTACCGAGATCGTCGTTACGGGATCCTCATGCAGCGCGTCTCCATGTGCTGGATTCCCGGTGCGCATGCCGGTGACGGTCCTCGTTACCGAGGTCACCGAGTTTCGCCTCAAGCCAGACGCAGATGAGTCGCTCGGCTGGTTGTGTTCGAACGAAAGCCGTCAATCGTTCGAGGCCTTGCCGATCGGCGACCTATATTTCGTAAACTACGACGCAGGCTGGCTTGCCAAAACGGAATTCAATGCTCAATTCCATGAGAACGGAATCCTGAAGTCGATCAGCATCAACGGCGATCCGTCTCAGGTTGTCGAATCGTCCGCCGGACTGATTGAAGCAGCTCTGCCCATCGCCTTTCCAGACCGCATTGCCGAAGCCGAGGGTTTGACAACGAACAATCGCGACCTGAGCGCGCGCAAGAAACAGAACTGCTTGAAAACAAAAACCACGCGAACTGTCGAGCGGTTTAAAGTCGGAGGGTGATCAATGTGGAACTGGACGCACCAGATCAACTAAGGCGCAGCGAAGTACCTACGCTGCGTCCATGCCGCGGCCCCACTTGTATTCGAAGGACAAGCGCAATGCCCATCAGGTTCCTTTCTGCGGTTATCGTGGCGCTGCTGCTCACAGGATGCTCCGGAATGCCTGAAAACATGCCCGAACCCGACAAGGTCACCTCGCTCGATCGCTGCCCCGACAGCCCGAATTGCGTTTCCAGTGCCGAAGAGCCGGGCGATTCCCACTACATCGCCCCGATCCGCATTCAGGGCGATCCGGGAGCGGCCTGGCAGGCGCTCCGGGGCATTCTCGACGACGACCGGAGTTTCGAGATCGTTGCTTCGAGCGACCGGTACATTCGGGCCGTCGCGACCACCCGGATCCTGCGATTCAAGGACGACGTCGAGTTCCTGCTCGACCGCTCGGCCGGGACCATCGCCATGCGCTCGGCGTCGCGCATCGGCTATTCCGACCTCGGCAAGAACCGGAGTCGGATGGAAGACCTGCGCGCTGCACTGGTCGACGCCGGAGTGGCCCGATCCGCGCAGTGAATCCGCCCGGACGCTAACCGCTCCGCCGCACACGCCCCGGCCGCCAGCATTTTTTTGCGTCGGGGTCCCCTTCCCTACCGCGCTGCTTCTCGACGATCGCCGTCATCGAAGATTCGCCCGAGCGGACCGGCGACGCGATCCGCTGCGCCGCCCCGGGTCCGCATCAGGGTCCGGAACGCCCGGATTCAGGCTCTTTCACGATCTTTCAACCATTCTGAAGGATCGAGCGCCCCCCGCCTTCTACCTTGATCTGGCGCCGCCGATGCGCGTGCAGACAACGGCGCACCCGAACCCGATCCTCAACGAGAAGGAGTGCATGCCGATGTTCGATCCGCCGCCCGTCGGCCCGACGGCCGCCATGCTGTCGTCCCTGGTGCTTGCCGCTGCCGGTCCCGCCTCGGGGTCCGAGCTTCCCGCGGTCGTGGAACTGACCGACCTGAACACGCCCGGCAGCCTCGACGGCATCACGTTTCCCGGGACCACGGCGTTCGAGACGCTCGGTGCGGCGGTCAGCGCCGCCGGCGACCTGAACGGGGATGGATTCGTCGACCTTGCCATCGGCGCCCCCGGCAGCGATGCCGGCGGCCCCGACCGGGGCACGGCATACGTGCTGTTCGGCGGGCCCGGCGGTTTTCCGACCACCCTCGCGCCGGGCGATTTCGATGGCATCAGCGGGCTGGTGATCCACGGCATCCGCGACCTGTCCCTGACGGGCAGCGCGATCGGTCCGGCCGGCGACCTCAACGGCGACGGGCTGGACGATCTGGCGCTGAGCGCGCCGTCGACATTCACCGGCACGGTGTCCGGGGGCGGCGAAACCTACGTGGTGTTCGGTCGCGACGACGGCGGCTTCCCAGCGGTGATCGAGCTTGCCGAGCTCGGCGGCACCGGCCCGAACGCCACCCCGGGCGTCACGATCCGGGGGGCGGTGCCGATCGGCCGCGCCGGCTATTCGATCGACGGCGGCGGAGACTTCAACGCCGACGGCGTCGAAGACCTGCTGATCGGCATCCTCGATGCCCCCGCCGCGCCCGGTGGCAGCCGTCGCGGCCAGGTGGCGGTGCTGTTCGGTCGTGACGACGGCGGCTTCCCGGCGATCATCGAACTCGCTGACCTCAACGGCACCGGTCCGAACGCCGCGGCCGGCACCCTGATCAACGGCGCGACGGACAACGAACGGATCGGCGGCCGGGTCCGCAACGTCGGTGACGTCAATGGCGACGGCGTCGACGACCTGTTCATCGGCAACGGCATCCGTAATCCCATCGGCATCCACAACTACCTGATCTACGGCTCCGCTTCGCTGCCCGCGATCATCGAACTGGCCGACCTCAACGGCAGCGGCCCCACGGCCGCTCGCGGCACGACCGTGACCTGCGCGGGGGTCTGCGCCGAAGCCGTCGGGGCGGTCGGTGACTTCAATGCCGACGGGACGGCCGACTTCGGTGTCGGAGAAATCTTCCGCAGTTCGAACGGGATCAGCAGCGGGGCCGCCTACATCGTCTTCGGCAGCCCGGACGACAGCCTGCCGGCGACCATCGAACTCGACGCCGTCAACGGCTCGGGCCCGACCGCCGCGGCCGGCGTCCGGATCGATGGCGCGCGGGCATTCGATTTCGCCGGCAACGCGATCGCTCCGGCCGGCGACGTCAACGCAGACGGATTCCAGGACGTACTCGTCGCCGCGTCACGGGGCGACACCACCCGAACCGAGGCCGGCATCACCTATGTCGTGTTCGGCGGCCCGCCCAACGCCGGCGAGACGACCATCGACCTGGGCAACTTCGACCAGCCCGGCGCGACCGCAACCGGGGGCCTGCAGATCAACGGCGTGGCCGTGTTCGATCAGAGCGGGGAACAGGTGACTTCGGTCGGTGACCTCAACGGCGATGGCGGCGTCGACCTGGTGATCGGTGCGCCCAACGCAGATCGCACGGGCGGCACCGATGCCGGCGAAGCCTACGTGGTCTTCGGTGCGCCGGTGCTCGATATCGCGGTGTCGAAATCCAACGGCGCGAACTTCGTCCGGCCCGGCGAGAGCGTGACGTACACGATGGTGGTCGACAACCTCACCAACGCCGTCATCGACGGCGTGGTCGTCGAAGACATCCTTCCGGCCACGCTCGACGACCAGTCGACCGCCTGGACGTGCTCGGCCGAGCCGGGATCGGTCTGCGGCGATGCGTCGGGAACCGGCGACATCCAGACCACCGTCGATCTGGGCAGCTTCGGGCGGGTGGTCTTCGAACTGGTGGCCACCGTCATCGGCGAGGAGTCCGAAGTCGTGGTCAATACGATCACGGCCTCGTTGCCGTCGGGCGTACCGGACGCCGACCCGACCGACAACCTGTCCACCGATCGCGACCCGATCGGCCTGTTCATCGACGGATTCGAACACTCCGATGCGGACCTGAACCGATGAGTCATCCCATGCAGAACGCACGCCTCGCGCGGGCAGCCCGGCCGGGATCGGCCATTGTCCTGACCTGCCTCGTCGCGCTCCTCGGCATTTCAGCGCACGCGCAGGACTTCCCGCCGACGATCGACCTGAAGACGCTGGAACCCACCGGCGGGTTCGAGATCGAGGGGGATATACCGACGGAAGGCTTCGGCGAAAGCGTCGATCCGATCGGCGACATCAACGACGACGGCATCGACGACCTGCTCATCGGCGCACCGGAACTGTTCGGCGCCATGCAGACCGGCCGGGCCTACGTCGTCTTCGGACGCGACAACGGGTTCCCGGCGTTCTGGCAGTCGGACGATCTCGACGGCACGAACGGGTTCGTGATCGACGGCGAAGAAGGCGACGACCTGGCCGGCCAATCGGTCGGCGCGGCCGGCGACATCAACGGCGACGGCATCGCGGACCTGGTCATCGGCGCGGCGGAAGCCGATCCCAACGGCTTTAGCTCCGGCCGGGCCTACGTGCTGTTCGGATCCCGTGACTCGTTCGAGCCGCTTGTCGACCTCGGCCGGCTGGATGGCACGAACGGCTTCGCAGTGTCCGGCGAGGCGGCATTCGACCGCGCCGGCGGCGCCGTGGCCGGAATCGGCGATTTCAACGGCGACGGCATCGACGACCTGGGCATCGGAGCGACCGGTCTCGACCTCAACGGCGATCAGTCCGGTGCCGTCTACGTGCTGTTCGGAAGCGACCGCGGCTGGCCGGGCGTGGTGGAGCTCTCGGATCTCGATGGCCGCAACGGCATCGTGCTGGTCGGCGCAGCTGCCGGCGACCTGGCCGGGCGGACGGTCGACCGGGCCGGCGACATCAACGGCGACGGAATCGACGATCTCGTGCTCGGCGCGGACAGCGCCACGCCGAACGGCGACCCGTCCCGGGACGGCGCGGGCCGCGGCTACGTGGTCTTCGGCACGCAGCGGATGTTTCCGGATCGCCGGGTGGACCTGGACGACATCGACGGCATATCCGGCGTAGCGTTCAATGGCGAGAACTTCGAGGACAGCGCGGGACGATCGGTTGCCGGCATCGGCGACGTCGACAACGACGGGTTCGACGATCTCGCCATCGGCGCGCCGTTCGCCGATCCGGACGGCAACAATACCGGGCGGGTGTATGTCGTCTTCGGCACCGACGCGCCCTGGCCGGCGTCGATCGAGCTGTCGGACCTCGGCGGCACAGACGGCTTCATTCTCGACGGGGCCGATCCCACCGGCATCGCCGGCTTTGCAGTTGCCGGTGCAGGCGACCTCGACCAGGATGGCATCGACGACCTGGTGGTCGGCGCCAGCGGAACCGGCGACAACGCAGGCACGGCCTACGTCGTCTTCGGATCCACGACGCTCTTTCCGACACCGCGGTCGCTGGGCAGCCTGGACGGAAACAACGGCTTCTCGCTGACCGGTGACGATCCGTATGCGTTCGCCGGGCGATCCGTGGCCGGCGGCGGCGACCTCGACAACGACGGCATCGCCGACCTGTTCATCGGCGCGCCAGCGCTGGTCGGCCCCGATCCGACGCAGCCCGGCTCGACCTACGTGATCTTCGGCGGCGATCCGGGGTTGCTGTTCCGCGACGGGTTCGAGGACTGACGAACGACGGCACGGCGGCGCATCGGCAGCCGGTATCGATTTCCGTCAGAATGATCGGAACGGCCGACACGACGGGCCGGACTCCCATCGCAATCGGACGTCGTTCACGCATGGCCGGAAGCCTCGTACTGCTCCTCGACGACATCGCCACCGTCCTCGACGACGTGTCGGTGATGACCAAGGTCGCGGCCAAGAAGACCGCCGGGGTGCTCGGCGACGACCTGGCGCTGAACGCCGAGCAGGTCGCCGGCGTGAAAGCCAACCGGGAGCTGCCCGTGGTCTGGGCCGTGGCCAGGGGCTCGGCGTTGAACAAGGTCATCATCGTGCCGGCCGCGCTGCTGATCAGCGCCTTCGCGCCGTGGGCGGTCACCGTGCTGTTGATGATCGGCGGGGCCTTCCTGTGCTATGAGGGCGCCCACAAGCTGGCGCACAAGTTCCTGCACCGGGAGGAAGCCGAGGCCGACAAGGCGAAGATCAAGCAAGCGTTGGCCGACCCGAAGGTCGATTTCAAGGAACTCGAGAAGGACAAGATCAAGGGCGCGATCCGCACCGACTTCATCCTCTCGGCCGAGATCATCGTGATCTCGCTCGGCACCGTGGCTGAAAAGCCCTTCGCCACCCAGCTGGGCGTGCTGATCGCGATTGCGGTGCTGGTCACGGTCGGGGTCTACGGGCTGGTGGCGGGGATCGTCAAGCTCGACGACGCCGGACTGGCGCTGGCGAAGAAGTCGAGCGCCTTCGCGCAGAAGCTCGGCAGCGCGCTGCTCACCCTCGCGCCGTGGCTGATGCGCTTCCTGTCCGTCGCCGGCACCGCCGCGATGTTCCTGGTCGGCGGCGGCATCGTCTCGCACGGTATCCCGGCCCTGCACCACATCAACGAAGCGCTGGTCGACGGTCTGGCCCAACCCTGGCTGACGCTCGCGAACATGGGCTGGACCGCCCTGGTCGGGATCGCGCTCGGCGCCGTCGTCCTCGCCGTGATCACGCTGGGCGGCAAGCTGTTCGGCGGCGAACAGGACGCGTCGAACAAGGCGCGCTGAACGCGCCGCGGCCAAGCCTCCAGCCTCACCGCAGGACCGTCACCCTCGACCAAGGTCGACCCTGTCCCGCCGGACTTCCCGGTCACGTGAAGCTATAACTAAGGGATTGTGTCCGGCGCGCAAAATTTGCCCGCATCGACACCCCCGATTTGCCGAAAACCTGCCGTATTCACGCCGTTTCGAGGAGCCCCACCACCGATGAGCCTTTACACCGACTACCTCGCCGAAATCGACCAGCGCAAACTCCAGGGACTTCACCCCAAGCCCATCGATGATGGTGCGCTGACCCGGGAAATCATCGAACAGATCAGGGATTCGGGCCACGAGCACCGCCAGGATTCGCTGAAGTTCTTCATCTACAACACGCTGCCCGGCACGACCTCGGCCGCGGTCGAGAAAGCGCAGCTCCTGAAGGCCATCCTTCTCGGCGAGGCCGACGTCGCGGAAATATCCGAGGATTTCGCCTTCGAATTGCTGTCCCACATGAAGGGTGGTCCCTCGGTCGAAGTGCTGCTGGACCTTGCCCTGGGCGACAACGCCGACCTGGCCGGCAAGGCCGCCGACGTGCTCAAGACCCAGGTCTTCCTGTACGAGGCCGACACGGATCGACTCAAGGCGGCCCATGCCGCCGGCAATGCCGTGGCCACCGACATTCTCGAGAGCTACGCCCGGGCCGAATTCTTCACCCGCCTGCCGGACGTCGACGAAGAAATCCAGGTGGTGACTTACATCGCCGCTGAAGGCGATATCTCCACCGACCTGCTCTCACCGGGCAACCAGGCGCACTCACGCTCGGACCGCGAGCTGCACGGCAAGTGCATGATCACGCCGGACGCCCAGGCCGAGATCCAGGCGCTGCAGGCCCAGCACCCGGACAAGCGCGTGATGCTGATTGCCGAGAAGGGCACGATGGGCGTCGGCTCCTCGCGCATGTCCGGCGTCAACAACGTGGCGCTCTGGACCGGCAAGCCGGCCAGCCCCTACGTGCCCTTCGTCAACATCGCACCGGTCGTCGCCGGCACCTACGGCATCTCGCCGATCTTCCTGACCACCGTGGACGTCACCGGCGGCATCGGCCTGGACCTCCGCAACTGGGCTCGCAAGGCCGACGCCGATGGAAATCCGGTGCTGGACGCCGACGGCAATCCGATTCTGGAAGAGGTCTACTCGGTGTCCACCGGCACCGTGCTGACGATCAACTCGAAGACCAAGAAGCTCTACGACGAAAGCGGCGAGAAGGAACTGGCCGACATCCGCGCGGCGTTCACCGACCGCAAGATGGAATTCATGCGCGCCGGCGGCTCCTACGCCGTGGTCTTCGGCAAGAAGCTGCAGACCCTGGCCGCCGAAACCCTGGGCATCGAAGCCCCGGCCGTGTTTGCGCCTTCGCGACTGGTCAGCCACGAAGGCCAGGGCCTGACCGCCGTCGAGAAGATCTTCAACAAGAATGCCCTGGGCGTTCCCGAAGGACAGGTACTGCACGCCGGCTCCGACGTCCGCGTCCAGGTCAACATCGTCGGCTCGCAGGACACCACCGGCCTGATGACCTCGCAGGAACTCGAGGCCATGGCGGCCACGGTCATCTCGCCGACCGTCGACGGCGCCTTCCAGTCCGGCTGCCACACCGCCTCCGTGTGGGACCTGAAAGCGCAGAAGAACACACCGAAACTGATGGCCTTCATGAACAAGTTCGGCCTGATCACCGCGCGTGACCCCAAGGGCGAGTACCACCCGCTGACCGACGTCATCCACAAGGTCCTCAACGACATCACCGTCGACGACGGGTCGATCATCATCGGCGGCGACTCGCACACCCGCATGTCCAAGGGCGTGGCCTTCGGTGCCGACTCCGGGACCGTTGCGCTGGCCCTGGCCACGGGCGAAGCCTCGATGCCGATCCCCGAATCGGTCAAGGTGACCTTCAAGGGCAAGATGGCCGACCACATGGACTTCCGCGACGTCGTCCACGCTACCCAGTCGCAGATGCTCGACCAGTTCGGCGACAACGTGTTCCAGGGCCGGGTGATCGAAGTCCACATCGGGACCTTGCTGGCCGACCAGGCCTTCACCTTCACCGACTGGACGGCCGAGATGAAAGCCAAGGCCTCGGTCTGCATTTCCGAAGACGCCACGCTGATCGAGTCGCTGGAGCTCGCCAAGTCGCGCATCCAGGGCATGATCGACGCCGGTATGGACAACGACAAGCAGATGCTCCAGGGCCTGATCGACCGCGCCAATCAACGCATCGACGAAATCCGCTCCGGCACCCAGCCGGCGCTGCGTCCGGACGACAACGCCAAGTACTTCGCCGAAGTCGTCATCGACCTGGACCAGATCGTCGAGCCGATGATCGCCGACCCGGACGTTCAGAACCCGGACGTCTCGAAACGCTACACGCACGACACGATCCGTCCGATCTCCTACTACAAAGCGGAGAAGAAGGTCGACCTCGGTTTCGTCGGCTCCTGCATGGTCCACAAGGGCGACATGAAGATCGTCGCCCAGATGCTGCGCAATCTCGAGAAGGACAAGGGCGAAGTCACCTTCAACGCCCCGCTCGTGGTCGCCGCCCCGACCTACAACATCATCGATGAGCTGAAGGCCGAAGGCGACTGGGACGTGCTGCAGAAGTACTCGGGCTTCGAATTCGACGACAACGCGCCGAAGAGCGAAGCACGCACGGAGTACGAGAACATCCTGTACCTGGAACGCCCGGGCTGCAACCTGTGCATGGGCAACCAGGAAAAGGCCGCCAGGGGCGACACCGTGCTGGCCACCTCGACCCGCCTGTTCAAGGGCCGCGTCGTCGAAGACGCCGACGACAAGACTGGCGAGTCGCTGCTGGCCTCGACGCCGGTGGTCGTGCTGTCGGCCATCCTCGGCCGAACCCCGACCTTGGACGAATATACCGAGGCCGTCGAAGGCATCGACCTGACGAAGTTCGCGCCACCCCAGCAGAAACCGCTGGATCCGAAGTCTGTCCACTTCTGATTGCAATCCGCAAGACGCGGAGATTTCACCAGGGGCGTCCTTTCGGGCGCCCTTTCTTGTCGAGAAGCTTCAAGACCCGGACCCACTGCAGTCAACGCGCGAGACACTCGATCCGACGCCGCATTCATCGACTTCACGCACGCTCGACGCACCCACCATTGGATCGGTGCACCCCTGGAAGCCACGATCACGGCCCTGACTCGGAGACATCGAATGAAGATTTCGCACACACGCGCCATTCACTGGACGTTCCTGCTTATTGCGCTGCTGGGGCCCGCTGCGGCGATGGCGCAAGAAGACACTCCCTTACGCATTGCCATCGTGGACATGGAACGCATCGTGTTCGAAAGCCGTGCGGGTCAAGACTTGCAGTCAAGACTGGAGGGGTTCAGGCAATCGGCTCAATCGGAACTCACGGCCATGCAGGAACGCGCTCAGGACCTGCAAAAGCGCGCGAGCGAGGCTGCCGCAACGCCGACCGGCGCGGGACTTGCCGAGCTTCGGCGGGAGCTGGAAGAAGTCGGCGCGCAGATCCAACGGCGGCAGGAGGACCTCCAGCGTGAGATGGAGCGGATACAAACCCAGGGGCTGCAGCAGATCGAGTCTCAACTCCAACCGGTCTTCGAGCAATTTCAGGACGAAATGAACTACGACGTGATCTTCAACCGCGTCAACAGCGCAATCGTGAAGGCCAGCGACCGCGTCGAGATCACGGATGAAATCGTGCGCCGCTACAACGCAGCCTCTCGCCAACCCTGAGCCGAACCACTGCACTCAATCTGAAGATCGACCCGTCGACTGGGCCGTGCGACAAATCAGGTGACGCATGGCCCCACTAGCGAAGCTCGTACCAGTGACCCTCTTCCTTGTAGCGCAGGCCTTCCTCGGCGGGTAAGCCGCTGAAGGCCTGTTCGAAGAACGCCGCCAACCGGTCGTTCTTCTTCGCCGGATCGCCGAAGGGCGAGTGCGATTCCTGCACCCAGGAGGCGCTGGTCAGGTTCACGTAATAGGCGATCCGGCTGTTGAGCCGTTTTGCAAAGTGCCCCAGGCGCGCGCGCTGGGCATCGCCCGGCTTGATTCTCGAAAGCCGGAGCGCGTAGTCGTTCTCGTTGATCGTGATGAAGACACGCCGGTTGTGCCGGATCGAATCGACCCAGCCGGCGTGGCCTTCGTTGTTCGTGTCGGCCTGGCAGAGCACGACGTTGTCGAAGATCAGTTCGTTGCCCTCGCTGATCGTGCTCTTGAGCATCTGCTTGTACAGGTAGTTGCCCATGCTGTGGAACATCGCATTGATCGTGAACGGGCATTCCTTGCGCAGGAGCTTCGCGTAGAGCGCGTCGCGCTTCTCGGCATTCTCGGGATACTTCTCGAAGGCCTTGCAGCGACAGGTCTCGCGCGACGACTCGCTGATCTTCATCAGGAAGTAGTGAACCATCTTCAGCGTGCGCTCCAGCGCACCGGCCGAGGCCCGTGCATCGCGCTTGTCCGAAAGATAGCTGAGCTTGCCGTGCACCCCGCCACCGTTGGCCGGCCAGCTGAACGGCAGCACCTCGACGTTGTATTTCTTTTCCAGCTCGAAGGCCGCGCGCAGCACGTCCTGGATCTCGTTGTTGTACCCGTGAACGAAGATCAGCAGGTGCCGCTTCTTCGCGCGGAGCTTCCGCACCAGCTCACAAGCCACGCGCAGGCTCGCGTAGTGCTGGATCTCGGGATCCAGGTCCAACGAGAACTCCTCGATATACGCCTTCGCTTCCGACCTTGAAATTTCATCGGGCAGAACATCGATCGCAAATCCATTCCCACGGCGCTTCGCTTCGACGACACGAAGCTCGTTGTTGCCCTTCTCGTTCGGCCGCTTGCCCAGCTTGTCCAGTCCGGAGGCCTCCGGATCGACACGGCGGTTTGTCACGATAAACATCTGAATCTCCTACTTCCACTACGCCCGTCTGGAACATTAGCAAGGCGGCGCGATCAATTCAACGACCGCCCGACACCCATCGGCGAGGAGAAACTGAACGTTGCCGCTCGAACCTCCGCTCTGGTCTGCCCCAGCACGGCTGCTTCAGAGACGGAAAACGAACCTCGATGCTCGCTCGGACCGGCGCCTGTACTATTGACTGCGCTTTCAATCTCGCAATCACGAGCAAATCACCGTGACGGAAACCACATGGGCACGGCTACAACGAGACTTTGCCGACCTCTCGGAGGCGGACGTCGTCACGCGCCAAGAGCGACTCGATGCGATCCGGCGCGAAAACCCGGCACGGGCAACGCAACTGGAACGACTGCTTCGAGCCGACGACGCCGTAGCAACGCTGTCGGGCTCCTTCGGCTCCGCAGTCGCCGAGCTTCTAGCAGATCACGAGGCCGACCGTCGGGGTGAACGAGTCGGTGCGTTCGAGCTGGAAGAGCAGATCGGGGCCGGCGGCATGGGCGTAGTCTATCGTGCCCGGCGCGTCGGCGATTTCGAGCAGACGGTTGCGGTCAAGTTTCTTTCCCGGCTCATCGCAAGCCCGGAAATGCTCGAGCGCTTTGCGACCGAACGACAGATCCTGGCCCGCCTGGAACACCCCTACATCGCTCGCCTGATCGACGGCGGGACCACGACTTCCGGCGAGCCCTACCTGGTCATGGAGTACGTCCGCGGCGTCGGCGTCCTCGACTACTGCGCGGCCCATGCGCTCGGCCTGAGGGGGCGCATGCGCCTGTTCGCCCGAATCGTCCAGGCTGTCGAGTTCGCTCATCGGTCTCTGGTCGTCCATCGTGATCTGAAGCCCGGCAACATCCTGATCACCGATGACGGCGTCCCACGCTTGCTCGACTTCGGGATCGCCTCTCTGGTTGGGGGCGAGGCGGGCCGGGACGCCGTCGTCGCGATGACCCCTGAATACGCCAGCCCCGAGCAACTTGCGGACCAGAACGTGACCACGGCCAGCGACGTCTACGCGCTTGGCGCGATCCTCCACCAGATGCTGACGGGCCGACTGCCCCATGCCCCCGATCCGATGACGGTCGATACGCTTCGAGCCGCGATCACCCGGGAACCGCCGCCGCAACCCAGTCGCACCCCGCTGCCGGGCCTGCGCCTGGGTGCCGAGGTCGACGCCCTGACCGCTCGCGCCTTGAACCCGGACCCGGAGCGGCGCTATGGCAGTGCGGGCGACTTGCTCAACGACGTTCGTCGTTTTCTCGATCATCAACCGCTTGAGGCCATCGGCGATGCACCGACCTATCGCGTCGCGTGCTTCCTCCGTCGACACGCCGCGGCCAGCATTGTGACTGGACTGGCCCTGATCACGGTTGCAGGCGTCTCTGGAATATACGTCCACCAACTGCAAGCCGCCCGCCATGCGGCAGAAGTCGAGGCGGCGAAGGCCGTGCAGGTCGCCGACTTCATGGAACGCCTGTTCGAAGACGTCGACCCCGGGGAAACGCAGGGCGCGGAGCTTACTGCAGCCCAGCTCCTGATCCAGGGGAAGAATCGCCTGGAGAGCGATCTGGGCACACTTCCGGAAGTCAAGACCCGCCTGCTCGGCGTCATCGGTCGCACCTGGAGAAGGCTCGGGAACTTCGATGCCGCCTACGCTGCGCACGAGCAGGCTCAGCTGATTCTTGATCGGGACGCAATCGACGATCCGGCCATCCGGGCGCAGAATCGATTCGACCTGGCCTATGCAGAATATGAACTGGGTCGGGTGACGGAAGCCCTGGCCGGGCACGAGGCCGCGTTGTCCCTGCGCCGCTCGATCCACACCGAAGACCATCCCGACCTCGCCGATAGTCTGCGCGAGACCGGGCTGCTTCGACAGCAAACCGGAGACCTCGACGGCGCGGCAGAGCACTTTGAACAGGCCAGGGCAATGTACGACCGCATGGGTACCGCATATGGGAGTGCCGAAGCAGCCACGTCGATGGACCTCGCCGGCATCGCAATGGCTCGTCAGAACTTCGATAGCGCGTTTCACGAAGCTCAGCGCTCGCTCGACGTCCAGCTCGATCTCCATGGCGAGATCCACCCCGAAGTCGCCACAGCGACGAACAACATCGCGATCATCCTGAGCCGCTTGAATCGCTTGGATGAGGCTGCCGGAATGTACGAGCGCTCGCTGCGAATCCGAGAGCAGCTCTACGGTAGCGACAACCCGATCACACAGCGTGCGCACAGGAACCTGGCTCTTCATTACTGGCGCCGTGGCATGCTGGCGCGCGCCGCCGTCTCCTATCGGGCGGCCGCCGCGACCTGGCTGGCCGCCGAGCCTTCGGCAAGCCTTCCGCTCGGGTACTTCCAGGTCGTCGACTACGGCTCGATTCTGCTTACCCTCGGAGACTACGCCGCAGCCGAGAAGGTCGTCGAATCCGTGACGAATTTCGCCGCGCGGGCACCGGATACCCAGGCGAGCGATCGCGCGCGCGTTCACGAACTCCAGGGACGATGGCTCCGCGCAACCGGTCGATTCAGCGAAGCGGCCAGCGAGTTTCGTGAAGCAGCGGCATGGCTGCGGCAGGACGAAGCCGCTTGGGAAACAGACATTGAGCGGGTCCTGACCTTTGCCGAGATTTCCGACTTCGAAGCCCGCCCCAGCCCCGAGGCACTCGACGCGCTGACCAGGACCGTTCACGCACAGCTCGATGATCGGCAGAGGCCGCCTACGGAAGCCGGCAGCTACCTGGTTGCCCTCGGTCAGGGGCAGTCGACGCTCGGCCGCACCGATGCAGCCGCCGAGACTGCACGCCGATTGCAGGACGCCGTTGAACGCATCTTCGAAACCGGCTCGCTCGAACATGCAGCCTTCATGATCCATGCTGCTCGCTGGCAGATCGCAGCCGGTCAACATGATGAGATCGCGGCCGCGCTGGAAGCCGCCGCCATCGCTGCACTCCGCGCGCGAGAACAAGCCGGCGAATCCTTCCCGCTGATCGAGTCGATCCTGGCCGATGTGGCGAACCTGCGGGCCGAACTCGATGGCTGAGGGAGCGGAACCCGTCACCGTGCTGCTTCAACGCTGGCGTGCCGGAGATCCGCACGCCGCCGACGCCTTGTTGCCGCTGGTCTACGACGAACTCCATCGAATTGCCGGGCGTGCCTTTTCCCGGGAAAGCTACGGCCACACTCTGCAGCCGACGGCCGTCGTCCACGAAGCCTTCGTACGACTGGCCGATGCCTCGGTCGATTGGCAGGATCGTTGCCATTTCCTGGCGCTGATGACCACGGTCATGCGCCGCGTTCTGGTCGATCATGCGCGGGGACGGCGCCGTGAAAAGCGAGGCGGTGAATATGAGCGCGTCACACTGTCGGCGCTGGGTGGCGTAGACAGCCCCGAGGCCGACTTGCTCGACCTCGAATCGGCCCTCGACCGTCTGGAAGCCATCGAGCCACGCAAGGCGCAACTGCTGGCCCTGCATTACCTCGGCGGATTGACACGAGACGAAATGGTCACCGTCATGGACATCTCACGTGCAACCGTGGATCGCGACCTTCGTTTTGCCCGCGCGTGGCTCAAGGCTCAACTCGAAGCCGAGCCGGACCACGATTCCGAATAATCCGACTCGGGCGATGAGCCTGTTTCTACACCGATCGCGCTGGACATAATAAGACCCTCGAAGCTGCCTATGCCATGACGACCCACCCACGTCCAGAAAACCGTCCGGCTTCAACTCTGCGATCGCGCTGGCTGTCGGGCTTCGCACTCGCCCTGTTACCCGTTGCAGCCCTGGCCCAGCAGCCGCTCAATACGCTGCCGGCCTTCGCGGTCGAATCGCAACGCCTCTTTGACACCAATGCCGATTCGCCCGCAAACCAATGCGGCACCCAGTGCGGAAAGACCATGGCGATGGACGGCGACCTCCTTGTACTAGGCGCCAGTTACTCCATCCAGCCCAACCAGTTGCCAGGCCCCACAGGCGCTCGATACCCAATCGTGCTGGAGCACCAGAACAACGAATGGGTAAAAGTGGCCAACCTCGAAACCTGGGTACCGAACGTATTCACCACCACCAGCTGGCTCAGCGCCGCGACCTCGGTCGCGGTCGAAGGGGACGTGATCGCGCTCGGCGACCCCAATGAGAACGGGACGAATCGTGGCGCGGTCCGTGTGTTCGTCAAACCTGAAGGCGGCTGGCCCGGACCCGTCGACCTAAACCGACTCCGGCCCACTGCGATTCTGACCGCGCCCGGACTGGGTCGGCTGGGCGCATCGGTTGCGATTCTCAATGGCGCCATCGTCGCCGGCGCCCCGGATGCCGAGCTCTTCGGGATCGGTTGGATTCCCGACCACGGCGCGGTCTACATCTGGGAAGAGCCGCCGGGTGGCTGGAGCGCACTCGCGCCCGTCGGCGGCCAGCCGGTCGAGCGCCGAGCCGATCACGCGGTCGCCCCTTCGGATATGGGCGTCGGTCGGGTGGGAACCCGCATCGCCGTGGCCGAAATCGACGGCAAGGAAGAAATCGTCGTCTCCAACGAGGATGCCGAGGAGCTGTTTCTGCTGCGACGCAACGGCCTGACCTGGCAGTTCGACCGTTTATTCGCCGATCTTGGCGCGCCTGCGCCCTTCGACACGGTGGAGAAGCTGGTTTATGACGGCACCACCTTGTTGGTTGGCTATCGGCGACAGGATTTCGTCCACATCGCTGAACGAGCGAGTGCAGACCCTTCAGTCGAATGGAACGTGGCTCGATTGTCTCGCGGCAGCTGCATCCCTTTCTGCCGAGAGGACCAGGACGACTCGTCCATGGGCCATGGAATGGCGTTGCTGCAAGACGGAGTGCTGGTGAGCGATCGATATCTTTTCAGCGACAGTTCCGTCGACGCCGGCGGATTGTTCCTGTACCCGACGCCGACTGGCGCCTGGAGCGACACCATCCTATCCTGGACGGACCACTACACGCCGGTCTACCCCATAGGAGGCCCGCTATTCCGGGGCGGCGGGCAATGGGGCAGCACGATCGCCTATGACAATGGTCGGCTTGCGGTCTATCACCAGGCCCCCCCCACCGGGATCAGTTTCTATGAAGGCGCGACTCGACAAGGTACGTTCGTTGGCTCGAATTCTCGCCATGGAGCGAACCCGGCTGTCGAGCCCGCAAAGAAGCTGTATCTATCGAAAACAGAATTCTGCCAGGACACCCTCGCCACTCACGCCACCGGACCGGACCTGGGGGTCTGCAGCCAGGGTGACGCGGCGCGAATGCCCGCCGATATCCAACGGGGCTACGACATCACCGTCGGACGGCTCCGTTTCACCAGCGAGGTGCCCCACGAGCTGTTTACCGGGCAGGATTGGACCCCGTCGCTTCCGGGCCCGGATATCGGCCTGTCCAGTTCCGAGGAATTCGATCTGGCGCCTGTGCCTGCAGGCACCGAGCTCTACGCCATCGGTTTTTCGATTCATGAAGACTTCGAAGGCAACAGCGGCGAGCCTGGCATTCGTGACGACTCCCTGTTTACCGTGCGACTGTTCAACGGCGCGACACAGATTCATCAATTCGACTTCAATCCGATGGACGACCGCTCGGACTTCGGTCAGGACACCGCCGTATTCATCGGCGTCTGGTCCGACGAGCCCTTCGACCGCGTCACGATTCGCGAAACACGCTACCTCGACACCTTCGGCAACAGCGAAAACGACCTACCACAGATTCCCGAAGAGGGCCAGAACGAGTTCTTCGGCCCATTCTTCACAGGCACCCTGCCGCGGATCCTGGCGTTGGATGTCGACCCACCGACACTGGACTTCGATGACGTGCTGGTCGGCAGCAGTGACAGTATTCTCACGACCCAACTGAGCAGCAGCGGCGATGGAGCGGTCACCGTCGATTCGATCGACCCGGTCGCGGCACCGTTTGCGAGCGCAGGCGGCACCTGCGCACTTCCGCCGTTCGAGTTGGCTCCTGGAGAAAGCTGCACCCTGCGCTATCGCTTCGCGCCCAGCGAGGCCGGGCCCGCCTCGACCCAGCTCTCGATCCAGAGCAACGCCTCTAGCGGACCGACCACATTGGCGCTCTCCGGAACGGGGGTTCAACCGCTGGCAGCTGTCACTCCTGCGCGAATCGATTTCGGCGACCTGGCCATCGGCACACCCTCGATCGCGGCGCTGGTGATGGTCGAGAGCGTAGGCGCAAACGACCTGGTGCTCGGCAGCGTCACCATCGAAGGAGCGCACGCCGGCGACTTCGAACGCCAGGCGTCCACGGACACCTGCAGCGGCGCCGTGCTGCCGCCCGGCTCCGCGTGTAGCTTCGAGGTGATCTTCAGGCCGTCGGCGACCGGGGTTCGCAGCGGGCGCGGGCGCATCCCCATGAATGCCCTGGCCGGCGAAGCAACGGCGCAGCTACGCGGCACCAGCGGCGTGCTGTTCGCCGATGATTTCGAATGACGTTCCCCTGTTCAGCGACGCAGTTGGTCCAGCGGACCGCGTCGCAGCCACACCAGAACCAGCGGCGGACAGTATTTGCTCATCGCGCACCTTCAACCCTTCGTGTGCAGAACGCACCAGGGGCACTGAAAATCCGACAAAAAACGTTCGGCCGACATCCACCTGGCCGCTCGAAACGCCCTGGACGCGATGATCGACCACATCGAATCCGAATACGGCTACACCCGCACCCAGGCCTACATGATCGCCAGCGTCGCCGTGGACCTGCGCATCGGTCAGCTGGTCGACGTCCCGAACGTCGGCGTCACCGCCATCCTGCCGCTGGACATCTTCGTCGATCACGAG
>Ga0102940_1000337_pt1 | contig 32900 bp, 27 predicted proteins | sample SalPonR2_C_D1_MG_FD_78215 | JGI IMG/M metagenome (GOLD analysis project Ga0102940, IMG submission 78215) | Salt pond soil microbial communities from South San Francisco under conditions of wetland restoration - Salt Pond MetaG R2_C_D1_MG | ecosystem: Environmental > Aquatic > Marine > Intertidal... | reverse complement strand
GTGCATGTACAGGGCCGAGGCCATGAGGTTGCGGACCATTTCCGCATTGGGTGGAATGACGATGTCGAGGGCATCTTCTACCGCCCGTACCGAAGCCAGGGCGTGTACGGTGGTACATACCCCACAGGTACGCTGTACGAAGGCCCATACATCGCGCGGATCACGGCCACGCACAATTTTTTCAATGCCTCGCACCATCGTAGAGGAACTCCAGGCATCCGTAATAACACCATCTTTTACTTCAACTTCGATCCGCAGGTGTCCCTCGATACGCGTGACCGGATCGACAACTATTCTTTTGGCCATAGCCTAATTCTTTTAGTAGTTTGTAATACATCATGAGGGTAGTAATGAGGCTAGTCCTCTTTCACTTTTTTCTCATTGCGGGTACCTTCTTCAATACCCTCGCGAAGTTCCTGTCGTTTGGCGACGTTAGCTGCGACGGCGTGGACAGCCAGTCCGGCACCAACGACGCCGGCGGCTACTTTACCCACCTTATCAGCTGTGGCTTCGATACCAAAGCCGCTCAGGCTGGCCACGCGCTCGTAGAAGGGTCCGTTGTCCCAGAAGTTATCTTCGCTACAACCGATGCAGCCGTGGCCCGACTGAATCGGGAAGCTGACGCCATTATTCCATTTTATCGTACCACAGGAGTTGTAGGTCATGGGACCGCGGCAGCCTACCTTGTAGAGGCAGTATCCTTTTTTGGCATTTTCGTCGTCGAAGGTTTCCGCAAACAGGCCGGCGTCGTAATAGGGGCGACGGTAGCAGCTATCGTGGATACGCTTGGCATAAAAGGCTTTGGGACGATTCAGGCGATCCAATTCGGGCAGGGTGCCGAACGTCACATAGTGGACAATCACCCCTGCCATCACTTCCCCAATGGGTGGGCAACCCGGTACGCGTACAATAGGTTTATTCTTAATAATTTTGTGGATGGGCACCGCTTCCGTAGGGTTCGGATAAGCGGCCTGCACGCACCCGTTAGAGGCGCAACTGCCCCAGGCGATGATTGCCGCAGCACCAGCGGCAGATTCTTTCAGTTGATCGATGGCCGTACGGCCGGCAATACAGCAGTAGTTACCGTCGTCGCCGAGAGGAACGGAGCCCTCCACACAAAGAATATACTCGCCGTGGTATTTCTCCATGGTAGCATGTTTGGCGGCTTCGGCCTGATGTCCGGAGGCAGCCATCAGCGTTTCGGTATAGTCCAGCGAAATTCTATCGAGGATGATATCCGCTACTATGGGGTGATCCGAACGAATGAAAGACTCGCTACAGCAGGTGCATTCCTGGAAGTGTTCCCAGATCACAGGAACCCGGGGGGTAACTTCTAATTTTTTAGCAACTTGCCCGATTACAGAAGTTTCTAACCCCATGTAAGCAGCCATATAGGTCGCGAACTTCATGAAGTCGCGACGGGAGTACCCCTGCTTGATCACACTCTCCAGGTAGGTATCCCGTTTATTTTTAGGTGACATCATCGCACTTGCCTTTTTGTTTACTTATAATTAATTGCCAAAATATAATTTTGCACAAACCCATGTTCATGATAATTATCATTGGCGTAGGTGATAATTGTCATGTGGTAGGCTGGCCAACCTCTTTATCATTGATAAAAAATTAATTAGCCGCTATGAAGTACCTAATTGCCATCACTTTACTGACGCTGCCATTTTTGGCGTCAGCCCATGTCGGCCACAGCCATATTCCTGCAGAAGAGCCGGCTCATTATCTGACGGCAGGTCACGTAATTCCCTGGCTGCTGGTAGCCCTGGCGGTTATTGGGTTTACCCTGTACCGCCGAAACAAGCAGCGCCATGCATGAATTGTCCATTGCGCTGGGAATCGTGGATATCGCTACCAGAACATGTGCCGAAGCTGGGGCCACGCAGGTAGAATCGATCACGCTGGAAATCGGTACCCTGGCCGGTGTACAAATGGACGCTCTGCTGTTCGTCTGGCCTTCAGCGGTAGAAAACACGGTACTACAGCATGCTGAGCGTATTATCGAGCAACCCCAGGGCGAGGCTATCTGCCTGGAGTGTAGTACCACGTTTCCCATGCAGAAACAATTCGATGCCTGCCCTAATTGTCAGAGTTATTTTAAGGAAGTGCTCCGGGGGAAAGAGCTTAATGTACGCTCTATGGCCCTGACCGTCCCCGATACACATCCTGGTTAATTTTTTAGTTTCCCTAAAACAGAATATTATGTGTGGAGTATGTGGATGCGGTAACGGCCAGGACGGCCCACGCATCGTATCACCAAAAGAAGCCCACGAACAGGATCATCACCATCATCACGGCCATGAGCATCACCATGGGCATGACCACCATCATCACGGCCATGAGCATCACCACGGCCACGACCACAGCCATGGTAAAAGCAGGGTGGTGGAGCTAGAGCAAAACATTTTGCAGCACAACCAATTATTGGCCGAACGCAATCGGGGTTATTTTGCGGCCAAGAATATGGTAGCCCTCAATTTGGTGAGCTCGCCGGGATCCGGTAAAACCTCGGTGCTGGAGCGCACCCTGACCGACCTCAAGGAAGAAATGGACTGCTACGTCATCGAGGGCGATCAACAGACGGTCAACGATGCCGACCGCATTGAAGCGGTAGGGGTACCTGTCATTCAGGTTAATACCGGGCAGGGATGCCATTTGGAAAGCGATATGATTCAGGCGGCCCTTAAAAAACTGAAGCCTCGCGATGACTCTATGTTATTCATTGAAAATGTGGGCAATTTGGTATGTCCGTCCATGTTTGACCTGGGCGAGCAAGCCCGGGTGGTGATTATCAGCGTGACCGAAGGTGATGACAAACCGATCAAGTATCCGGATATGTTCCACTCTGCCCAACTCTGCCTCATCAATAAGGTCGATTTATTGCCTTACGTAGAATTTAACGTAGAGAAAGCAAAAGATTATGCCCGTCAGGTCAATCCCCATCTGGAGTTTCTAGAAATCTCCGCTACGCGGGGTACGGGAATGGAGGCCTGGTACGATTGGCTGCGGCAACAGCAACCACAAAACGATTAGATCATGTGTCTGGCGATACCCGGAAAATTAGAAGAAATAACGGGCCAATTGGACGAGACGTTCCGCATTGGAAAGGTCTCTTTCGACGGTATTAGCAAGCAGGTCAACCTGACGATGGTTCCCGAAGCAAAGCCTGGTGATTACGTCCTGGTACACGTGGGCGCCGCCATTCAAATCGTGGATGAGCAGGAAGCCCGGAAGACCTTCGAGCTGCTCAAACAAATGGGTGAGTTGGATGAGTTGCAGGAATGACGAGACTCAATTCCATTCCAGTGCTTTACGCTGCTGCCAGTAGTCATTAACCGGCTGGGCGAAATGAGTCAGATGCTCTATATCATCATGAGATAACTTTATTTTTGCCGCCTCGACATTAGAAACCAGGTGGGTTTCCACGGCAGCGCCACTGAGCACGACATTTGCCCAGGGCTGCGTCAGCACAAAGGCCAGGGCAATAGCATCCATGCCCACTTCGTATTTGCGGGCCATATTAGCCAGGGTGTCCTGCGTTTTGGCGAAAGCCGGATCTGTATTGCGTGGGGTGAGGCGACCGTTGGCCAGCGATTCTTTGATAATAACGCCCATTCCGGCCTCTGCAGCCGACGCCAGTGGTTTTGCCATACTTTGCTCCAGGATATTGAAGGTGGCTTGTACGGTATCAAATAAATATTCTCCATCCATATTGACGTGCATGGCTCGTTCCAGAGTAGCCGCCTGCTTTGCCCCCGATACACTCAACCCAATCTTCACCCCTTCTTCTTTCAACTGTGCCAGGTAATGCAGCACCTCGGTATTGTCCAGCACACCAGTTTCCAGGGAGGCAGAATGGATCTGATACAACTTCAGATAAGGCAGCAACTTACGCGACTCCGCCCACTGCTCGGTGAGCTTAGCCAGCGAATGCTCTTTTATTTCGTGTTGTTCGGCCTGCACCTGCCAGCCGGCCGTATAGGTGTATCCCCATTTAGAGCCTACAAAGACATCAGTTGGTTGGTTCTTTTCCAGCCACGCGTGCAGAAAGGCCTCTCCCCGGCCGTACGAATGCGCCACATCAAAATAGCGAATGCCCTGCGCATAGGCCGCATCAAGCATGCGATGGGTACGGCGCTCCATTGCCTCAATCACGTAGTCTTGCGCAAAATCCTCGCCGTGCCCCAGATTGATATAGCCCGGTCGACCCAACGCCGCCAGGCCAAGGCCTAACCGGGGTAGTTCGGGACCATTTTTTCCAAGATGTGCAGTTGGTATTGACATAGTATATTTCATTGCGGTCATAGCCCACCACTTACGTGGTGGGTTTGGTGGTCATAGCCAGACCCAGTTCATCCAGTTGGGCGGTATCGACCCGGGCCGGAGCGTCGATCATTACGTCACGGCCCTGATTGTTTTTCGGGAAAGCGATGAAATCACGGATCGAGTTTTGTCCGTTAATCACCGCACACAGGCGGTCAAAGCCAAAGGCAATACCACCGTGGGGCGGTGCGCCATATTCAAAGGCCCCCAGGAGAAAGCCAAATTGCTCTTCCGCTTCTTCCGGCGTAAACCCAAGTAGTTTAAAGTTTCTCGATTGCAGCTCCCGGTCGTGGATACGAATGGAGCCACCGCCAATTTCTACCCCGTTAATCACCAGGTCGTAGGCATCGGCCCGCAGACTTTTCATGGTGTCGAAATCACCATCCATCATGCGAGGAATATCATCCTTTTTGGGTGAGGTGAAGGGGTGGTGCATGGCAAAGAAGCGCTCTTCATCTTCGTCCCATTCCAGTAGGGGGAAGTCAACGACCCAGAGCGGCTTGAAGTCTCCCTCTTTCATCAGGCCGAGACGACGCCCCATTTCCAGGCGTAATTCCCCGAGTTGTTTGCGGGTTTTTTCATCTTCCCCGGCCAGGATCAACAGCAGGTCGCCTGGCTCAGCGCCCATATGGTCGGCCCATGCCTTGAGGTCATCGGCACTAAAAAATTTATCCACCGATGATTTAAAGGTACCGTCTTCATTACATTTTACATAGACCAGTCCCCGGGCACCAATCTGCGGGCGCTTCACCCAATTGGTCAATTCGTCGATCTGCTTGCGGGAATAGCCGGCTTGTCCTTTTACTGTAAGGCCACCCACCAACTCTACACTATCAAAGACTTTAAAGCCTTTATTCTGAGCCAGATCATTCAGCTCGTGAATAACCATACCAAAGCGTTTGTCAGGTTTATCGGAGCCATACAGGCGCATGGCGTCGTCGTAGCTCATCCGCTCGAATTCGGGCAGCTCGACGTCAATAGTATGTTGGAATAAGTGTTTGGTCAACCCTTCGAACGTATTGAGTACTTCTTCCTGGGTAACGAAGGCCATTTCACAATCGATCTGGGTAAACTCGGGCTGACGGTCAGCACGCAGATCTTCATCACGGAAGCATTTCACGATCTGAAAGTAGCGGTCAAAGCCCGATACCATCAGGATCTGCTTAAAGGTTTGGGGCGACTGTGGCAGGGCATAAAACTGCCCCGGGTTCATGCGGCTCGGCACCACAAAGTCGCGAGCCCCCTCCGGCGTACTTTTTATGAGAAAGGGCGTCTCCACCTCCACAAACTCCTGCCCATCAAGGTATTTACGGGTTTCGATAGCCAGCTTGGAGCGGAAAATAATGTTTTGCTGCACCGGATTACGACGCAGGTCGAGGTAGCGGTATTTCATGCGCAGGTCGTCGCCTCCGTCGGTTTCATCTTCAATGGTAAAAGGCGGTACCTGCGAGGCGTTGAGCACCTCCATTGATTTCACGTCGATTTCAATATCGCCGGTAGGCCGGTTGGGGTTTTTATTGCTGCGCTCGCGCACATCTCCCGTTACTTTGACCACGAATTCGCGTCCAAGTTTGCGCGCTTGCTCACCCATTTTGGGGTCGTCGTCCATACTAAAGACCAACTGGGTGATGCCGTAGCGGTCGCGCAGGTCAATAAAAGTAAGGGCACCAAAGTCCCGGTTGGCCTGTACCCATCCGCTTAGGGTAACGGATTGGCCGACATGGTCGATACGAAGTTCTCCACAGGTGTGTGTACGATACATGGGAAACAAAATTTGAGGTCAAATAAAAGCCGGTGAGCATTAGGCTGCCGGAAATACTTAGCTTAGGGGGGCAAAAATAAAGGATATTGCGCAAAGTACCCCGTGATTTAATAGGAGAGTTCCATAAATGCTGACTACCTTGCTCAGGCAAAGGGGTAAGATGCGGATAGAAGCCACCCCTACAATGCCCAGGCGATGAGTGAAACGATCAAAAAGTTTGGTACTGCCCCGGTCTTTTTTACGGCCATTTCTACGATTCTGGGGGCTGTGATGTTTCTGCGGTTCGGATTTGCCGTGGGCAGCGTTGGCCTGATCGGCACTTTTGCCATCATATTAATCGGCCATGCGGTAACGATCCCTACCGCTATGGCGATCGCCGAAATTGCGACCAACCAGAAGGTAGAAGGCGGCGGTGAGTATTACATCATTTCCCGCTCTTTTGGTCTGGTCATTGGTTCCTCGATTGGTATTGCGCTGTATTTCTCACAGGCCATTAGTGTGGCCTTCTATATCATTGCTTTTTCGGAAGCCTTTTCTCCATTACTGGACTATATCCGCTCCAATTATGTACTCGATCCATCTTTAACCTGGCTGCTCGCCAAGAAACAGACCGTCAGCATACCGGCCCTGTTCTTACTTATGGCCGTAATCCTAACTAAAGGCGCAGATTTGGGCGTTAAAATGCTGTATATTGTAGTAGCTACCCTCTTTTTGGCCCTGATTGCCTTTTTTATCGGTACCACGGAATACAGTCAAAACAATACACTCGACCCGTTTGCTACTGCTCAATACCAAACTCCAGTCCTTCCCGCTGATACTGCTGCCGAAGCAACGCTATCTGATTCTGTCGATACTCCCGAATTTTCGAACGGCCGGCAGGAAAGCATTTCGCAAACTCCCGCATACATGGAGCAGTCCGACAATGTGCCTGTGCCCACCAAAATACCTGGCTTCTTTACCGTTTTCGCCATCATCTTTCCGGCGTTTACCGGGATGACGGCTGGGGTGGGGCTATCGGGTGATTTGCGCAACCCCGGCAAGTCGATTCCACTCGGGACGGTAGCAGCAACGATTAGCGGCATGGTCGTTTACTTTTTTATTGCCTGGAAGCTATCCGCCTCTGCCTCTCCCGAAGCACTAGCCGATACCAGCCGGCTGGTGATGGCCGATATTGCCTGGCAAGGGTGGTGGCTGATCCCTACAGGACTGGCGGCTGCTACTATCTCCTCGGCCCTCGGCTCAATACTGGTAGCTCCGCGCACCTTACAAGCAATTGCCCGCGACCAGGTACTCCCCTCGCCTGCCATCAACTTCTGGCTCTCCCGTGGTCGTGGTAAAAACGACGAACCATTCAATTCCACCCTGATTACCATCGCCCTGGCATTTATCTTTATAATGATTGGTGAGCTTGACTTTGTGGCCGAGATTATCTCCATGTTCTTTATGGTCACGTACGGTACCCTATGCCTAATCTCTTTCTTACAGCATTTTGCCGCCGACCCCTCCTATCGGCCAACCTTCCGTTCGCGTTGGTATTTTTCGCTATTTGGCGCTTTGGCCTGCTTTGGGCTGATGTTTTTTATGAATGCCGGCTACGCCGTACTGGCGCTGACGCTGATGGTACTCTTCTATTTCGTCATCAGCAACTACAATCCCGATAAGAAAAACCTGTCGCTCATTTTTCAGGGAGTCATTTTTCAAATTAGCCGACAGTTGCAGGTCTTTTTGCAAAAAGCAGAAAAAGAACAAACCGGTAGCTGGCGTCCCTCCGCAGTATGTATCTCAGAAAATTCCTTCGACCGCCTGGCTTCCTTTGATTTACTACGGTGGATTTCCCAGCGATACGGTTTTGGTACCTACATCCATAAGATCGACGGCTACCTGTCCAAAACCACCTATCAGGAAGCAAAAGTTAGTAAAGAACGGCTCATTAAAATGGCCGAGGCCAGCAATAGTAATATTTATATCGATACCCTGATCAGTCCGTCCTATACCTCGGCAATTGCTCAAACCATTCAGCTGCCCGGCATCTCGGGTACCGAGAACAACCTGCTCATCCTCGAATTCTCGAAGAGTAATCCCGACAATATGGACGACATTGCCGATAACTTCAAACTCATCAAGTCCGTCGCCTTTGATCTTATCGTCTTGGGCAGTACCGAGCGTGGGTATGGGCTAAAGCAAAATATACACATCTGGATCACCTCCAATGACTATGTGAATGCCAATCTGATGATTCTGCTCGGATACATCACCATTGGGCATCCCGACTGGAATCGGGCCCATATTAAAATCTTTGCCATCTTCCCGGAAGAAAATATCGAGAAAGAACGCGAGCGACTCAGTGTACTTATCGAAGCCGGGCAATTACCCATTTCCCCTAAAAATATTGAGATTATCCCCCGCAAGGAGGCCAGCGACCCCAAAGGCATCATTAACAATAAATCGCGCGATGCCGACCTTACCATTATTGGCATCCGGGATGAGCTGCTGCGACACGAAGGAACCGAAATCTTCAAGGGGTATGAAAAAATAGGAAACACCCTTTTTGTTAACGCAGCGGCCCAGAAAAACATCAAGTAGCCATCGCTGAGCGTCAGGGTTCCGTAAAAAACCAGCACCTAACCTCTTCTCATTCATCTCCAATGCTTTTGGTCTTGTTTATCCTGTAAGATCGAATTTGCAAACTGTTTAACCTGTTGATTACACCGCAAAATACTCCGGTGCGAATATGGGAATGCACTGATAGGCGTGGAATTCTCTAAAAAAAGATACGCTATCTGCTCCAGCCAAAGCAGTATGTGCCCCTCTATATCGCTGTATTATCGGCCACGAGCAAAGATCACCGGCAGGGCCTGACAAAAATCACCAGTAAAAAGCTGCAGGGCAAATATCTTGTGTTTATGTTTCTATTGCCCAGGCGATGACACCCAATACATTTTAGGCTGCGCTTTTTTTGTTTAACCAGTTTACAGTTTCGTGACATTATATCATTATGTGCAAACTATTTTTGCAACGGACGGCTTTTGAAGAACAAATTATGCTTGATAAGTACAAAATTATCACGGTGACACATAAGCGAGTTAATCTGAAAGAGATTGGCCGCTATGCTATTCACGCAACTGATTCCACATCGCTTGATGTACGACTCAGTGAGTTGAAGGAGCAATTCCACTTTGATGAGCTCATGTATTTATCTACCTGTAACCGTATTATGTACTTCTTTACAAACGAACGGGAACTGGATGCAGCCTTCATTTTTGAGTTTTTCAAGCACATCAACCCAACCCTCTCCGACGAAGAATTGAACACCGCCCAGGAAGCATCCCTGCAACTGCAAGGTATGGATGCTCTTGCTCACTTATATGATGTCTCTTCTTCCATCGACTCCCTCGTTATTGGGGAGCGGCAAATTCTTGGGCAATTGCGCGAAGCATACGACCAATGCCGCAAATGGGGGCTGACCGGTGATAATATCCGCATGGCAATGGATCACGCGGTTATTTCAGCCAAAAATGTATATTCCAACACTCGCATAGGCGAAAAGCCCGTATCTATCGTTTCCCTCGCGATTCAAAAACTACTGCGCACCAACCTAAGCAAAGAGGCTCGCCTGTTGCTCATTGGAGCCGGGCAGACTAACCAATTGGTCGGTAAGTTTTTGGCGAAAAGTGGATTCTCTAACGTTACCGTCTTTAACCGTACCTTAAGTAAAGCTGAGCAAATTGCCCAACTCGTTACTGGTGAAGCGCAACCCCTCGATGATTTGTATGCATACGAAAAGGGATTCGATGGCATTATCGTTTGTACGGGTTCCAGTAAACCTATTCTGGATGCTGCGCTTTACGAGCAATTGCTCGCTGGAGAAACCGACCGCAAAGTAGTTATCGACCTGGCCATTCCTCATAATACCAGTCAGGAAGTCGTGGATCGTTTTAACGTGAATTACATTGAAATCGAAGGGTTGCGCAATCTCGCTAAAGAAAATATGGCCTTTCGCGAAAAGGAAGTAGGCCGCGCTAAAGAATTACTCTCCGACCTGCTGGCCGAATTTCCAGTGCTCTACAAACAGCGTCAGGTAGAAATTGCTATGCGTGCTGTCCCTACCGAAATCAAAGCGGTTAAATCGCACGCCATGAATGAGGTATTTCGCAAAGACATGGAATCCCTCGATGATAATACCCGCGAACTGGTAGAGCGCATGCTGAGCTACATGGAGAAAAAATGTATTGGTATCCCCATGAAGGCCGCCCGCCAGCTTTCTCAGTAATTCCCACCGTATTCCGGCTGGACTTATTCCCTTTTTTTGTGTAGGTTATCTAATGGTATCACCGGGAGGCTAACGCCCCTGCTTGTTTAACACCTTATAAACAACTTGTTCCCCGGCTGTTACGTTACTTAATAGCCTGTCGTCGACAGGTGTAGGAAAGTTTTAAAGCGATTGTCATGATGCGCGAAAGATTAATGCTCTGTATTACCCTCTTCTATGGTTTATCTCTTACTGCCCAGCAGCAACCCGCTAAAGAAGTGCGCGGTGAGGTTACCATCAACGGAGAAATTTATGAGTATTTACTGGACGAATGCGGCGATACGATTATTTTGGCCCAACTGACGGAAGTCCCCATTTCCTCCAGCCGTACCTTTGCTGATGCGGATGACTACCGGAAATACCGCCGCTACCGCCGCTACGCTTACGATGTCTATCCTTATGCCTCCGAAGCCATTCGTATCTTCCGTGAGTTGGAAGAAGATACAGAAGAAATGAATAAGCGCAAACGCCGCCGACACATCAAAGATCTGCAAAAACAGCTTAAGGAAGAGTTCGAAGACCCTCTAAAAGACCTCACCAAATTGCAGGGGATGATTCTCTTCAAAATGATTGAGAAAGAACTTAACACCCCCATGTACTTCCTCATCAAAGACCTGCGCAACGGGCTTACCGCCTTCTACTGGAATACCATCGGCTCGCTATGGGGACACCACCTTAAAGATGGTTATGTGCGTGGTGTTGATCCCATTCTCGATATGGTCCTCGACGACATTAACCTGACCTATGAGGCCACCACTGCTCCGTCCGTAACGACCCAAAAGTAACTGGCATGGACAGTCAAAAGCAAAAAATCGGGAGTGCCGTACTTATTTTCCTGGTTTCGGCCACGCTAGCCTATTTTGCCATGGAATGGCTGACGAACGATTCATCTGTATCGATGACTTCGCAACCTCCTACATCATATTACGAACCCACCCCGATCCCTGAAGAGGAAGACCTTTCGGTATCCATACTCACTCCGGAGCAAGAGCTTTCAACAGCCCTGATTGCTGCCCGTCAGGAGTTGGCCGACCGCAGCTTTTCCCGTGGCTCCATCGCGGATAAACTTTACAACCTTCTATCGTCAGACAAAACCAATTACTACCGGGAACTCTACACGTTTTTGTACGATTTTCCTTCCGGTTCCGAGCAACTGACGGCTGACCTGAAGGAGGAACTCCGACAACTTGCCGTCGTGTTGCGAGCCTATCCGGAGTTAGCCATCGCCCTCGAAGTTCATACCGATGATCAGGGGAGCAGGTCTGAGATGCGTTCGCTTTCGCAAAATCAGGCAGCCGCGCTCAAGTCATTCCTGGTACAAGCCGACATCCCGGCCGCAGCTATTGATGTGATGGGCATGGGATCCGACGTGCCCCTGACCAAAAATACCAACGAAGCCAGTCGTGCCCAGAACCGGCGAATTGAAATGACCCTGCAGGCTCGATAAAAAAACTTTGAGAAGCAACCGGTAAATCGTACTTTTCAACGCTTCATTTATTCCCGGAAAATCCCGAATCATGCAGGAAGCCCTTCAATCGCTGTCCGATGCTATGGATGGTGAGTTGCACTACGATCAGTTGATGCGTACCCTTTACGCAACCGACGCCTCCGTTTATCGGCAGCTCCCATTAGCCGTTGCTTTGCCTAAATCTACCGAAGACCTCCAGGCGTTAGTGAATTTTGCCCACCGCCATAAGACCTCCCTTATCCCACGTGCTGCCGGCACCTCCCTGGCTGGTCAGTGTGTAGGAGACGGCATCGTAGTCGACACCGGCCGTTACTTCAACCAAATTCTCGAATTGAATACGGAAGAGGGGTGGGTTCGCGTACAACCCGGGGTAATTCGCGATGAGCTCAATGCGTTTTTGGCTCCCCATGGCCTCTTTTTCGGCCCCAACACATCTACCGCCAATCGCTGCATGATGGGCGGTATGGTCGGAAATAATTCCTGCGGTACCACATCTATTGTCTACGGCTCTACCCGCGACCATGTACTTGAAATGGATGTCGTGCTGAGCGATGGGTCAACCGCTACTTTTGGGCCCTTATCTGAGGAGGGCTTTCGCCAAAAACTAGAAGGCCATTCCCTCGAAAGCAAGGTTTATCAACACGTCTGGGAAACGCTCTCCCAGCCTGATCATCAGGCAGAAATTCACCGCGAGTTTCCACGGCCCAGCATCGACCGGCGCAACACGGGGTATGCCATAGATCTGCTCCTACAGCATCCTCCCTTCACCGCTTCCACTGCCCCCTTTAACTTCTGCACCCTGCTCTGTGGTTCGGAAGGTACGCTGGCACTCACCACCACCATCAAACTGGCTCTCGTCCCCACGCCACCACCCAGGGATGTGGTACTCTGCGCACATTTCACCTCTGTCCACCAATCTATGCAGGCCGTGCTAATCGCCATGGAACACCAACCTACAGCCTGCGAACTCATGGATAAAGTCATTCTCGACTGTACCCGTGATAACATCGAACAACGCCGCAACCGCTTTTTTCTGGAAGGGGATCCCGCCGCCGTCCTGATGGTGGAATTTCGTGCAGATGAAGCCGAAGAAGCCCATCAACAAGCACGAATCCTGGTCCAGGCAATGAAAGAGGCCGGACTCGGCTATGCCTATCCCGTTGTTGACGGAGAACGCACCAGCCGTGTTTGGACACTTCGCAAAGCCGGCCTGGGGCTGCTATCCAATATCAAGGGGGATAAAAAGCCCGTAGCCTGCATAGAAGATACCGCGGTCGATATTCGAGATCTGCCCGACTACATTGAAGAGTTTGAGCACATGCTCGACGGCTTTGGTCAGCAGGCCGTCTATTATGCCCACGCCGGAGCCGGAGAACTTCATCTGCGCCCCATGCTCAACCTGAAAACCGCCGAAGACCAACAACTCTTCCACGATATCACCGAAGCTACCGCCCGACTCGTAAAAAAGTACGGAGGCTCATTCAGTGGAGAACACGGTGATGGTCGGGTACGTGCTCCCTTCCTTGAGATTATGGTAGGAGCCCGTAACTACGAAATACTCCGGCAGGTAAAAGCCACCTGGGATCCTCTAAATATTTTCAACCCGGGAAAAATCATCGATCCCGCTCCGGTAACCGACGATCTGCGATACGAGGCCGGACAAGAAAACCGCGCATTATCTACCTTTCTCGACTGGACACAGGACGGCAGTATACTCCTGGCTGCCGAGCGTTGTAATGGATCGGGGGATTGTCGAAAATTGTCCGTTTCCGGGGGTACCATGTGCCCCAGTTACCGGGCGACCCGCAATGAAAAAGATACTACTCGCGGACGCGCTAATGTCCTGCGCGAGTTTTTGACGCAAAGTTCGAAAGACAATCCCTTCGATCATCCCGAAATTGCCGAAGCCCTCGACCTTTGCCTGTCCTGTAAAGCCTGTAAATCAGAGTGTCCGTCGAGTATAGACATGGCGACAATGAAGGCGGAGTTTCAATACCAGTACCAAAAGGTGCACGGCACTACCCTGCGCACCCGGGCCATTGCCAATTTAGGCCAACTGAATGCCCTGGGTATGGTAGCTCCCCGGATTACGAATACCTTGCTGGGGAGTTCTTTTTTTGGCGGAAGCCTGAAAAAAATCCTGGGAATAGCCCCCGGTCGCTCCTTGCCCCGCCTGAGTCAATTTAGCTTACGGCGTTGGTACCAGCGACATCGGCGCTCCCTGTTACCCAAGGGGCCTGTCAAAGGGAAAGTCTATCTCTTTTGTGATGAATTCACCAACTACAACGACGCGGAAATGGGGCGTAAAAGCCTTTGGCTACTGGCCGAGTTGGGCTATCAGGTCATTATACCCGAACATGCCGAAAGCGGACGCGCCCATCTTTCTAAAGGCCTGTTGGAGCAAGCCCGCGAGTTGGCCGAACAAAACATACAGCAGATTGGGCACCTCATCACCAAAGAGACACCTCTACTTGGCCTGGAACCCTCGGCTATTTTATCCTTCCGCGACGAATATCCGCGCCTGGTGGGGCCTCATCTGCGTGCCGAGGCCCGGCGCATCGCTCCGCACGCCCTACTGCTCGAAGATTTCCTACTTCAGGAATGGACCAAAGGAAATATCAACCCCAATCGATTTACGGATGCATCGGTACGTGTGCTTGTGCATGCCCACTGCCACCAGAAAGCCATTGAAGGACCCGATGCTTCGATCCATCTACTGGGGATCCCCAAAAACTATCATCCGGAGCTCATTCCCGCCGGTTGCTGTGGTATGGCGGGCTCCTTCGGCTACGAAAAAGAACATTATAGCGTAAGTATGGCGGTGGGTGAAGAAACCTTACTCCCCGCCGTTCGGAAGGCCTCCGCGCAAACGTTGATTGCGGCTCCCGGTACCAGTTGTCGCCACCAGATTCTGGATGGTACGGGCAGGAAAGCCCATCATCCGGTAGAGCTTCTCTACGATGCCCTGCGTTCATCGCAGGCGGTATTACCCAAGCATAAAAAGTCGTTGACCTATGGCAACTAGCTCCCTTCCCCCCCTGTTGGAATGTGTGCCTAATTTTAGCGAAGGCCGTAATCAGGCGGTGATTGACCGGATTGCCGAGGCCATCCGTAGCGTACAGAATGTCCGGTTATTGCATATTGATGTCGGGGCCGGGGCCAATCGGACGGTCATGACTTTCGCCGGACCGCCGCAAGCCGTAGTGGATGCTGCCTTCGCCGCCATTACCACCGCTGCCCGCTACATTGACATGCAGCATCATGAGGGAGCCCATCCGCGCCTGGGGGCTACCGACGTGTGTCCGCTCATTCCCCTGGGCAGCCTCACCATGGACGAGGCCGTGAAATGGGCTACCTTACTCGCCGAACGGGTGGGCGCACAACTAGATATTCCCGTTTACCTGTACGAGCAATCTGCGACCCGCCCGGAGCGGCAATTACTGGCCAATATCCGTCGGGGTGAATACGAAGGCTTACTACAAAAAATGACTACTCCCGAAGGTCGGCCCGACTATGGCCCCGGTACCTTTAATGCCTATTCAGGAGCAACCGTGATTGGTGCGCGCGATTTTCTTCTGGCCTACAATGTCAACCTCAATACGACCTCCGTCCGCCTGGCCCGCAAAATCGCTGCACGGGTACGCGAAAGCGGTCGTCGGGTGCGGCAAACCGATGGAACCTATCAACATTTACCCGGACGCTGTGCAGCAACCCGGGCGATTGGTTGGTTTATGGAGGAATACGGCACCACTCAGGTATCTACTAATCTCACCGATTATCAGCAGACCAATTTACATCAGGCATTCCTGGCCATTGATGACGAAGCCCGCAAGCTCGGAGTGCGCGTCACCGGCTCTGAACTAATCGGCCTGGTACCGCTGGAGCCTATTCTGGCGGCCGGGCGTCATTTTTTGCAAGCGCAGGGCCGCTCCCCGGCGGTATCCGAAGCCGTACTGATTGATGTGGCAACCCGTAGTCTTGGCCTGGATGCCTGCACCCCTTTTCACCCCCGGGAACGCATTATCGAATACCTACTGCAAAAAACTCCTGCGAGTTCCCCGCTCACGACTCTGCCACTGCAGCAGTTTACCGACCGGGTAGCCTCCGACCGTCCTACCCCTGGTGGCGGGACCACTGCTGCTGCCATTGGAGCCCTGGCCGCTGCCCTGGGCAGTATGACAGCAAATATTTCCGTAGCCTATCAAGACAACCGTCACTTGCGTAAAAAGCTAATCGATCAGGCCTGGCAAACGACTCGTTTACAACAAAGCCTGCTCGATTTGGCCGACGAAGATAGCCGGGTGTACAACATCATTGTGGAAGGGCAGCGCCTTCCCCGCAAAACGGAGGCCCAACGCAAGCACCGCGAGCACGTGTTGCAGCAAGCCTTTCAGCACGCTACCGAAATCCCCTTGTTGATTATGGAAGAATGTGCCGACGTACTCGAGCGGTGTACGCGAATTATTACCATGGGGCGATCAACCGCCATTCCCGATGCCGGTGCGGGGGCTTATGCATCTGCCGGTGCATTGCGCGCTGCTTCCATGAGCATCGTAGCAAATATTCCTTTTCTGCAGGATAAGACGTTCGTCAAAAAAGTACTGAAGCAACAACAAGAGCTATTACACCGGGCCGACACCCTCGAACAAGCCATCGATGAGCTCTTCGAAAAGCACAGTAAACAGTGATTAATTCCAGTCTTTTCTCTGACGGATGTCAGTGCAGACGGGTAATAAAAAACAGCATCTTACCGGTAAGAAAAGCCTTTCAGTATGACTATTTTTTGGAGTATCATTTTGACCTTTATTACTATCGGTGCCATTGCTCATCTGGCCCGGCCTATACTGAGCAATTGGGGGAGTACGCGCGAGGAACAACGCAAACCTTTACCCGGTGATGAATTAATGCAACCGGAGTGGCGACACAGCACCCGCGCCATTACGATACATGCCGCTCCGGAATGCGTATGGCGCTGGCTACAACAAATGGGGCAGGGTCGAGGCGGTTTTTATTCCTATACTCCTCTGGAAAATTTATTTGGCTTCCATACCCGAAATGCCCGCAGCATTCATCCCGAATGGCAGCAACTGGAAGTGGGTAATTTAGTGAAAACCCATCCCCGGGGCGGAATGATCGTCTGGGATAAGCAAGTGCCCTTATACCTTCACCTCGCGGGAACCCCCGAAACGATGAACAACCAACCTATTCAACAGCCCCCTCGTAGTAGCTGGCTGTTCTTTTTACAGCCGCAAGGAGTCAATGAGACCCGCCTGCTCGTACGATCGGGAAGCTTTTGCGGAAGCCATCCCATCCTGCGCTTCTTCGTTAAGGATATTTTGATGGTAATCACCTTTATTATGGAACGTAAAATGTTGCTGACCATTCGCGGCCGTGCTCAAGCGGAGCACTGCCGGCCACAAAAGGCTTTTTTGCTTTAAAGCTGGTGCGCGCTTTACCACCAATGATAAGGCTCATTGGCAATCCACTCGGTTAATTGTATCGTGAGTACCGCTGCTTCAGAAGTCATTCCGGCGGGAACAACGGATAGCTTGCCCGGAATTTCCCAGTTGTCGAAAGTGCGGTAGTCGGTGACGTGTAGCTCAAAAGTAGTATCCTGCTCATCCGGCCACGTGATCACGGCCCGTTTCCAGCGATTTTTTTTATCCAGATGCCAGTCTACTTCAGTAGACGCAGTTGCATCCGCCCATCGTACTGCAAACACAGCTGCCTCGCGTTGCCGCAACTCCAGGTCAGGATGGGATAGCAGAGAGGGCCACCACGGCAGACCTGCCAATAAGAGTGCGCGCACGTTGTCACGGGTGAAGTGTACTTTTTGCGCAAGCACCGAAAATAAGAAGCGTTGCGCATGCAACTCCTTTTCATCCAGGTAAAGGATCTCTTTCTGAGAAAAAAAGGCCCAACGGGTCAGGTCCGCATAGAAAGCCACAGCCGGCCGGCCTGGCGCAACAAATATTTTTCCTTCCAGCGGAATCCAACCCTTTACGGGCGTAGACCGTCTGGCCCCCTTCACCTTAAGCCGTACCGTTTGCTGCGGCAAGGCATCCCGGCTCCGTATACCCCCCGGTGTCTCCTGCGCCGATAACGCAGGTTGTTCTTTCGCTTGCGCAAAAAGAGCGGCTGCCCATCCCCGTACCCGCTTCCGTAGTCGACGACTGCCCAAATGATCAATCAGGATCAAGCTAGTGAGTGTGATGAGCAGCAGGGTAATCCAGGACATACGACGCGTTTTAGGTAAAGGTAAGTAACCTACAAAACATTTATCCTGCCTCCGGCCAGGCAATATCCTGCACCGTCAGAGCGTATGAATTATATCAATTATGTATTTTGCCACAAAATATTATGCTTATTCACCCCTGGTCAACATCATTTCTTATGCTCTCTGTTTTTTTTAGCAGCTTTTTTCTCCTGGCTTGTAACCTTCCCTCAGCGACGTATGGCACCTGCGAGGTAGCCTCTTTTCTCGACACCAGTCGCACCGAATTCGTCTTACCCTACACCCTCAACGACCCCGATCTGACGTTGGAGCTCGAGCATGACCTGGAAGAAGTATCCGGGCTAGACCTGAGTGTAGATCAGAAATATCTGGTAGCTATTCAGGATGAAGACGGTCTGTTGTTTTACCTCGACCGGAATACTGGTGAAACGGTTCAGGAGTTCGGCTTCTGGCGAGATGGCGACTACGAGGGGGTGGAAGTTATTGATCAGGATGTTTTCGTGGTAAAGAGCTCGGGAACCCTTTTTCATGTAGAATATCCGGGTACCAACCGGCAAGCGGTCACCGAGTATAATGAATTTCTTAATGGTGATAATAATGTCGAGGGGCTTGCCTGGGATATAGCCAACAATCGCCTGTTGCTCGCCTGTAAAGGAGAGTCAGATACCGACCCGGAGGATGGCCCTACGAAAGCCATCTATGCCTTTGACCTGGAAACTAAAACGCTAAAGAAGAATCCGGTCTATTGCATTCGGCAAAAAGATGTACTTGATTTTTTGGGCGTAAGCCCGATGGTTCGGAAAGTCAGTAAAATTGTTGAATTTTTTGACCCGGAGGAAAATGATTTCCGGTTTAGTCCTTCAGGGATAGCCATTCATCCGCAAACGGGCGACCTGTACATCCTCTCTGCAGTGGGCAATGTATTAATGGTATTGGGACCTGACGGGGCAATTCGCCACCTGGCCAAGCTCGACAAGGATATTCATGAGCAGCCGGAAGGCATCTGTTTTGATCAGGCCGGTATGTTATACATTGCGAATGAAGCCGGTGACAAAACGCCACTAATTCAGCGGTTTTCACCAAAAAATTAGCGTAGGCGGACTATCACAGTAAAAAGGAACCGCTTTTTTTGCTTTATTTACCCTTTTGCCAGATGTTTGCTGTTGCGAACAAAACTACTCTTCCGAGCGTAGCTAAAAGTACATCGTCCTTCCTTCGGTTTTGCCTGGCATACCGATAGAAAACATAGATCACGAAAAATCATCTGTTCACTTAACGCACCCTTACCATATGAGCGTCGTAGAAATGAAAGTCCCTACTATTGGGGAATCCGTCACCGAAGTAACTCTTGCCCAATGGCTGGTCGCCGATGGGGAATATGTCGAACTGGACCAACCCATCTGTGAATTTGAATCCGATAAAGCGACGCTGGAGTTTCCGGCCGAGGCATCCGGTAAACTTATTCACGTAGCGGCCGAAGAGGACGACCTTGATATTGGTGCCCTGGTAGCCAAAATTGACACCAGCGTCAGTAAAGACAGCTCTGACGCAGGAGGCGATAATGGCAACGACTCCGGCGCTAAAGAAGAAAAGCAAGCGCAAGAAGAGGCTTCCAGTGCCGAAAAACCGGAGACCCAGCCACAAGAATCTACTTCTGACAGCTATGCTGCCGGCCATCCTTCCCCGGCTGCCGCCAAAATCCTAAAAGAAAACGACATCGATCCGTCTTCCATCAATGGTACGGGACGCGACGGACGTATTACCAAGGAAGATGCCCAAAACGCGGTAGAAAATAAACAAAGCGCGCCGGCATCCAAACCTGCTCCCCAAAAAGAAGTACCTAAGAAGGAAGCACCCAAACAGGAAGTTTCCTTCCGCGACCCGGCCTCTTTTTCCCGCGAAGAAAGCCGCAAGAAGATGAGCCGCATGCGGCGTACCATCGCCAAGCGCCTGGTGAGTGCCAAGAACGAAACGGCTATGCTCACCACCTTCAACGAGGTGGATCTAACCAACGTGATGGCTATGCGTAAAAAACATCAGGATAAATTCGTCGAGAAGTACGGCATCAAGTTGGGCTTTATGTCGCTCTTCGCTAAAGCCTGCGCCCAGGTCCTGATGGATATGCCCGATGTCAATGCCCGCCTCGATGGTAATGAACTCGTCTATCACGAATACGCCGACATTTCTATTGCTATTTCTACGCCTAACGGATTGGTCGTACCGCCGGTGAAAAACGTCGAGTCGCTGCACTTCGCTGAAATCGAACACAAGATTAAGGAACTGGCAGGTAAAGCCCGTAACAACGAACTAACCCTCGATGAAATGTCGGGAGGAACCTTTACCATTACCAACGGAGGCATATTCGGTTCGTTGCTCAGTACGCCTATCCTGAATGAGCCGCAATCGGCTATTCTGGGGATGCATGGGATCAACCAACGCCCAATGGTCATCGACGGCAAAGTAGAAATCCGCCCGATGATGTACCTGGCACTCTCCTACGACCACCGGGTGATCGATGGTAGTACTTCCGTCACTTTCCTGGTGCGCGTTAAGGAGTTACTGGAAGATCCGACGCGTATGCTGCTGGATATTTAGACGCTAGATTGGAAGCGCCGACGGCACTTCCTGCTAGATATTAGATTGGGGCGCGGGAGCACCACTGCCAGACAAGAAGAAAGGACATTCTCGATACCCGGGAATGTCTTTTCTTCTATCTAAAAGGACAGCTTGCTGCCCAATCTAGTCTCCAGAAGCCCGTTAGGGTGATCTTCCCGGGGTGCTACTTCAACAGCAACATTTGCCGGGTGGCCATGGGCTGGCCATCGAGGACCAGGGCATAGAAATAGCTACCGGCCTGCAGCGCTCTTGCTTGCAGTACCTGCTTGCCCTCGCCCCGGGCATCAATAGCGATAGTGCGCATCAGCCTCCCTTCGGCACTAATGATCTGCAGCTCAGCTTTAGCCACCGACTCCGGAATGAAGAAACGAATGGCCGTTTGCTCGTCGTAGGGGTTCGGAAAATTCTGGTCGAGACGGGCGGAAGAGAGGATGACGGGATTGCTGTCCGGTTCCTGACCTTTGATCTCTCGCATTTGGGCTTCAAGTTGCTGCAGTCGCGTGCGCAATTCATCATTTTCCAACTCGATTTCGGTCATGCGGCGGTTTTGAACGTCAATGATATCCTGTTGCTCCTGAATGGCTCGCGTCATAATGGGAATGAGATCTAGCGTGCGTACCCCCAGGTAATCGATAGATTCGTATGAGAGCTCTTTTTGGTCTTGTTCCCCTTCTACGATTCTGCTGATGGGATGTCGTTGTTCACGAACCATATCGGGCAAAACTTCCTGTAATTCCTGAGCAATAAATCCATACTGTTTGCCTTCGGAAAGGTGCATGTCGGTAAACTCATCACGGCGAAAGGTGTAGGTGCGCGGACGCAGTTGTAGGATAGTTTCTAAACCATCGAATACTCCAATATCCTTTTTCAATTTGCGATCCGATACCTGAAAGTGGCTACCCGTCCAAACCAGATCCCCGGATGCATAAACTGCATAGTTAGCCCCCTGCCCATTATATGCTTCTCCCACTACGCCATATTTGATATCAGAAGAATTGTTGGCAATCCCCCAAACACCGACTTTTTGCCCTGAGCCGCCTGCCACAATACCGGAAGCGAGCCCATATACTCCCGTATTAGCCTCGGTTGTAGATTCGGAAACCCCCCAGACAGCAATCGGGTTATTGCTGAATGATTTTACGTACAATTGGCTCCCATAGTCCACGTTTCCCCCATTAACCGAAATGGTGTAATCCCCCGGATGAATAAACACTGGACGAGCGTACGTAATCGTAATCCCTCCCTGTTCGGCACTCTGATAAAAGTGGTCCAAATACAAGCCCGCCGATACCGGATCGAAAGAATTATATTCTTCCAGGTCCGTCATCCCGAAAGTCCAGGTGTTTATGAAATTTCCATTGGGACTGGTTTCATCATGATTAGTAAAAGCCAGGGTACGAAGTCCCACGGTCGACGTACTGTACCGGGCCATAGCAAATTCCCGGATGCTAAAGCCGGTCTCATCAATGGTGGATCGTATAAGATCACTGCCTGCCGAAACCAACGAGTCTGTAACCTGACTGAAATTAAATCCATCTTGTATAGTAACCCCACTGATCAGGTAATCGGCACTCCGGGGCGAGATACCTTCATCCAGGATCATAAGCCCGGTATTTTCCATGGTCGACTTTACCTGACCGATTGCAGTGGTAAAGCTCATCATCGTTGCCAGAATAGCAGAAAACAAAAAGCGAACGTAGTCGTAATGCATAATATATGGTTTTTGGTTAATCAATGTGCGCTGGACTCCTTTTCTGTTGGGGGTAACCAACAAGTATCGAAATACATGCTTCTTGAGGCGCTGAGGCGAAATCGAATGTCGGGGAATCGGAAGGGAACCTTGCTCCTTTTAAAGATACTGAAAAAGATTTTATAGGACAATGAGGTTTAGGGCTAGCTGTTTTTTTTAATAAATTTACTTTATAATTTGCTTTATAAAATAAACTACCTTATACTTGTATTAAAATTAACAACTCAAAACTATGACCGACCGAGATTTTTCACCACAGGACAGCCTGGCCGTCATCTCGAATATGATTCGGGAAGCCCGGCAGCGGTACGAAGAGAATGGCGCCATTTTCATGGTGTGGGGGGTATCCATTGCTCTGGTAGCCGCCGCTCAGTTTTACCTGATGTACCTCGAGATGGAAAGTGCCAGTGGTATACCCTATATGGCACTCATCCTGACAGGTATTTACACCGGGTATTACTACCGCAAGGTGCCGGTGCGCAAAGGAAGCAACCCCATCTCGCGTATCATGAAGCTGGTGTGGTCTGCCCTGGGAATCAACCTGTTCATTCTGGGTTTTGGCTTTTTTTTCAAGCTGGGCTACAATCTGATCCCCATTATTATGATCATTCAGGGATTTGGATTGATCCTCTCGGGGGCAGCCATTCGCAGTAACATCTTTCTCGGAGCCGGCATCCTGACGCAGGTGGTGGGATATCTGGGTTTTTTCCTTGCTCCACTATATCAACCCCTATTATTGGTCGTAATGGGTATCTTTGCATTATTTATTCCCGGCTACACCCTGTACCGCAACAAACAAAAGCAAGATGTTTAAAGAGCTTGATCCGCTACTTCACTCTCAACTACGCCTGGCCATTATGTCGTATCTGGTGGCCAACCAGGAATCGGACTTCAATGAATTGAAGGAAGTCACCGAGGCCAGTTCGGGCAATCTGAGCGTACAGTTGAAAAAACTGGAAAAGGCGGAATACCTCGAGCTCCGGAAAGGATTCAGGAACAACTACCAGCATACGGCGATCCACATTACCCAAACCGGGCTCGATGCGTTTGAGGCCTACGTGGAGGCCCTAAAGAAGTACCTACATACTGATTAATTATTTTTTTACTCATTCAGTTTATTTTTTAAACTAAATAAATATATAAACTATGCGATTCTTAATTTTCCTTCTGGTAATATTCACTTTTATTTCGTGCACCAATGAGCCCATCCGTGCTGGTAATCCATACGCCACTACGGTAGCTGAGACGAATACTAACGACTCTATACTCTACGGCATTGAAGACCGCATTATGCGGAAATTTGTCAACAGTATGGCCCGCAACGATATAAGCCCGATAGACGAACTGATTGGGCAGCTGGAGCAGGGATACGAACAACATCAGCAGAATTTGTTCCGCTACTGGCAGGCCTACGCCCTGTTTCATAAGGGCATCTACCATGTACAGTATGACGAAAGCAGAGCAGCGGAAAAAGCTACGGACAAAGCCATCAATCTCCTGCAGGGTCTAAGCGAGAAGACCTCCGAAGATTTTGCGCTACTGGCTTTTCTGCAAGGGTTTTCCATTCAATTCAAAGCCGGCATCAAAGCTCCCTTTATTTCGGCCAAATCGTCGAAAAATGCACGGATTGCTCTCGATATGGCTCCAAACAACCCACGCGCCTACTATGTACTGGGCAATAATGACTACTACACACCTACCCAATTTGGGGGTGGCGAAGAAGTAGTTACCCATTTAGAGCAAGCGATCTCGCTGGCCCGGCAGCAACCCAATAATCCGTACCTCCCCTCCTGGGGGGCAGAAGACGCCTACGAGCGACTCATCCGCTTTTATGAGCGCGAAGACCAACAAGATAAGGTGCAGGAAACTATCGACCGTGCCCTGCAGGCTTTTCCCGACAGCTACCGCCTTAATGAACTGGCGGGAGCACTGAGTAAGTAGAAGCCCTCTTATGCCGGCTGATTCGTCGTAATCGGCCGGCCATTTCAACACGCCCAAAATCATTTCATCCATGTTACGGCTCGCCCTTTTTCTGTGCCTGTTTTTGGCCACAGCCCAACTCCTCCATGCTCAGGATACCCTACGCGGTCGTGTAATCGACGCCAATAAACAGCCCATTATGGCTGCTCATCTCTACCTGACACGAGCGCCACAGCAAGGCACCTTTACCGATCCACAGGGACGGTTTAAACTACCGGTACCTGGGCCCATCGATGAACAGGATACCCTATTGACAACAGCTATGGGTTTTGGCGAAAGCCGCACTTCACTGACGGGGGATACGGCCGCACTAACCATTCAACTGCAGCCCTCTGAGTATGTTCTGTCAGCCGTTTTAGTGCAGGCACAGGATCCGATTTCTGATGCTTTTTTACTAACCAAACAGGAACAACTCGATATTTATCTCAACCCCGTCGCAGCAGCTGACCCCCTGCGATCGTTGATTGCCCTGCCCGCTTCCACCAACACCTCTGAATCGGCAAACCCCGAGCTGCGCGGGAGCAGTGCTGACCGCAGCCGGGTGCTGGTTAACGGAGTACCTGTTTACCGCCCCGTACGCAATACACAAATCAATGGTATTGGGAACTTTAGTCTGTTCAATACCGAGTTGTTGGAGAGTCAGTACGTTTATCCGTCTAATGCCCCCCTCACCCGGGGCAACAGCACTGCCGGAGCAGTGGCCATTGAAACTGTGCAGGAACTATCAGACACCTACACCCAACTTTCGCTGGGCCTGGCTAATGCCGGTATCTTGCATGGACAACGCCTGGGCGAACGAAACTTTGTACAGGCTTACACTAACCGGCAATTCAGCGATATATTTATCGGCTTGAATGGCAAAAAAATAGAGGACTTACAGGCCTTTCAGAGTCAGGACGCCGGCCTAAACCTGCACCTGGAAAACGATCGGGGCTGGACCCTCGACCTGTTTGGCTACGGCATCGACGAATCCTACGACGTGCGTCTCAACATCCTGGGAGAAAGCGGGCCAATAACCTCACAGCGGCAGCGTCATTTCAATACCTTACGCTTGCGCAAAAGGTACAACAAGGGAAGCATCAGCCTGCACCACGGTTTTGATGTAAGCCGCACCGACTTTCTTTTCGGAAATACCGATAGCCGACAGGTTCAGCGCACCTGGTATACGGCACTCGACTGGCGACGGCGCATCAACAAACGCTGGGAATGGCAGACTGGTATCGTACACGAATACAACCGCTTCCAATTTCAGGACAGTATTCCCGCACGTTGGTATGCTAATGCCCCCACCGATCCGGTGGTAGCCGATAACGACACCCTATCGCTGCGGCGTTTTGAGAGCTATCGCTACGTGCGTTTTCGTCCCGACGAGGACTGGCTGCTACAGGCCGGGGTGCGTGTCAGTTGGCTAAATCAGCAATACGGCCGCTATGTGAGTGGACAAGTATCGGCTCGTCATCAGCTCACCGGCGAGCAGGCGCTCCTGCTCTCGACGGGCTACTACCATTCCTTTAGTTTACCGACTTCGTTCGATAAAAACATCCGACTCCTCAACAGTTGGCAGGCAGCCCTCGACTATGATCTATTAACCACCGAGGACGTACACGTACACCTGGCAGCCTATGTGAAGCGAGAAAGTGGACTTTACGACCGCCTGCAAAATGCCGTAGAAGATCAGCGCTGGATCTATGGTCTGGAAGCGCTCCTGGAGCAGCCATTTAATGAGCGATGGTCAGGGAGTTTGTCAGCAACCTGGCTCCACCAACGCGTACAGGGCAATGGACAGGAATGGTCGGGACGGCAGGATCAACTTTTTTTGGCGAAAGCCCTACTACAATACCGACGCTCCGACCTTTTTGATTTTAGCCTCAACTATATTGCCCACAATGGCCTGTGGACTACTCAGTTGGGGCCGTCAGAAGAGCCAGATGGGATGCCCATATTTCCCAGCACGCTTAATGATACACGACTACGGCCCTACGGCAGCTTAAATGTATCATTCAGCCGGTATTTTCCCTGGGGCGACCAGTCGCTGGTGGTCTTTATTAATGCCAACAACTTGCTCGATCAGGGCAACGAGGCCGACGTGCGGTACGACAGTCAATTCAACGTGGTGGGCCGGACGTATTTTCAGCGACGCTCTTTCTACGGCGGGGTGGTATGGCGATGGTAGCTCAGGCATATTGTGAGGCAAGAACCAGGAACAGGTAGTCTTTTCTGTGCATTAGCTATATTTGCGAGCAAACTATCTACACTATGACACTGCAGGACCTCTTCAGTTTGGTTGCCGAAAACCCCAAATACGTTGTTTTCTACTTTGCCATTTTACCGGTAGCAGCTCTACTCGCTGGCTGGCTCGATAACGACCGGGGCCATGCTCCGCCCTGGAGTTTTATCTATTCTTTGATCATTTACCTGGTCAGCGTACCCGGGCTATTTGCGCTTACGCTAAACGTCTATCAGTTTCTCTTTGAGCGTACCAAAGTGATGCAGATGGATTTGATTCTGCAGGTACTACCCATTGTGTCGATGATCCTGACGCTACTCATCATTCGCCGTAATGTCGATCTAGATTACATCCCCGGCTTTCATAAACTTTCGGGATTATTGATGATTATTACTGCAGTGTTAGGCCTGATGTGGATTATAGACCGGACGCATATCGTTGCTTTTCTACGCCTGCGCTGGGAAGTTGTCCTGATTGTTTTCACCGGGTTACTTCTGTTGATTCGCTTTGGCTATCAGCGGTCTTTCGGCAACTCGTACCGGAGTCAAAGATAGACAGAGGACGATTGACGGATTACCGTCGACGGTAAAATAAAACGTAGGGGGCGCGATAAATCGCGCCCCCTACGTTTTTCATAGACGCGATAAATCACGTCTCTTTTCGTACAGACGCAAGATTTTGCGTCTCTAATTGCTTTCTTTCACCAGGGTCGCACCGTTGAGGGCGTAGATGAGGCGATTGACATCGCTAGCGTTAAGCTCGAGGGTACCACGAATGGTGACAGGCTCGGGAGAGTATTTAATCGGCTCGTCCGCATAGACTTCCATCACGGTTTCGGGGCCGGCACCGCCGCAGAAGAAACACATGTTATAGGGAAAGGCTGAAAAGACAAACTCCTTATGGCTTTTATAGCCCTCAACGGGAATGACGTAACCTCTGATTTCAATCTCCTTGCCTTCCATCTTTTGTACCTGCTCACTAAAAACCGGCACATCGACTTTGAAGCCAAGCATTTCATCGTATTCCTTCTTAAAGGTAATCTTAGACAGCGTGTTCCAGACATTGTTGTCTTGCGCCTGCAGGTCGAGGGAAGGAATCAGTAAAGCGGCCAAAAGAGTGTACAGCAATAGGTTTTTCATGTTGTAGTAGTTGTTTTATCTATTAACGTTAATAATGCGAAAAAGTATAACGAATTGCAAATCATTAAGGTTCCGGTAACATCATCGGTCCGATCGCACGCTCCTATTTGCCCTGCTCTGGCCTGATTAACCCTTGCAATTGGTTAGCATAACAACTATATTTGTAAAAAACAAACGCAGTAAAGTGGCCCCGAATTCACAACAGGAAAAAGATAAGCGCACCCGCACTTCCGGTTTTATCATGGAGCGTACGACCAAGCGCATGAAGCAGTATTTTCAGCGCATTTTAGCCGAAGCCGATGCCGGGATCACCGTTGATCAGTGGGTCATCTTACAACAGCTCAGCCAACAAGATGGCCGCTCGCAGCTCGAATTGGCCCGGGCGACCTTCAAAGATGCTCCGACGGTGACGCGTATTATTGATCTGCTTTCGCAAAAAAAGCTGGTTGAACGTACCCCCGATCCTGCCGACCGGCGGCGGTTTCGCATTCGTCTGACCACCATGGGTAAAGAAAAAATCAACGCTGTACTGCCTCTGGTCATCAATTTCCGGCAGGCCGCATGGGCCGGCTTGAGCGACCAACAAATCGATCAGCTAGTTGACACCTTAAATATCATCTTTGACAACCTGGCCGAAGACCCCGAATAGACTCCGGACGAGCTCAACATAACCAAATAAAACCAATACGATCATGCACTACTATACCCTCGGCTCTATACCGACCAAGCGGCATACCCAATTTCGCAAGCCCGACGGTACCTTATACCACGAAGAGCTGTTTTCAACCGAGGGCTTTAGCGATTTGTCGTCACTACTCTACCATGTGAATCCACCTACTCAGATTGTACAGGTAGACGAGCCCCGCGATATTGCCCCCAAAGTGGTCGAAGATAAGCAACTTAAACACCGTGCTCTCACCGGATTTCAAGTAGCACCCGCCGACGATTATCTGCAGAGCCGACAACCCGTACTGGTCAACAACGATGTGAAAATTCTGTTGGCGGCTCCCCGCAAAAGCATGACCGACTACTTTTTCAAGAATGCCGATAGCGACGAGGTGGTGTTTGTCCACGAGGGCACCGGCGTCTTGCGTACCATGTATGGCCACCTTCCTTTCCGGGAGGGCGATTACCTGGTGATTCCGCGGGGTACTATTCATCAATTTCACTTTGATGGGCAAGATAATCGTCTGTTTATCGTGGAGTCGGCCAGCCCGATCGTCACCCCCAACCGCTACCGCAACGGATTTGGTCAGCTGATGGAGCACGCTCCTTTTTGCGAACGCGACATCCGCAAACCGCAGGATCTGGAGACTAATGATGAGCAGGGTGAATTCCTCTTTTACATCAAAAAGCAGGATCAGCTGTGGCCATATTATTACCTCAATCACCCCTTTGATGTGGTGGGATGGGACGGCTACGTTTTTCCCTATGCCTTTTCCATCCACGAATTCGAGCCGATTACCGGGCGGGTGCATCAGCCGCCACCCGTGCATCAGACCTTCTCGGCTCGTGGCTTTGTGATTTGTTCCTTTGTACCGCGCCTGTTCGACTATCATCCACAGGCTATTCCTGCCCCCTATAACCACAGCAACATTGACAGCGACGAGGTACTCTATTACGTAGACGGCGATTTTATGAGCCGCAAACACGTAGAGCGCGGCATGATTACCCTGCACCCCGGTGGCATCCCACACGGACCACATCCGGGTACCGTCGAAAAAAGCATTGGTGCGAAGGAAACCCATGAACTAGCCGTCATGGTCGACACCTTCAACCCCCTACAACTGACCGAACAGGCCGTTGCTATTGAAGAGGAGGGATATTACAAAAGCTGGCTACCGGAATAACTGCCGAGAATAGCATGACACGAAGTTCAAAAGGCCCTTTGCAACCTCTGCTCAGAATGCACTTAAAGACAACATAACCAAATATTAGCGTTCTACGCGCAGCACTATTTTTGCGGAAGCGCACCAAAAAATAACATTACCATGGATACCCTTACCAATACCCAAAACCAAACCCAACAAGACACCTTCCCTATTCTGGGAACGGATCACATTGAATTTTACGTGGGTAATGCCCGACAGGCCGCTCATTATTATCAGACAGCCTTTGGCTTCGACCTGGTTGCCTACCGCGGTCCGGAAACTGGGCACCGGGCAGCAGTTAGCTATGTGCTACAGCAGGGTAAGATTCGTTTTGTTCTGACCGGTGCTATGGGACCTGAGCACGAGGTAGCCGAGCACGTCAAAAAGCATGGCGACGGCGTAAAAGTGCTGGCCCTATGGGTCGAAGATGCCAAACAGGCTTTTGAAACAGCCGTAGCCCGCGGTGCCAAGCCAGCCTTCAGCCTACAGGAAAAAACCGACGACCACGGCACTATCCGCATGGCGGCCATCCACACCTACGGCGAAACCATCCATACCTTTGTCGAACGCAAAGACTACCATGGGGCCTTCATGCCCGGCTTCGCAGCCCGCGAAACAGCCATCGAAGGCCACAGTCCTATCGGTTTGCAATACGTCGATCACTGTGTTGGCAACGTCGAACTTGGTAGAATGGACGAATGGGTGAAATTCTACCAGGACGTGATGGGATTCAACCTGCTGGTCACCTTTGACGACAAGGACATCTCGACCAAGTATACGGCCCTAATGTCGAAGGTCGTTTCTAACGGCAACGGCTACATTAAATTCCCTATCAACGAGCCTGCCGACGGACTGAAGAAATCACAGATCGACGAATACCTCGAGTTTTATCGGGGGGCTGGGGTACAACACATTGCGGTTGCTACCGACGATATCATTCACACCGTAGATCAGCTCCGTCGCCGGGGCGTTGAATTCTTGCGCGTACCCGACACCTACTACGATACGCTCTCCGAGCGCGTGGGCAGCATTAAAGAAAGCATTACCGAGCTCAAGCGACTCAACATTCTCGTCGACCGCGATGATGAAGGGTATCTGTTACAAATTTTCACCCGTCCGGTACAGGATCGGCCTACGGTCTTTTTCGAAATCATTCAGCGCGAAGGGGCCCGCTCGTTTGGCAAGGGCAACTTCAAGGCCCTCTTCGAAGCCATCGAGCGCGAACAGGAGCTGCGCGGTAATTTGTAGATCGGGTGACCTGCAGCCTCCCTGTTAGACCATGTGCCTGCGGCACACTGATGGAGGCTAGATTTTGCATAGATGGCAGGCACTTAGAAAGTGAAAGTGCCTGCCATCTGACCTTATCTATCAGTGCGCCGCAGGCGTACGATCTAACCTCTAAAAGGGAGGCCACAGGCCGACCAGTCTAACAATCTAATACACCGCGCGGATGAACGATAGCACTTTCTCCATTTCCACCTTCACCGCACTCGAAGAGCCGAGGTAATTATTATGCATAAAACTAAAGATGAGCGTTCGACCCCCATCGGTGCGTAGGTAGCCACTCAGGGCGTGTTTATTGCTGAGGGTACCCGTTTTGGCAAAGACGTAAGGCGTATCGTCAGGTCCGGCGTACCAGTTTTCGATGGTGCCGGAGACGCCTCCGGCAGCCAGGATAGAGAAGAGATAGTCTTCGCCAAATTCGTTACGCATCTTTCCCAGGAGACTGACCATAGTCCGCGGAGTAAAGAGGTTATAGCGTGAAAGGCCCGAGCCATCTACCCAGCGGGGCTCGTCGGGCAGATCGGCCAGCCAGTTGTTTTTTATAGAGTCAATAGCCGCCCGACTGTTGAGGCGGCCGTCGAAAAGCTCGGCCGAGACACAAAGCAGCAGCTGCTCGGCCAGGAAGTTATCGCTGTCCTGCATGAACTTACGCAGCATAGTGTCGGGAGTGGGCGAATAGACCGTTTGCCACGCCAACATTCCCGAATCGGGTAGCGGGCGACGAGTAACCGTACGGTTGAGGCTGTCACTCAGTAAGACAGGTACCTGAGCGGCCACATCGTAAATGGGCAGATACCGCTCAAATTGCACAGTATCCTCTGCCGCCCGATTGTACGTAAACCGATTGCTGAACTCTTCTCTGCGGATCGTTATGCCATTTCGCTTGTCCAATGCCGGATCATAGCGGAAGGCTGTGCGGTAATAATCGGGATAGACATCAAACCCGAAGCGCGTGGTATCCGCCGCTATACGGATGAGGTTACCATAGACAGGCATCGGGCTTTTCTCAGCCTGATATCCATAGCCATAATCAGCCCATGACCAACCCGGCCCCAAACGCTCGTCTTCGTAATTATCGGTGCTGTAGACCAGCTGAGCGCGGGTGCTGAGCAGGGCCGTCAGGACCGCTTCATCACCCGGCAATTCAGGATGTAACAGGAGTGGATTACCCGTACCCTGAATGTACCGCAAGCCTGGCCCATCAGTATAACGAAGCGCCGGCAGGCTGTCGCCACAGACCGTCAGAAAAGCGTAAAGGGTAAACAACTTGGTATTAGATGCCGGAGTGTAGTATTTTTGTGCATCTTGCTGGTAGAGCCATTCGCCCCGTACGGGATCGTAGAGGGCAAAACCGGAATGGATATTGGACAATACGGGATTTTGTTTTACCATACCGTCCAGGGTTTTGACTTCTTTTGCCGTAAACGAGTGCATAGTGGCACAGGAAGCCAACGCAAGAAGAACGGAGAAAAACGCGATTTTTCTTACTTTACGTAGTATGAATAGCATAGGCATGAATTCAATTAGTCAAGTGGTAAATGTAGTAAAAAAGCAGACCTTCCTGTTACTTGTCAGTGTGCTCCTGGCAAGCAGCACAGTGCAGGCACAAGATGATCAAACAGCAGGATATGCCTTTGCCCGGAATACGCTTTTTTTACTAAAAAACCAGAACCAGTTGCTCCCCCTGGGAGGGCTGGACACTTTGCGGGTCGGTGTCTTCTACCTGGCCGGGCATAACCCTGAGGTATTTCTGCAGACACTACGTAAGTACACGCCACAAATCACCGGCGAAGAGCTTCCAAATATCTTGGGAACCCCCAAAGCAGAAGCCTGGGTCGGAGAACGAGCGCAAAATTATGACGTGCACATTATCGTAATTAAGGACGACGTATACCGGGGCACACCCCTCCCCTATATGTACCGGCGG
>Ga0102940_1000335_pt1 | contig 33091 bp, 29 predicted proteins | sample SalPonR2_C_D1_MG_FD_78215 | JGI IMG/M metagenome (GOLD analysis project Ga0102940, IMG submission 78215) | Salt pond soil microbial communities from South San Francisco under conditions of wetland restoration - Salt Pond MetaG R2_C_D1_MG | ecosystem: Environmental > Aquatic > Marine > Intertidal... | reverse complement strand
TCGCGGAAGATCTCGAGCGCCCGCATGATCTGCCGGCCCACGGTCATCGAGGGGTTCAGGGTATCGAACGGGTTCTGGAAGACCATCTGGACCGACGAGACGGTCTCGGTCGAGCGGTTTTCGATCGGCGTGTCGTGGATGTCCTGATTGTAGAGGACGATCTTTCCGTCCGTGGCGGTCTCGAGGCCCATCAGGACCTTGGCGAAGGTCGACTTTCCGCAGCCGGACTCGCCCACGATCGCGATCGTCTCGGCTTCGCGCGCCTCGAAGGAGATCGTTTCGTTCGCCTTGACGACCTTGGTGTCGCCGCCGCCGAAGAGCTTGTTGGCGGACACCTCGTAGTACTTCTTCAGCTCGTCGAGTTTCAGCACGACGTCGCCGGGTTCGACCTTCTCGTGCTTCGCCGCAGCCTCGTAGCCGGCGTTCCAGTCGATTTCCGTGAACCGCAGGCAGCGCGTGTCGTGGCGGTCGTCGCCCTCGACGGGGAACATCGGGATGTCCTGCGCATCGCAGCGCCCCGCTTCGAAGTAGTCGCAGCGCGGGCCGAAGTTGCAGCCCGTCGGGCGCTCGTGGGGAAGGGGGAAGTTGCCGGGGATCGCCTTCAGCGGGCGCGCGTTCTTGTCGGCGCCCGGAAGAGGGATCGAGCGGAAGAGCGCCTGCGTGTAGGGGTGCTGCATCTTGTCGAAGACGTCCTCGATCGAGCCCGTCTCGACGGCCTCGCCGGAATACATCACGCAGATCCGGTCGCAGGTCTCGAGCACGAGCCCGAGGTTGTGCGAGATGAAGAGCATCGAGGTACCGTACTTCTCGCCAAGTTCCGCCACGAGGTCGACGACGGACGCCTCGACCGTCACGTCGAGCGCGGTCGTGGGCTCGTCGAGGATGAGGAGCGAGGGGTTCGCCATCAGCGCCATCGCGATAACTATGCGCTGCTGCTGGCCCCCGGAAAGCTGGTGCGGGTAGCTCTTCAGGATCCGCTCGGGGTCCGGGAGCTTCACGTCGCGCACCACCTCCAGCGCCCTCTGGTATGCTTCCTTCTCGCCGATGCCCTCATGGATCATCGGGACTTCCATGAGCTGCTTGACGACCTTCATCGCCGGGTTCAGCGAGGCCATCGGCTCCTGGTAGATCATCGCGATCTCCTTGCCGCGGATCTCACGCAGTTCGTCGTCCGACATCTCGTTGAGGTTGCGGCCCTTGAACTTGATCGTGCCGCCGACGATCCGGCCGTTGACGCCGAGATCCTGCATGACGCCAAGCGCCACGGTGCTCTTGCCGCAGCCGGATTCGCCCACGAGTCCCATGGCCTCACCGGGCTGGACGGTGCAGGAGAAGTCCATCACAGCCGGGATTTCCCGGAGCCGGGTGAAGAAGGAGATCGAGAGGTTCTCGATCTCGAGGATCGGTCCGTCGTAGTCGCGGGCGCTCATCTTGAGTCCTCCGACCCGCCGAAGACGGGTGTGTGGATTGCGTACGGGTCGTGTCGGTGGGGGCGGGCCATGTCCTCAGTCCCTCAGGCTTTCCTCGCGGAGACCGTCCGCGAGCAGGTTGAGGCCGAGCACCAGGCTCATCAGTGCGACGGCGGGTGCGAGCGCGGGGTGCGGGTAGATCGAGAGCAGCCGCCGGCCGTCGTTGATCGTGGAGCCCCAGTCGGGGCTCTCCGGCGAGACGCCGAGGCCGAAGAAGCCCAGCGTGCCGAGAAGGATCGTCGTGTAGCCGATCCGGAGGCAGAAATCGACGATCAGCGGACCCCGCGCGTTGGGCAGGATTTCCCAAAGCATGATGTACCACGGCCCCTCGCCGCGGGTCTGGCCGGCCGCCACGTAGTCCCGCGTCCGGATGTCGAGGACGATCCCCCGCACGATCCGGAACACCGTGGGCGAGTTCACGAAGACCACCGACACGAAGACGTTCAGCAGGTTCGCGTCCATCCCCCAGACGCCGAGCGGGTCCATGTTGAAGGCGAGGCCCGAGTAGGCCCAGAGCCCGAACACCAGCGTGATCCCGATGTAGAGGTTGCGCTTGGCCGGCTGTGTGAAGTAGCGGCTGTTGAAGAGTATCGTCAGGAAGATGATCGGGAACAGGAACAGGACCGCCGCGAGGATGATCGGGATGCCCGTCACGCGGATCTCCGGCGTCACGAGCAGATAGAAGAGCAGGATCACCGGAAAGGCGAGCACGAGGTTCGCGAGAAACGACAGGAAGGTATCGAGCTTGCCGCCGAAGTATCCCGCCGGCAGCCCGAGCGTGATCCCCACCATGAAGGCGAAGAGCGTCGCTGCCGGAGCGATCACCAGCACCCGGCGCGCGCCCATCACCATCCGGCTGAAGACGTCGCGGGCGAGGTTGTCGCCGCCGAGCAGGTAGTAGGCGAAGCCCTCGTAATCCGCCGGCATCGGCGAGCCCGGCACCGCGTTCTTCATCCCCGAGACCTGCCCGAGCGGATCGTGGGTGATGATGAGGTCCGCGAAGACGGCCGCGAACACCCAGAACAGCACGATCCCGAAGCCGATCATGCCGATCGGGCTGTCGAAGAGCTTGCCGTAGAGGCCGAGACGCCGCTTGAAGGTGATCGACAGCGCGAACACGACGACCATGCCGATCCAGATCGGCAGGAAGCGCGTGGACATGCCGCCGACGATGCCCTTGGCCTCGAGCGAGGGCATCGCGATGCCGCCGATCAGGTAGACCAGCACGACCAGCACGAGGAAGGAGAAGCTCCATTTGACGACGAGCCCGGCATAGTCGGCCGGGCCGCGCGTCACGGCGAGCGTCATGGGTCCCGTCCGCGTCCCGGACGAGGGCACGAGCGACAGCAGGATCTGCGCCGCGACGGCGATCACCAGCACCGCGGAAGCCGTCAGGAAGATCGGGTTGAGGAAGGCGAGATTGCCGGTCCAGGTGAGTTGTTCCATTGTCGATCCTCCCTCAGGCGATCCGGATGCGCGGGTTGAGGAAGACGTAGCCGATATCCGAGATCAGCTGCGTGACGAGCACGACGAACACCGCCACGACCGAGCAGGCCAGAAGCAGTTCGATGTCGTTGTTCCCCGCGGCCTGAACCAGCGTCCAGCCGAAGCCCTTGTAGTTGAAGAGCGTCTCGACGATGACGACGCCGTTCAGGAGCCAGGGGAACTGGAGCATGATGACCGTGAAGGGCGCGATCAGCGCGTTGCGGAGCGCGTGCTTCATGACGATGTTGGGGAACGAGACCCCCTTGAGCCGCGCGGTGCGGATGTACTGCGCCGTCATCACCTCGGTCATCGAAGCCCGCGTCATGCGCGCGATGTAGCCCATGCCGTAGAGCGCGATCGTGAGCACGGGAAGAAAGAAGTTCTCGAAATTGGCGTTTTCCGCGGCCGATGTCGCCGTGCCCTTGAACCATCTGAGGCCGAAGGCCGAGGAGGCGAAGACCGTGATGAGGATGACGCCGGAGACGTATTCCGGCGTGGCCGTCGTCGCGATCGAGAAGGTCGAGAGCGATCGGTCGAGGCGGGAGCCTTCGCGCATGCCCGCCAGGACGCCGATGATGAGGGCGGAGGGCACCATGAGCACCATCACCCAGAACATCAGCTTGCCGGTCAGCCCGAGCCGGGTCGAGATGATGCTCGAGACGTCGTCCCGGAAGACCGTCGAGGTGCCCCAGTCGCCCTGAAGCAGGCCGCAGAAGTTGGGCGCGTCGGCGGGGTCCATGCCGGGATCAATGCAGCGCCCCGAGATGTCGCCGTCCGGCGTCTCGAAGACGAAGCCAGGCAGGACGCCGAGCCACTGGCCGTACTTGACGGGAAGAGGCTGGAGATAGCCGTTGCGATTGAGCCAGGACGCGACCTGCTCGTCCGACATCCGCATGTCGCCCTGCGTCTTCGCGAGCTTTTCGAGATTCGGGTAGAGGTTCGTCAGGAAGAATACGACGAACGTCAGGCAGAGCGCCGTGAGTATCATCACGAAAGAACGGCGCAGCAGAAACAGTCCCATATGCATCCCCGTCGGTCTGCGCGGGTCGGGCTTGGAGCCTCTTGGAGCCGGTTTTTTGTGGTGTGGGTGGCCCCCGCGCGTTGCATTGGGCCGCGGCGTCGTCGCCGCGGCCCGGTATCAGGCGGTCAGGCCGCGAGACCCCACTTGTAGTGGTGGTGCTCGAAGGTGATGTGCATGTCGACGCCCACGAGGCCGTCGACGTAGTGCCGGTAGAGCGAGCGCCAGTAGGGCTGGATCGTCACGCCCTGTTCCTGGATGAGTTGCTGGCCGCGGGCCGAAAGCTCGCGCCGCTTGTCGGCGTCGGCGATCGAGAGCGCCTCGGCGAGGATCGCGTCGAACTCCTCGTTGGCCCAGCCGAACTCGTTCCACGCCTCGCCGGACTTGTAGGCGAGCGCCCAGATCTGCACGCCGAGCGGGCGGTGGTTCCAGTTCGTCGAGCTGAAGGGATACTTCGTCCAGTCGTTCCAGAAGGTCGACCCCGGCAGGATCGTCCGCCGCACCGGGATGCCCGCGTCGCGAAGCTGTGCTGCGACCGCGTCGGTGGTGTTTCGGCGCCAGTCGTCGTCGATCGAGATGATCTCGTGCTCGTAGTCGGCCATGCCGGCCTCTTCCATGAGCGCCAGGGCGCCCGCCGGATCGACCGGCTGCGGCGGCAGTTCGGCATACTCCGGGTGGATCGGGGCGACATGGTGGTTCTCGGCAGGGATGCCGAGGTTCGAGTAGCCGAGTTCCAGGCAGATCGCGTTGTCGACCGCCATCTGGATCGCCTTGCGGACGCGGACGTCCTCGTAGGGGCGCATGCCGTCGACTTCGGCGAGCTGATTCGGGCGGACGACGATGGTCGCGCCGGTGACGACTTCGGACTTCTGAAGCCCGAGGCCGTCCATGATGTCGATGAACTCGCCCACGCTCTCGTGGAGCATGTCGACTTCCTCGGACTCGATGGCGGCAAGCCATGCGGCCGAGTCGGTGCCGAAGTCGATGTACTCGATCCGGTCGACGTAGGGGCCACCGTAGACCTCCGTTCCCCACCAGGTGTGATCGGCGTTCTTCTCGAGCGTGCAGCGGACGCCGACCTCGAGTTCGGTCATCAGGTAGGGGCCGGTGCCGATGAACTCGTTCGGGTTCGCCGGATCGTAGGAACTGTGCACGATCGCCCCGGGATAGTCCGCGAAGTTGGGGATGATCGAGATGTCGGGCGCGGACGTGGTCAGGCGCACGGTCATGTCGTCCACGACCTCGATCGCCCCCTCGCGGGCCTCGCCGGTCTCTTCGTCGATCAGCGTGGCGACGCGGGCCGCCATCGAGTTGCCTTCGACGTCGCGCTCGCACCAGCGGGCGATGTTGCGCGCCACGTCCTCGGCGGTGAAGGCGTCGCCGTTGCTCCAGGTCGCATTGGGACGCACGCGGAGCACATATTCGGTCGCGTCGTCGTTGACCTCCCAGCCCTCGAGAAGCATCCCGCGGATGGTCCCGTCGTTGTTGTACTCGACGAGGTACTCGAGCGTGCCGCGGGTCTGGTTGGCGATCTCGGACCAGTCGGCGGTCCGGGTGTCCTTGAGCGCGCGCACGCTCATCTGGCAGCGGATCGTGCCGCCTTCCCGGGGCTGCGCCTGGGCCTGGGCGGGCTGCCGCGCCCCGATGAGCCCGTAGGCCGCCGTGGCGCTGACGCCGAGAGCGGTCGAGCGGGCGAGGAACTCGCGACGGCCCAGCTTGCCCTCGCGGCACTCCTCGGCATACATCCGCGCTGCCGGATGCACGGCGCTTTCTTCATGTTTCATGTCAGACATTCATGATCTCCCTGTTTACTGGCGGGGCGTCTCGGCCCTCGTTGTCGCATTCTGGATTTCCGGAGAAGTATCGGTCCACCTCGCGCCCCCGGGCGCATTCGGCACTCTCCGCACGTCGCGGTCAATGACTGCATTCGCCATTCGGCATTCTGTTTGCGACATCTAACTACAAAAAAAACGACATCGCTCGGAAGTGCAATCGGAAAGTGCCTTCCGGAGCATCAAGCTCGCGTCAGCGATCGCCGCGTGCGCGGAAATCGGACGGCGTGAGACCGGTGCGCGCCTGGAACGCGCGGGTGAAGTAGGCCGCCGACGTGAAGCCGAGGCTCCGGGCTATGTCCTTGACCGGCAGGCCGGTTTCCTTGAGCAGCGTGCGCGCCTCGAAATGCAGCCGGTCCTGCAAGAGACCGTGCGCCGGCCGTCCGCAGGTCTCGTTGCACACGCGCGACAGGTGCGTCGGGGTCACGCCGAGCGCGGCGGCGTAGTCCGAGACGCCCTTCCCGGTCCGGAAGTCGCGCTCGAGAAGCGACGTATAGGCCTCGGCGAGCCGGTTCGCCGCCCGGGGCTTCCGTTTCTCCTGCTCCGGCCGCTCGGCGGCGGCCTGGCGTTCCAGCCAGACCGCGATGAGGCCCGCGTGGTGAAAGAGGGCCCGGTCCATGCCGGGCTGCGCCCGGTTCAGCTCGCGCTCCATCGCATCGACGAGCGCGGTGATCTCCGCCTGCATCGTCGCGTCCCGGAGGCGCAGGTGGAGCGGATCGCCCGGCAGCCCGAGGTCCACGCCGCGCGGGAAGTGGATGGCCTGGCCGAAGACCTGCCCCAGCATGTCGAAGCCGTGCATCGTCCCCGCCGGAATGTAGACGGCATTGTGCGGCCCGTAGCCCCGGGTCACGCCCGATACGGTGATTCTGCCCTGACCGCGGGTGAACCACAAAAGCAGCGGACGGGAGTAGCTTCGCATCGCCTCGACCCGCCACTTGCCGCCCTGCGCCATGCGCTGAAGGCTCATCATGCGGAAGTCGGTCGCGGGGGCAGCGGTTTCGAACATCGGCGGCCAGCTCTTTCGTCGTCCCAGGTCATGGACGCAGGCCGCCGGCGGAGCCTTGCTCCGCCTGACGCCCCCACGCCGCCTTCGATTGTCACCAAAAACGGATCCGGGTCAATCCGGGCCGACGGGGCGCCAAGCGGACATCCGCCCCCGGAACCAGCTGCGCTGGCGCTTGGCGTATTGCCGCGTGAGGGCGAGGATGCGGTCCCGCGCCGCGTCGAGCGGGATCTCTCCGCGGACATGGGCCACGAGGTCCGCCGCGCCGATCGCCTTGGCCGACGGCAGGTCGGGCGACCAGCCTGGCGCGTTCGCGCGCGCCTCGTCCAGCACGCCGGCGTCGAGCATGGCGTCGAACCGGCGCGCGATGCGTGGCGACAGCCAGTCCCGGGGCGCCTCGAAGACCAGGGGCACCGCGCGGTCGAGCGGCAGGAGCGGCGGGCCGGTCTCGTCCTGCCAGTCGGCAAGTCCCCGGCCGGTGGTGCGGAGAACTTCCCACGCACGCTGCACCCGGACCGGGTTCGACCGGTCGATCCGCGCGGCCGTCGGCGCGTCGAGGTCGGCGAGGAGCGCGGCGGCGCCCGCATCCGCCATCCGCGCGTCAGCCTCGGCGCGGATGGCCTCCGGCGTCGGCGGGACATCGGCGAGGCCTTTGGTGAGGGATGTGAAGTAAAGCCCTGTCCCGCCGACGATAATGGGTCTTTGGCCTTCGAGGCGCGGGGCGAGGTCGCGAAGCCATTGCCCGACCGAATAGCTCTGATCTCCGGGGACATGGCCGTAGAGGCGATGCCGCACCTGCATCTCGTCCCGCGGCGTCGGGCGGGCGGTCAGGATGCGCCAGTCCGCGAAGACCTGAAGCGCGTCGGCGTTGACGATCTCGCCCCCGCGGGCGAGTGCGATCTCCATCGCCAGCGCTGATTTGCCCGACGCGGTGGGCCCGGCGATCAGCACCGGCGCCTCCCGGCCCGCCCGGGCGAGTATCTCGGCCGTCGTCATCCCTGCCACGCGGCCCCCCGCTTCCCGATTGAACCCGGCGGGCTTTTCCGACATTTTGCGACAAAGCGCAAAGTGGAGGCGAGGGCATGGCAGAGGCAGCGGCACAGGCGGCGGAAGACAAGGCGCCGGACGCCCTCTACGACCGGGTGCTTCTCAAGATCTCGGGCGAGGCCCTGATGGGCGATCAGGGCTTCGGCCTCCACCCGCCGACCGTCGCGCGCATCGCGCAGGAAGTGAAGTCGGTCCACGACATGGGCGTGGAGATCTGCATGGTGATCGGGGGTGGAAACATTTTCCGCGGATTGCAGGGATCGGCGCAGGGAATGGAACGGACGACGGCGGACTACATGGGCATGCTGGCGACCGTGATGAACGCGCTCGCCCTGCAGTCGTCGCTCGAGGCGCTCAACGTTCACACGCGGGTGATCTCGGCCATTCCGATGGATCAGGTCTGCGAGCCATACATCCGCCGCCGCGCCGTCCGCCATCTCGAGAAGGGACGCGTCTGCATCTTTGCCGCCGGCACCGGAAATCCGTATTTCACGACGGACACGGCGGCTACTTTGCGTGCGAACGAAATGAGTTGCAAGGCGATCTTCAAGGGAACGAAGGTCGACGGCGTCTACGACAAGGATCCCAAGAAGCACGCCGACGCCACGCGATACGAGCGCGTGACCTACGACGAGGTTCTCCAGCAGCATCTGGGTGTGATGGATGCGTCGGCGATCGCGCTCGCCCGCGACAACAGGCTGCCGATCATCGTCTTCTCGCTCGACGAACCCGGCGGGTTCAAGGGGATCCTGTCGGGCCAAGGCACCTATACAATCGTCAACTGATGGCGCTATAAGCTGCGCAGCATCGACGAGCGGACACAAGAGCAGGGCACAGACAGGAACCATGGCCGACGAAGACCTGGACATCGATATCGACGATCTCAAACGCCGCATGGACGGCGCGATGACGGCGCTCAGGCAGGAGTTCGCCTCGTTGCGGACCGGCCGCGCGTCCGCCTCGATGGTCGAGCCGATCCATGTCGACGCCTATGGCGCGTCGACCCCGATCAATCAGGTAGGCACGGTGAACGTGCCCGAACCCCGGATGGTCACCATAAACATCTGGGACAAGTCACTGGTCGGGAAGGCGGAAAAGGCGATCCGGGAATCGGGTCTCGGGATCAACCCCGTGATCGACGGCACGATCATCCGCCTGCCGATTCCCGAACTGAACGAAGAGCGCCGCCGCGAGTTGACCAAGGTCGCTGCGCAATATGCCGAGAGCGCGCGCGTCGCGATCCGCAACGTCCGCCGCGATGGCATGGACCAGATCAAGAAGGCAAAGGTCGCTGGCATGTCCGAAGACGACCAGAAGCTTTGGGAGGCAGAGGTGCAGGAGCTGACCGACAGCCAGATTTCGGCGGTCGACAAGGCTCTCGAGACCAAACAGGAAGAAATCATGCAGGTCTGAGTACCGGACCGCTGGACAGGAGCAGACGGTTGGCCAAGGACATCCCCCAGGACTCTGTGCCGAACCACGTCGCGATCATCATGGACGGGAACGGACGGTGGGCGCAGGCCCGCGGCAAGCCGCGGCTCTACGGGCACCATGCCGGCGCGAAGCGGGTCCGCGAAATCGTCGAAGCCTGCGGGCACATGGGTGTCAAGTACCTGACGATCTTCGCTTTTTCGACCGAGAACTGGAAGCGGACCCAGACCGAGGTCTCGGGGCTCATGCAGCTCTTCCGGCGCTATCTCACCCGGGAGGCGCAGACGCTTGTCGACAACGGCATCCGGGTTCGCTTCATCGGCGACCGCATCCGGCTCGACGAAACGCTCGTCGCGCTGATGGACGATCTCGAACTGATGACGGCGGGGAACGACGTGGTCCATCTGACCGTCGCGCTGAACTACGGCGGGCGGGACGAGGTCGCGCGGGCCACCAAGCGGCTCGCCCGCGAGGTCGCGGCGGGAAGGATCGACCCCGAGTCCGTCAATGCCGAGACGCTGGCCAGATTTCTAGACACCTGCGTGCTGCCGGACCCCGATCTCGTGATCCGCACGAGCGGCGAGGCGCGGATCTCGAATTTCCTTCTCTGGCAATCGGCCTATTCCGAATACGAGTTCGTCGACACGCTGTGGCCGGACTTCACCGCCGACGAGTTCCGCAAGGTCATGACGAGTTTCGCGAGTCGCGAAAGACGGTTCGGTGCCGTTCTCGGATGACGTCACCCCCCGGGCAGTGGGGAGATCTCAGGACCCGGCTCCTTTCGGGTGGCACGGTGGCCGTCGTCGGCCTGACGCTCATGTGGCTGGGCGGGCTCTGGTTCCAGGCGCTATGTGCGCTCGCCGCCGGCGTGATGATCTGGGAACTCGCACGGATGCTCGGTGGCGGGGGCGCGGCGCTTCCACTCGCGGCGCTTTCGGGCGCGGTCGTCTTCTCCGCGGGCTTTCTCCCGCCGGGCTATGTCCTTCCGCTGCTGCTTCTTCCCGCGCTCGCCGGCCTGCCCAGGCTCGGCATGAACCGTGCGATCTACGCCGGCTTCACCGTGATGATCATCCTCGCCGCCTTCGGCCTGATCGTCCTGCGCAATGACCACGGCTTCGTCTGGCTCGCCTGGCTTGTGCTTATCGTCATGGCCTCGGACGTCTTCGGGTACTTCGCCGGCCGATCCATCGGCGGGCCGAAGTTCTGGCCGCGCATCAGCCCCAAGAAAACCTGGGCGGGCACCGTCGCGGGCTGGGTCGGCGGGGCGCTGGTCGGCTGGGCGTTCATGTCGGCGACGGATGCGGGGCCGCAGATCATCGCGATCAGCGTCGCGGTCGCCATGGCCGGGCAACTCGGCGACATCGCCGAGAGCGCGGTGAAGCGGAAGGCCGGGATCAAGGACAGCTCGAACCTAATCCCCGGTCACGGCGGTCTCTTCGACCGGTTCGACGCGCTTCTGGGCGCATCGGTTTTCCTGCTGATCGTCGGGCAGATCATCGACTTCCCCCCGGTGCAGGTCTGATGGTGCGAAAGATCAGCATTTTCGGGTCGACCGGCTCCATCGGATGCAACACCGTCGATCTCGTCGCGCGGGAGCCCGAGCGCTACCGCGTGGTGGCCCTGACAGGCGGCCGGAACGTGGCGATGCTCGCCAGTCAGGCAAAGACGCTCGGGGCGCAGGTCGCGGTGACGGCGCATCCCGAATGCCTGTCGGACCTGACGGAGGCGCTCGCGGGCAGCGGTGTCGAGGCGGCGGCCGGTCAGGCGGCGATCCTCGAGGCCGCGTCGCGCCCGGCGGACTGGATCATGTCGGCCATCGTCGGCGCGGCGGGCCTGCCGCCGGGGCTCAAGGCGCTCCAGCAGGGCACGACGCTGGCGCTCGCCAACAAGGAGAGCCTCGTAACCGCCGGGCCGCTGCTGCTCGACGCCGCGCGGGCGTCCGGGGCCACGGTGCTGCCCGTCGACAGCGAGCATTCCGCCGTCTTCCAGGCCCTCGTCGGCGAGGACGTGGCGGCGGTCGAACGGGTAATCATCACCGCCTCGGGCGGCGCCTTCCGCGACTGGCCGGCGGACAAGCTGGCGACCGCGACACCCGCCGAAGCCTCGTCTCATCCGAACTGGGACATGGGCCAGCGGATCACGATCGACAGTGCGAGCTTGTTCAACAAGGCGCTGGAACTTATTGAAACCAGAGAATACTTCGGCATTCCGCCGGCGCGGATCGAGGCGGTGATCCATCCCGAGTCGATCGTGCACGCGCTGGTCGGTTTCCGAGACGGCGCGCTGATGGCTCATCTCGGCCCGCCAGACATGCGTCACGCCATCGGCTACGCGCTGCACTGGCCCGAACGGGGAGACATCCCGGTCGAGCGGCTTGATCTGGCGAAGATCGCGCACCTCACCTTCCGGGCCCCGGACGAGGCGCGCTACCCCGCGCTCCGCCTCGCGCGGGAGGTGATGGAGGCGGGCGGGCTGTCCGGCGCGGTGTTCAACGCGGCGAAGGAACGGGCGCTCGATGCCTTCATCGACGGCGAGATCGGGTTTCTCGAGATGGCCGCCGTCGTCGAGGAGGTTCTCTCGGAATTGACCGGTCGGGGCCACATCAATGTCGAATTCAGCCTTGATAACGTGGTAGCGGTGGACCATCTCGCCAGAGAAGCGGCGGCCGGCGTGATCGCGCAGAGACGACAGGCATAGGGTTTCATGGACATTATCGGACTGATCCCGTCGTTCGGCGGTCTCATCTACACGATCCTCGCATTCGTGGTCGCGCTGTCGGTGATCGTCGCCGTCCACGAATACGGCCACTACATCGTCGGACGCTGGTCGGGCATCAAGGCCGAGGTGTTCTCGATCGGCTTCGGCCCGGTGCTCTGGTCCCGGACGGACAAGCGCGGCACCAAGTGGCAGTTCGCGGCGCTTCCCTTCGGCGGGTACGTCAAGTTTCTGGGCGACGCCTCGGCGACATCGGACCGGCCGGACGATACCGTCATGTCCGGCCTCGACGCGGAGGAGCGCCGGCACACGATGCACGGTGCCCCGCTCTGGGCGCGGGCGGCGACGGTAGCGGCGGGGCCGGTTTTCAACTTCGTCCTCTCGATTGCGGTCTTCGCGGCGGTGATCCTCTATCAGGGCACCGCCAGCGATCCGCTGACCGTGGACCGGATCGAGCCGCTGCCCGCTGAAATGCAGGGGCTGGAGCCGGGCGACGTGATCCTCGCGATCGAAGGGCAGGAGGCACCCGCCATCGACGGCCTGCGCGAGTTCATCGATGCGCTGCCCCAGGAGCCGCTGCTCGACTACACGGTCCTGCGGGACGGGCAGGAGATGAGCGTCTCCGCGCCAAATCCCTATCCGCCGGTCGTCTCCATGGTCACGCCTCAGTCGGCCGCGCTCGATGCCGGGCTGGAGCAGGGGGATGTCATCCTCGCGGTCGGAGGCGATCCGATCTCAACCTTCGACCAGCTTCGCGAGAAGGTCGAGGCCTCGGACGGCGCGGCGCTCGACCTCGACGTCTGGCGCGACGGCGAGGTGCAGCAGATCGACCTCACGCCGCGGCGGATGGATCTGCCGTCCGAGGATGGCGGCTTCGAGACGCGCTGGCTCATTGGCGTCTCCGGCGGTCTCTTCTTCACGCCGGAGACCGAGACGCCCGGGATCGGAGAGGCGCTGAGCTATGGCGCGAGCCAGACGCTGTTCATCGTCCAGTCGTCGCTTTCGGGCCTCTACCACATGGCGGTGGGCGCGATCTCGACCTGCAACCTGCAGGGGCCCATCGGCATCGCCGAGACGTCGGGGGCGGCGGCGAGCCAAGGCTGGATGAGCTTCATCTGGTTCATCGCGGTCCTGTCGACGGCGGTGGGGCTCCTGAACCTGTTTCCGATCCCGGTCCTCGACGGCGGGCATCTCGTGTTCCACGCCTACGAGGCGCTGACCGGGCGGCCGCCGAGCGACCGCGCCCTCAAGATCCTGATGGGAATCGGCCTCGCGCTGATGGCGACGCTCATGGTCTTCGCGGTGTCGAACGACATCCTGTGCCCCTGATCCGTCAGGCTTCCGCCGCATGAGGGCCACATTCCGCCGATAGCCTGTTGGCAGTCAATCAGGGTCGGAGCCATGAACTACATCAACGACGGCATGCGCGGGCTTTCGGTCATCTTGAACCTGAATATCGACCGGCTGCTGATCGTGGCCGTGCTCTGTGCCGCGCTGGCCGCCGGAGCCTACGTCAGCCATCCCTGACCGCCGCGAGGCTTTTGACAACCCGCCGCATTGTCAGTAACCAGACCAAAAGGCGGTTACAGGCGGATCGGGCACAATCATGGATCGCGGGACAGGGGCGGGCCGGACGGCCCATTCGGGGCGGATCGGCTCGGCGGCGCGGCTTTTCGCGGCATTCGTCTTGGCGCTCTTCATGGGGGCGCTGCCGGCGGCCGCACAGGACTTCTCGTTCAGCAACGTCAGGATCGAGGGCAACCAGAGGATCGAGCCCGGCACGATCCTGAGCTACGCCGAGATCCCGCGCGGCGAGACCTTGAACGCGGCGGAACTCAACGACGCCTACCAGCGGGTCATCCAGTCGGGACTCTTCGAGACGGTGGAGTTTGCCCCGCAGGGCGGCACGCTGGTGATCCGCGTGGTCGAGCGCCCGACGATCAACGTCATCAACATCGAGGGCAACCGGCGGATCGACGACGAGCAGCTTCTGCCGCTCCTGGAGTCGCGTCCGCGGCAGGTCTTCTCGCCCACCGTGGCCGAGCGCGACGCGGCCGCGATCGCCTCGGCCTACGAGGCGGGGGGCCGGTTCGCCGCGACCGTCACCCCCCGGATCATCCGCCGCTCCGATAACCGCATCGATCTCGTCTTCGAGGTGGCCGAGGGACGGGTCGTGGAGGTCGAGCGGATCTCCTTCGTGGGCAACCGCGCGTTCTCTGACAGCCGGCTGCGCCGCGTGCTCGAGACCAAGCAGGCCGGTTTCCTGCGCCAGATCATCCAACGCGACACCTTCGTGGCCGAGCGGCTCGAGTTAGATCAGCAGCTTCTGCGCGACTTCTACCTCTCGCGCGGCTTCGTCGATTTCCGCATCCTCGACGTGACGACGGAATTCTCGCGCGAGCGGAATGCCACCTTCATCACCTTCACCGTCCAGGAAGGCCCGCGCTACGACTTCGGCGAGATCACCGCGAGCACGGATCTCGGCGGGATCGATCCGCAGGAGTTCCTGCGGGAAAGCCGGATCCGCCAAGGCCAGACCTACACGCCGACGCTGATCGAGAACACGATCACGCGGATGGAGCTTCTGGCGCTCGACAAGGGGTTCGATTTCGTGCGCGTCGAGCCGCAGGTCACCCGCGACGACCGCAATCTCGAACTCGACGTCGATTTCCGCATCACGCGCGGACCCCGCGTCTTCGTGGAGCGGATCGACATCGAGGGCAATCAGACGACGCTCGACCGGGTGATCCGACGCGAGTTCCGGGTGGCCGAAGGCGACCCCTTCAACCCGCGCGAGATCCGCCGGGCGGCCGAACGGATCCGCGCCCTGGGCTTCTTTTCGGACGTGGACGTCCAGACGCGTCCGGGCTCCAGCCAGGAGCAGGTCGTCGTCGACGTGAACGTCGAGGAGCAGCCGACCGGCAGCTTCGGCTTCGGCGGCAGCTTCTCGATCGGGTCAGGCTTCGGCCTCGTCATCACCTTCTCGGAGACGAACTTCCTCGGCCGCGGCCAGACGCTGAGGTTCGACCTCAACACGACTTCCGACAATCGCGAGGCGAGCCTCACCTTCATCGAGCCCGCCTTCCTGGGTCGGGACCTGACGTTCGGCCTCAACGCCTTCCTGAACACGTCCGACAACGACAACTCGAACTTCTCGACCCGCGTGATCGGTGTGCGGCCCTATTTCGAGTTCCCGATCGGAGATGCGAGCCGCCTGCAGGTGCGCTACTCGCTGTCGCAGGACGACATCTTCGACGTCTCCCCCGACTCCTCCCCGATCCTGCAGGCCGAGGAGGGGGACCTCTTCACGAGCGCGCTGGGATATACCTACAGCTACGACACGCGCCGCGTCGGCATCGACCCCAACACCGGCATCCTTCTCAGCTTCGGGCAGGACTTCGCCGGGCTCGGCGGCGACAACCGGTACATCGAGACCACCGCGCGGGCGCTCGCGCAGCGGACCGTCCTCAACGAGGAGGTCACGCTCCGGGCGATCTTCGAGGGCGGCGCGCTGGCGATGATCGACGGCAACAGCCGCGTGACCGACCGCTTCTTCCTGTCGTCCAACCAGCTGCGCGGCTTCGAATTCCGAGGCCTCGGCCCGCGCGACCTCGGCGTGCCGAACGAGGACGCGCTCGGCGGGAACTACTACGCTGTCGCGCGGTTCGAGGCGGACTTCCCGCTCGGCCTGCCCGAGGAATACGGGGTGACCGGCGGCGTGTTCCTCGACGTGGGCTCGCTCTGGGGGCTCGACAACACGGCCGGTGCGGCCGGACCCGTGGACGACAGCGCGAACATCCGCTCGTCCGTCGGCTTCTCGCTGTTCTGGACGACGCCGATCGGGCCGCTCACCTTCAACTTCTCGCGGATCCTCCAGAAGGAAGTCTACGACGAGGAGCAGCTCTTCGATTTCACGATCACGACGCGGTTCTGAGCGATGGTGGCGCGGGGTCTGCTGGCCGCGCTGATCGCCGCCGCTCTCGCCGGGCCGGTCGCGGCGCAGGCGCCGCAGCTGGAGCTTCCGCCGCCGGTGCTGACGATCGACGCGGACCGGTTGATCGCGGAATCGGGCTTCGGGCAACGGCTCTCCGATGCCTTCGAGATGCGGGCCCGCGCGCTCGCCGCCGAGAACCGCGAGATCGAGGCCGAGCTTCTCGCCGAGGAGCGCGAACTGACCGAGCGCCGCCCGGAGCTTCCGCCGGACGAGTTCCGCGCCTTGGCCGACGCCTTCGACCAGAAGGTGCAGCTGCTCAGGGAGCAGCAGGACGAGAAGGAGCGCGAACTCACGCAGTTCCGCGAGGCCGAACGGCAACGGTTCTTTCAGGAGGTGGCGCCGGTCCTGTCGGAGATCGTGCGGGAGCGCCGCGCGCTCGTCATTCTTGACCGCCGCGACGTGTTCCTGTCCGCCGACAGCATTGACATCACCGACGAGGTGATCCTCCGCCTGGACGCGTCGTTGGAGACACCGGCCGAGGACGCGGCACCGGATGCGACGCGGACCGAAGACTAGCGCGCTTGCCAGCGCGAGGGGCGGTTGCTAGTCAGGCCGCGCATCCGAAAGGGCTTTCATGGGCAAGACCGCAGACATCGACCTGATCCAGAAGATCATCCCGCACCGGTATCCGTTCCTGCTCGTGGACCGGGTGGTGGAGATCGAGGGCACCGACCGGGCCGTCGGGATCAAGAACGTCACCGCGAACGAGCCGCAGTTCCAGGGCCATTTTCCGGGCACGCCGGTCTTCCCGGGCGTGTTCATGATCGAGGCGATGGCACAGACGGCGGCGGTGATGGCCGGGGTAGGGCTGGATCTGGCCGACAGGAACATCGGCGTCTATTTCATGGCGGTCGAAGGCGCCAAGTTCCGCCGGATGGTCGGTCCCGGCGACACGCTGCGCATGGAGATCGAGACGAAGCGTGGCGGTGGCAAGGTGTGGAAGTTCGCCGGCCGCGCGACCGTCGAGGGCGAGCTGGCCTGCGAGGCCGAGTTCACCGCGATGATGGACATTCCGAAGGCCTGACGCGTGAGCATCGATCCGACCGCGACCATTCACCCCAGCGCCGTCGTCGAGGCGGGCGCCATGATACACCAGGGCGCCGTCGTGGGCGCGTTCAGCCTGATCGGTCCGCGTGCCGTGCTCGGCGCGGGCGTCGAGATCCGCAGCCACGCCGTCGTCACCGGACGAACGGAGATCGGCGAGGGCACGATCGTCTTTCCCGGCGCGGTGATCGGCGAGGTGCCGCAGGACCTCAAGTACAAGGGCGAGGACACGCGCCTCGTCATCGGACGGCGCAACCGCATCCGCGAACACGTGACGATGAATCTCGGCACCGAAGGGGGCGGCGGCGTCACGCGCGTGGGCGACGACTGTCTTTTCATGGCGGGGTGCCACATCGCGCATGACGCGCAGATCGGCGACCGGGTGATCGTGGTGAACTCGGCGGCCGTGGCCGGACATTGCGTCATCGAGGACGACGTGATCATCGGCGGCCTCTCGGGTGTTCACCAGTTCGTCCGGATCGGGCGCGGCGCGATCGTCGGCGCGGTGACGATGGTGACGAACGACGTCATTCCCTACGGCCTCGTCCAGGCGCCGCGAGGCCATCTCGACGGGCTGAATCTCGTGGGGCTGAAGCGCAAGGGCGTCTCGCGCGCCGACATCACCGCGCTCAGGGCGGCCTACCAGATGCTGGCACAGGGCGAAGGCACCTTTCAGGAGCGCACGCGTCGGCTCGGCGACGAGACCGAAAGCGCCTATGTCCGCGACATCGTCGATTTCGTGCTGGGAGCGTCCGACCGGTCGTTCCTGACGCCGGGCTGACGCGGTGCTGGCGCTTGTCGCGGGGCAGGGCGCGCTGCCGGGGCTGATCCTGCGGAGCCGTCCCGCCGTGCTTGTCTGCGAGCTCGAGGGCTTCACGTCCGACCTTGCGAAGGATCCCGTCGTCTTTCGGATCGAACGGCTCGGCAGCTTCCTCGAGGATCTGAAGGAGCGCGGCGTGACGGAGGTCTGTTTCGCGGGCCGCGTCGGGCGGCCCGCGCTCGATCCCTCGGCCATCGATGCCGCGACGATGCCGCTCGTGCCGCGGATGATGCAGGCGCTTCAGGCCGGCGACGACGGCGCGCTGCGTCTGGTCTGCGACATCTTTGAGGAGGCGGGCGTCACGGTACGCGCCGCGCACGAGATCCTGCCCGATCTCCTGCCGCCCGAGGGCGTGCTCACCCGCAAGGGTCCCGGGCGGGAGAGCGACCGGGACGTGGCGCGTGCGGTCGCGGCCCATGCCGCGCTGGGGGCGGCGGACATCGGGCAGGCGGTCGTCGTGGCCGGCGGGCAGGTGATCGCGGTCGAGGCGATGCCGGGGACGGACTGGATGCTCGCCTCGCTTCTGGAGCGCGAGACGGTCTTCGCGCCGACGGGCGGCCTCCTCGACGATCCGCTGGGCTTCGCCGCCGACGTCTTCGGCGGTCCCGCGCAGACGCCCCGAAAGCGGCGCGATCCGGCCTTGTCGAAGGGCGGGCTGCTCTACAAGGCGCCGAAACCCGGGCAGGACCGCCGCGTCGATCTGCCGGCCATCGGACCGGACACGGTGCGCGGCGCGGCGGCGGCGGACCTCGACGGGATCGTGATCGAGGCGGGCGGCGTGATCGTGCTCGACCGCGAGGCGACCGTGTCGGCCGCCGACGCGGCGGGGCTGTTCCTCTGGGCGAGACCCGTGTGAAGGTCTTTCTGATCGCCGGGGAGGCGTCGGGCGACGCTCTGGGCGGCGCGCTCATGCGCGGTCTGAAGGCGCTCGACCCGGAGGCGACCTTCGACGGCATCGGCGGCGCGCGGATGCAGGCCGAGGGGCTGATGAGCCGGTTTCCGATGGACGAGTTGTCGGTCATGGGCATCGCCGAGGTGCTGCCGCGCTACGCCCAGCTGATGCGCCGGATCAAGGAGACGGCGGCGGCGGTGGTCGAGACGAGGCCCGATGTGCTTGTCACCATCGATAGCCCCGATTTCGTCTTTCGCGTCGCCCGGCGGGTGAAGGCGTTGTCGGATGTGCGGGTGGTCCACTACGTCGCGCCCACGGTCTGGGCCTGGCGGCCGGGGCGGGCGCGGAAGATAGCCGAGTTCGTCGATCAGGTGCTCACGCTCTTCCCCTTCGAGCCGCGCTATTTCAACGCGGTGGGCGTGCGCGCCGACTTCGTGGGCCACCCCGTGGTGGCCGAACCCGTCGCGACGGACGCCGAGGCCCGCGCGTTCCGCGACCGGCACGGCTTCGGCGCGGCGCCGCTTCTGCTGGTGCTCCCCGGCTCGCGCCGGGGCGAGATCGCCCGGCTCGCGCCGATCTTCGGCGAGACGCTGGCCCGGGTGACGCAGGCGCGGCCTGAGCTTCGCGTGGCCGTGCCCGCCGCCCCCGGCGTGGCCGAGGTGGTGCGCGAGCAGACCGCGCGGTGGCCATGCGCGCCGGTGATCCTCGATCCGGCCGAGGATGCCGACGGATCTCGGAAACGCGCCGTCTTCCGGGCCGCCGACGCGGCGCTCGCGGCCTCCGGGACCGTGTCGCTCGAACTGGCGGCGGCGGGCACGCCGATGGCGATCGCCTACGACATGGCGTGGCTGTCGCGCCAGATCATCGGGCGGATGCTGCTCGTCGACACGGTGACGCTCGTGAACCTCGTCTCCGAAACCCGGGCCGTGCCCGAGTTTCTCGGTGAGGCCTGCCGCCCGGGCACCATCGCGCCGGCGCTTCTGAGGCTGCTGGACGAGCCCGGCGCGCAGGCCGAAGCGCTCGAGATCACGATGGAGCGGCTCGGCAGGGGCGGCGAGGCGCCGGGGCTGCGCGCGGCGCGGGCGGTGCTCGACGGCATGGGCCAAGGCCGCCCGGAGGACTGAAAAACTCCGCCCCCGGACGGGACCCGCGCACGCGCGGACAGGTTGAGGTTGCCGAGGCCCGGGCGTAGCACGCCTCGTGCAAGGAGGATGATGACATGAAGACACGCAGATTCGGACGCACCGGCCGCGAGGTTTCGGAAATCGGCTTCGGCGCCTGGGCCATCGGCGGCTCATGGGGCGACGTCGGCCACGAGGATGCCAAGGCCACCGTTCACGCCGCGCTCGACGCGGGCGTCACCTTTCTCGACACCGCCGACGTCTACGGCGACGGGCGCTCGGAACGGATCATCGCCGAGGTTCTGGACGAGCGCGCCGGCGCGCGGCCCTTCGTGGCGACGAAGGTGGGACGGAGGCTCGACCCGCACGAGGCCGATGGATACACGGCCGCCAACCTCGAAGCCTTCGTCGACCGGAATCTCGCGAACCTCGGCACGGACCGGCTCGACCTCGTGCAGCTGCACTGCCCGCCGACCGAGGTCTACTACCGGCCCGAGGTCTTCGGCGCGCTCGACGACCTGAAGGCGAAGGGCAAGATCGCCGATTACGGGGTTTCGGTGGAGAAGGTCGAGGAGGCGCTGAAGGCCATCGCCTTTCCCGGCGTCGTCTCGGTCCAGATCATCTACAACATCTTCCGTCAGCGCCCGGCCGAGCTGTTCTTCCGCGAGGCGAAGGCGCGCGACGTGGCGGTGATCGTCCGGGTGCCGCTGGCCTCGGGGCTGCTCACCGGCAAGATGACGCGCGAGACGCGCTTCGATCCCGAGGACCACCGCAATTTCAACAGGCAGGGCGCCGCCTTCGACGTGGGAGAGACCTTCGCCGGCGTGCCCTACGAGGCGGCGCTCGACGCGGTGGAGGAACTGCGCGGGCTGGTGCCCGAGGGCGTGCCCATGGCCGCCTTCGCGCTCCGCTGGATCCTGATGGACGACGCGGTGTCGGTCGTCATCCCGGGCGCACGACGCCCCGAGCAGGCCCGGGCCAACGCGGCGGCCGATGACGTGGCGCCGATCGCCGAGGACACGATGGCTGCGGTGCGGGAGATCTACGAGCGCCGCATCGCGCCGCACGTGCACCAGAGGTGGTGAGGCGACCGGCCGGAGACGGCAGAACCGGACGGCCCGGCCGGGTCACGCGGGATCGCGCGTCCGCCAGAACGGCCGGCGCGACGCGGACTCTTCGCCGGTGAAGAGGTCTCTTGCCCGCTCGCTTCTCAGACGGCGGCCGCGATCGGCGTAGAAGCCGGTGTCGATCGAGCCGTCATGGCGGCGGCGGATGCGGGCGTCGTGGATCTGGGTCATGGCATCGGGTCTCCTCGCTGGCGGTCTGCGTCCGTGATGGAAAGAGAGTGCCAGTGTCGCGCCCGTGCCGCTTGAAGACGGCCTTTAGAAAGCCTTCGGAAATGCCGGATTTGTCTAAAGGACGCTTTGGGTTACCAAGGACCAAGGGAACGGGAAGGCCCCAGGCGATGGAATACCGTTTCGCAGGCTGCACGCTCGACACCGCACGGCACAGGCTTGTGCGTGGTCGCGACGCGGTGCACGTCGAGCCGCAGGTCTTTGCCCTGCTGACGTTGCTCGTCGAGCGGCAGGGCGATGTGGTGTCGAGAGACGACATCATCGAGACGGTCTGGAACGGACGTATCGTGTCGGACGCGACGATCGCGGCGCGGATCAGCGCGGCCCGCGCGGCCGTCGGGGACGACGGCAGGACGCAGTCCGTCATCCGCACTGTTCAGCGGGTCGGACTGCAACTCGTCGCGCCGGTCGAGGTGGTGACGGGTTCCGTGGCCGCGCGAGACGCACCGCCCGGAGCCGGGCGGCAGAAGATCCGCTATGCGACCTCGCGGGACGGCGCGCGGATCGCCTGGGCGGTCTCGGGCGCGGGTCCGCCGGTGTTCCGGGCCGGTCATCACGTCACGCATCTCGAGCGCGACTGGAACAGCACATTGTGGCGTCCCGAATTCGACAGGCTGGGCGCGGACCACACGCTCGTGCGCTACGACATTCGCGGCTCCGGCCTGTCGGACGCGCTGACGCCGGGGTCCGGGATCGAGGCGCATGTCGAGGATATGTCGGCCGTCATCGAGGCCGCCGGGCTGGATCGCTTCGGCATGATCACGACCCTGCAGAACACGGCGGTGTCGATCCGCTATGTCGCCGAGAACCCGGGACGCGTGACCCGGCTCGTGGTGCAATGCGGCTACGTGCGCGGTCGCGCCACCCGCGAGTCGGCGCCCGCAGATCAGGACGCCGATCCGAGCATCGCGCTGCTGAAGGAGGGATGGGGCGATCCCGCGAACGGCTACATGCGCGCCTGGCTGTCGATGTTCCTGCCGGACGCGACACGCGACGAGGTGACGGAATTCATCGACCTCATCGGTGCGGCGAGCCGGCCCGAGGACATCGCCGAGCAGCGCCGCGTGGTGGACCGGCTGGATGCCGACGCGTATCTCTCCCGCGTCGACATCCCGACGCTTGTGATCCACCCCAGGAACTGCGCGCCGCATCCGTTGTCCGAGGGCCAGCGGATCGCGCGTGGCATCCCGGGCGCCGAACTCATGGTGATCGAGGGAGCGAACGTCATCTGCATGCCGTCCGATCCGGCATGGGAAGACCAAATGTCCGCGACGCTGGGATTTCTGTAAGCGCCCGCCCATCACCCGTCACGCTACGGCTTGACTGCTTGGCAAAGTTCCAGGGCATGAGGTCGTCGATGCCGCTCTGCATGAGCTGATCGAGGATCTTGCGGAGCGTGGAGGTGATATACGCTTGGGGTTCACGCCGTTCAGCTTGCATGTGCCAATGAGCGAGCCGATGCGCGCCCACGTCCTGGCCTCGTGATCCGAGCCGGCGGATTGCGTTTTCGACACCGTTTGTGTCCATCTCGGGCGGCCGTCGGACAGGAACCGGATGAGCCCGTCCCACCGCTTCAAGAACATGGAGGATAGGATGGGAGTGTTTGCTGCACTGGACGTGTCGCAAAAGAAGACGGCGATCTGCGTCGAAGATCAGTCATCCGTCATCGCCTCGAGATGTCGGGTTGACATTCTCTGGTCGAGGTCGGTCGATGTCGCGATCTGCTGGCCATGCGTCACGGGGGACGGCGACGAAACGGCCTCGGGGCAGGGGTGGTGGGCTGCACGATCTCTTCGTGGCCGATGCGGCGGGGAACGGCGCGGACACCCGGGCCGCGGGCAAGGCCCGCGAAAGACCCTTGCCCGGGGTCGTCCTGATGCGTGTCGCCGAACACCAGGGTCGTCGTGTCGCGTTTGGCCACGACGTCGACCACCCGCAGGTCCGACAGATCCTCCCGCTCGAAGAGATGCCGCGCGAGCGGATTTATGAAGTGGGTCTCGATCCGGTTTCCGATGCCCCGGCCGCCGTCGAAGTAGTCGTGGATGCAGAGCATCCTGAGCTTGGCGCGGGCCTCCTCGCCGATCGCGATCCGGGTGCCGTGGCGGCGGCGGATGGTATCGAGGACGCGGTCGAGGATCGCGCCGAAGATCAGCGAGGCGCTCGCGGGAGATAGGAAGTCGAAGACTACGATGTTCTGACCGATCCGGCTCACGAGTTCGGGACGCCTCAGCTTGGTCTGGAAGTAGTCGTGGACGGCGGCGGTGACCTTGGCGTGAAGCTCGTCGTGGCTGTCCGAGGGCAGGACGCTCAGGCCCATGTTTGTCGTGCTCGCCCCCTGGGCGACGCCGATGTTGGAGGTGAAGACGATCAGCGCCTGCGCGAAGTAGGCTGTGGCGCCGCGGGCGTCCGTCAGCCGGCCCTCGTCGAGGATCTGCAGGAACATGTCGAGAATCCGTGGGTGGGCCTTCTCGATCTCGTCGAAGAGGAACACGCTGAATGGCCGGCGGTGGGCCGCGTTGACGAGCTCGCCGCCGCGCTCGTGTCCCGGGTGCCCCGGCGGCGCGCCGATCAGGCGCGAGACCGACGCCTCTTCCATGAACTCGGACATGTCGAAGCGCTGGCAGGCCGCCTCGTCACCGAAAAGAAGCTCCGTGACGGCTTTCGCCAACTCGGTCTTTCCGACGCCCGTCGGTCCTGCGAAGAACAGAACCCCGCGCGGTTTCTGGTGCCGGGGTCCCGACTGGGAGCCCGAAAGCCCCATGATCGACCGTGCGAGGATGTCGAGCGTCTTCTCGATGGCGTGCGGCTGTCCCTTGATCCGGGCTTCCAGCAGCGTCCGCGCCTGTTTCACCCGCGCGAACAGCACCGGTGAGGCCCATGGATTGCGCCTCGAACCCGTCCGGTGGATCCGGATCGCGTCCGGGATGAGACCGAGATCCAGACCTTCGTCGGTCGCGATGCGGGCGATCGCGCGCATGGCGGCGAGCGTCTCGCCTTCGCATTCGAGCGCGAACTGCTGGAGCGCCTGCTTGCGCTCTGCCGGAGTGAGGCTGGTGCCCCAGCCGAAATCCTCCATCAGCCGGTGCGCGAAGGCGAACCGGTCCTCGAGAGCCGGGTGCTCGACGACGATTTCGCGTAGCTGGTCGTTTCCGACGACGAACCAGTCCGGCAGGTCCGCGGGGTGGTCGACGATCCAGATCGTCGGGCTCCGGCGCCCGGTCTCCGCGCTGGCCGAGAGAGAGCGCGAGGCCTTGTCGATCCTGACGAAGAAGTCCTCGAGCTCCTGCGGGGAGCCGCCGTGCAGATGCGTGGCGTAGTCGAGGACGAGAGCGACGGGTGGCCGCGCACTGCCCGTGACCTCGAGGACGACATCGGCGAGGGCAGGCAGAGAGACCGGCTTGGCGCCGAGATCCAGGCTCTTGCCGGCAAACCCCTCCTCGCCGGCCGGTCGCCCGTCCCTGGCGGGACGGAAGCCGTCGGCCGGATCGTAGACGAGGACGGTCCCGACCCCCCGCCTGCGAAGCACGATGCCGAGCGTGTCGACGAGAGGAAGGAAGCGGAGCCCGTTTTTGTCCGCCGACGGATAGAGATCCCGGACATTGCCCGACAGAACGACGTGCTCGGCGTAGGCGAGTGCGGCGGAGAAGTCCTCGAGCCACGCCGGCCAAGCCTCGGGTCGGTCGCTTCGCTCGCCCGTGCCGGCCTCAGAGGAGCGCGAAACGCCGGTGGCAAGTACTCTCGGCCGCGTTGTGCCCGATGACATGGCTGTGCCTCGACGTTATCTCAGATCTTTCGAGGGAATATCGTTGCCGCTGAGTGCGCGAGTTTGACGGGACTGGGCTCAATTCATGGCATTTATGCAATGTTGCCCGGCCTGGTCCCGGTCGAGGCACCGCGAACTTAGGAGGACTTTCCGCGAGCGCGCCGCCGCAATCGCAACGAGCGGCATGGTGTCGGGCTCCCAATGTGGTGAGGTGGCGGAACAGTGCGGTCGGCAACCGCTCCAGGACGTCACTGAAAACGCGTCGCCTGGAGGCTGCTTTCAAGTTTGCGTGGGCGCCCTCTGCGGCTGCGCTACTGTCACGGGCGTCTCCCCGTCGCCCGGAAGGGGCGGCGGAGCGAGCGACGGGAAGGAGTCTACCATGCGGTTCTGGACGACGATCGGCCTCATTCTCATGCTGTCCGCTGTGGGGCTGACCTATGAAATCGCTGCCGGCCGGGTGCTCGCACCTTTCTTCGGCACCTCGCTCGTCACATGGACGGCCGTCATCGCGACCGTGCTTGCCGGCTTCTCGGTCGGCAGCGCGCTCGGAGGCCTCTTGGCGGAACGCGATCGACGCGGCGCGTTCGCCGGCGTGCGCGCGGCGCTCGTCGGGACGGCGGCGCTGGCGGCGCTGTCACCGACGATCCTCGGCTTTCTCTATGCTTCGGGCGCTCGGGGAACGGGAGGGATGCTGCTCAGCGTCGTCGTGGCCTTCTTCCCGGCCTCGGTGCTCGTCAGCACGCCTTCTCCCTTCCTGGCGAAGCTGGCGGTCGAGGCGCGGCCGGGCCGGGAAGGATCGTCGCTGGGCTTCGTTCTCGCGGCGGGGTCGGTCGGGGCGATCTTCGGCGCGATCCTCGCCGGCTTCGTCGCCCTGCCGCTCGTCGGCTCTGCGGCGACGTTCGCGGGATGTGGTGCCGCCGCCCTCCTGTGCGCGCTCCTGGTGCGGGACCGCGCGACCGGCGATGATGGTGAGGGTGAGCAGGCGGACGGTCGTTCGACGGAGCCCGGATCCGTTGCGATGTTCGCCGCCGCCGCGCTCCTGGTCGCGGCGAGCATGGCCGGTGGTCAGGCATGCCGCTACGAGTCCGGGCTCTCGTGCATCGACGTCGTGCGGACTGGCGGGGAAATTCACCTCTATTCCGATCGCACCCAGCAGGCGGCGGAGCGGGTCGTCCGCGGCGAAGAACGAACCGGGGCGTCCGACCGGCTCGTGCTGGACTACACGCAATGGCTTTGGGCGCGCATGGACCGAGACCTCGGCGCGTCGCCCACGGTGCTGTTCGTCGGTGGAGGCGGCTACACGCTGCCCACCATGCTGCTCGCTTCTCGTCCGAAGGCACATGCGGTGGCGGTCGAGATCGACCCGCTGGTGACGCAAGTGGTGCGCCGGCACCTGCCGTGGGCTGGCGCGATGATCGATCAGGCGGGTTACGATGCGGACATGGAAAACCTACGGGAACCCGCGGGGACGCGTCGGCTCGGCATCGTCCATGCCGATGGACGCGTCTACCTGAACGAGACGGGTCGCCGCTTCGATGCCGCCGTGGTGGATGCGTTCTCCTCGGGCTCGGTGCCGGCCCACCTGGCCACGCGCGAGGCCTATGAGCGTCTGCAGAGCATCGTTCAAGGTCCGGTCTACGTGAACCTGATCGATGTGCCCGATGGTCCGCTCGCGCGCGGTGTCCACGCGATCCTGAGCAATCTCTACCCGCACGTCGAGGCGGCGCAGGGCGCGGTCAGTGACCGCGGTCGGGCCAACATCGTCCTTGCGGCCGCGCACAGGCCGCTCGCCGGCCTGACTGCGTTGCCCGAGGGATACGAGGCCGTCGAGATCACATCCGGGTACGCGTTTACGGACGATCGCGGGTGGGTCGGGCATCGATAGGGTCGCGAATTACCCGGAGATGCCAAGAGCGGCGCAAAGCCGCCTCTTCGAAAAACGGGTGAATGTCCGACGCCCGGTCCAGCGTGGACGCCCGATACGATCGTCGCAGAGGATGCCGTCGCCCGGCCGGCCTTCCTGAAGCCGCAGGGCCAAGTCGATGCACAGATCCTTGACGGCCGCGCCAGTTGCTCGTTCGGAAGTCCTGAGGTTCAATGGGTCATATGGTGAGGCCCGGTTTTTGATCGGCAGCGTCACGGCGCCGGCAGGTTCTCCCGCAGGATGAGTTGCAGGCGGATGGTCGCGGGCGGGCGCGCCTCGCCGCGGATGTCCGCCGCAAGCCGGTCGAGCGCCTCGCGGGCCTCCGCCCGCGCATGCTGATCGATCACTGCGTCGAGCGTCCCGTCGAGCAGAAGCGCGGTCTTCTCCGGCGTGGCGTCATGGGCCACGAACACCACCTCGCGCGCGCGACCCGCGGACTGCAACGCTTGCGCGATCCCCACGGTCGCGCCACCGGCGTTGTAGATCGCTGCGAGGTCTGGATTCTGGGAGAGGAGAGTCCGCGTCTCTTCCTCGGCCCGCGCGCGGTCCTCGCGGCTCTCGCGGAGTTCCAGGATCTCAAGGTCCGGAAAATCCTCCGCCAGCACCTGCCGAAATCCCATTTCCCGCTCCTGGTGGCCGCGATAGGCGAGTGTCCCGGCGCACAGCGCCACCTTCCCGGTTGCGCCCGGCCCGAGAAACCGCCCAATGAGCAGCCCCGCGAGACGCCCCGCCTGCCCGTTGTCGATCCCCACGTAGTTCGCCCGGGGCGCGCCCGGGATGTCGGAGGCCAGCGTCACCACCTGCACCCCGGCGGCCGCAAGGCGCCGGAGCGCCTCGCGCACCCGGGGATGATCCACAGCGACGACGGCAACGCCCTCGACACGGCCCTCCAACGCGAGCAGGCGCTCGGACAGATCCGCGCCGTCGAGGCTCGCCGACCGCTCGATCCTCAGCGAGACTGCGTCCCGGCGAGAGGCTTCTTCCGCGAGCAGGCCGGCGAGTTCGTCGATGAAGGCATTCGTCCCCGCGGGCAGGAGCGCGGCCAGCCGCACGGGACGCGCAGCCGCGGCGGCCTCGTCGTCCTGGATGTAGCCGATCTGCCGCGCTGCGGTCATGACACGCGCGCGCATCCGTGCCGACACGCCGGACCGGTCGTGGAGGACCCGGTCTACGGTTGCCGGCGACACGCCGGCCTCTTTCGCCACGTCCGTCAGCTTCGGCAACATCATCGGCGCTCCTGATAGGAATCGAGGTAATTCCGGAGCGACAGGGAAGTCAAGGATGCTGTCAACACACTGGAAAAAATATACTTTGTGAAGATGGTGTCACCAATACCTCAATTCACCTCAAAAATTGATCGTTGACTTGCGCGGGCGACTCGGGCCGTTTTCAGTGGCGAGTTCGCAGGCGAAGGGAGGTGCCGGCAAGATGACTCTGGCGGAGACAGAACGCCGACAGCGCGATTACAGCCTGACAGGGCCGGGGGCGCGGCACGCGATCGAGACCGGGCTCGCCTCCGCGGAATGGTACCATTCCGACATCCCGCGCAAGACGATGAAGGAGCTGATGCGGCGCACCGACGGGCCGGCCACACGCGACACGATCATCTGGTTCGGTCTGCTCGTCCTCACCGCCGCCGGCGGCATCGCGACCTGGGGAACGTGGTGGACGGTTCCGTTCTGGGCCGTCTACGGCGTGCTCTACGGCTCGGCCTGCGACTCCCGCTGGCACGAATGCGGGCACGGGACGGCCTTCCGAACCGACTGGAAGAACGACGCGGTCTACCTGATCGCCAGCTTCATGGTCATGCGCAACCCGGTGAGCTGGCGCTGGAGCCACGCGCGCCACCACACCGACACGATCATCGTCGGCCGCGATCCCGAGATCACCGTGATGCGCCCGCCGAACGTGCCGCGCAAGCTGCTCTACTTTGTCGGCATACCCGACGTCTTCCAGCATTTCTGGATCCTCCTGCGCAACGCCGCCGGTCACTTCTCCGCCGACGAGCGCGACTACATCCCCGACGACGAACTGCCGAAGGCCACGGCCTGGGCACGGCGCTTCGTGGCCATCCATGTCCTTGCCGTCGCGCTGGCGTTCGCCACCTGGTCGCTCCTGCCGGTCATGTTGATCGGGGGGCCTCGCATCTACGGGACGTGGCACATGGTGATGACCGGGCTCCTGCAGCACGGGGGACTGGCCGAGGACGTGCTGGACCACCGCCTGAATTCCCGCACCGTGCTGATGAACCCGGTCAGCCGCTGGATCTACTGGAACATGAACTACCACGTGGAGCATCACATGTTCCCGATGGTGCCCTATCACGCGCTGCCCGGGCTCCACGACCTCATCAAGGACGACCTGCCGCCCGCGAACACCTCCATCCTCGATGGCTATCGCGAAATGATCCCGGCGCTGATCCGGCAGGAGCGCGAACCGGACTACTACATCCGCAAGGACCTGCCGCCCGTCGCGCGGCCCTACCGGGCGGAATTCCACGCGCTCGATGTCGCGGGGCACTGAAGGAATTGCAGGAGAGACAAGGGGGAGACAGGATGGCCGACTGGGTCGATGTCTGCGCGTTGGACGGGATCGAGGAGGAGGACGTGGTCCGTTTCGACCACGGCGAGCGGACCTTCGCCGTCTACCGCGACCTCGACGGCGGGGTCTGGTGCACCGACGGGCTCTGCACACACGAGCAGGTGCATCTGGCCGACGGTCTGGTGATGGACGACACGATCGAATGTCCCAAGCACAACGGGCGTTTCGACTACAAGACGGGCGCGGCACTCAGGGGTCCGGTCTGCGTGGCGCTGGCGACCTACCCCGCCCGGGTGGAGAACGGCCGCGTCCAGGTGCGGGTATGACGCCGAGGCCGGCGGTTCCGGGGCTTCGGGCGCGAGAGGGGGTCGGGGGATGAGGGTGGGGCTTGCGGGCATGGTCGTCCTCGTGACTGGCGCCGCACGCGGCATTGGCGCGGCCATCGCTCGGCAAGCGGCCGAGGCCGGGGCCGAGGCGCTCGTTCTCGTCGACCGGGACCCGGTCGGGCTCGACCTGCCCTGCCAGACGGAAGAGGTGATCGCCGACCTCGGAGACCCCGGTGCGCCCGGGACGGCGATCAGAGCCGCGCGCGACCGCTTCGGGCGGATCGACGGCCTCGTCAACGCCGCGGGCCTGACGACCCGAGGCGCCTTCGACGACGCCACGACCGATCTCTGGGACATGCTTTTCGCGGTGAACGCGCGCGCGCCCTTCTTCCTGATGGCGGGCGCCATCGCGGACATGACGGCGCGCGGGGCGCCCGGGTCGATCGTCAACATCCAGTCGATGAATGCCCATTGCGGGGCGTCCGACCTCGCCGTTTATTCCGCCACGAAGGGCGCGCTTCAGACACTGACGAAGAACGCGGCGAACACGTATCTCGCCGACCGTATTCGTGTGAACGGGATCAATCTGGGCTGGGTGGATACCGAGACCGAACGGCAGCTCCATGCCGTCACGCCGGGGCGCGGGCCGGATTGGCTGGACGCGCAGGCGGCGCGGCAGCCGCTCGGCCGCCTCCTGAGCGAGGAGGACTGCGCGCGGCACGCCGTCTGGCTGCTGAGCCCGGCCTCGAAGCCGATGACGGGCGTGAACCTCGATCTCGAGCAGACGGTCACCGGGGCGCCATGAGTGCGACCCTGTCAGCCCGGCGGCGGCGCGGTGCTGTCACGCAGGACGAGTTCCACGCCGAGGATTTCGTCGAGCCCATCGCGGTCCGGTGTTCCCGCCCCGAGACGCCTGCGCAGCGCCTGCGCCGCCTCCCGGCCCAGACGGTGCCTGTCCTGGCGGATCGTCGTCAGCGCGGGCACGTAGTAATCCGACATATCGATGTCGTCGAAACCGATGACCGACATGTCTCCCGGCACAGAAAGACCGTGCGCCGAAAGCCCCGCGATGAGACCGAAAGCCACCATGTCCGCCGCGCAGAACACCGCCGTGGGCCGGTCCTCCATCGCGAGGATCAGTTCCGCCGCGTGCTGCCCGGATTCCAGGGAGAAATCGCCCCGGATGATCCACTCGTCGCGCGCCCCGAGCCCGAGCCGCGCGCGCTCCTCCAGCATTCCCTCGCGGCGAGCGGCGGTCAGCACGTTTCCCTCGGGTCCGGTGACATGGGAGATGCGCTGGTGGCCAAGCTCGTGAAGATGCCTGATGGCGAGCCGCGCGCCCTCGGCGTTGTCGGACCGGATCACGGGAAAGTCGTAGCCCTCGACCCATTCGCAGAGAAACACGATCCGCCCCCCCACGCCCAGTTCGACACAGGCGTCGAGCGCGGCCCTGTCGAGGCCGCCGTCGAGCGAGATCACGCCATCTATGCGTCCGTCGAGGAAGTACCCCTCCAGCTCACCGTCGGCGAGCGGCCGGCTCTCGGTGTCGGCGATGAGCACCGCGTATTCGCCGTCGCCGAAACCGTCGGAAATGCCGGCGAGGATGCGCGAGTAGAACGGCTTGCCGAGATTGGGCACGAGGACGAGGATCGCGCCGGCCCGTTTCATCCGCAGGTTGCGCGCCGCCTGGTTCACCCGGTAGCCTGTGGCGCGGATCGCGTCCAGAACCATGGCGCGGGTCTGCTCGGACAGCAGGTCGGGATTGCTGAGCGCCCGGCTGACGGTCGCCGTGGAGACGCCGGCAGCGCGCGCGACGTCCTGGATGGTGGCCGACTTGTGGGCCAGCCGCTTTCTCATCGGACCCATCACGGAGGGCTTGACTCGACTCGTTTCATGCTCCGAGTATGTAATCGATTTCATATCGGTGGAAGAAGTTTTTCCGCCCTTATGAAAACGATTACAGGCGTGGTGAACACGCGAAGGGAGGAAAGTCTTGGGGAATCTGCGGCGATCCGGGGAGAGCGGCTGATGCCGGGCGTGTCGTTCGATTTCGAAAGCGCGCGGGTTGTCGTGATCGGCGCGAGCCGTGGCGGTATCGGCGCCGCCATCGCGCGCGGGTTCGGGAAAGCGGGCGCCAGGGTGCACATCACCGGCGCCGAACCCGAGCCGATGCCCGAGGACGCCGCGCGCTTCGCCTATACGCAGATGGACGTGACGGACAGCCAGGCCGTGCGCGACTACGCCTCGGATCACGGATCGGTGGACGTGCTGATAAACTGCGCCGCCATCACCAGGCGCGGCGAGGAGATGGCGCCGGATTTCTTTTCTCACGTGCTCGACGTGAACCTCACCGGCTCATTCCGCTGTGCCGAGGCGATGCACCCGGCCCTCAAGGCGGCCGGCGGCAGCGTCATAAACATCGCTTCCATGTATGCCCGCTTCGGCTCTCCCCGGAACCCGGCCTACGGCGCCTCGAAGGCGGGCGTGGAGCAGCTTACCAAGTCGCTCGCCATCGCCTGGGCGCCGGACGGCATCCGCGTGAACGCGGTCGCGCCCGGCTTCATCGTGTCCGAGCAGTCGGCACGCGCGCGGCAGGACCCGGCCTTCGTCGCGGGCGTGGAGGCGCGCACACCCGCCGGCCGCTGGGGGGAGCCGGGCGACATTGCCGGCGCGGTGATGTTTCTCGCCTCGCCCGCCGCCGCCTTCATGACGGGCGCATGCCTGCCGGTGGACGGTGGATACTCGGTTGTCTGAACGGGAGGAGACATGACGGATTTCGCATCCATCACGACCGCAGTGATCGGTACCGGCTTCATCGGCGGCGTCCACGTGCAGATGCTCCGACGCCTCGGCGTGCGGGTGAAGGGCGTTCTCGGCTCCTCGCCCGAGAGGGGCGCGGCGCGCGCGGCGGAGATGGGCGTCGGCCACGCCTATGCGTCTCTCGACGATCTGCTGGCCGACGATGCGGTGGACGTGGTGCATGTCACCACGCCCAATCACGCGCATTTCGAACAGGTGAAGGCGATCCTCCACGCGGGCAAGCACGTCGTCTGCGAGAAGCCGCTCGCCATGACCTCCGAGCAATCGGCGGAAATGGTCGGCGTCGCGAAGGCGTCGGGGAGGGTCGCCGCGGTCTGCTACAACATCCGCTTCTATCCGCTGAACCAGCAGGCGCACGTAATGGTGGCGAGCGGCGAGCTGGGCGATATCCGGTTCGTGTCCGGCCACTACCACCAGGACTGGATGGCGAAGCCGACCGACTGGAACTGGCGGCTCGAGAGCGACAAGGGCGGCGCGCTGCGCTCGGTGGG